>JGI2924J29684_1078100_pt1 | contig 31117 bp, 18 predicted proteins | sample BenlonsequencITS_FD_29684 | JGI IMG/M metagenome (IMG submission 29684)
CAAGTATTCATTTCCTAATTTACGGGCAGAGTCACCACAGCATTTTTCTTCGTTGCCTAAGATTGCAAAATGAACACCAGCCCTTTGTAACAGTTTGACTAAGGCAGCGGAGACTTTCTGGTTACGTGCATCAAAGGCACCTGAACAGCCAGGCCAATATAAATATTCAGCTGCAGGATCTTCTGCAAAGGTTTTTACGCCTAACCCTTTTAAATAGTCGGCCCGTGTTGTCCAGCCGATGCCCCAGGGATTCCCGTTATTCTCCATATTTCTGAAGGCTAGCTGAGCCTCAGCAGGGAACCTGCTTTCCATTAAGACTAAATGTCGTCTCAGATCAATGGTTTTATCAACATGCTCGACGAAAACTGGGCATTGCTGTTCACAAGCACGGCAGGTAGTACAGGACCATAAGTCTTCCTCAGGAATAACTTCACCTATGAGAGAACGTACCGGCAGTTCGACGGTCTCTTCGGTTGCTGCAGTTTCAGCTTCCGCTGTTTGCTTGGCTAAAGCGTCTTTCTGTACGGCTTTAAGGGCCGTACCTGCTTCTTCCATCAAAACCCGCATATCCTGAATGATCTTTTTGGGATTTAAGTGTTTGCCGCTTAAATAAGCCGGACAATTATCCTGGCAGCGTCCGCAACGCAAGCATGCATCCGTGTTGAATAACATTTTCCAAGAAAACTCGCGCAGCTGACTTTTACCAAATGATTCCAGACTTTCATCTTCGAAATTTATAAGCTCCGGGATTCCCATGGGTCCTCTGTTACGGAAAAAAATATTTAATGGACCCAATAGCACATGGAACAGCTTCGAATAAGGGAAGTAAGCGATGAACATCATTGCCAAGAGCAGATGGAACCACCATAAAAATCTATGCAATGAAAGTAACTGGGCCTGGTTGAGATAGGCTTTGAGGGGAATTGATATCCATTGGCCAATAAATCCCCATCCCGCCCAGGGATCAGGTGCTGCCGCAATCCGAGCTCCTTCAATTAGGAAGCCGGTTAGCAGGATTACAAATATTAAGCCTAGTGTGATTGCATCATCCGTTTTATTGTCCAGGCGGTCGGGTCTTTGGATATAGCGACGATATGCTGCTATTAGGATACCGAGGATTGCCGCCAAGCCAAAGAGATTTGCTGTCAGCTTTATAAACAGATAAAGCCAGCCGCGGAATATTTGTAAGCCAAAATCAGCTTGCAAAGTAATTATTGCTGTGGCAAAGGCTAAGAATACAAAGCCCCAAAAAATACAAAGGTGCATGATTCCCGGATAAGAATCTTTGAGGATTCGCTTATGCCCGAATCCATAGACAATAATATCTTTTAGGCCTGGCCATAGATTCTTCCAGCGGTTCTCAGGCTGACCTAATTTCCAAAGTGACACTCGTTTGTACACTCCGTAGCCGAAGACAATAAGGGCAATGATGAAGAACAAATAGAGCCAATGCTCTCCTTCAATGTTCCAATACACTTGACGTGTGGCCATGTTCATCTCTCCTTATTTGATCTGCCCGCACCTGAATAAGTGCTTTGCCGATCGAATTTATGGTTTAGAAGCTTCTGTTTTTTGTTATAGCTAGGGTAAACATTTATTAAAATGATCACAAACGACTGAGATTTAGAGGGTATACTTTCCAATAGATGCTCCAGTGCTATTAATATTTCTGGGGAGTAAAACCATTGACGATGCGCTTATTTTCTTAATTTAACAACTCCTCTTCATAAATATTAGCTATGGTGATGACTACGCTTTTTACTTAACAACTATTAACTTTTTGAAAAATAGACGAAAAAAACCGCTGGCAAGCCCTGTTTCAAAGGATCATCCTACAATGAACTGATTATTCTAATAATTCATACTAGTTTTACTGCTCTTATTATACTCTTAGGCATAATAAACTTCAATGGTGTTTGGGGTTTTTGGAAAGATTCTACAAACGAAAATCCGTATTTGAATATTAAGAATACTAATAGCCATCGAGCATTGCTAAAGCTATTTGAGACGAAATTTATCGCATTGTATCCCCTCGGATGCTTTCAGCATGGGTGCACTATTAATTATAGAAGCCAACAAAAAAACAAACAATTCATAAGGTATACTGTAACATGAGAAGCAGACGGGGAGGAGGTATTCAATGAAACATTGCACAGTATTGGATAACCTTGGGTTTGGTCTGCATTTGCCCCAAACTATGCAAGATTTAAAATATAGTGGAAATTTTAATGTCTTATGTACCGATTATACCGCTTACATGTTTTATCTATCTGAGAAAGAAAAAATCATCAGCAAAGGAGGAAGTCAGGAAGAAATGGCTGATTGATGAAGAAAAATATGTTTCAGTGTTTTGCCATTGCCCGTATCCATTCTAATGATGAAAATGCCGAGATGGAATTGGAACACGTAAAACAAATGTATTTCAAAATTTGAAACCATTGGAGTTGTAGGAGATAACACTTATTACTTTGCCTATAATGATGACTGCTCCGCACTTGTCTTATCAGACACGGATAAAGCCAATATCAATAAGATTCTTTCGGAACGGGAGATGCAGAAAAGCGAGAAATATGGTTGGTAAACCACAGATTGGCGTTCCGGGCAGAGGAGAAAATGTTGCGCAGAATTATCTGCAGATGACAGTGATGGAATAAATACTGCCGGCAGCTCTGACCCTGCCGGCAGTTTCCTTTTCCCTTTGAAACGTTAAGCTTGGGGAGGGTCATAAAGATCATTTGTCGTCGTGTCGATGACCTTTATATCCCGTACTCCCGTCAGGGCTCCACTGGGAGTTAGAAATATATCACTTGAGATAAGGGAATTCATAGCAGCCATAGCCTCAGTCAGCTGCAGGTTCTCTTTGGGATTATCAATAGTAATGGCAAAGGTTTTGCCCCCTGCAGTAGTAAAGGTTAACCTGACAACCTTGGTTGATGATAGAGCCATTCTGTCCCAGCCTCCTTTTTTATTGATTTAGTTTCTGCCGCTTTATTCCTCAATCAGCTCGAAGGTCTTCCGATTGAGTACTTCGATCACCGGATTCTGGGACAAGCCGAATAAAGTATGAGCTGCATCGTGAAGAGCCTGATCCGAAGCGTCGAACCTCAGATAATTCAGGCTTTTTTGTTTTTTGATCGGTGCGCCCAAGGCCGTGAGTCCGGCCTGGTAGACAACAACCAGGGCCGAATTCGAAGGAATTGATTGAACTGACATTATACTCTTCTCCTTTCTCAAGATCGATAGGATGTCTGAAGTATGACCATTCTGTATAATGTATGAGTTGTCCTGTCAAATGGTTACACAAGCCTCTTGCTTGTCATGTCATAGATTAGGACTGGACTTGTTGGTATCCTGGGGGGGCGTAACAGGCAGGGCTTGTACCAAGAATCGTACGCGCGTACGATTCTTGGTACAAGCCCAGGAGAAGACGTTTCACCCTTAAGGGGATAATCCCATATTATGTCATAAATACAGAGAAAGGATCCGGTGAAATAAGATGGGGGAGATTATCCCGGAGCGTACGTCGTTAATCGCGGCTGAAATTAATATCATCAAACACCAGACGGAGAAAATGGTGCTTAACAACTTTATCGAAATCGGCCGGCGGCTGGCAGAGGCTAAGGGTCTGATCAAGTATGGGGAATGGGGCAAGTGGCTGAAAGAGGAAGTGGGCTTTTCCCAGAACCGGGCTGAAAAATTGATGCGTCTCTACGAAGAGTTTGGGAGAGAACAGTCCCCTTTAGGAGATGCCGGAGCCTTGGGCCGGGAACTGCCGAATGTGAGCTATACTCACGCCCTGATTCTGCTGGGGGTGCCGGAAGAGGACCGGGCGCAATTCATCCGTGACATAGATATTGAAAGTATGACCACCCGTGAGCTGGAGCAGGCAGTTAATGAGGTGAAACAGTCTCAGAAGGAAAAGACAGGTCTCCAGGAAGCCCTGGCTGAGGAAAAGGAGAAAAGCACCCGGCTGGCCCAGGAGCGGGATAACCTGAAAAAAGAAGCCGGAGATTTGCGGAAGTCTAAGCAAGAACTGAAGCAGGATGTTGAGAAAAAGATCCTGGAGATTAAGAAGCTGGCGGAAAATTCTAATTTTAAGAGCTACCAAAGGGTGAGCAATGAGCTGGCGGCTGCCCAGATCAAGCTGCTCACGTCAAAAATCGCTTTTCGCTTCGAAGGCTTGGAGAAAGCGTTTAAGGAACTGAGTTATGAGATGGATTTGCTGGCAAAGGTTGATGAACAGGTGTATGGGGAGTATGCGAAAAAGCTGAATGGGTTTTTGGTTAAGACGATGGAGGAGAGGATGAGGAAGTAGAGAGGGGGTTGGCCAGAACCTTCTCTAAGATAGCTTCAATGTATTCCTGGGTACAGGGTTTGCATAGGATTTGTAAAGGTTTGACCGTCATGAATTGATCGTGATCCTCTGCGAATGTCACAAATACTATATTGCAGGCTGACATGGAGGACTTAGATTGCCGTATTTGTCTGGCGGTTTCAAGACCGGTCAGCTTTTTCATGCTGTTGTCAAGAAAGAGGAGGTCAAAAACTAAGCCCTGTTTTTCGATTTCTGCGAGAAGCTCCTCGCCGCTGCTGAATTCGTAAATATTAAATAAAACATCTTTTCCTTCTTCATATAGATGAATTAATGCCTCTAATAAGCGACGGGACAACAGCCTGTCGTCGCAAATGCCGATAGTTAGCAAAACATCTCCTCCAACATTAGGGGTTTGTTGAATAATTTTAGGACAAATAGTCCAATATGTCAATAGGACTAAACGTCCTAAGATATACTTGCTTTGGTGATGATGATGCGCTTAAAAATACGTGATGTTCGAGAAGATCATGATTTAACTCAGCAGCAAGTTGCACAATATCTGATGTGTGATCAATCCTTGTACTCTAAATATGAGCGGGGAGAGCGTGATGTTCCGCTTAATATTATGATTAAACTCGCGAAGTATTATAAGACCAGTATTGACTATTTGGTGGGGTTGACCGAGAATAAGAAGCCATATAGGTGAGTGAGTGCTGAAGTTTGGTGAATCTGTGATAGGTGGCAAAGTTGGTCTCAGCATAGTGAATTTTTGGACCAACAAATGTGGAAAATGTTTGCTGATTTGCCGATAAATCAAGGATTTAAGCAACAAAAAGCTATTCATGGATTATTACCAACGGAAATTTTTGATATTGCAAACACATTTTTTCGTAGTAAAGCCCGGATGAGTTATGTTCATCCGGGCTTTGCCGTCTCAATATATATTTCAGGGTAGTATTATCCACTTAATTTATTTTTTAAAGAAATAAGCTTTAATTTAAACCATGCCGCAATATTATTTTTACCGAGTTTTCCCCATACGTATTCTATATAAATTGGTTTATTTTTAATTTCGTCTGCGTTAATGATTTTAATATATGTTTGTTTCTTTTTTATAAAATTATCGCTTATAATTACTGAATTACTTAAACGTGATTCGAAGATATATTGTCTGGTGGCTCCATTTTCTTCAGTTATAAAAAAAAATTTTTTATAGAATAGAAAACTAATAAGGAATGCTATCATAAAAGATAAAACAAAACAAATTACCATTACAATACCGGAAAGGATGCAAATGCCGAATAAGAATTCGGTAAGATTTATAGTTTTTGGATTTGTTTCTGACAAAAATAATAATGCAAAAAGTGCACAGTACATAAGGAAACTAATAAAAAATACACTAATTATCGAAAGGATTCTTTTTTCTTCAGAAATAAATAGACGTTCGAAAGAATTAAACCTAGTAAGAGAAATTGCTTTTATTATGATACCTAATAGCGGGATCATAATAAGGTAAGTATTATAAGAACTGTTTAAAAAATCTTTAATTTCCGCCATATACTATTCTCCTCTTTGTTTTCTATAAGGATACCAGAGTTAAGTGGCGAAATATGTCATGATATGTTATGTTTGGCAGCTATACATTTTAACTCAAAATATAGCCCCACGCTCTGCGTGGGAGAACTAAACAGGAAGTACTGTGAGGTTGTGATGTTAACCAGTCCTCCTTACTATAAGGAGAACTGGTTTCGCCAGCCGAGGGCATTATTTTCTAATATGCATATTGTGATTAGTAATTTGCCAAACGTTCAAATTTATAGAAGGTTTTCAAAAGTTTGTGGTGAATTATTGAATATATGGCTGTGCTACCATAAAGCGAAAAAGGAGTCGGCATTTAAGTATGAACTTCGAGGTTTTGTTCAATCCTTCGGAATATGAAGAACTGAATATGGCAGTTTGTTATATTTTGCCTCTATAAATGTTTATACTTTAATATGCTGTAGATTTTGAATTTTAGATGTCAACTTTGAGACAGCAGCAATGGCACAATTTTTGATTATAAGCTAGTCGAAAGGTAACCGGCAGTAAATGATGAAAAAATATCATGTATCGAGAGTAATTGTCAATTGATAGATATCAACTAATATCCTGGGCGAGAAAAGGTGTGTTAAAGATGGCAAGAGCAGATCTGCTCTATGAATTAATCAAATATGGTCTTAGCAACGACAACTTGAATTTTCGAAAAGTAGCAGAGACTATTTGTGCGGAAGAACGCGCAAAGCAACATGGAGTGTTGGCCAATAAGATTGAAGAGATACTTAAAACCTCAAATAGATCCTTGGCCCGGGATAATTCAATTCCTTCTGTCAGAAATGGTAATGGGGGACAGAATCTTTTCATTGAGAAAATCCCTGAAAGAAAATTAGATCAATTGCTGCTCCCACAGTCAGTATTGGTCAGCTGCCGGGACTTAATCGAAGAACAATCACGAGCTGATTTACTGCATTCCTATGGCTTAGAACCCCGCAATAAAATCCTTCTGGTGGGGCCTCCCGGAAATGGTAAAACCTCGTTGGCTGAAGCACTGGCCGAAGAGCTGATGCTTCCTTTTCTGACGGTAAAATATGAAAGCATTGTTGGCGCTTATCTCGGAGAGACGGCTTCACGGCTTGGAAAGCTATTTGATTACGCTAAGACAAGACAATGTGTCTTGTTCTTCGATGAGTTTGAAACTCTCGGCAAAGAGCGTGGCGATACCCATGAAACCGGGGAAATAAAAAGGGTTGTTAGTTCTTTACTGCTGCAAATTGACGCTTTGCCAAGTTATGTCATCGTCATTGCGGCAACGAATCACGATGCGCTGCTGGACAGAGCTGCTTGGAGGCGTTTTCAATTGCGCTTATCCCTGCCCCAACCTTCCCGCCGGGAGCTGGAAATGTGGTTTGTCCAGTTTAAAAAACGTACCGGCTTTGATTTTGGTTTAGAACCCTCTACCTTGGCCAAAAAATTTCTGGGCAAAAGTTATGCTGAAGCTGAGGAATTCGCTTTATCCGTTTACCGAAAGTATATTCTCAGAAGTCCGGAGGGCAATGCCAAGAATATTACGCAGGTTGAACTAAAACTTTATTTATCGGGACTCCAGGAAAATAGAGATAATAGCCAGGGAGGAGAAGGTGATGAATAATGTCCGAAAGACCGGAAAGGCCGATTATTTTATTTGGCACCCCCAACCCAGCCAACAGAAACACCAAAGGAGGCGGTGCGCCTAAAATAAGCTTTCCCTCACATCCCAGACAGGTTGCCCGTCTTGAACCTAAACTGGCAGCTCTTCAAGATGCAATCGATCATAATAGAATCCTGATTCAGCAGTCGCCCACAGGAATTCAGCCGGAGAAAACCCTAGTCTTTGAAGTTTCCGGTGATTTAACGTCATTTTATACGGCGGTTAAAAATCTTGGTGATGATGTGGAGTGGATATTTGATTCGTCAGCGGATATAGCTGTATCGGATGATTTTTTTGTTTATAAGGAAGATAAAAAGACAAAGAAGAGTTCCAGGGATGACAGGAAAACCGCTTTTTCCGGCAAGGTATATTGTGTATTGGCCAATAACCGCGCCCTTGAGGAAATGGTATCATTATGGAAGCAATTTGCCAAAAATCCCAATATGAGTTTCCCTAAAGGTAAAACTGGTTTTAAGGATGTTTTTAAGCAGCTGATCGATATCCACTTTTGGGGTTATAAAGAGCGTATCGAAGAAACCGGAATTTTAGAAGCCTGGCAGGATGATTTGCAGTTAGAGCCAGAATTAAGCACAGTAAAATGTGAAATTGAACTGTTTTACCGGAAATCAAAGGAAATCCAGACGCAACGCGAAGATAATTTGATTGCACTTATCCGTGAAGCAGGCGGCAGTATATTGGGACGCAGTGTGATTGACGGGATTCATTATCATGCACTATTGGCATCACTGCCGCGGCAAATCGTTGAGGACATTGTTGCCAGGCGTGAGGTAGCAGTTGCTGCCGCTGAACAAATTATGTTCTTTCAGGCTGTCGGACAAAGTGTGATTATCTCAGACGATAATATTAGAGACAGCACTCTGCAGGTTAACATGCCTGCCTCGATTAATGATGAACCGATGATTGCCTTATTTGACGGATTGCCTCAAGAAAACCATCCTTACCTGAACGGCTTATTGAACGTTGACGATCCTGACAATTTTGCTGCCCATTATACTGTATCGGCCCGAAAACACGGAACCTCTATGGCTTCGCTGATTGCCCATGGGGATCTGAATAATATACGTCATCAAGTTACCCATAAGATTTATGTTCGTCCCATTATGAAATCCGTTAATGCAGGCGGCGGAATTTGGGAAGAAATCCCCGGAGATATATTAATTGTAGATAAAATTCATGAAGCTGTACGTAGGCTTTTTGAACCACTTGCAGGGCGTGTCGCTCCCAGCGTGAGGGTTATCAATCTTTCCATCGGTTTTCCGAGCAAAATATTTGACAGATTGATGAGTCCTTTAGCTCGCCTGCTGGACTGGTTAAGCTATCAATACAGAGTCCTGTTTATCGTCAGCGCAGGAAATCATTTAGAGGACATCGATGTTTCAATGTCCTTTGCTGATTTTTCTGGCCTTTCAGAGGAAGAGCGGGATGCTGTTATCGTCCGGCATTTAAATGACAACGCTCGCATACACCGCTTGTTGGCACCGGCAGAAAGCGTCAATGCTTTAACTGTGGGCGCGGCCTTTGCTGATGAATCGTCTTTCACGCCGCCTGCCCGGCAAGTTCTTCCCTGCTCAGCCGGGATGGTCAGTCCCATCAGCGCCCTAGGCCGCGGTTTAAATAATTCAATTAAGCCTGACATCATTTTTGATGGGGGAAGAAATACCCTGCTTCAACCTCCCTTAGACGGAACAAAACTGCCGTGGCGGGGCTCGTTAACAAGAGCGCCGGGCACTGTTTCGGCAGCTCCCTTTAATATAGCAGGCGGCTCTGAAAAAATCATGTATTCCTATGGGACAAGCAATGCTGCCGCACTAACCTCTCATGAATCATCCCGCTGTTACGATACATTAGTGGATGTTTTTGATGGAGCGGGCGAATCATTGCCTCATGATTATGCCGCTTTGTTAATCAATGCCATGTTGGTGCATGGGGCGGAGTGGGGTGATTTATTTGAAAAATTCAATACGGCCCTCGGCGACCCTCCCAGGGCTACGGATTATATGTACAGATTTTTCGGATACGGAAAACCAAATATTGAAAAGGCAGTTGAGTGCGCCAAGAATCGTATCACATTGATCGGCTATGGCGAACTAAAGGATGGGCAGGCTCACCTTTTCGATTTACCGCTGCCATTCGAAGAATTCAGCCGCGAGAAAATATTGCGCCGCATGACGGCGACAATGGCGAGTTTTTGTCCAATCACGCCTGCGCGCCAGGCTTATCGTGCCGCCCAATTGTGGTTTTCGCTAGAAAGTGCCAAAAAGCACTTGATTGACAAACGCATTAATGCTGATTGGACAGCGGTAAGAAGAGGAAGTTTGCAGCATGAGATTTTTGAAAATGATCAGATCGTTGTTTGGGGCGATGAAGATAGAATTCAGCTTAAAGTGAATTGCGCCAATGCTGCTGATGATAATTTCACCGGTTCTGTTCCGTATGGATTGATGGTTTCCTTTGAAATTGACAATGCTGTTGATATTGATGTTTATACCCGAGTTGCGACAATGATTAGTCCGAAGGTTACTGCATAATTAAGCGTCAAGAAAGGAACGGAATGGTAAAAGCAAAAAAGAAGGGTGAAGAACAATCCGTCGAATTGACCCATACCCGGTTTGTCGGAATTTCCATCGGCAAAGGAGGCTGAACATGCCGCTACGGATTAGATTGTGCAAAGCACAAAATGGGGACTGCATTATTTTAGAATATGGCACGCAGTTGGAACATGCCATTTTAGTAGACGGTGGGATTGGGGCAAAATGTCAAAGACAGCTTCGGACATTCTTCCAACAGCGCATGAAGGAAAAAAGGAAGATTGATCTGCTAATTTTAACGCATGTTGATTCTGATCATATTTCAGGGATTCTGTCGCTTTTTTCGTGGGAATCATTTGATCCTTTGGGGATAAAAGAAATGTGGTTCAATTATAGAAACGGATTAATTGAGAAGTGGGAGGCAAAGGCTGAAGATCAAAATTGTACATACATAAGTATGAAGCAGGGAAACATGCTGAACCAGCTGTTACAGGAAAACTGTATCAAGTGGAAAAACAAAGTGTTATTTGGAGAAGCCTTTCAGAGCGAAAAGTTAATACTTCAGGTCTTATCTCCAGATTCAGAAATATGGGAAGAGTTTCTGAAAAAAGGGGAGGAAGAAACCCCAAAAAGCAGTAAAATTATCAGAAGCAACGATTATGCTCTGTCGGTGGAATATTTAGATGCATTAGATTTTAAAGGAAACGTTACGTTGGAAAATAAAAGCAGTATTGCTGTGTTGCTTGAATATGAGGGGGACAACGCTCTACTTCTTGGAGATGCATCGGCAGATACCATTGCGACGGCGTTAACGAAACGGGGATATAATAAAGCAAATCCGTTGGAAGCCGTTTGCTGTAAAATTGCTCATCATGCGAGTAAACATAACACGAGTGCAGAGTTGATCGAACTGATAAGATGTCATAACTATCTGATTAGTACAAATATGACTGCTTCTGGCAGACCAAGCAAGGAATGTCTTAGCCGAATTGTCTGTCATTCAGTGCCGCCGACTAATTTTTATTGCAATTATGAAATCAAAGCGGAACAGATTTTTTCAAGAGAGGAAATTGAAACATATCCGATTCGCTTTATCACCATGAAAGAAACAGGAATAGAACTAGGAGAGTTACGGAATGCTGGAAGAACAGATTGATGATTTGGTAGTTCAAATTGAATACGAAAGAAGAAAAGGATCGGGTGTGCTTTACCAACCGGATACAAAAGTATATTCCTACTTGATTACTGCCGCGCACTGTCTCTACGGAGATAAGTTGAAGGATCAGGAAATAGAGTTTTCAAATATCCGGGTTTATCGGCAGAAAACTGGAAAGATGGAAGAGGTAGCGGTTACAGTTTTGCAGGTGCTGCCTGTTTTGGAACGGGATTTGGTTCTACTGAAACTGAAATATCTTGCTGGAATTGCACCGTATGCAATCGAAACGGGAAGAAACGGCACAAGGGTGACAATGTTTGGATTTCCAAAAGCGTTTGAAGGGATAGAATGCCCTTATAAACGTTATAAATTAAACGGACTTCTAAATGAATGCCCTCAACCGGGCGTGATGCAGATTAATACAGAATCACCAATAGAAACAAATGAGACTGGGGCAGTTGATCTTATATCCGGAATGTCAGGAAGCGGTATTTTTGTTATAAAAGAGCCTGCTTTTTTGCTACTTGGAATCCTATCAGAGCTTTCTTCTAGAGATGGTGCATTCGCTGGATTGCTAGGAAACAGTGTTTTAGTTTTGCAAGAAAAATTAAAAGAAGGGGAGCTTTGTGGATTAAGAGTAGTATCAGGGCTAAAAGAAAAGCCACCAGAAAGCGGATTGTTTTCAATATCTTATACAATTTCAGATGAAATCATATCAAGTATTAAAGCTGTGGAATGTACGCTGACTTACCGTGAATGTGCCGAATGGATGGAACGGAAAGCAGTTTCCTGTATTCAGATTTTAGGAGAAGGAGGAACTGGAAAAACGTCGTTTCTGTTAAGACTTGCTGCATATCTGGAAGAGCAAGAAGGAAAAACTGCAATCTATATCCGGTTAAACGACTTGAACGATTTGCAACCAGATGAAAAAGAAACGTTTTTAGAAACCGAAATTAGGCGGCAGAACGCAGATAATCTATTGGAAGATAAGAGCATTTTTCTGCTGCTGGACGGGTTTAACGAAGTAAAAAATGAAGAAAAGCTGGGACTTTCCAATCAAATGAAAAAACTCCTAATTCCGGGAAAGGTGAAAATGATCCTGGCATCGAGACGAAAAATAGACGGCACGGTGGGAATTTACGGAATCAGCACCTTTACAATGGAGCATCTGCGAGAGGAACAAATAGAGAATTATTTAAAACGTCAGAATATTGAAGGAAAACAGGCAGAACCGTTTTGGGATCTGTTGAGAAACCCGATGATGCTGACCGTTTATACCAAAACTTGTGAAGAGTTAAATCATCATCAAGATATAGAGTATTTCAGATTTAATGAGGATTATCAGACCAAAGCCGAATTGATGAGCAACTATCTCGAAAGTCTTGCAGCAAAGCGTTTTAATCAAGTGATGGGGGGAACAGAAAGACAAAAAGAATTGACACAAGTGCTTTATGTAATTCACTTTGTTCTACCTTATCTCGCATACCGGATGGAGAGTCGAAACGAATTTGCAGTAGGATCAGACAAGGTTTATCAGGAAATCGAACAGTTGTTAATTTCTGAACATACAAACTCTCTTTATTTAAAAAACTGGTTTGGAAGGCGGGGGATTTCTGATGTTCAGTACTTAAACAGGCTGGATACCGTTGAGATCATTGAGTACCTTAAGAATTTTCCAACCGTGTTTTGTCAAGAAAAAAGCTGGCATTATACGCACCATCATTTTCGCGATGAGTTGTCGGCGCAGTTTTTGATCTCAGAGTGTGAAAAGGGAGTTTGGAAAAATGAGATTCCGCAGGTGCTTCATCATGTGTGGAGGGAAGAAATCATAGAGTTTGTCGGAGAATTATTGGGTGTGTATAGGAAGGATTGTGCAGGAAGAATGGAGGATGTCCTCCATCAGATACTCAATCTGCTACGGGGAAAATCAGCTGAAGAAATCAGGATACCGCTCTACAACATTCTCCAGGTCTGGAAGAGTGCTAAGGGAAATTTGGCGGGGGAAAATTTCAACGGTCTGGATTTAAAGGGGCAGATTTTAGAACCCTATTTAAACGGTAATGGAGGTATCCTCAAAACCGATTTTACGGATACAGTAGTCTATCCTGAAAACCTGCTTCCAGTCGGCCATAAAGGAGTGGTGTGTCAAGTCTGTTATTCGTCTGATGGACGATTGTTAGCAACTCTAGGGGATGAAGGAGATGTTTGTCTGTGGGATGCATCGATCGGTCAGTTGATCCGCAGAATGAAAATGGAACGACATTCGTTTGGATCTGGATTAGAATTTTCTGGAGATTGTCAGCTTCTGGCAGCCGCGTCTTTTGAAAATACCGTTGTCTGGGAGGTTGAAAGTGGAGAGCGGAAGTATTGTTTTGAAGGACATAACGGGTACATAGTAAGTCATATTGCGTTTCATCCGTCAGGAATGGAACTAGCTTCTGGTGGGCAAGATGGAAGAATTTGTGTTTGGGACATCAGGACTGGAATACAATGTTTATGTCTGGAAAACAGAGATCAAGAGTATATGGAGTATCATGGAAGAAATGAAATGTCTTTTTGTTATTCACCCGATGGAACATATCTGGCGGCAGGGTTTGAAAATGGCACGATGCAAGTATGGGAAGCACAGACCGGGCGTGAGGTTTACAATATCAAAGCACATCAGGGCGAAATACGGGACATCAAATTCAGTCCTGACGGTAAATATTTGGGAACTGCTAGCAGAGATAAGACTGCGGCAATCTGGGATGCTGGAACTGGCAGCAGAGTATCAAAATTAAAGGAACATTCGAGAGATCTTTTTGAACTGGATTTTAGTCCTGATAGTTCAAAAGTGGCGACGGCAGCTATGGACAATAGCGCTTGCATCTATGACGTAAAGACTGGAAAGTGTTTGAACTATTTGACGGGACATCATGACTTTGTTCAGCGAGTCAGATTTCATCCGGGAGGAGAATATCTGGCCACTGCTGCTTGCGATGGAACCTCTATTATCTGGGAAACCGATACTGGAAGAATACGGCATATGCTAAAAAAACATCGCGACATCGTAAGTTCAATTTCTTTCAGCTCGGACGGACGGTATCTTGCGACCTCTTCAGTGGATGAAAATGTTTATATCTGGAATACGGCGTCAGGAAAAATCTTGTATTCTTTGAAAAACAACGGAAAACGGATAGGTGAGTTTTGGATGGCATCAGAAACCAAATTGTTCACGATGGATTATCCGGAAAATAATGCAAGAATATGGGATGTTTGTTCTGGAAAGATTCTCTGGGAAAAAGAAAATACCGACGATAGGTCTAACTTCCATCCCAAAGGAACACAATTTTTAGACTGGGTTGAATACAAGCGGTTTGAGGTCTGGGATATCAGAAAGAATACGCTGCTTTGGGAGAAAAGTTCAGAGGATGGAATTAAAAAACTTTTGTACAGTCCGAATGGAGAACATGTCATCTGTGTGTTGAAAGATGGAACGACAGAAATTTTTGATTCCAAAGATGGCAGTGCAAGGGCGGTATTGAGTGAAAAAATAGATCATGTTACGTTTCGGTCAGATGGGGCGTATCTTGTCGGAGAGACGAAAAACGAGATATTTATCTGGGACTGTGAGTATTGGGAGCTGGTTGCAGCATATCAAAAAAGTGAGGAAAGGTTTTCATCACCTCGGTTTGTGTATGATGATCATTTTTTAGCGGTAGATGAATGGAACTACGGAATTTATTTTTTAGACTTGGAGTCTGACCGAGTTGTAAGAGCAAAAAGTAAGGAAAGAGAGCAGATCTTATCGCAGAAGGAGGATTTCTTTGTAACGATTTCTGAACAAAACGACTTAAAAACGTGGAACTATGAAACTGGAGAAGTGAAACAAAGCATCAAACTGCCTTCCGGTGAGATTAAAAAACTGACCTGCCATCTGCAATGCGGACTGGCAGCTGCGCTGTTTCGGAACGGTGAAATTGTGATAGTACATATCCCATCCGAACAGATTCTTGCACAGATTTCGGCAATAGATGAAAATATTTGGAATCTAAAGTTTTCACTGGACGGGACAAAATTGTTTGTAACGTCGGGGCCAATCTTATACGGTCTGGAATGGAAAACAAAGCAATGGAAAACTGTAATCGATCAGAGATATGAAGAACGACTGAAAGGGTGTAACTTGCAGAATGCCCGGTTTGATGAGGCATTGGCACTGACAGATATTGCATTATTGAAAAGATACTAATATCTGAATGACGTGATGAAAAAAGGCTGTCCTAGAAATTGATTTGTTAATACTTGACTTCCATTAGGCAGTAATATCAAGCACTCAACTAACCAATTGTTAGGTGATGGTAAAAAAATATTTGATCTGTTCGGTGATACTTAAGTTCAGGATATTCGCTAATTGTTATGAAACGGAAATTAGGAGCTAACCCAAAGTGGCATGTTTAATTCTAATTCAATATCATAAATGCTGGTATTCAGTTGAAATCAAGCCAAAAATAAATGAGGTAGCGGATCTTTTTAATGTTTCAAGGTTATCATTTGTGGAGACTACTCTTTGCATACGGAGCATAGCTCTATTGGTGGAGTATTGTGTATATATTTAAATGTCATTCCAATTATGAGACAAACAAGAAAGGAATACCAAAGCCGTGGTATTTCAAAGAGTAGCGGTTGAGTTTGTAGATGGAGATAACTCGAGGCTCTTTTGCCTCGAAGGAAATTGAAATCCAACCACCTTTTTCAAATTACTCAATTTTGACGGTTTTTTAGATATTCATAAGACTTTCGAAGATAAGTAAAAACTTTCCGGATGTAGTTCTTCTAATTGAAAATAGAAGCGGGACTCAGGTGGAGATTTTAGCATATCATATCCAGCATTGATCAACTAAAGGAGCTCTTATGGGCTATAGAACAATGCAATTTTACTTAAGAATCATAATGGACATTCCACAACCTTTTTACAACTCATCAAATTAGAAAACCAAGCAGGGGGTTAATGACAACTCTCTTTAAAGAGATTAAAATTATAAGGAATAACATCTTAGGGATTCGTCGGTGGGGAAAGTGTTCTACCAAACCATTTTGTCCAAAAGTTGACGGTGTAATATGACCTTAATTTGACGAAATACTTGTCCAAAGCCATGTTTATGCGCTTGTTGGCATATAATTTGACAAACTAAAATATCCCACGTTTTCACGTTTTCACGTTTTGGGACAAAAATGGCGTTGACGGACTGATTTGGCCATTTTGCTATACAATTCGGACATTGACGGTCGTCTTGCCGCAAGGAGCTATAGTCCCAAAACACAGCTATAACACATGCCACTATTCGGCGGAAAACTTTGAAGTTGTCATTTATTGTCGTTCCGCGTCGGGTCCAGGAACCTTTGCGGCGCGACAAGTTCAGCCGAGTAGTGTTAGGGTTACATACTTATTTTGCAAGTGTAAACCAAGAGTTTTTGAGACCAAATATTGGTTGAGGGTTGACCTGAACATATGTTTGGTCTAATAATATGTTGTGACATTAATTGACAAAAAGTTGTTTATAAATCGTATATTAAAAAATGCTTAGAGCCAAACGGTATAGAGAAGAGCTTTGCTTACTTTGAATTTAACAAATGTATGAATTTCTTGGATTAAATCGATTACGAAAATTAATATCGTGTTATAGAGATATTGAATAAGGGAAGGGCGAGGTAAATTATATATGCTCTTTATTAAATCAGATCTCGGTGCACAATCAGCTTGGAAGGGTTATTCGTCTCAGACCCTATATATTGCTTCAAGGATAATGGAGGATACAGCCAATGACGAGTACTATCCGGAACACCTTGAAGATCTGTTGATTAAACGTGATGGACAAGTTGTTGAAGCTGTACAGGTGAAAAACCTATCCGACCCTCTTGCTATCTCTGATTTAGCTTCAACCAAGGAGTCCAGGAGTGGAGAAGGTTTTTTTAAGAGGACATCAAGTTTACGCAATTCCGAACGTATGCTTCAAACACTACGAATTGTATATTTCGGGGAATTGGGACAGGAGTTGCAGGAACTTTCTAATGGGGATATTTTAACTCATAATAAAATCAAAGATAAACTCATAAACAAACATGGACTATCAAATGAGGATGCTTTATGGATTTTAGCCAAAATCCGTTTTCAAAAGGCTGATATTCAATTGTTGGAAGAACAAATACTTAGCCAGCTTCAATCTTATGTTCCCACGATGGCAGCTCCGGAACTGGCCCGCACTCTTTTAATTCAATATATCTCCGATCTGTCTAAAACCAAAGGTTATACCTCGTTGGCCCTGTGGAAGGAAAAAATATATAAAATCGGTACGGATATAGCTGCCATGGACGGATATTACAAAGAATATCAAAAATCCCTAATCCGGCTGTGCGACATGATCTCGGAAAAGCCACTGGAGATACTTAAGCAAGAATTTTCACAGGGTATTTCTACCCATCCTGCGCATATTCGGAATAATTTAGACTTTGTTCGTAAAGAATGGCTAGACAAACTCGACGCGGCACTGAGCAATTATAAAGCCGTAATTATCAAAGGGGTGTCTGGGCAGGGAAAAACCGCCTTATGTCATAGATTTCTTTTGAATAAGTATCCTGAACAGCTTGTGTTTTGCATCAGACATGTACAGTCGCCTCGCCAGGCTGAAAATCTGGTAAGTGCCATGCAAGGCATTCTTAAACATGCCCGGGATATTATTTTATATATTGATGTCAATCCGGGAGAGGTCAATTGGACCCTATTGCTTCAGGAACTGCAGGCGAGAGGGGTTTCGGTTCCGGTCTTGGTATCCATCCGGGAAGAAGATTTTAAATTAGCTAAAGCGGATGAAAGCGTTATCTCAATCGATGTGATCGAATTGCATTTTTCCAAGATAGAGGCGGAAAATATTTTTACGGCTTTTACATTGGAGAACCCGCATCCGATTTTCCGAAGCTTTGAGGAAACATGGCGGCAGTTTGGGGAAGAAGGTCCGTTCTTAGAATTTATTTATCTTCTCAACAATAATCAGACCTTGCGGCAGCGGCTGCTTATACAGATAGAACGCTTAATCAGCGAGAAGAATCCTGACTCCTGGCTTATGCTCCTGAATTTGGTTTGTTATGCCGGGAAGATAGGTTGTCCTGTTCTACATGAGGATGTTAAACGTGAATCTAACTGCGACACGGCCATTGCCGCTTTGGATAGAATGAGTAAGGAATATTTACTAAAAAGTTCCGATGACGGCCGATTTATTGAAGCGCTTCATCCTTTACGGGCGGCTATTCTTTACAATATCCTTCAGGAGAAAATTGCTTATAGTCCTGCCGAGCTGCTTATTACAGCGATAAAATGTGTCGAAGGCCACTATCCACAAATCATGTTAATGGATTATTTTACACATAATCCATTTAATCCGTCAGTAATAAGTGCGCTTACTGCTGTTTCATGCCGTGACTGGACTATGTACGCTTGTATACTGAAGACAATGCTTTGGCTTGACGTAAAATTGTATGCCGAACGCAATCAAGAGGTATATGACCAGCTTATCGCTGAAAAGGGCAATGGCTGGCTCGTTTTTTCACCCCTTGATATTTCCGGTCAATTTAGGCCAAATATATTTATCGCAGAAGGCATGGCGGATAATTTCCCTGAAAAGGCGGAAGCGATACGAAACAATATCGAATGGATGAAAAATTCACTGACCAGTACGGTTATTACTTATGAGACAGTAGATCTTTGGGTGAAAAATGCGAACGTCCCGCTCAACGCGCCTAAAGCGGATGCTGAATGCTCTGATTTTGGTTACGCTTTATTTTGGTTAGCCAAAAGAGGACAAATAATTCAATTGCCATTTCCACATGAGATACTCCAAGAAACGGCTAAAGACGGTGACATCCAGGCTAAGGCGGATATGGCGGCCGGCCTTTATTTTCAGGAGAAACAGGATGATTATGCGCTTTGCGTAGCGATTTTAAGAGCCCGTATTATACAACACTTTCGTGTAATTAAAATGACAGTCATGAAATCGGAAGTATGCTATGAGTTTGTCCCGCCATACTTTGCTGATGATGAGAATAGTCATTTGCCCAAGAATTTCAATCATTACTGGGTCATGAATATGGTGGATATCTTAAGCAAGCTATATCCGGATAAAGAATTTATCGGCGCCAAACTGATTGGGGTTGATTTGTTTCGTGATTTAGGGATACAAACAATGGATTATCAGAAACGAATTAATCGATCCGATTTACCGTATGAGTGGATAACAGAAATAAATTCTTGGTTTATAACTCGTATAAATTACGGAAAAAGACCTGCAGACTGGAAAGAATATGTTAAGCGGGTAGACACCATACGCCGGAATGCTTTGGATTTGATTTATATTGTTATTGAAACACTAGATTACCTCTATAAAAAATGTTCTATTGATCAAGCACGAATTGATAAATTGCTAAAAGCAATCGACCTATTTAAAAGCCTTATACACGATGAATTCCTTCTTCCTAAAAATGCAGTTGATTCCTATTGTTTGTATCGAGAGGGTATGTCTTCAAGCGATAATGAAAATGAAAAAAATAAGTTGATGAAAACAAAGCGAGCCCCTGTCTTTTCTGGATTTTCTTTGCATTTTTATCAGGATCTTAGAAAGAATTTTCATGATGTATATCAAAGTTTAGATAATTTCATAAATAATGGCTTTCCAAATATACTGGCTTCACGAATTAAAAGAGAAGAAATTGATCAATCGAAAAATCCAAGGCTCACACTTATTAACTTGTGCGATGCTTCTAAAGCGCTTTTGCGAATGCAGCAAGAATTTAACAGACTATTTTTTACCTATGTGGCAAAAGACTATCCTGCATTCGAACAAAATGAACAAGAAGAAATGCTTACGCTGCTGAATCTATGGCATCATGTATTAAGCAATCCACCCCGTGGATTTACACTGAGATATGAAGCCAGACAATATTACCGGAAAACAGGTAAGTTTGTTAAAGACGGCTTTGAAAAAGCTGTCTCCGCAACAGGAAGAGTTGTTATTATGGATAAATCAGCGGTTGAAGACAAAAAAACGGTATATTTGTTACAGGATTACGATCCTTTTCAGCAAATACCAATTGAAAACATGCTTAAGGATATATACTTAAATTTACGCAAGCAATGGAAAGACGCCGCAGAATTTCAGAGTATGCGATGGTACTTGGAGACCCAGTGGCCCAAGATGGTTTTCGTACCCTTGTACCAAGGATTGCCTATATTTGGCGGGTTCCAAATGCCCTTGTATAAAATTTTGGATACTGATGAGGATCAGCTTGTCACCTCTTTATTTGCGGCAGAAATTCCGGTGGAAATTTTTAATCAATTGGATATTGAGTATTTTAGAATAGAAACCTGGCAAAAGGCTGTCGGCAATATGGGGAAATTAAGACTGTTACTCATTCAGTATAACGATGTAGTAAAGCATATATCAGGTGAATCTGATGTTTGTGAACAAGGTCTTGTGATTTATTTGCAGGCATTGTTCAACGATATTGCCGAAACTATGATGAATATCATAAAGCTTATTGAACCGGGAACCAATATTCTAGCCAGTACAGGAGATGCTGACGTAGAGGAACTCTTTGCTCTCATGACTGCCCCTTTGAAAAAGGCTGAAGACATTGAAGACATCGTGAAGTCGCTTTGTCCCTTTGATGAATTGCCGGAGCAACTAAATAATGCGGTGCTTGCCATGGTGCTCTTAACGCCTTGGCTCATAAAGAACCGAAAAGCTTCTACACATAAAGATTTCTATTAAGCCAGGAGTTCTTAGACTTATTAAAACTTGAAATACCTTGAGTATGAGGTTTTTAGAAGGAACAAGACCGTCTATTTGAATCGGATTTTGACAAGTTTATCAAGCAAACCCTGGGGCCTGACCCAGGGGACTCCGGTACATAAGATGTTCCATGGACCAAGAGGATCAGACCTTCTCTGAGTTTGATAAGCAAAGGGGTGAAATCGGTGCAGATTTATCCAATACTATTAGGTTACGTGAAAAGCGAACAGCGCAGCGGAAAAGCGGTAATGAAACTTGAAGATATGATCAGTTTCATTAAACAGAATCATCCGGAGTTTAAAATAAAAATAGATCAACCGGATGGGTACAGGGAATTGTATGATGCCATTAACCGGTTAATTAATGAAGATATCCTCAAAAAGATGAGCCCCCGTAAAACTACGGTCGAGCAGCCTCCTTTGGCACTGAAATACAGAATTTGCAAAGAGGATGATGAAGATTCAACTGGGTTAAAAAAGGAAATTCTCAAGTTAAATCGTGCTTTCAGTTTAGAGTATTATCTCTCTAACCCCAAACAGTATCTTCAAGATAAACAGTATATTCAAATCCTTGGGGATTATCTTCATCAAGAAGAGAAACCTCTATTAAGCATTAATGAACTATCTTATCAGCTTTTTAATGACGAAAAGTTCTTTAAAGGAACAGATGAATCGCATGGGGAAGCAATATTAAGAAACTTAGGTCTTACTTACGCCGATTTGAATTGTTACTATGCCTATGAGCCCTTTATTTATCATCTTTTTTCACAAACCAACCAGACAAGAAAAACCGGACTGATTATCGAAAATAAAGACACATACTGGTCATTCGTCCAGTTGTTGTCTAACCACGCGGTATCCTTAGATATTGATTTTTTGATTTACGGTGAGGGTAAAAAAATTATCAGCAGCTTGCGCTATCTGGAATTTTTAAAGATTGATTTAGATTACCTTTGGTATTTTGGCGACATTGACCGAGAGGGGGTCCATATCTACTTTAATTTAAGGGAAGCTTATCCACGGCTTAATATCAAACCCTTTATTTCAGGCTACGAGAAGCTGGTCAATCATACTTTTGATAGAATATTGAATAGGACGCCTAAAGCACAGGCTTACAGAAAAGAGGATGCCAAAGACTTTTGTGACCATTTTTCGTCTCTTTACAGGGACAGAATTCGGAATGTTTTGGATAAAGGTCTCTATATCCCCCAGGAAGGGTTATCTCTCGCCGGTTTGATTCAGGAGTATGCCTATGTTTGATCTGATGGAGCATCTCAAAGATCTGGATACCCGAATCGATAATATTAAGAGCTATAACGCCTTTTTTGCAATTGCAAATTCGATCAGCAAGGACAAATGTCCTTATGATCCTTATGTAATGGTTTTCGGGTTACTCACTTTTTTATTCTATGAAGGAAAACTGGCTCTGAAAAAAATTGATGTTAGCAGTATTATTGATTTTTACAGGAAACTTATCGCTGAAACCATGGATGCTGAGCTAAGCCTTGACGATGCCCGGGACTTGACCTATTACCTCTTAGAAAAAATGCAAAACAAAGGCTCGGGATTTGATCTGAAGTTTTATAGCCTTAAATATAAAAGTGAACGAGAAAAGAAAACTAAGTTAATCGATATGAAACTGGATGAAAAAGCGGATAAAATTTATTACTATATCACCAATGAGGGATTAGATTTCTATTTAAAGACCAAAGAGTTTATTGATGAAAGCCAGGTAACCACCAGTCTATTGATCTTCCGAGCGCAAATCAGAAGCGGCTCGTTCGGTAATGCGCTTGAGACGGTCAGAGAACTTAAAATCCGCGTCCATCGCCGCCTTGACCAAAAGAATGAACTGTTGGATCTGCTTTTATATGGCCAAGGGGAAGAGAGCGAGAAGTACAGGAAGTATCATAACGAAGTCAGTCTTTTGTTTGATGAGGAAGCGGCGCTTTTTAATGATGTCAGTGAGCTGTTAACGAAAGTTCGGGAAGAGTATCTGGATAAAATAAACAAAAAAATGCTGACCAGAAAAGATGAGGATTCCCTGACAACACTGACGAAAATTGACCAGGAAATGAAAGAAACCGTATTTCTTCATAAAACATTGCTTAACGAAGCTGCAAGCCTTCCACGCGAAAAGGAAAGAATCCGTTTAATGCGTCTGAACTCCGCCTTTTCAGTCCGCTTTGGCTTTGAGCAAGAACTGGAAAAGCTGATCTCCCAAAACACTAATCCTGAAGGGCTGAAGTTCTTTTTTGAACCGCTGCTTATGCCCAATGTAAAAAAAACATTTAATATCCTCAAAGTTTTTGCCTCTCAGAAAGTTACAGCCGCCACAGAGGACGCTGATGATGAAATCGAAGACCTTGAAGAAAAACCCTATACAGAAAAATTTGATGATGTGGTCAATGCGAGAGTAGGAAGCAACTTTACGTTCTATGTGATGTCGCTTCTGAACCTTCTTGCAGAAACCTCTCACTTCGATTTAAACGACTGGGCGTTAAACCTGCATGAAATTCAGGGACCGGAAGCTGTGAAAAACGCGGACTTTATATCTTTTATCATTCAGCTTAACCAGTTCGAAAAACAAGGAAAAGAACGCGTCATTAATTTAAATGCTGTCAGGCTTAAGTCTAAAAGCGAAACCATTGAGGAGAAGTTTGACAACGCTTACCTAGAATCCCTGCTGAGTCAACTTGCCCCCCGAAGCTTGGCAGAGATCCGGATCCTGCCCGAGCCTGAGAATGATATTGAGTTGGGATATGGCATCAAGGTCACGAATCTGCTGTTTAGAGGTGTAAGCAATGATTACGAATAAAGCGACGCTCGAAAAGGCCCTGGAACTGCTCAAAACCTTGCTGACCAAGCAGGAAATCAGCAGGGAAGACGACAGGGATTTGTATGAGGATTATCTTTATAACAGCGAAGTTGAAGAAATTCTGAATTTAGTGGCCGAAAAACTGGAGCTAGATATCTATAGCTACAACGAAAAAATATTCCTGACACCCGGGATAAACAATAAATTATTTGGCTATACCCATGAAGACTTAAGAAAAGCGCTTCCTTATGTGACGCGGAATTCGGAACTTTTTATGGCCTATTTCATTATTCTGGTCGTCATTACCTTATTTTACAAACAATCCGGCGCGGACACCAACAGAGGATACGTCAATATGACCGAAATTGTGGAATCCACAACCCAAAAATTAGACGCCCTGGTTGAAGTGGAAAATTTAGAGGCTGTCAGCTCGGAGTATTCTTTTAACTTTGCCGATATTGCCAAACTTTGGGAGAACAAGTCTTTTGCCAAACAGACCAGGTTCGGGGAAATCAGCAATCTCGCTTCCACCACTAAAATGGGATTTGTCCATGGAGTCTGTAATTTTCTCCAGGGTCATAAGCTCATCAAAGTAGTTGATGAGCAGGGCCTGATCGTGCCAACCAACCGCTTTAAGGGGATCATCTATAACTTCTTTGAAGATAAAGAGAACAAATCCAAATTATTAACCTTCGTTGAAAACCTGGGACTGGTCAATAGGGAAGGGGAATAAGATGACACAGATTAACAGAATGAGGGTCGTCAATGTTGCGTTCAACGGGAACAGGTCTCATTTTAAAGACTTCAGGTTAAGTTATTTCGGAAAGTCAGGGACCTATGATTTATATAACGGCGGCGGAAAATCGGTATTGCTGCTGATGCTTCTGCAACCGACCCGCCCAGGCTCAACCCTCGACAAAGAACAGCCCTTGCGCAATATATTTATCAATACCGGTTCCAACCACACTTCTCACTCCCTGATTGAATGGGTCCTTGATGAAGGAAGCGCTTATAAATATCTTCTGACCGGTTTTTGCATCCGGGCGACCAAAGACACTAGCGGTAATTCTGCAGATCATGAAGATCCCAGCAGTGATATCGTTGGTGTGGATTATTTTAATTACTATCACCTTTACAATAATCCGAATGAATTTGATATTAATAACATTGAACTTGTCAGGGAAGCAGAGAATAAAACCACCTATATCGGCTTTGATTCTCTCAGAGATCTACTGGAAGAAAAACAGAAAACCAAAAACATCGACATTTACCCCATGAGAAAAACAAAGGACTACAAAAGATTCCTGCGCCACTATGGCATTTATGAAGCCGAGTGGAAAATGATCATGGACCTGAATCAGGATGAAAATTTTGTAGCCCGATATTTCCGTTCCAACAATACCTCGAGAAAACTGATCGAAAACCTGCTCATTATGTTTATCGAAAATATGGAACACAATACCCTTCAAAATGTTAGGGATTCTCAAACCTCCGGCATGCTGCTGGCCAAAGGGCTGATAGAAATCCGGGAAAATTTAGAACGACTGCATAAAGACAAACTGCAAATCAACGACTTTAAAAAGATTCGGGGTTATTATGAACAAGTAAAAGATCTGACTAAGACCTTAAGCCAGGACTTTGCGGATTATGAAGCGCTGCAAAAACAGTTTGTGATGGTAGCCAATAAGATCAACAGTGTTATTGATGAACTGGAATTGGAGGCCTCCCTTATTGGCCTGGATATTTCCGAAACTGACCAAAAACTACAAGCGCTTTATTATAAAAAAGACTGCTTGGAAGTGCAGGCCAAAGGATTGGCAAAAGAAAAGGTGGATTTTGAGATCAGTTTGCTTCTTGACGTTATAGAAGATTTCAAGAGAAAGATCGAAGATGCGGAACAGAAAATAAACGAGTCAATGGCTCAGAATAGTTATTGTGATTACAAAGATGTGGAAAGTGACATTGCAGTCGCGGAAACTGATCTGGAAAACTTAACGAAATCTGGGGAGGAAATCGATCAGGAGTGGAATAGTGCCGGCTATAACTATAAAAGAGAAGTTGAAAAACAAATCCAGGCCTTTAGCCTGAACCTAGAGGACGAAAACCATCAATTGAGTTCTCTGCTAAAAAAAGAAAAGGGCTTACGGGATGAGAAAGGGGGTCTTGCAGAATCACGAGCCAAAATAAGCAGTGATATCGAGAATAAGGAGTCGCAGTTGGAAGACATAAATAAAGAGCTGGCCAAAATAACGGCCTTTCTTAACGAAAGCGGCCGGATAAGTCAATTATTGCAGCCTTCGGAAGGAATCCGCAAACTATCTGGGGAAATCACGGACTGCCAGTTTGCACTAACAACAGCTGCGGACAATATCAGTGATTTTAACCTGGAGCTGGAAAAAATCAAAGACCTTTTGACAGAATCAAAGCACCAAGTCGCAATGATTGATCTTGAAATAGTCCCTTTTCAGAAGAAATTTGACGAGATTATCCAAAAAACCTCAGCGTATCAAGGAATAGCGCTGACGCATAGTTTTAAAGGAGAGCCTCCGGATCTTCAGCCTCTTCTTGAAAGAAACAAGGCAGAATTGGAAAGTCGAAAATATGATTTGAAAGCGCAAATAGAAATAACGGCTCAAAAACAGCACTTGTTAGCGGAGAAAGGTTACTATGTTCCCAACCAGGAAGTGATTCGTTTACAGGAGTATGTAAAGGCTAAATTGGGAGATGCCTTTCTGGGAGCCGAATGGCTGAGTGATGTGGAAGATAAAGAAGAACTTTTGCAGCAAAATCCGCTGCTTCCTTATTCGGTATTAGTCACGAATAAGGTATTTGAAAAGCTTAAGACAAACCTCGCAACCTATGGTGAGAGATTCGGAGATTATGCTATCCCTATCCAAAACCTTGATGCTGTAAGAAAAGGACAGGTCTCACCAAATGGAAACATGATTTTTAGTTCCGGGCGGACCGAACTCTACACGGATAAAAGCAAATTTACAGCTTATACCCATTCTTTAGCCCAGGAACAGGCTAAATTGGAACAAGAATTAAAAACAATCGTCGGTGATATTTCCATTCTTAAGGCTAGCCTGAAGTTTTTAGAAACCTATATTCCTCTGTTGAATCAAAAAGAGGAACTTGAAACTATATTAACAGCAAAAGAAGAGGAAAAGGAGCGGGTTGAGGCTTCGATCAAAGAGAACTCATGGCGGATGAAAGACCAAGAAAGGCTGCTTGGAAGAGAACAGAGAACCGAAAAGAAGTTGGAAGCCGATCTGGACCATCTTTTGAAAGTGATCCGGCGATTGGAAACTTATCAAGAAAAAGATGAACAGGCTTCCTTACTCCAGAAGGATATTAAATCTTTACGAGACCGGTTGTCAGACATTAATCAGGATATAGAATGGAAAGATCATGAGATAAATGAAATTGCCGCCAAAATAGAAACGAGCAGGCAGGCACTGCAGGATATACATCTTCAGTGGACTTTGTCGAGTTTGGAGCAGAAATCTTTGGCGCATTTTGAGTCTGGAATTTTCCTGGATTACGGATATGAGCAGGCCAAAAGCAGATTTGAAAGCCTAAATGCCAGAAAAAGCGGAATGGTTCAGCAGAGGGAAACTATCGAAAAAAAATTAAAGATTTGCCGGGGCAGAAAAGAAAACTTTGAAGATACGCTTCGAAATTTTGGCTTTGAAGCCGGCTATTTTCGTGGGCTTGAAGATGCCGGCCATCCTGTTAAGCGGATCAGTAACGAATCTATGGCTTTGCTCAAAAAACAAAAAGATGATCTTAACAGGGAGTTAAAGAAACAGGATAAATCTCAAAAGGAACTGGAAAAGAAAAGCATTGCGCTTGAGACCTCAATCAATGAAAAAATGGAGAGAATTTATGCATCCTACCGCCGAGCGTTTGAACCGGATGAGTCTCTGGGCCTAGAAGAAGAGATTGATCTAAAAATCAAAGAAACTCAAAATGCCATTGATGGGAATGAAATTCGAAAAAAAGAGTGTGTAACAAAGCAAAACTTGGCTATAGAAAAAAAGAATCGCCATCAGCAAGAATTCTTCAAATTCTCTGTACCAATTAGGGAATTTGGAATCGTAACCGATGAAATAGCCTCTGAGATTTTGGATTTTGAAGAACTGAACGGTCAGTATATTGGCAATAAAGATCGCATTAAACGCCATGGCGATCTGCTCATTACCAAGATTAAGATATTTATTGAAGATGCCAAAAATATGTCAGTCCAATATGCCGAGCCCCTCCAAAAGTTCAGGTTTCCCGGAAAACTGTCGGAGTCAGAGAAACAACTTGAGGAAATCGATTATTGTGTTGGGATTATCAGTGATAAAATCAGCGAAATTGATGAAGAGATAAGCACCTTGAAGGGGTATAAGGAAAACCATGTTAATCTGTGTTTGCAAAGAGCAGAGGAAATTATCCTTGAGTTAAAGAAAATCAATACCCTGCCCGCTATTCAAATCAATGGCCAGCTTGAGAACATGGTGAAAATTGAGTTTAAAGATTTTTCCGAAGAGGACAAGCGGGGGAGAATGGGTGAATATATCACAACCCTTGCGCAGCAGGAGTTTGAGATCAAAGCTTTAAGCCAGAAATTAGCGGCTAAATATCTTGTCGATCGGATTACGGATCTGGACCGGGCGAAGGTTAAACTTTTTAAAGTGGAAGCGGACTCAGAAGAATCCCGGTATCTCGAGTGGAAGAATGCCGTAGGTTCAACCGGTCAAAAATCCTCCTTATATATTGTCTTTTTGATTTCTTTGATTTCATTTATCCGGCTTATTGGAAACCAGGCCGATTTTGGGAAATCGAGCAAAGTTCTCTTTCTGGATAATCCTTTTGCAACGTTTGCCTCACCTTATCTTTGGGATCCCATCTTTAAAATACTTAAAGAAAACAATGTTCAGTTAATTGCTTTCGCGCATCAGATCAACAGCCGAATTGTCTCCGGTTTTGACATTAACTATATCCTGGGAGAAGAAATAGCGGCCAACAGGAAGAAAATAATCGTTAAAGAAGTTAAAACCGAGGTTGACATGCAACAAATGGACTTTGAAAGACTAAACTATGTACAAGAAACCTTTTATTAAAGAGATTGGTCAATAGAGCTCGGCTTGGTCTGAGGTCAATCATGTTTCGTAGTTTGCCAAACATTCAAATATGCAGAAGGAGACTGCCGTCAGCTGGGATGCCGCCGGAAGTCTCTTCTTTTAGTTGAGCACTTAGCCTTGGAGAGAGGCCCAAAGCTCATTGCTTGTACCAAGAATCTTACGCGCGTAAGATTCTTGGTACAAGCCCGGGAGCTGGCTCCCAACCATCCGACACCCGCTATCAAGAAGTAAAATAGTATTTTTCGCATATCAGCTATTACAAAACCTATATTACATCTTGTGAGTAGTTTTAGGCTACTATTGTAATAGCAGATAAAATGCACAGTTGTGATCCAATTGTAGGTCTTCCGCTCATCAAGGGGAAGTGGAACCGCGTATTAGCTTAAGTTTGAAAGGAGTTAAAACATGACAAAGCAGATTAAACACGAACAGATTGCGCATATTATCACAAAACAAAACAGCCTAGAGCAAGCAATGCTGGCGGAATTCGCAGCAGGCACTTATACCATTGCTAACCCTCTGGTTAAATTAAATCCCTATGGGGTTTGTCCTTTAACGGCTATGGTCTTATTTGAAACTCCGGTCATGACGGAAGCGACTATCGTTGTTAAAGGAAAAGAACACCCTGGAGATATTCGCCATACCTTCCCTGCCGGCACTAAGCATATCCTGCCTGTGTATGGCCTTTATGCTGATTATGAAAATACCGTTGAAATTGTCATGGCCAATGGTCAGAAAAACACAATTCATATTCAAACAGCTCCTATCCACCCCGATGTACCCTTACCAACCTCGATTAAGACAACACCTGAGTATATGGGACATAATCTGATGTTCCTGACAGCTGCTATGCGATCGATGCCTGTAGGCTATGACTATGCAGGGGATGTTCGCTGGTATTCTAATGAGAATTTTGCCTTCGATCTGAAGCGTATACCTAATGGACATATTTTAATTGGCACTGAGCGCTTGGTTAAAATGCCTTATTTTACAACCGGACTTTACGAAATGGCCTTTAGCGGTAAGATCTTTAAAGAATACCGTACACCCAGTGGTTATCACCACGACCAATTTGTTATGGAAGATGGCAATATCTTAGTGCTGTCCTTTGATTTTTATTCCGGGACCGTTGAAGACATGTGCTTACTCATCGATCCTAACACAGGGGAAGTCTTAAAGTCTTGGGATTACAAAAACGTCCTGCCTCAGAATGTGGCGGGATCGGGCAGCCAGGACGAGCATGACTGGTTCCATAATAATGCCGTCTGGTATGATAAGAAAACCCACAGCCTGACGTTCTCCGGACGTCATCAGGACGCCGTGATTAACCTTGATTTTGAAACCGGAAAGTTGAATTGGATCCTTGGTGACCCAGAGGGCTGGCCTCAGGAAATGGTTGATAAGTATTTCTTTACCCCCGTTGGCGATGGAGAGTTTGACTGGCAATATGAACAGCATGCCAGTGTTGTTTTGCCGGATGGGGATATTATGCTTTTTGACAACGGCCATTTCAGAGCAAAGAATAAGAAGAACTACTTGGCCAACAGCAAAAACTTCTCCCGTGGCGTCCGCTATCGCCTTGATACGGAGAAAATGACCATCCAACAAATTTGGCAATACGGTAAAGAGCGGGGGGCTGAATTCTTCTCTCCTTATATCTGTAATGTCGAGTACTATAATGAAGGACATTACATGGTTCATTCCGGAGGCATCGGCTACGAGAATGGTGAGACCTGCGAGGGAATGGCCGTAATGAAAGTCATGCAGCCGGAATTTAAGGATAGTATTACCTTCAACTCCATCACCTGTGAACTTAAAGATGATGTCCTGATGTATGAATTACAGGTACCCGCCAATTGCTATCGTGCAGAAAAGCTGCCCCTTTACTATGCTCATGAGACCGCTGAATTAGGTGCCGGAAAACTTCTCGGCAATTTAATTGAGACCGAAACTACGAAAATGAAGATCAAAGCTCAAGAAACCGGTGAATTAGTACCCGAACATTATGAGGCATCCATCATCGAGGAAGAGGACCGCCTGACCTTTAACGCCATTTTTGAAACCGGCGAAATGGCCCAATTGCTCTTAGTAGATGAGGCGGGTGAGG
>JGI2924J29684_1078099_pt1 | contig 31103 bp, 30 predicted proteins | sample BenlonsequencITS_FD_29684 | JGI IMG/M metagenome (IMG submission 29684)
CCACCTCGAGCGCACCGGGACCGAGAGCCTTGCGACCTGCTACGTCATGCGGAAACAGCGCCGAAGCCTTCAGCGACGAACAGCTGGAAACATGGCAACAGGCTTGGGGCTGATGCATCCTTGAGGCCACGGTGAGGCCATGAACCTGACACACTTCGCCTCCACTTGCTGTGATCCCGGTCCCCGCCCATGAAAACACTGGCTCTTTTTGTTGCCACGGCCCTGGCCGAAATCATCGGCTGCTATCTGCCATGGCTGTGGCTGAAAGAGCACCGGTCCGCCTGGCTGCTGCTGCCTGCCGCGATCAGCCTGGCCTTGTTCGCCTGGCTGCTGACCCTGCACCCGAGTGCCGCCGGCCGGGTCTATGCCGCCTATGGCGGGGTCTATATCACCGTCGCCATCGTCTGGCTGTGGCTGGTGGACGGCATCCGCCCTACGCCGTGGGATATCGCCGGCGTGATGGTCGCCTTGACCGGCATGGGTCTGATCATGTTCCAGCCGCGCTGAATCGGTGAACAAGCAAGCCCGGCTCGAAGCTGACTGACCGGCTGAAAGTCGGCGCCGATCCGGGCCTCGATCGTCGGCATCCGCGGTCTTCAAGGCAATCATGCCGACGGCCCTGCAGACACGCGGCAATGCCATCCGTGATCACGATTTTTTGCAAATGGGTCATGGGCCGGTGATGTACCAGCCCTCCGGCTGGCCGGACTATCGCCAGCCGCCGGTGGTGCCGCTCAAGGCCTGGGCAAGGTATGCATGGGCCGGCAATCCTTGCCGTCGCAATGGATCAGCACATCGTAGGACTCACAGGCCGCCGTGAAGTCGGATGAACCGGAAAGCATGACGGTCCCGCAGCCGATCTGGCTGGATACCTGCTGGGCCGCAGCGACCATGCCGACATAGGCCTGCAGCCCCAAATCCGCGGCGCCTTCCGTTGCCGCCGGCCGAGACTCCTGTGACATTCCTGCTGAACCGGCAGCGGGCTCTGCCATCACGGCACCGGCTGGCCAGGTATCCGCGACCAGCGGTGAACGGGGATACTCATGACGCAGCGGGGTAATGACAGGAGCAGGCCCGGCCACGGGGGCCACGACCGTCGTCTGCGCAGACGGCGAGGCGGCGGCAACCGATGGCTGGATCGCCGGTTCCGGCGAATGCCGCGGCTTGAGTCCGTACTTGGCGCGAATGGAACGAGCCACGAAGCGGGCATCGAACAATTCCACGTCGGACGGCGGTGACCGCGTGCACTTCACCAGCAAGCTGGTGTTCGGCTTGACCACCGGTACGGTATTGGAAAAGCCCCAGCCGCCATGGCGATTCCAGCCGGCCGAGGACAGGGTCAGCGTGCTTGTCGAAGCACCGTCGGTCTCGTTCATGACACCGAACCAGCCGCAGCCCAGATCCATCGAAGTATCCGCCGCCCGCAGCATCGCGAAATCGGACACCCTTTCCGCATCGGTAAACCCATTGCCGGCAAACCGTATCCTGAAGATATCCGGTGCCAGCAAGGTGTCGCTGAAGCCGCCAGTGAATCCCTTGGCATGATAACCCGTGGCACAACCACCCAGCGCAGCCACCAGCAACGCGATCGCGCCTATACGTCGAAAATTCATGACTGCCCTTGCCTGCAAAACGGTCGATACCTGATACCGCCCCACCCGGCCACGGCAACTGTTGACCGTCATTAGAACGCAACCCGTCGCACCCGCCAACTGCGGATGAAAGGCCCCGCCCGACCAGCGCTGCCTGCGCAACGGTGGTCGGGCTGAAGGCAGCGGTATTACCAGATCTTGACCCGCTGTGCCGCCGGCCGCCACATCGGCTGGCCCGGCTTCACGTTGAAGGCCTTGTAGAAGTCCGGAATATTCGACATCGGACCATTCACCCGCCACTTGGCCGGCGCATGCACGTCGCTGAGCAGCCCCTGCCGCAGCAGGCCTTCACGCTCCTGCGACAACCAGCCCAGGGCATAGCCCAGGAAAAAACGCTGCAACGGCATCAAGCCGGCCACAGGCTTGCCGGCCTTGTATTCAGCCGTCTGTTTGAAGGCATCCAGACCCAGCAGGATGCCGCCGAAGTCGGCAATGTTCTCACCCAGGCTGGCCTGGCCATTGATATGCAGGCCGGGCAAGGGCTGATAGGCATTGAACTGGTTCACCATCACCTGGGCTCGCGCCTGGAAGCGGCTGGCATCCTGTGCCGTCCACCAATCCTTGAGATTGCCCTGGGCATCGAACTGGCGGCCTTCGTCATCGAAACCGTGGGTCATCTCGTGACCAATGGTCGAGGCGGCGGCATAGCCGTAAACCACCGCGTCATCCAGCTGATCGTCCTTGAAACCGGGAATCATGAACTGCGCGGCCGGCAGCACGATCTCGTTGTTGGACGGGTTGTAATAGGCGTTGTAGGTCTGCGGCGTCATATCCCATTCGCTGCGATCCACCGGCTTGCCGAACTTGGAGACCATGTCAGCAAACTCCCAGCGACGCCCGGCCATCACGTTCTGAGCGTAGGATTCGCGACCGATCTGCAGGCTGGAATAATCCTTCCAGTGGTCGGGATAACCCACCTTCTTGGTGATCGCCGCCAGCTTGGCCTCAGCCTTGGCCTTGGTTTCCGGGCTCATCCAGTCCAGCTTGCGGATCCGCGCGGCATAAGCCGTTCGTATCGCCTCGACCATGGCGTTGTAACGGGCCTTGCTGGCCGCCGGGAAATAGTCCTTGACGTAGATCCGCCCCAGGATCATGCCCAGCGTCTGATTCTCTGCACGCAGTACGCGCTTCCAGCGCGGGCGCTGCTGCTGCTGACCGGTCAGAACCTTGCCGTAGAAGTCGAAGTGCTCGTCATCGAAACGCTGGCCCAGAAAGCTGGAATACGCATCGACCAGATGCAGGCGCAGATAGTCCTGCAATACGGGCACCGGCGTGGAGGCCAACAGTTTCTGCAAGCCGGCAAAGAAGTCCGGCTGGCCGACGTTCAGCTGATCCGGAGCCAGCTTCCAGGCCGCGAGGCGGACCTGCCAGTCGATGGCCGGCGTATACTTCCGGGTCATCTCCGCCGGGGTCAGCAAATTGTAGTTCTTCTGCGGGTCACGCAAGGCTTCCAACGGGCGCGAGACCCCGGCCAGCGCCGTCTCGAAAGCCATCACCTTGGTCGCCCGGGCGTCAGCGTCCGCCGCCGAGACGCCCTGCAGCTGGAACAGCTTCTGCAGATGCTGCACATAGGCCTGACGCACCTTGGCGACACCGGCCTCCTTGTTGAAGTAGTAGCTCTGATCCGGCAGACCCAGGCCACCCTGGCTCAGATGGACGGCCATGCGATCACTGGCCTTCTCGTCCTGATAGACGCCGGCACTGAACAGCACATCAACCCCCAAGGGCTGCAACGCGAAGCCGGCATCCAGGACCGAGGCCAGATCATGCGCGGCATCGATGCGAGCCAGCTCATCCTGCAGCGGCGCCAGACCCAGCTTGTCGGCCAGCCCCTGGTTCATCGCCGTGCTCCAGAAATCACCGATCTTCTGCTGATCACTGCCCGCCGGCGCATGCGCCTTGGCGGCCGCCTCGCTGATCTTGCGCAGGTCGGCATAAAGCTCGTTCTGCACTTCCTGACCGATGCCCCACTGTGATTCCGAGGCGGGAATCGGATGCGCCTTCAACCAGGCGCCATTGGCATAACTGAAAAAATCCACGCCCGGATCGACCGAATGATCGATATGCGAGGCCAGCACGTCATTCGTCGCGCCCGCCTGGGTCACCGCCTGGGCCAACATCGGCGTGGCCGCCAAGGCCGAAACCAGCAGGCCGCGGCGCAGTGTGGAAAGAACAGGATTCATCGCGTGCATCACCCTTCAGAACATGAAACCGATCCGCCGCAAACGGCGAAAGACATGCGAGTGATTGTGGCTGGGCCAGCCTGCACGACAAGTGCCAGACGTTGGGTATTTCCACGCCTGGCAAGAGAAGCCCCGTGCCCGGACACACCGCTGCCCGGAGCCGTTCACTGGACTTGCAGGGTGCCGCCGAGACGGCAAATCAGGCTCGGCCGGAGAACGTCCCGCGGGCAACCATTCTTGCGGTATCCAGCGCCAGCCCCAGCAGGAACACCATGCCCACGCCTCGCATCACCGGCGAGGACTCGCTGACAAAGGTCACCCCGATAAACAGCAGCGCCAGCGCGCAAACCGGAAAGCTGCGTGCGGCAGGCACGGCACGAGCATCGCCAGCAGTGAAAGTGCGCATCTTCATTCCCCCCAATGAACGGCATGCCAAAGCGGCATCCCTGATGACGGCTTTGACTATAAAAGTACGCCGGCATGCATAGCAAGCGACTGAATGTACATTGATCACACAGGCAACCGCTCCCGGCTCCAGTCAGCCGGTTCAGATGAACAGGTGTAAGAGAACTGGCGCGCGTCGAAGGAACGGCAGGCGGCAAGGTGGAGCTTTGCCGCCTGCCTCGTCAGGAACGTCGAGGCTTGCCGCGGATCAGCGCCATGACCATGCCGGCCATGATCAGCACCGGGATGGCGCCACCCAGCATCAGGATCAGCATATCGGGCCGACGCAGTGCAATCGGCAAGGCCTGGGAGATCACGCCGAAGGCCAGGGCGGCCCAGCGCATGCCGGGCTTGCGCCGGCACTGGATCAAAGCCCACAGGCTGCAGGCGGCGGCAGGCACGGTCAGATACCAGTCCAGTGCATGCATCGGCCAGACCAGGGCGAAGGCCATCCGGCCTAGCAGTATCAGCAGCAGGCCACCGTGGAACAGCAGCGAACTGCCCTGCTCCACATTGAAGGCGGCCCGGTCGACTGGGCTGCTCATGATGACGGCCGGCGTTTCAGTCCAGCCGCTCGATGCCGCCCATATAGGGCTGCAGCACGGCAGGAACGTCGATGGAACCGTCGGCGTTCTGGCAGTTTTCCAGCACCGCGACCAAGGTACGGCCCACCGCCAGACCCGAGCCGTTCAAGGTATGCAGCAGTTCCGGCTTGTTGGTTTCCGGATTGCGGGTACGAGCCTGCAGGCGGCGGGCCTGGAAGTCCTCGCAGTTGGAACAACTGGAGATTTCGCGATAGGTCTGCTGGCTGGGCAGCCAGACTTCCAGATCATAGGTCTTACTGGACTGGAAGCCCATGTCACCGGTGCACAGCAGCAGCTTGCGGTAAGGCAGGCCCAGCTGCTGCAGCACCGCCTCGGCGTGGCCGACCATTTCTTCCAGCTGATCATAGGAGCTGCGCGGATCGCTGACCTGGACCATTTCGATTTTCTCGAACTGGTGCTGGCGTATATAGCCGCGGGTATCACGGCCATAGCTGCCGGCCTCGGCGCGGAAGCAGGCCGAATGGGCGGTGAAACGCAGCGGCAAGGTCGAGGCCTCGACGATGCTGTCGCGGACAAGATTGGTCAGCGGCACTTCGGCGGTGGGAATCAGATAACGGCGGGATTCACCCACCTGAGTCGAGAACAGGTCTTCCTCGAACTTGGGCAGCTGGCCGGTGCCCCGCATCGACTCCGCATTGACCAGCAGCGGCACATTGCATTCCAGATAACCGTGCTTGTCGGTCTGCAGATCCAGCATGAACTGGGCCAGGGCACGGTGCAGACGGGCCATCTTGCCGCGCAGCACGGTGAAGCGGGTGCCGGACAGCATGGCGCCGGTTTCGCCGTCCAGCCAGCCATGGCGCGCGCCCAGATCGACATGATCCAGCACCGGAAAGTCGAAATCACGCGGGGTGCCCCAACGCAGAATTTCCTGGTTTTCGCTTTCGTCCTTGCCCAGCGGCACCGACTCATGCGGCAGATTGGGAATCAGCAAGGCGATCTCGGCCAGTCTTGCCTGCACCTCGGTCAGGGCCTGCTCGTTGGCCTTCAGCTTATCGCCGATGCCGGCGACCTCATCCAGCAGCGGCTGGGCATCTTCACCCTTGGCCTTGGCCTGGCCGATGGCCTTGGACCGGGTATTGCGCAGGTTCTGCAGTTCCTGGGTCTCGGTGGCCAGCGCCTTGCGACGGGTCTCCAGACTTTCGATCAGGGCCACATCGAGTTCAAAGCCACGAGTGGCCTTCAGGCGCGCGGCCGTTTCGGCCAGATGGTTGCGCAGCAGTACGGGGTCCAGCATGGATGTATCCAGATAACGGCTTGATGCCGCATTATCGCCGCCGCAGGCCGGGGCCTGCAATCAGGCAGGCCGTAAACGGCCCGCCCCTGCCGCCTCGGACGAAACAGGAAAACAGCGCATACAGCAGGCCCGAGGACCACTGCGAAAGCCGGTACCGCATCCATCAGCGATGACTCCGCCAATGCATGGATGTCACCAGGCCACCGGCGGCAATCCAACCTCGGCCCATCGACATGTCAGCCTGAACTGGTGAGCCCCGGAGACGCCATCGTGTGAACGGAAAGGCCCTGCAGGTCGAGACAGCTGTCGAGTCAAGCCCGCCCGTTCAACGGTCGGCGTCTTCGTCCCATTGCCGCAGCTGCTCCAGCTTCTGGCCGATCTGGATTTCAAGGCCGCGTGGCGTGGGCCGGTACCAGCGTGGCTCGTCCATATCTTCGGGCAGATAGGTCTCGCCGGCGGCATAGGCATTGGGCTCGTCATGGGCATACCGGTATTCATGACCGTAGCCCAACTCTTTCATGAGCTTGGTCGGCGCGTTGCGCAGGTGCACCGGCACTTCGCGGCTGTGATCCTGGGCCACGAAGGCCCGCGCCTGGTTGTAGGCGTTGTAGCCGGCATTGCTCTTGGCGGCCACGGCCAGATAGATCACCGCCTGACCCAGCGCCAGCTCGCCTTCCGGGCTGCCCAGCCGCTCGTAGGTCAGGGCCGCGTCATTGGCGATCTGCATCGCCCTTGGGTCGGCCAGACCGATGTCCTCCCAGGCCATCCGCACAATGCGGCGGGACAGATAACGCGGATCGGCACCACCATCGAGCATGCGCGTCAGCCAGTACAGCGCGGCATCGGGATGAGAGCCGCGCACCGACTTGTGCAGGGCCGAGATCTGGTCGTAGAAATTGTCGCCCCCCTTGTCGAAACGCCGGCTGTTGAGCGAGAGCGCATTCTGGACAAAGTCCGCATCGACATGGCGGATGTTCGAGGCCCGTGCCGCGGTCTGGGTCTGCTCCAGCAGGTTCAGCAGCCGACGCGCATCGCCATCGGCATAGCCGATAATGGTGTCGCGGGCCAGATCGTCGAACTCCAGATCCCCCAGCGCCTTGGCACTGGCCCGCTGCAGCAGCTGCTGCAGCTCGGTATCGGTCAATGACTTCAGCACATAGACCTGGGCCCGTGACAGCAGCGCCGAGTTCACCTCAAAGGAGGGGTTTTCGGTGGTCGCACCGATGAAAGTAACCAGCCCGTTTTCGGCATAGGGCAGCAGCGCATCCTGCTGGGACTTGTTGAAACGATGGATTTCATCGACGAACAGAATGGTATGCCGCCCCATCGCCAGATGGTGCTGGGCCTGCTCCATCGCCGCACGGATGTCCTTGACCCCGGAGAACACCGCCGACAAGGCGATGAACTCGCACCGGAAGGCCGTGGCGGTCAGCCGTGCCAGGGTGGTCTTGCCGACCCCGGGCGGCCCCCAGAAGATCATCGAATGCGGTTTGCCGGACTGGAAGGCCAGACGCAAGGGCTTGCCCGGCCCCAGCAGATGGGTCTGGCCGATGACCTCATCCAGGCTTCCAGGACGCAAGGCCTCGGCCAGCGGCGCCGTCGGCTCCTGGGTGAACAGATCAGCCATGCGGCGGCCCTCCATCTGCTACCGCACTCGCCCGGCAGGAACCGCTGCCGGTCAGGCAGACCATCCGCCGGCTGGTCCGCGGCCGCCACGCGGCGACGCACCTCGTCATGTCAAAAGAATTCGGGTCCATTCGGCCATGATACGCCTGCCGTCAAGCCTCGACCTGCCTGGACAGGTTCAACGGCTCAAGGCGGCATCGGCTCGACATGGGGAAAGCGGACCCGGGCGATAGGCCCCTGCAGGGGATCATGTTCCAGCTCCAGGGGCCAGCCATAGCGTTCGCTGATCCGATAGGCGATCGCGATTTCGAAACCATGCCGATCGCTTTCCTCCGCCAGGGCCATCATATGCTGGGTACCTGTGCTGCTGGAGACCAGCAGGCTGTCGACCAGAATGCTCAAGGTGATCTGCCCACCGCGCTGCTGTCGATGGGCATTGCGGATCAGTTGCCAGCACATCACCGCGAAAGCCTTGGGGGAAGCCTTCAGGGCAAAACAGGCCGATTCATGCAGATGCAGCTCGGTATCACTGTAGTCCAGCAGTCCACGGGCATGCTCCAGCTCCTGTTGCAGGACCTCGTTGATCACGAAGACCTGTTCATGGGTCCCGTTGTCAGACTCCCGGGCCAGCAACAGCAAGGCATCGACCATGATTTCCAGTTCACGGGTCGCGCGCCGGATCCGGTGCAGCGAACGCAGTCCGGAGGGGCTGATGAACTGGTCGCCGCTCAAGGTATCGACCGACATCTTGATCATCGTCAGCGGGCTGCGCAGCTCGTGGCTGGCATCCCGGGTAAAGCTGCGTTCGCGGGCATCAAAGCCGCGGACGCGCTCCAGCAGCACCTGCATCACATCGCCCAGCGAACGCAGGTCCGGATCCCCCAGGTCGGTCAGCGACAGATGGGAGTGCGGGGTGGTTTCCTGCAGGGGGCGGTCCACGCTCAGCGCCGCCATGCGGGCCAGTTCCAGCACCGGGTGCCAGGCTCGGCGCTCCCACCACCAGACCAGGGCCGCCGCCAGCACGGCACCGACCACGCCCAGCCACAGCGGTACCCAGCTTTCGCTGACCAGCCAGCCCAGCAGCACCATGCTGCCGGCCAGGCCGGCAAAGATCCAGTTGGCGATCAGGCGGTGGGCACGCCATTGCCGGGCATTGCGTCGTCGGGCTTGCTCACGTTCCACGATGGCTACCTGTGTGCTGCAGCGGCGGAACGGCTGGCTGGACTCAGGCTCCGCGCTTGAGAATTTCCGCGTCGAGATCCGACAGCCGATAACCCGCTGAATGGATGGTATGCAGCAACGGCCGGTCGAAGGGCTTGTCGATGACCCGCCGCAGATTGTAAAGATGGGAACGCAAGGTGTCCGAGTCGGGCAAGGTATCGCCCCAGATCTCGCGTTCGATGTCACGACGACTGACCACTCGCGGCGATTCGCGCATCAGAATCGCCAGCAGCTTGAGGCCGATCGGCGAGATCGAGAGCTCCCGGCCGGCCCGTGTCAGGCGCAGGGTCGAGGTATCCAGGGTCATGTCGCCTACACTCAGCACCTCGGTCGAGGTCTGCCGGCGGTCGCGCCGGATCAGGGCGCGCAGTCGTGCCTCCAGTTCACGCACTTCGAAAGGCTTGACCAGATAATCATCCGCTCCCGATTCCAGGCCCAGCAGCTTGTCTTCCAGCCGGTCGCGCGCAGTCAGCATCAGCACCGGCGTTGCCTTCTTGCCATCCTTGCGCAGCTTGCGGCAGACATCGAGACCATCGATGCCCGGCAGCATCAGATCCAGCACCACCACGTCATAACTGTTGGACACGGCCAGATGCAGGCCACTGACTCCGTCGGCGGCATAGTCCACCGAATACCCCTTGCGCTCCAGATGCTCGCCAATCATTTCGGCGATCTGGCGATGGTCTTCGACCAGCAGGATCAGGCCGGATTGCTCGTCTCGGGCACTCATCGTAGAACCTCGAATTTTCACGTTTGTGAAGACGCCCCATCTAAGCATGAGCTGATGTGTTCTTGGCGTGAAATCGCGTCCACAAAAGCATCAAACCAGCGCTTGACGGCCAACCAGCCGCACCGCATGGAAGTTCTATGGGCCAGCCTGGAAATGCCTATGGCCGAATGATCGTGGGCCGTGCATCGATCCCGGCACAGGCATCGGCGGTGTCGCATCGACCAGACCATGACGGCGCCCTGCCATAAAGATGCCGGGCGTGATCACCACCTGCCGGCACCTCGCTGCACGCACCACCGACGGAGCCGCCAGACCGCCACCCGGCCAGCGCTGCCCAAGCGGGCAAGCCGGGCTTGCGCCACAGCCGACCCGCCCGGCACCGGTATGGAGCCTGATCAGCCGATATGGGCGAGGGGCGTCAACGGCGGCGACTTCAAGGATGGTGCGAGGCTGCTTCGGCCGGCTGCAGCAGCGGCTGCAGCCGGGGCCAGATATGGTCCAGGACCCTGGGCTCGGCATCCGCGACCGGATGCAGGCCGTCGGCCTGCATCAGCTCCAGATGCTGGGCCACGCCATCGAGCATAAATGGCACCAATGCAACGTGCTCAGCCTGGGCGATCTGGACATAGACCTGCGCCAGACCATCACGATAACGCGGCCCGTAGTTGACCGGCAGTTCGATCCCCAGCAGCAGCACGCGTGCGCCAGCGCCACGGGCGGCCTTGACCATGGCCGTGAGGTTGGCTTTGAGCGCCGGCAGGGGCAATCCACGCAAACCGTCATTGGCCCCCAGTTCGATCACCACCAAAGCCGGACGTCGATTCGCCAGCAGCGCCGGCAGCCGTGCGCGGCCGCTGAGCGAGGTCTCGCCGCTGATGCTGGCATTGACCACCTGCCACGGCGGCCTCATCTTGGACAGGCGCTGCCCCAGCAAGGCCACCCAACCGGCTTGTTCAGGGATATTGTGGGCCGCCGACAAGGAGTCTCCGACCACCAGCAGCGTCGACGGCGCCGCCGAGGCGGCCTGTACCAGCCCAGGCCCCATGGCCAGCAGAAAACACAGGAAAAAACGCATGACAGCTTTGCCTCAACCGATGCTTGCAGTCCGTCATCTTAGCAAGACCGTGACCGCGCCCGACGGCAGCCGACTGGAGATCCTGCGGGATATCGAGCTGCGGATCGAGCGGGGCGCGAGTTGCGCCATCGTCGGCAGTTCAGGCTCGGGCAAGACCACCTTGCTGGGCCTGCTGGCAGGGCTGGACCTGCCCAGCGCCGGCGAGGTGGTCCTGGCCGGGCAGTCGCTGCAGAGCATGGACGAGGAAGCCCGTGCGGCCTTGCGGCGACGACTGGTCGGCTTCGTATTCCAGTCCTTTCATCTGCTGCCGGCCCTGACGGCCGAAGAAAACGTGATGCTGCCACTGGAGCTGGAAGGCATCCCCGGTGCCCGCGAGCGTGCCCGTCAGGCCTTGCAGGATGTCGGTCTGGCGGATCGGCTGCGGCACTACCCTTCCCATTTGTCGGGCGGCGAGCAGCAACGGGTCGCGATCGCCCGTGCGTTTGTGCATGGCCCGGAGCTGCTGTTCGCGGATGAACCCACCGGCAATCTGGACGGTCGTACCGGGCACAGCATCGTCGAGCTGCTGTTCCGGCTCAATCGCGAGCGAGCGACCACCCTGGTGCTGGTCACCCACGATCCGGCGCTGGCCGCGCTGTGTACGCAACAGGTCGAAGTGCATGAAGGTCGCTTGCTGGATCAGGCCGCCCGCCCCCGCCAGGTGCGCGCGTGATACGGCCGGGTGCACTGGCCTGGCTGGCGCTGCGGCAGATTCGTCGCGAATGGCGGCTGCCCGAACTGCGGACTCTGGCAGCCTCCTTGTGGCTGGCCGTTCTGGCTCTGGGACTGGTGGCCAGCCTCAGCCAGGGCGTCAGCCGCAGCCTGGGTGCCGGTGCCGCGCGTCTGATCGGCGGTGATGCCGGCCTGTCCGCGGCCGTGGATCCGCCGGCCAGCTGGGAAGCACAGGCCGCTCGGCTAGGCCTGCGCAGCAGTCGCAGTGCCAGCTTCCCGACCATGGCCTTTGCCGGCGACAGCAACGTGCTGGTCGACGTGAATGCCGTCGATCCGGCCTACCCCTTGCGCGGCAGCCTGCAGCTGGCCGGAAACTCGGCCCAGACGCTGGCATCCACCGCGCCGGCGCCGGCCCCGGGCACGGTCTATCTCGACCATCGCGCGCTGCATGCGCTGGCAGCCCGGGTCGGCCAGACCGTGCAAGTGGGCGGCCAAAGCCTGCGCGTGGCGGGCGAACTGGAGCGCGAACCGGACGGTGGCAGCCTGTTCGCCATGGCACCGCAGGCCGTGATGGCTTTGGCGGATGCACGCGCCGAGGGGCTGCTGGGACCCGGCAGTCGTGCCAGTCACCGGCTGCTGATCGCCGGACCGGCGCGCGCGGTACAGCACTGGCTGGACTGGGCCCATGCCCAGCCCCGTCCGATGGATGGCCGCTGGATCGGGCCTCGACAGGCACAGGAGCGCATTCGCGCCGCGTTCGACCGCGCCGGACTGTTCCTGCAGCTGACCGCCTTGCTGGCCGCCCTGCTGTGCGGCATCGCCATTGCTTTGTCGGCCCAGCGCTATGCCAGCCGCAAGCGCGCCGAAGTGGCCGTGCTGCGTGCCATCGGCATTCCCCGCGGACAACTGGCTCTGCTGCTGGGCATGGCGATGGCCTGGCTGGCCCTGCCGGTGGCCGCCATCGGTACGGCCATGGCCTGGGGCCTGTCGCAAGGAATCTGGCATTGGCTGGCCAGCCGACTGGGGCAGCCCGCGGAATGGCTGCCGCCTGGTCCCTGCCTGGCTTCCGCCGCGATGGCGCTGGCGGTACTGGCCGGTTTTACCTGGCCTCCGCTGGCGCGCCTGGGCCGAATTCCGCCCGCCGCCGTTTTTCGCGACAGTTATCGCTATCAGGGTGGTCTGGCCGAACTGGCCTATCTGCTGCCGGTGCTTGTGGCACTGGGGCTGATCTGGCTGCAGACCCGCAGTCTGGCACTGGCCTTTCAGCTGGGCCTGAGCCTCGGTGTCGTCGCCGCCGCGACCTTGCTGATCACGACGCTGCTGCTGAGCGCGATCCGCCGCCTGCCGACCGGCCGCTGGGTCACGCTGCGGCTGGGCCTGCAGCAGCTGGCACGGCGGCGGGGGCTCAGTCTGATCCAGGCCACGGCGCTGAGCACCGGCCTGACCGCCCTGCTGTTGCTGGGTCTGGTTGCGCCCGCCCTGCTGGACAATTGGCGGGCCGAATTGCCGGCGGACACCCCGAACTGGTTTGTGCTGAACCTGCAGGACGATCAGCGCCAGGAATTCAGCCGCCACCTGGCTGAACTCGGCGCCAGCCGCCTGAGCATCATGCCGCTGGCCGTGGGCAAGCTGATCGCCATCAATGGCCGCCCCGTGGAGCAGATCGCCTTTGGCGATGCCCATGCGCAGGAGCGTGCCTCGCAGCAGCTGCGACTGTCCTGGAGCGCGCAACTGCCGCCGGCCAATCGGCTGGTCGCCGGACAGTGGCCGCCCTTGCAGCCGGCCACGCCTGAGGTATCGGTGGACCAGACCTGGCAGCAGTGGTTCGGCCTGAAACTGGGGGACCGCTTGCGCCTGCAAATCGGCGAAGCCAGCGTGGAGGCCAGGGTCAGCAGCTTTCGGCAGGTGGACTGGCGCTCGTTCCGGGTCAATTTCTTTCTGATGCTGGACCAGGCCCATGCGACCCGGCTGCCGCATACCTGGATCGCCAGTTTCCATCTGCCGGCTCGCCAAGCCGACCGGCTCGGCAGCTTGTTGCAGCAGCAATCCAATCTGAGCCTGATTGATATCAACAGCCTGCTGGATCAGGTCCGCCAGCTGGTCGGCCAGGTCGCGCTGGCGGTGCGTGCCATCCTGCTGCTGAGCCTGCTGGCCGGCGCGCTGGTGCTGGCTTCGGCACTGGCGGCCAGCCATCAGGAGCGCCAGCACGAGGCCGCCCTGCTGCGAACCCTGGGCGCCCCCTCCCGGCAGTTGCGCGGTGCCGCCGCCTGTGAATTCGCGGTGCTGGGCCTGATCTGCGCCACCACCTCGGCGATCGCCTGCGTGCTGGCCGGACAATGGCTGGGGCGACGGCTGTTCCGGATCGAACATGTGCAACTGCCTTGGCTGGCGGTGATCGGCACCAGCCTGCTGGCGGTGGCAGTCGTGACCCTGCTGGGTCTGACCGGTACCCGCAAAGTGATACGGACCCCGCCGATGCAGTTGCTGCGGCACTACTGAGCCATTCCCCGGATCCACCGCCAGCCCTACCCGTCCCAGGCTTGGCAACTGGCGGCGGGCTCGGCGATACTGTTCTGTTGGCCTGCAGATCAAGGACTTTCATGCATCTGGGAATCGACTTCGGCACCAGCTATTCCGCCGCCGCCGCCATTCGCGAGGGACAGTTGCACAGCATCCGCTTCGGCGAGGCGCAGCAATTCCGCACCGCGGCGTTCTTTCCGGAAAACGTGCCGGACCCGAATGACTTCGTGCTGACCCCGGCACTGGAAGCTCAACTGGAGAGTCTGCTGCGCTCGGGCATGCGGCGCCAGGACGGACTGCGCATCGTGCGCCGGCAATGGATGGAAGAACAGTCGCGTCAGGGTGAAGCCGTCTCGGTCGGCAGCCTCAAGCATGCCCTGTTCGGCGATGCGGCCATCGAGGCCTACCTGCTGGAAGGTACCGGCCATCTGATCGAATCGCCGAAGTCGATGCTGGGCTACCGGCTGGATCCGCGGGTGCGCCAGACCATCGTCAGCATTGCCACCCACATTCTGGAACATATACGCCTGACCGCCAGCCGCCAGCTGGACACCGCGATCCGCAGCGCGGTGATCGGCCGGCCGGTGGAATTCCGCAGCTCGATGGGTGCAGACGGTGGTGAACAGGCGCTGGGCATTCTGCGCGAAGCGGCTACCCAGGCGGGCTTCGACAGCATCCGGTTCGTCGAGGAACCGGCCGCGGCAGCCATGCATTACCACCAGAGTCTGGACACTCGCCAGCGGGCCCTGATCGTGGATATCGGAGGCGGCACCACCGATGTGGCCTATGCCGAACTGGGCGGCGACGAGCCGGCCCGTATCCTGCGCAGCTGGGGCCTGGCCCGCGGCGGCACCGATCTGGACAGCGGCATCAGCCTGCGCCGGTTCATGCCCTTGATGGGGTCCGAAGTTCAGGCCATCCCGGCCCACCATTATGTCGCCGCCGCCAGCGTCCACAATCTGCCCAAGCAGCGCGAGTTCCGCCAACAGGATTACCGGCGCGTCGAGGCCCCCTACGGCCCGCGCCTGCGGGCCTTGCAGGAACTGGGCGCCACCACCCGCCTCAACCGCCGTGCCGAGGAGACCAAGATCGGGCTCAGTTCGGAGACCGAGCATGGCGTCCATCTCGGCTTTCTGGAACCTGGCCTGGATGCGCGCGTCGACACGACCGAATTTGCCGCCTCGGCGGAAGACTTTCTGGGCCGCATGCGGCGACTGCTTGAGCAGGTCAGCCAGGAATGGCCGGCCCCGCCGGCCAGCATCTTCCTGACCGGCGGCAGCTCGCGTTCACCCCTGCTGCAGCAACTGGTGGCCGGGCAGTTCCCCGGCATTCCGCTGGTCAAGGGCGACCCCTCGCTGGGCGTGGTCAGCGGCCTGGCGGCAGCCCCCGTGATCGCGGACTGAGCCTTGCTCACCCTGCAGCCGTGTCAGGACTTTCTGCGGCGTGAAAGCCTGCTGGTGGGCTTCGCCCTGCTGGCCGCGATACTGCAAGGCACAGACCCCGTTTCATGGGCACAGCTGGTTGCCTGGTCACGACCGCCGACCCTGGTCGGACTGCTGGGCCTGATGCTGGCGATCCAGGGCATTCGCGACAGCGGCCTGATTCCAGCCCTGGCCCACCGCCTGATCCGCGGCATTCCTTCACGGCGCGGCCTGGGCATGGCGCTGGTGCTGAGCAGTGCTTTGGCTTCCATGCTGCTGACCAACGATGTCAGCCTGTTCCTGCTGATCCCCCTCAGTCTGGTACTGGCCGGACCGACCGGCCTGCCAGTCTGGCGACTGGTCAGCCTGGAAGCGCTGGCCGTCAATGCGGGCTCCGCCCTGAGCCCGGTCGGCAATCCGCAGAACCTGCTGCTGTTGCAGCAGTCAGGCCTGAGTCTGGGCCGTTTCAGCCTGGGACTGCTGCCCTCGGGACTGGCGATGCTGACCCTGGTCATGGTCTTCAGTGGCTGCTGGCTGCCGGGCGGCCGGGTCCCGCCGATGCCGGCAGACATCGCACCTCAGGCAGTCCATCGCCCCATGGCCGGAAGCTCGCTGCTGGCCCTCGCCGGGATGGTGCTGAGCCTGGCCAGCGGCCATCCCGGCTGGGGTTGCGGGCTGATCCTGCTGGCGACACTGCTGCTGGCTCCGCGTCTGGCGATCCGGATCGACTGGCTGCTGCTGGCCAGCTTTCTCGCAATTTTTGTTGCCCTGGGTCATGCCGCGGCCCTGCCCCCGGTACATGCCCTGCTGGCCCGACTGGATCTGCAGCAACCGCTGACCCTGTACCTCAGCGGCATTGTCGCCTCCCAGCTGATCAGCAATGTGCCTGCCGCCGTGCTGTTGCTGAGCCGCCATCCTGACCCGACCGCACTGGCAGTGGCGGTCAATGTCGGTGGCTTCGGGTTCGGCATCGGCTCGATGGCCAATCTGATCGCCTGGCGGATCGCCGGGGTCAAGGGCGGTCTGGGCCGCTTCCACAAGGTCTCGATTCCCTTTCTGCTGGTCACCGCCCCCATCGTCTATGGCCTGCAGCAGGTGTGGCACCCGCACTAGACGGCCACGGCTCGATACCCGCCCGATGCCTCAGCGACTCGGCGGCACCGACACCTTGCCGCCGATGTCATGATGCCTGACCTCGCCAGAACCGACCGCGCGCACCACCAGATCGCCAGTGATCCGGTCGGCCGTCACATCGCCCGAGCCGATGCTGCCCACCTGAACATGGCCCTTCACGTCCTGGACATCGAGATCGCCGGAACCGATGCTCCCGACCTGTACCGCCCCACCCAGTCCGCGTAGACGGACATCACCTGACCCCACCTGACCGAGACTGAATCCCCCCGCCGCATCGGACACGACAAGGCTGCCGGAGCCGGCACTGCGCACATCGACCGCACCATGGATCGCCGTGGCCGTGAGATCGCCGGAACCCAGCTGACTGATATGCAAGGCCGCCACGTCACGGATCTGCAGGTTGCCGGAGCCGGCCGCGGCCGTGACCGGACCGTGGATGCCCCGGACCGAGGCATCGCCCGAGCCGGTGCTCAGGTCCAGCGGACCACCGAGATCGCTGATCGCCAGATCGCCCGAACCGCTGGTGATCTGCAACGCGCCCAGATGGCTGATCCGCACGTCACCGGATCCCGTATCTACCTTAAGCGCCACGCCGGCCGGCAGCGACAGCTGCAAGGTCTGATAGGCATAGTGGCGGCTGAAAAAGGACATGGACACATGAGGGCCGGACTTGCCGACCTGCAGCACCAACGTGCTGCCTTCACGATGCGGCGTTATCTTGAGACGGGCCAGACCATCTGCATCACTGGCACAGGCTTCGCCCTGCAGCTGCAGGCCGCTGCCCCCTTGATGACCGGTGAGATCGAGGTCGGTTTCCAGCTGGCGCAGCTCGACGACACGAATCCCGTCCAAATCCTGCTGCAGGGCAACCGGCGCATTGACGGCACAGGATCGGGAGGAGGCGAATGCCACCGGCAAGGCCAGTCCCAGCAGCGTGGCGGTGGCGAACAGCATGGTGCGCATGGTTTTACCCCTGTGGCTGATTGAATGAATATGAACCTGAGATGCCGCCGGCAGGCAAACGGTTGCAATCGAGGTCAACCAGCCCATCTATCGCACGTTTTCGCTATACGACACACCGTTGCCCGCGACCGAAGGAGAACAGGTTCCCATGATCCGCCCCCGACTGACACTTGCACTCTGCACGCTGGCGCTCGCCGTGGCCAGCACCGCCAGCCTGGCCCAAAATACAGCCGGGCCTGTCACAGCTCCCGCGCCGCGACCCGGCGTGCCGCACTTCGATCATCCCGGCTTCGGACCGCCCGGGTTCGAGCGCCAAGGCTTCGGCCCTGAATGGGGGGTGCTGCAGACGCTGAACGAACTGCAGAGGCTGTATGTCGAATCAGGGCGTGCCGGCGAGCTGCCCGCACTTTACAACGAAGTGCTGGGCAAGACCCGCAACCCCAGGCTACGGCAGGCGCTGTACCAGCGTCTGGCCCAGGCCCAGCTCCGCCCCACCCACGTCGATGCGGCTATCGCCACCTTGCGCAAAAGCCTGAATGAAAGCCTGGCCGATGAGGCCCGCATGGCGGCCGAGCACCGTCATCCCGGACCGCAGGGCCCGGCACTGCAGGCTCCGCCTCCGCCTCACCCCTGAGTTACAGATCAATCGTCTGTCGGCACCACGCCGGCAGACGAGGCCTGCGGCACCGACTGTTTGGCCTGCAGCCACAATGCCTGCAACTGCTCGCGCTCCAGTCCGGCAAGGCCTTCGGGCCGGTCGGCGCTGGCCTCCATCTGCCGGAAACGGGCCTCGAATTTTCGATTGGCTCCGCGCATGGCCCGGGCCAGATCAATGCCGCCATGACGGGCCAGACTGATCACCGCGAACAGCACATCGCCCAGCTCGTCCTCCAGCCGTGCGGAGGATGAGCCCTCGTCCAGCTCGGCGCGCACCTCGGCCACCTCTTCTTCCAGCTTGGCCATGGCCTGCTGCGGACTCTGCCAGTCGAAACCGACCCGCGCCGCTTTTTTCTGCAGCTTCTGTGCCCGCATCCAGCCAGGCATGCCATGGGATACCCCGGCCAGAGCGCTGCGATCAGCATGACTTCGACCCGGCTCCTGCGCTTTCAACGCCTCCCAGTCCGGCAAGGTCCGGCCATGACGCTCGGCATCAAAGACATGCGGATGACGCCGGACCATCTTGTCCGTGCTGGCACGACAGACATCCTCGAAACCGAAGTGCCCCGCCTCGCTGGCCAGCTGTGATTGCAGCACGACCTGGAACAGCAGATCACCGAGCTCGTCACGCAGCCCGGCCCAATCCTGACGATCGATGGCATCGACCACTTCATGGGCTTCTTCCAGGGTATAAGGCGCCAGACTGCCCAGCGTCTGGGCAAGATCCCAGGGGCAGCCGTGCCGTGGATCGCGCAATCGCCGCACGACCTGAAGCAGGGCATCGATATCAACGGGAGCCATCGGAGCGGTCATGGGTGTTTCCAGAAGCTGTTGGCGACCGAAGGCCGGATGCATCCGCCCCTCGGCCATGGTCGAGAGAGACGGGCAACGCGGGTGAGTCAGGCCTCGGCGCCGCGGATACGACGCAGGTTGCGCAGCCGGGCATCCCAGTCGACACCCCCATCGCCCACCGCGATGAATTCGGGATTGATCAGCGAGAGACCACGGTTGTAGCGCAGACGCTGCCCGGAAAGATCCAGCACCGCGCCACCGGCCTCTTCCAGTACGCATTGCGCGGCCGCCGTATCCCACTCCGAAGTGGCGCCCAGCCGCAGATAGATATCCGCCTGGCCATCCGCGATCAGGCAGAACTTCAGAGACGAGCCCATCGCCATGCTGGCATAACCGGCGCCGGCCACCTGCTCGAGTTCCGCCGGCTGCGCCCGCTCATAGGAGCGGCTGCCGGTCACTGTCGCAGGACGGGCCAAGGGGCGGCTGCGCAGAGGCATCCAGGAACCTTCCGGCCCCGACTGTGTCCAGGCGCCGAACCCACGCCCGGCCAGATACAAGGCTCCGGTCACCGGCGCCAGCACCACCCCCAGCAGCGGCTGGTGGTTCTCGATCAGGGCGATATTGACGGTGAACTCGCCATTGCGCTTGACGAACTCGCGCGTGCCGTCCAGCGGATCGACCAGCCAATAGCTGGACCAGTGCCGACGCTGCTCCCAGTCGGCATTGACTGCCTCTTCGGAGACTACCGGCAGGGCCGGCGCGATGGCCTGCAGGCCGGCCACGATCACGGTCTGGGCGGCCAGATCGGCCGCCGTCACCGGCGAATGATCGGCCTTTTCGTGAACCTCGAAAGGCCGGGCGTAGACCTCGAGTATCGCCGCCCCGGCCTGGCGGGCCAGCGCCGCCAGCAGCCGCAACCGGGGTTCGGCCGTCATCCAGTCGCTCATGATCGCTCCGGCCTGTAACGGCCTGCCAGATATTCGCGGGCAATAAACAGCGCGGCAATGCTGCGCCCTTCGGTGACATCGTCGCGGGCGATCAGCTCGTGCAGATCGGCCAGCTTCCAGGGCACCATTTCAAGCTCCTCCGGCTCATCACCCTCCAGCTGCTCGGGGTATAGGTCCTGAGCCAGCACCACATGGGCCTTGTAGGTCATATAGGCCGGCGACAGCGAGAGCTCATGCAGCACGGTCAGGCGGCGCGCGCCGAAACCCAGTTCCTCCTTCAGCTCGCGGTCGGCACCTTCGGCCGGGGTCTCCCCCGGCTCCAGCCGGCCCTTGGGAAGCCCCAGCAGATAGCGCTCTACCCCGACCGCATATTCCCGGGCGAGTATGACCGTCTCCGCATCGCGCATCGGCACGATGATGACCGCACCGTGGCCGCTGGCGCGCAGACGGTGGTAGACACGCCGCTCGCCGTTGGAGAACTCCAGATCCACCAGTTCGGTATCGGAGCGGGCATCAACGACTTCCAGAGGCCTGGTCGAATGAATGATCGGTAAGCTGGGCATGGATCGATTGTATCCGGTAATCTCCGTCAATGGCGGCCCGGGACAACGGCCGGCACGACTCAGCGCGCCCCCGACTGCAACTGTCGCAAGGCCAGACCATGCAGCACCGGCGTGCCCGCCAGCACGCTGCGGCTGTCCAGATCCAGAGCTCCGCCCCGCAGATCGGTGAACACGCCACCGGCTTCGCGCACGATGACCGCCAGCGCGGCAATATCAAGAATGCCGACATCGGATTCGATCACCAGATCCAGACTTCCACGCGCCAGCAGATGGTAATGACAGAAGTCGCCGTAACCCCGGATACGGTTGCACTGGCCAATCAGCTGTCCCAGCAGAGGCCATTGAGGTCCGGCCGCCAGCGACTTGATATTGCCGGTGGAGATGGAGGCGGCCGCCACGTTGTCGGTACTCGCCACCCGTACCCGCTGCCCATCCAGCCAGGCGCCCTGACCACGAACGGCCCACATGGTTTCGCCGTAGATCGGAGCTGAGGACACACCCAGCACCAGCTCGCCATCCAGCATCAGAGCGATCTGAGTGGAAAAGAAAGGTGTGCGTCGAACGAAACTCTTGGTGCCGTCCAGCGGATCGACCAGCCACAACGCCCGTCCGTCCGCACCCTGGCGGCCGAATTCCTCGCCATAGATGCCGGCCTCGGGCAGCGCCCGCTGCAGGATCGCGCGAATCGCCAGCTCGGCTTCGCGATCCGCCACCGTCACGGGGGTCTGGTCGTCTTTCAGCTCGATCTCGACGCCACGCTGCCAATGATGACGGATGATGTCTCCGGCGGCGGCGGCGGCCTCGCGAGCCGCGGCCAAGGCGTGAGCCAGTACGGCCTCGTCCATAAGCTGTTCCTTCATTGCAGATTGTCCAACATGCCACCGCTGCGGCGGATATCCACCATACCATGCTCGTCGGGCACGCCGAAGCCGGCCAGCCAGGCCGCCAGCGCCGGCTGATGCGCCCCCGCGGCGGCATCGACCTGGAAGCTCCAGCCCAGCGGATGGAGCCGCCCCTGGCCATGAACATGCAGCGGCCCGCCGCCATCATCCTCCAGCTCGGCCGTCATCACCCCCTGCTGGCTGCGGGCATGCAGCAGAAGATTGCCCAGCGCCAGCTTCTGACCCGATGCCGTCACGCCGGCATCGCGCCAGGCCAGCTGCGCCTCCAGTGTCATCGGCCAGCCATGCCACACCACCGCATGGGATATATCCAGATACCATTGACCGGCCACCGGCATGACCGGCAGCCCGAACCATTGGGCCAGTGCCGCGGGCGTGCTGCGCAACCGGACATGATCGATCACCAGCCGCGCATCGGCTTCACGCTGCAATTGCCCGGAAGCCGTGATCCGGGGACCGTTCAACTGCCAGTGCAGATCCGCGCGGCCCAGCAGAATGGACGGTGACAGCTGCCAGCGCAGACCGCCCAAGGGGAATCCGGCACGCGTGAGCACCTGTCCGGCCTGCCCTTTCCACACGGTGCCGCTGACCTGCTGCAACCGCAGCCCCGGCAAGCGCTCGCCATACCAGCCCAAGGCCCAGCTGGCGGGCAGAAAAGCCACCATCAGCAGCAGCATCAGGCTGATCACCAGGCCCCATACCATCAGATAACGAACCACGTTCAATACGCACCGCTCCATCGCGCCGCCACCCCGGCCGCAGACGCCCAATGTACCGCAGCCGGCCCCGAAACCCGCCATGGCGGCACCGTCGCGCCGGTGCCATCATCCTGCATCGATGGCTGCTGGATCCTTGTCCGTCAAGCCGACATCCCTCTCTGGAGCCTCCTCGTCTGCAACGGGACCTGACGCCGCAGTCGGAATGGTGCCGCTTGAGCCTGCAGGCCCGGACCGACGATGATAGGGCCATGAGCCAGCAAGCATTCCCCGAACCGATATCCAACCAGACTCTGGCCGAACGCGACCTGCGCCATGTCTGGCATCCCTGCACCCAGATGCAGGATCACGAGACCATCCCGCTGATCCCGATCACTCGCGGCGAAGGCGTATGGCTGCACGATGCCGACGGCCGTCGTTACATCGACGGTGTCAGCTCGTGGTGGACCAATATCTTCGGCCATGCCAATCCGACCATCAGTGCCGCCGTCAAACAGCAGCTGGATACCCTGGAGCATGTGATTTTCGCCGGCTTCACCCACGAGCCGGCGATTCGCCTGGCTGAGGAACTGGTCGCCATCACGCCACCGGGGCTGGACCGTGTGTTTTACGCCGACGTCGGCTCGGCCGCGGTGGAAGTGGCCCTGAAGATGAGCTTCCACTACTGGCTCAACCAGGGCCATGGCGAGAAAACCCAATTCATTGCCTTGGCCAACAGCTACCATGGCGAGACTTTGGGTGCCTTGTCGGTCAGTGATGTCGCCCTTTATCGCAAGACCTACGGCCCGTTGCTGCTGAACTCGCTGATCGCGCCTTCGCCGGATGCCTATCTGGGCGAGGCCGGCGAAACGGCCGAAGCCACCGCCCAGCGGGCGCTGGAAGGCATGAAGGTCCTGCTGGAGCAGCATGCCGATACCACCTGCGCAGTGATCATCGAGCCGCTGGTGCAATGCGCCGGCAGCATGCGGATGTATCACCCCAGCTATATCAGCGGCCTGCGCCAGCTGTGCGACGAATACAAGGTGCACCTGATCGCCGACGAGATTGCGGTCGGCTTCGGTCGTACCGGCACCCTGTTCGCCTGCGAGCAGGCCGCGGTCCGACCGGACTTCATGTGCCTGTCCAAGGGACTGACCGGCGGCTATCTGCCACTGGCCGCGGTCATGACCTCGGACCATGTGTACCAGGCCTTTTATGCCGAACACCACCGCGGCCGGGCCTTTCTGCACTCGCACAGCTATACCGGCAACCCGCTGGCCTGCACCGCCGCTCTGGCCACTCTGGGATTGTTCCGCGACCAGCCGGTACTGGAGCGCAACCGCGAGCTGGCCGCTCGTCTGGCTCGTCGCCTGGAGCCTCTGCGCGATCACCCTCACGTTGCAGACATCCGCCAGCACGGCATGATCGCCGCGGTGGAGATGGTCGCCGACAAGCGCACGCGCACGCCGTTCCCGAGCACCGACCGGCGCGGCCTGCGGGTTTTCCAATACGGCCTGCAACATGAAGCCTTGCTGCGCCCGCTGGGTGACGTGGTGTATTTCATGCCACCCTATGTGATCAGCGACGACGAGCTCGATCATCTGGTCGATGCAGCCATCCGCGGCATCGACGTCGCCTGCGCATGACCCGGCTCCCGCCGCACCGTTGCGGCGGGTCATCCCGGCCGGCAATGGCCGCACTTGCTATGCTGGCCAGCCCCGGCCCTGTTGATTGAATTTCCATGCGCACGATCCGAATCCATATCGACTCTCCGCTCAGCGAACACGGCAGCACCGTGCTGGAAGGCCAGCCCGCCGAACATCTGGTCCGCGTGCTGCGGCAGGATGTCGGTGCCCAGGTGGTGCTGTTCAACGGCGACGGGCATGACTATGCAGCGACCATCACCGCCGTCGAGCGACGTCAGGTGCAATTGCAGATCGCGACCCGCCACTCGCCCGGCAATGAATCACCGCTGCGACTGACCCTGGCTCAGGGCATCGCCCGCGGCGAAAAGATGGATCTGATCATCCAGAAAGCCTGCGAACTGGGGATCGCTGAAATCGTGCCGCTGCATACCGAGCGCAGCGAAGTGAGGCTGGACGAAAAGCGCAGCGCCAAGCGCCTTGAACATTGGCAAGCGGTCGCCATCAGCGCGGCTGAACAGTCTGGTCGCGCCATGGTGCCCGTGATCCACCCCGCCCGCCCGCTGGCCGTATGGCTGGACAGCCTGCCGGCCGAAGGTCCGCTGCGGCTCAGCCTGTCGCCTGACGGCGAACAGCGGTTGCGCCAGCTGCAACTGCCCGCCAGCGGCGCCATGCTGATGGTCGGCCCCGAAGGCGGCCTGGGCGAGCGCGATCTGGAAGCTCTGGACGGCAAGGGCTTCCAGCGCCTGCAGCTGGGGCCGCGCATTCTGCGCACCGAAACCGCCGGTCTGGCCGCCGCCGCGGCCTTGCAGGCGGTCCACGGCGATTTCTGAACTGATTCCATGACAGCATGATGCGCTTGCCGCCCTGCCCAGGGTCGGCGAACATGCGCTACTGATTCTGCCGGGTCCTGCACCCGGCCGCCTGAAGGTCGGCCCCTGGCCCACCAGGAGATATCCCGTGACCCGTTCGCTTGCGATCCTGATGGATCCCGTCGAGAAAATCAAAATCGCCAAGGACACCAGCTTCGCCATGCTGCTGGAGGCTCAACGCCGGGGCTGGCAGGTCCATTACCTGCAGCAGGGCGACCTGGAGCTGCGCGACGGCCACCCCTGGGGCCGACTCAGCCCGCTGCGGGTATTCGATGATGCCGGCCACTGGTTCGAACGCGGCGAAGCCCGCTGGACCGACCTGCGCACGCTCGACGTGGTGCTGATGCGCAAGGATCCGCCGGTCGACGCGCAGTTCATCTACGACACCATGGTGCTGGAACTGGCCGAGCAGGCCGGCGTGGAGGTGATCAACCGCCCCGCCTCGCTGCGCGACTGCAACGAAAAACTCTATGCCCTGCAGTTTCCGCAGTGCATCGCCCCCACTCTGGTCAGTCGCTCGCAAAGCCAGCTGCGCGCTTTTGTGGAGAGCCATGGCGAGGCGGTACTGAAGCCGCTGGACGGCATGGGCGGCCGCGGCATCTTCAGGGTCAAGGCCGGCGACCCCAATCTCAACTCCATGCTGGAAACCCTGCTGCATGACGGACTGCAGTTCACTCTGGCCCAGAAGTTCATTCCCGCCATCGTACAAGGCGACAAGCGCATTCTGCTGATCGACGGCGAGCCGGTGCCCTATGCCCTGGCCCGGATTCCGCAGGGCAGCGAGTTTCGCGGCAACCTGGCGGCCGGCGGTCGCGGTGAGGGTGTGCCGCTCAACGAGCGTGATCGCTGGATCGCCGCCCAGGTGGCGCCGGAACTGCGTCGCCGCGGCCTGCGGTTTGTCGGTCTGGACGTCATTGGCGACTATCTGACCGAGATCAATGTCACCTCGCCGACCTGCGTGCGCGAGCTGGACCAGCAGTTCGGCCTGAATATCGCGGGTCAGCTGTTCGATGCCGTCGAGCAAGGCCGGCCGTGAATGCCGACGCTGCCGGTACCGCGACGGCGAAGAGCGGCACGCCCTTCCGCCGTCGCGCACCGGACCTGCTGGGCGCCTGCATCCTGCTGTCGCTGATCGTCCATGCCCTGTTGCTGCTGGGCCTGAGCTTCCGGCATCCGCCGGCACCGCCCGCTACCCCGAGCATGGACATCACCCTGTTGCAGGCCAGCAATACGCAGGCACCCGCCCAGGCCGACTTTCTGGCCCAGGCGGCCAATCGCGGCGGCGGCAATGACGATCGCGTCGGCAAGCCCTCCGAGCCTGTGGCCGGGCTGTTGCCCACGCCGGACCAGGGCGTCGCGCCACAGCCGATGCAGGCCTCACTGGCCCGCCCGCAGGACGATATCAAGCAACAACGACTGACCACCACCGCCGACAGTCCCGATATGGCCGACGACACACCCAGCCATACTCTCCACGACACCCCGGATGCCACCGCCGACGAGACCCGGCAGGCTCAGGAAATGGCGAGTCTGGCCGCCGAGCTGAATGCTCGCAGCGAGGCTTATGCCAAGCGCCCGCGCAAGAAATTCATTTCGGCCAACACCCGCGAGTACGCCTATGCCGCCTATATGCACCACTGGGTCCGACGGATCGAGCGCAGCGGCAACCTGAACTACCCCGAGGTGGCGCGGTCACGGCATCTGCATGGCGAGCTGATTCTCAGCGTCGGCCTGCGTCGCAATGGCGAGGTGGCCAGCATCGACGTGATCCAGTCGTCAGGCCACCCCGAACTCGATCAGGCTGCCCGGCGCATCGTCAAGCAGGCAGCGCCCTATCCGCCCCTGCCCACCACCCGACATCCGATCGACCTGCTTTACATCACACGGACCTGGCAGTTCCTGCCCGGCGATCGCCTCGACGCCCGGTAATCATTGGTCTCCGGGCAATACGGCGTCTGTCCTGCGTTCACTGCGCGACGGCAGCAGATGACCGGCCGCGTCATAACGGAGCACGATCATCCAGTCGAAGACCTCCGCCGGCCAGCGCCCCGCAGGCAACAGGCTGGCCGGATCCGCCCCCAGCACCGTCAGCAGCTGCGGCATGGCGCCATGGTGCCAGCAGATCAGGATCTGCCGCCCGCCCGGATGGGCCCGCAGCTCCGCCGCCAGCGCGGACTCAGCGCCCTCCGGGAAGCGATCATCCTCGGCAAGCCCCAGCGCCTGCGACAATGGAGCCAGCGTCAGGGTCTCGCGCCGGGAGTGGCGACTGTCCCGACTGGCAAGCAGATGCTGTGGCTGCCAGACCTCCCCATCCAGCGACAAAGCCGCGAATTCACGGGCATAGGCTCTTGCACGCGCCTGCCCCCGCGCCGACAGCCCCGTGCCATGCGCAGGCTTCTCGCCATGCCGGATGATGATCACGGTGGCATCGGCGAGTCCGGACTCGGCCGCCGCCACCGGCGCCGTCAGCCATACCGTCACCAGCAGTCCAAGGCCACCCAGCCACTTGCCGGCCGTGTTCCGCATCACTTCGCCTCCTTCGTCATCATCCCGCCCTATCCCAGTATGCGGAAGCCAGGAAATTCCGCACCCTCCGATGGTTGTCCATCGCCGAGTCGAGCACAAAGATGACAGCTTTGCTTACAATGGCCGCATGACATTTCCCGAGTCCGCCACTTTGGCCGGTCAGTTTCTGATCGCCATGCCCAATCTTGACGACCCTTCGTTCAACCGCGGGGTCACCCTGGTCTGCCAGCACAACGAGGAGGGCGCACTGGGGCTGCTGATCAACCGCCAGTCCGAATACAGCCTCGCCGACATCCTCGAACAGATGCAACTGGAGTATCAGGCCCCTGAACTGGCCGACGTACCCGTGCTGATCGGCGGTCCGCTGCAGCAGGAACGCGGATTCGTGCTGCACGAAGAACCCGGCTACTGGGAAGCCAGCTATCGCGTCAACCAGACGTGGTCGGTTACCACCTCGCGTGACATCCTGGTAGCCATCGCCGCCGGCCAAGGGCCGGCCAAGGCCTTGCTGGTACTGGGCTATGCGGGCTGGGATGCCGGCCAGCTGGAGCAGGAACTGAAGGACAATGCCTGGCTGACCGCCGAAGCCAGTCACCAGGTCGTCTTCGACACGCCACTGGATCGTCGCTGGACCGCCGCCGCCGATCTGGTCGGAGTCGACGTCAACCGGTTGACGGCCTATCCGGGGCATGCATGAGCTGCATTTTCGGCTTTGATGTCGGCAGCCGCCGCAGCGGCGTGGCCATCGGCAACACCTTTACCGGCACCGCCCGCAATCTGGCCGTACTGGGCATGGATCAGGGCCAGCCGGAATGGGCCAGGCTGGATGCCTTGCGCCGCGAATGGCTGCCGGACACCTTGGTGGTCGGCCTGCCCCTGACCCTGGACGGCGAAGAACAACCGGCCAGCAAACGGGCCCGTCGCTTTGCCGAAGCGTTGCAGCAACGCTACCGATTGCCGGTGTATCTGGTCGATGAACGCCACAGTTCGCAGGAAGCCGCCCAGCGTTTCGCCCAGGCCCGCGCTTCGGGATTGCGGCGCCGCAACCATGCCGAACAACTGGATGCCGATGCGGCCGCCGTGATTCTTGAACGCTGGCTGCTGGCCGGCCCCGAAGATCGCCTCGCCCTGCCGGAGCCCCGGTCTTGACCCTCTTTTTTTCCATCTCAGGTCCGTCGCCCCTATGACCCAACGTCTGCGCCATCTCACCTCGCTTGCACCACTGGCCCGCCCGACCATCGAGCGACTGCTGGACCGCGCCGAGTCCATGCGCGAGGCCTGCGCGCATGGCACCCGCAAGCTGGACCTGCTGGCCGGCCGCACCATCCTGAATCTGTTCTTCGAACCCTCGACCCGTACCCGCACCTCGTTCGAGCTGGCAGCAAGGCGACTGGGTGCCGATGTCATCAATTTCGACATCGGTTTCTCGTCCACCGCCAAGGGCGAAGAGCTGTTTGACACCCTGCACACCCTCGAAGCCATGCATCTGGACGCGATCATCGTCCGCCACAAGCAGTCAGGCACCCCCGAGGAGCTGGTACGCCACGCCATGAGCGGCGTCTCGGTAGTCAATGCCGGAGACGGCAACCATGCCCACCCGACCCAGGGCCTGCTGGATGCCTTGACCATTCGCCAGCATCTGCCGGACCTGTCCAAACTCTCGGTGGTGATCTGCGGTGACGTCAAGCATTCCCGCGTCGCCCGCTCGGATGTCCACGCGCTGTCCACTCTGGGCGTGCGTGATCTGCGCCTGTGCGGCCCGGCCAGCCTGCTGCCGCCGGCCGAGGAACTCCCGCAGTGCCGGCTGTTCAGTGATTTCGACCAGGCCATCGAAGGCGCCAACGTCGTCATCATGCTGCGACTGCAGAAAGAACGCATGCAGACCATCGACTTTCCGGACGAAGCAGCGTATTTCCATGCCTATGGTCTGGACAAGCGACGGTTGGCACTCGCGGCACCGCGCGCCCTGGTCATGCACCCGGGACCGATCAACCGGGGCATCGAGATTGCCTCGGAGATCGCGGACGGCGTGCAGTCACGTATTCTGGAACAGGTCAGCAACGGCGTCTTCGTCCGCATGGCGGTACTGGCCGAAGTACTGGGCCGCTGATCGCAGGCAGGTGGCTCTGGCGACGCCAGAGCCGGCCGCATGCGGGGCAGGCATCACGCGCCGGGCTCACCCCCGGCATCATGTATCGACAGGGGTTTCTATGCGATCGACAACAAGCTACCTCGCGCTGGCCCTGGTCAGTGTGTGGCTGGCCGGCTGCAGCCACCGCCGCACTGACACCCCCCTGGCCTATGTGCCGGACGATACCCCGTATGTCCTGACCAATCTCAAGCCACTGGATGACGACACCCGCGAAGCCCTGCTCGCACGCGCCGATGCAGCCCTGCCCGGCCAACTGGAACAGTTGCGGGCGATGTTGCCCGGACTGGACAGCGCCTCACCGCAGCAAGCCGGACTGCTGGACCTGCTCAGCCGCCAGGTGCAGGGCAAGTCCATCGAACGCTTCAGCCAGGAAGTGGGCGTCGATCTGCAGGGCAAAATCGTGCTGTACGGCCTGGGTCTGTCACCGGTGCTGCGCCTGCCTCTGCGCGATCCTCGCGCATTCAGCCAGTTCATGGCCCAGTTGCAGAGCGCCTATGGCCAGCCCATTCCCGGCTCCAGCCTCGACGGCCAGGCTTATCACCTGATCGACCTGGGCCACAGCGGCACCCAACTGCTGGTCGCCCTGCGCCACGATCAGGCCATTCTGGCCATTCTGCCGCAGACAGCGGATGCCAAGCTGCTCGGACAGGCACTGGGCCTGCGCACGCCCAGCCATTCACTGTGGGACAGCCGCAGCCTCAGCGACCTCGCAAAGGCCAAGGGCTATCACACCCAGATCCTGGCACGCCTTGACACCCATCGGCTGCTGGGCCTGATCGCCGGCGGCCATGATCCGCTGCTGCGGGCCCTGCTCACGGTGCAGGCCGGACCCGAATCTCGCCAAACCGGCGAACCAGTCGACCGCCTGATCAGCATCCCTCCCAGTTGTGGCAACGATGCCCGCCGGATCGCGGACCGGATTCCGCAGATCAGCTTCGGCTACACCCGACTGGATGCCCATCATCAGGATGTCCGCTGGGATATCGGACTGGCCGACGACATCACGCAGACTTTCACCAACCTGCCCCCCGACCTGCCCGGACTGGGGGCCGACGCCAAGGCAGCGTTCGACCTCCAGGCAGCCGTACCGGTTGCCGAGGTCCGCAATTTTCTTCAGCAACAGGTGGACGCAGTGACAGCCACCCCCTTTACCTGCCCGACCGTGGCCGATCTCAATACGCTGGCCAAGCGCCTGGCCATCCTGATTCAGCAGCTGGGCGTACCACCCATCGGCCAATTGCGGGGTCTGCGCCTGGTACTTGACCGTTTTGACAGCAGACAGCCCGGACTGGCCGGACTCAGCGGCCGGGCGATCATTGGCTCGCAAATGCCGGACAGTCTGATTTCCACCGCCCAGCTGTTCATCCCGTCGACCAGCAGTCTGCGGATCCAGACCGACAGTCATCCCGTCAGTCTGCCGGATGATCTGCTGGCCCCGATGGGACAACCTGGCTGGATCGCTGCCAGCAGCAAGGCCGTGGCCATCGGCATCGGCGCAGGAGAAAACAGTCAGCTGCCTGCCGACCTGATCGCGCCCACCAGCAAAGATCCCATCCTCGGCTCGATCCACCTGAGCGGCGCCATGTATCGCAACTGGGTCCAACTGGCCGAACTGCGGGCCGCCCAAAGCCGGGAAGCCATGCCGGATGCATCGGCAGGCGAACACGGCGGTTCGAGCATGTCGATCTCGGCGCTGGCCGCCAGCTCACAGGCACAGATCGCCTCGATGCGTGCCCAGGCCGACCGCATCGATCACTTCGATGCGCGCTGGTGGATGGAACCGACCGGCCTGGTGATCAGCAACCAGATCACCCTGCATTGAAAGACAGGGC
>JGI2924J29684_1078097_pt1 | contig 31065 bp, 19 predicted proteins | sample BenlonsequencITS_FD_29684 | JGI IMG/M metagenome (IMG submission 29684)
GGTTCACGGGGTCGCCGAAGCAGCACGCCCAGCGGTTGAGGGTGCGGGGCGAGGTCGCGTGGCCCCGCCTCGGGTCGGGCGAGCAGAACCTCCGCGCGGAGGGGTCGTAGTCGCGCAGCCGCGCGTGGAGCAGGCCCGTCGCGGGGTCGGGCGCGTAGCCCGCGTAGCCGAACGCGAGGCCGTCCCAGCTTCCCCGCCCGAAGGGGTCCTCCAGGAGCGTCCTGGCGAGGTCCGACGTGGTCGCCAGCGGCGTGCCGTTGGCGTCGCTCACGAGGCAGGTGCCGCTCGACCACAGGGGCATCGCCCCGTCCGCGAGGGCGGGCCGCAGGTCGCCCCCGCGCCCCCAGGCCAGGGTGTTGCGCGTCTCGCGGAGCGGGTCTACCGCCCAGCGGAGGCTGCCGTCGGGCCCCTCCTGGGAGACGCGGTTGCCGAGCGCGTCGTAGCCGTAGGTGGTGGCGCCGCGCTCGCCCGTGGACGAGACGAGCCTGTCGGCCGCGTCCCAGGAGAGCTCGAGGACGGGCGCGCCCTCGCCGTCGGTCACGCGCGAGAGGCGCGAGCGCGCGTCCCACTCGTAACGCCTGGAGCCCTCCGGGCCCTCGGAGCCCGCCATCCTGCCGGCCGCGTCGTAGGTGTAGGCGGTGGTGCCGCGCGGCGTGCTCGCGCGGAGCACGTTGCCCAGGGCGTCGTATTCCCAGGCGTCCCGCTCCCTGCCGTCCTCCGACACGGAGAGGAGCCTGCCAGCCCCGTCGTACGAGTAGGCGAACTCACTCGTCGCTCCGTCGCGGGTGACCGTGCGCGCAACCCTCCTGCCGAGGCGGTCGTAGGCGTAGCCCTCGGACAGGGCGTCGTGCCCGTCGGCATCCCTCGCCACGAGCGAGGCCAGCCTGCCCCGCCCGTCGTAGGCGTAGGAGACGCTCGTGCCGTCCGAGAACTCCCTGCGCGCGACCCTCCCGGCGTCATCGTAGGCGTAGCGGACGCCCATGTCGCCCTGCGTGATGGCCGAGACCCTGTCGGCCCCGTCGTAGGCATAGGTGACCTTGGGAGCCTCGGAGTGGGCCACCGAGAGCAGCCTCCCCGCCCCATCGTACTCGTAGTCGACGGTCATACCGTCGCCCATGTCGGCGCGGACGGGGCGCCCCAGCCCGTCGAAGCTGACCGCCACCGACGCGCCGCCGTCACGCACCGTGGCGTGCCGCAAGTCGCGGGAGAGCGAGCCCTCCCAGACGGTCCCGTCCGGCCTGGCGACGCGCACGCTCCGGCCGTCCGCGCCCACCTGCGACGTGGTGGTGCCCAGGGCATCCTCGTGCGAGCGCAGGCTCCCGTCCCGAGCCCACCTGAAGGACTCCGTCCCGAGGGGTCCCTCGATGCGGCTCAACCGGCCGCCCTTGGTGTACGTGTAACGCTCCTCGAGGAGGGTGGGCCCTCCCTCTCCCTCCGAGACGGAGACGGCGCTCGCGCGCCCCGCGGCGTCACGCGAGACGGAGGCGCTCACGCCGTCGGCCGCCACGCGCACGATCCTGCCCGCCCAGTCGCACTCGAAGGATGCCCTCTCGCCCACGGCGTTGGTGGTGGAGACGACGTTGCCGCTGGCGTTCCGCCTGGCCTCGAGCAGGAGCCCCTCCCCGTCGAAGGAGGCGGTGACCCTCCCGAGCGCATCGCGCGCCACGCTGACGTCGCCCGCGCGGTTGTCGGAGACGGACCTCACCCTCCCGTCGAAGCCATACTTGATCGACTGGGACGTCCCCAGACAGTCCGAGACCCCGACGACCCTGCCCGCCCCGTCGTAGTCCCACGCGACCCACCCGCCCTTCGCGTCGGTGGCGCGGCGCAGGCGCCCCTCCTCGTCGTACTCGCACGCCAGCGTGCGGCCGTGGGAGTCCTCGGAGAACGTCATGCGCCCCGCCTCGTCGTAGGCGGCGCTCATCCACTGCCCGTCGTCGAGCTCCGCCCTGACGACGCGCCCGGCCTCGTCCCGCTCGACGCTCAGCCGATGCTCCCCCTCGGTCACACGAGCGAGGTCGCCACGGGCGTCATAGGCATAGGTCCGCGGAGCTTCGCCCTCGGCCTGCTCGGACGTGAGCCTGCCCTCCGCGTCCCAGCCATAGCGAACCGTCCCGGATGGCGTAACGACGCGGGTGGGCCTCCCGAGGGGGTCGCGCTCGACCCTCGTCTCCCCCTCGCCGGGCGTCTGGAGCGATATGGGCTCGCGCGAGGCGTTGAGGGCGATGGACGTCCGGGTGCCGTCCGGGTTGGCCACGGAGAAGCCGCTCCCGTCCTTCTCCCAGGTGACCGCGAACGCGTTGCCCTCGCCATCCGTCACGGAGGTGGGGAGCCCGTCCTCATACGCGACCGAGAGGAGGCGCCTGCCGGCGACCGTCACCCCGCTGACCCTGCGGCCGTCCCTCTCGATGTCCACGCCGGCTCCGCTCGGGAGCTCCATCCTGCTCACGTCGCCCGCGGCGTCGTAGCCCCAGCGCGTGCGGGCACCCGCGCCGTCCAGGCGCCCCTCCCAGAGGTTCCGCTCCGTGTAGGCGTAGCGCTCGGAGACGGCACCCCTCCTGACCTCCGTGGTCCTGCCCTGCTCGTCCTGAACGAACGCCTCGCGCCCGGAGCGTGCCGACTCGTGCGTCGTGCTGCCGGTGGTGTACGAGAAGACGTCCTCGCCCTCCCCCGCCATCTGCTGGCGCACGACGCGGCCGTGGGCGTCGTAGGACTGCTTGAGCCTCCACCTGCCCGCCGGGTCAACGACGCCGCACAGGCGACCCTTCCCGTCGTAGGCGTAACCCCAAGTGGCGCCATCCGGTCTGGTGACGGACGCCAGGAGGTCGCCCTCGTAGGCATAGCTCACCTCGCGGCCGATATGGTCGCGGACGAGCACGACGTGCGTACCGGCGCAGGTAATGTCAGCATGCCTGCTACCACCGCCGGTCTCGAGGCGGACGGGACGCCCGGCCCCGTCGCGCCGCACGATGGCGGTGACGCCCAAAAGGTCGCGCACCTCGGCGAGTCTGCCGGTCCCGTCGAAGACCCGGCTCGTGCCGTCCGGGCGCTCGAGGACGTAGGAGTCCTCCTCCCTCGTGATGGTCTCCTCCACCTCGTCGACCGTCTTCCACACGTCGCCGTCACCGGAGGGCGCGAAGGCGCGCCGCCTGCCGTCCGGACGCAGGTGGGTGACGAGGGCACCATCGAACGCCAGGCACTCGTCGAGCGTGCTCGACCAGCCGAGGCCGAAGAGGCCGACCTCGGGGGAGTCCGAGTTGTACATCCTTTCCACCGAGGCGCCCGGCGCCCCACCCAACCTGAGGTCGAGCTCCGGGTAGATGAAGTTGCCCGTAACCATGTTGACGGGGTCGCCGCCGTAGGCGCAGCTGCTGGTGGCGAGGCCGCGCATGGCTGCTGCCGCCCCCGTGGCTCTGGCATAGTTCGCGACGGCCTTGGCCATGGCGTTCTCCCTCATCGCCAGCTCGTTCGGGTCGAGCTTGGACATGCCTGCGGTGATCTTGTCCACGAGGGAGGACACGCCGCTGAGGTAGACGTCCCAGTCCCCCGAGAACGTCTCGAGCTTTCCCTTGGCGTCCTTGACCGCGGCCTCCGCGGCGTCGTCCACGCTGAGGGAGCAGGTCCTGAGCTGAGAGAGGATGCCGCGTATGTCCGCGATCGCTGGCTCCACCCTGCCCAGCGCCTCCCCAAGGGTCGTCACGTCGCCCCTCACGCCGCCGGCGGCACCGTCGTCAAGCACGAGCCTGGCGCCGCCGGAGTCCCCCGAGCCACCCAGGGAGGCGGGGAGCGCCTCGGCCTTGCCGCGCAGCGCCCTGGCGCCCTGCGCGACGTCGTCAAGCAGGTCCCCCACCGAGGAGATGTCGTCGGCCACGCCCTGCTCGACTTGGTTGGCGACGATGTCGATGCGGTGTGTCCACTCATCGGCAGCGGTGCCCTCCCAGGCACCCTTGAGCTCTCCGCTCGCGCTGGTCAGCCTGTCCTTCTGGCTGGCGACCCCCCGGGCGACGCTGTGGTACCTGCTCGCGGCGCTCTCGCACTCGCCTATGGTCAACCTGATGCCCATGCACGCCTCCTCGCACTTCGTGGTGACCGTCTCCTGGGCTAGCCCCTACCCCACCGGTATGAGCCGCCCGCCTCCGTCCGAGCCGAGCGGCTACTCGGACTTCATGGAGCTCGCCGCCTTGTCGTCCGCCTCCCTGTACGTCTCGTTCGACTTTGCGATCGACCCCGACTCCGCCCGGAGAATCCGCGCGGCCGCCCGTGTGAACCGCACGAGCGTGTCCGAGGCGGTCGAGAAGGAACTCCGGCCGTCCCCCTCCCAGGCGCCGAGCAGCGCGCTCGAGGCGTCGCTCAGAGACCCGGCCTGGCCGTCCATGCCATCCGCCAGCGTGCCCAACTTGTGCGAGGCCGCGCTCAGGGCCCCGTGGTCGACCACTATCGTCTTTCCCGCCATATCAAATCCTCCGCTTTCTCGGCTGTTGGAACGCAGGGCGACCGGCTAACCGCCGTTCCCTTCCTGCTTCCTCTGCCTCTCCTCCGCTGCCTTCCTGTCCTGTTCGGCGTGGTAGGCCCTGTCCTCCTCCTGGTACGCCTTGAGCGTGGCCTGCAGGTCCGCCCGCTTGGCGCGGACGTCGGACGCGATCTTGCCCCGTGCGTCGCGCACGCCCTTCGAGTAGATGTCGCTCGAGACGCCCGCCATGGAGACCTCCACGGCCGTGCCGACCGCGCTCGCAAGGCTCCTCGTCGCCTCCTCTACGCCCGAGGCGGCGGTGTCGAGGGCGGCAAGCCTCCCCTCGGCCTGCGCGAGTGTGTTGAGGTCCACATTGACGTTCCCGATGTCAGCGCATCTGCATGCCATGTCGTCCGTCCTTCCCTTGTCGTGCCGCCTACTGGCACCTTGCTGCCCCGCCTTCCCGAGGCACTGCCCCCCGTGCGCATCCCCGCTAGGGGCCCCACTCGCCGTCGGGGGCCACCGCGAACTTTGTCGGCCTCGCCTGGGCGTCGCGCACGTAGAAGCCCCCGCCCTCGCCCAGGCCGTTCCTCAGCTGGGAGGCGGGCGTGGCCACCTGGAGCGCGTAGGCGTTCGCCAGCCCCGGGCCGACCCAGACGACGCCGCTGCGGAACATCAGCCTCTGGCCCCACTGGCTCGACTGCAGGGCGGTGAGGTCGGAGGCGGACGCCGACGCGAGCAGCAGCGTGCCGTCGTGCCCGCCGTCGCACACGATGGCGGCCAGCTGCGCCCCATCCGGGCCCTCGAACGCGTCCCGCGCGCCCGGCGCGAGCACGAGGCGCCTCCCGCCGTCCCCCTCGCACGAGCCGAGCACCACGCCCGCAGGGCCCGAGACCGCCCACCACGGCACGGCGCCCAGGACCCCGGCCGGGTCGAGGACGATGACGTCCCACCCCCGCTCGTGGGCGGCCGTCGCACACGCCAGCATGAACGGGACGCACTGGAACGCCTGGGTGGCGCACACGAGGTGGGCGCGGTCCCCCGCCCCGCCCAGGGAGACCGGCGTGAAGTCGTCGCCCGCGATGCCGACGGGCAGCCCGCCACCACCCTCGCCCCCGGGCAGGAGGCCCGGGGTGAGGACCTCGGGCAGGGAGGGCACGCACCTCGTGGGGGCGCCCCACCTGCCGACCTCCTCCGCGACGCGCGCGGCGATCGCCGCCTGGGCGGGAACCCCCTCGTCGGCCACGTAACAGCACTGGAACATGTAGAGGTCGTCGCCCTGCCTCACGAGGCCGCGCCCGCGCCCCTCGGGGAGCGCCGCCCCGCGCACGCTGCCGAGCACCGCGGGGTAGTCCGCCTCGTCGGCGAGCGCCATCACGAGGGAGAGCCCGACGCTCGCGCGCATGCGGAAGCGCACGTCGCGCAGGGTGTCGGCGAAGAGCGCGAAGTGCATCCCGTAGCGCGGCCCCTCACGCAGGAGCGAGGCGAGCCGCTCCTCTATCGCCGGTACGAGCTCGAGGAGCTCCGCGACCCCGTTGAGCACGACCACGACGGGGCACATCCGCCCCGCGCCGTCGTGGCGCGCGTTGTAGTCGGCCAGCCCCGCGTAGCCCCGGGCGAGCGCGGTGCGCCTGTCCGACATGACCTTGGCCAGGTACTTGAAGAGGTCCGACACCCTCCGCGCGTCGCTGGCCGGCATCGCGTCGGGGACCTGCGGCGCGCCGCCAAAGGCGAGCAGCCCACCGGTGCCGGCGTCCACGACGTAGGCGCAGGCCTCCTCCGGGCTGGCATCAAGCATGTTCCAGACCAGGGAGAGCGCGAGGTCCTCCCTGCCCGACGACGCATGGCCGTACACCGCCACGTTGCCCTCCCTCGAGAGCGGAAGCGTCAGCGGGCGCTTCCCCTGGCGGGCCGGGTCGTCGAGCTCGCCCACGACGGGGTCGAGCTCCCAGGGCGCGTGGCCGGCGCGCGCGTCGGGGTAGCGGGCCCTCAGGGCCGCGACGGTGGGGTGGGCCTCCAGCGGCGGCAGCCACAGCCGCCTCGCCTCGCGGCCGCCCGCCGCGCGGCAGACCTCGGCGAGCACCGCGTCCAGCTCGGTGCCCGCGGCCGGCCCCCGGGCCCCGGGCCTCGCCGAGGCGAGCTGGGCCCCGCAGGCGTCGCAGAGCTCCACGGACAGGTCGCGGGAGGGCGCGGCGCCCCCGCCCGGCGCGCAGGGGGCGCCGGCCCAGGCGGCCTGGCCCAGGACGTAGCGCTCGTCGTAGCCCACCAGCAAAAGGAAGCGGCCCGGCCCCTCGAGCGCCGCCGCGTCCGGGCGGCGTATCACCTCCCTGGAGTCGGCGGCGTCCGCCACCCTCAGGCACACGCGGAAGCGCGAGTTGGCCTGGATCTGGTCGGAGACCACGCCCGTGGGCTTCTGGGTGGCCAGCACCAGGTGGACGCCGAGCGAGCGGCCTATGCGCGCCGCCGACACCAGGCCGTCCATGAACTCGGGCTCCTGGGCCTTGAGCTCGGCGAACTCGTCGGCCACGACGAAGAGGTGCGGCATGGGCTCGGAGAGCTCGCCGGCGGCGAAGTGCCTCTGGTAGGAGGAGACGTCCATCGTGGCGTCTCCGGTCGTGCGCTTGGCCCCGGCGAGCAGGGCCTGCCTGCGCACGAGCTCGGCCCGGAGCGACGCCAGCGAGCGCGCCACCTCCGCCCCGTCGAGGTTGGTGACCGTGCCCGCCAGGTGCGGCAGGCGCAGGCCCTCGCGGGAGAAGGCGTCGGCGAGGCCGCCGCCCTTGTAGTCGATGAGCACGAAGGCGGCCTGCTCCGGCGGGAAGTGCATGGCCGTGGAGAGGATCCAGGTGACGAGCAGCTCGCTCTTGCCCGAGCCCGTGGTGCCCGCGACGAGGCCGTGCGGCCCGTCGAAGGCCTCCTGCGGGTCCAGCACGGCGAGGGCCCCGCGGGAGTCGAGGCCGATGGGCGCCGCGAGGCTGCGCGAGGAGTCGGCCTGGGCCCAGAGCCCCTCCACGTCGAGGTCCGCCACCGAGCCCGCCCGGAACGTCTCGAGGAAGCCGAGCGACGCCGGCAGCTCGAAGGCCGCCTCGTCGCCCCCCAGGTCGAGGCGGGAGAGCCGGGAGGCGAGGCGCGCCATGCCCACGGCGGCCACGGGCGGGTCGGCCTCGAAGGGCTGCTCGCTGCCGGCCACGTCGGCGCGGTCGTAGAGGCGGGAGCCCTCTCCCTCGCCCGAGCCCAGCTCGAGCACGCGCAGGCACTCGCGCGGCAACTCGTCCACCGCATCCGCCATGAAGAGCAGCGAGAAGCCCCGGTTGCCCTGGAGGTCCATGAGGCGCGCCAGCGCGTCCGAGGGGTCCACGAGCTCGCGGTTTGCGCAGAGCACCAGGTAGTAGGTGCCATAGTCGGCAACCTGGCGCTTCGCGGCATCGCCCGAGCGGCTTCCCAGCTCACGTGCGAGGTAGCCCGAGAGCTCGCGCATCGACGCCTCGTCGCTCGCGATGAGGCGCGTGTGGCCGCCGTCGGCGAGCGCATGCGGCAGCGCGAAGAGGAACTCCCATTCCTCTCGCTCGTCCTGCCCCACCACGGCCGCCACCTTCACGTCGTGGAAGCCGTAGAGCGTGGCCACCTGCGCGACGAGCGCGCGCACGAGTCCCCAGCGCCGGCCACGCTCGCCCACCAGGCCCGTCACCCAGGAGGACATGAGATCGAGCGCGATGGGGGCGCCCTCGAGCACCGGCGGGCGCTCCGAGAGGCTGCGGGCCAGGTCCAGGAGGTCGTCCTTGTCCATCGTGAAGCGGCGCTCGGGCCACCTGAAGTCGGCCTCGAGCGGCAGCGTGCCCGTGCCCACGCGCAGCTGCATGAAGTCGGCCTCGAGCGGGCTGCGACTCATGAGCCTGGGGTCGAGTGCCTCCGCCCTGCGCAGGCACTCGGCGGCGCTCACGCGGTTCTCGGCGAGTATGGAGGCCTGCTCGTCACGCTCGCGGCGGAACTCCATCTCGAGCGAGGCGAGGTAGTCGGAGTAGGCGCTGCGGCGGCGCTCCTCGTCGCGGGCCGCCTTCCTGCGCTCGTAGCGGCGCGTGATCTGGGGCCAGATCATCATGCCGCCCATCATGGAGACGCACATGGCGATGGAGGGTGCCGTGCTGAGCGCGTCGGCTCCACCCGCGATGCGCGAGACCGCGTTGGCGCCCATGAATATCGAGCTCATGGCCATCAGGAAGGACGGGCCCATCTTCACGATGGCGGGGGTGTCGTCGGGTTCCTTCGCGCGCGGCGGCTCCTCGACGTTGTAGGCCTTGCGGTGGACCGTGCGCATGAGGCGCGGCGCGGGCCAGAACGGGTGCGCGTCGGGAAGCTGGTCGTCGGGCGTCGCCTCGGGGGCGCGGGCGACGAGCTCGTCGTGGTCGATGGGCACGGCCGCCTCCCCGAGCCGCTCCGCGAGGCCTCTGGGGGCGTTCATGAGCAGGACCCTCTTCCCCGCAAGGATCGTGAGGTCCATGACCTGGACCACGTCGCCCGGCGCGAGGGCCGCGGGGACGTGGGGGGTCAGGGCCTGCCCGTTCACGAAGGTCCCGTTGGCGCTCCCCAGGTCGCACACGGAGAGCGACTCCCCCTCCAGCTTGAGCTCGGCATGGCGGGCCGAGACCCACCGCGTGTCATACGCAAGCTCGCAGGACGCGTCACGCCCTATCACGACCGAGCCGTCGCGCACCAGGGCGAGCTTGCGGTAGTCGGCCAGGCCCACGGTGGCGCTGCGCACGAAGACGCTCGCACCGCCTGCGGCGCGTCCGCCCTCGAGCGTGAAGGCCTGGGTGCCCGTGCCGGTGAGGGCTGCACGCTCCAGCTCCTCGCCCGCCTCGTCGGCCAGGCTCGCCCCTCCCATGGGGCGCAGGAAGACCCCCTCCTCGCCGCACGAGACGCTTGCCACGGCATGGCTGCGCCCCTCTCCCGTGCCATCCGTGAGATGGCGGATGCCACGGGAGAGGGTGCCTACGGTCGTGACGTAGGCGTTTCCGTCGATTACGACGGTGATGAGCAGGCTGGATGTCATGTCGTATCCCCCGGCACGGGGTGCCCGTGCGACCCGTGGGCCGTACGGGCACCATGCAGACGTCCCCCGCTAGCCGCGGAACTGGCTCGCGATGTTGGCGTCGGTCTCCTCCAACGACTGCGCGGTCGCGTCGAGGGAGCTGGCGATCTCGGTGATGAGGTCCTGGGCCGCGACGAAGCTCGGGCGCAGCTCCTGGAACCTGCCGGCGTAGGCGGTGGCGGCGCTGCCCTCCCACTCCTCCTGCAGGGCGGCCAGCAGGCTGTCCATCTTCGAGATGACCTGGCCGACGTTCTCGGCCTCGGTGCGATACTCGCCTGCGCGCATGCGCATCTGGTCGGGGGTGATCCTGATCTGTCCTGCCATGTCTCATCCTTTCTGCCGTGTGCCCGCAGGCACTCCTCCATGGCCCTGCCTATCCATGCGCTCCGCTGTCACGGAGCTTGCATGCGCTCGTGTGGCGCTAGTGGCCGAACGGGTTCCTCGTTCCCTCGCTCATGCGGTGATGGCGCACCGCCGCCGCCAAGGCTATCGTCGCCAGGCCCGCCGTCGCGATGGCGCCACCCACCACGGCGAAGAGCGCTCCGGGGTTGTTCAGCAGGTACTGCCCCCAGTCGGCGGCGACCATCACGTCTCGCACCTCCTGCGTGCGCACGTTGCCCGCCCGGTCCCGCACCGCGATCGTCAGGTCGTGGGGGTGGGCGTCCGCCGGCACCACGAGCGACATCCGCCCGGCCTCTGCCTGCCCGGCATCGTAGCGCACGGGCTCGCCGCCATCCATCGAGACCTGCACGTCCCCCAGCGCCATGTTGTCGGAGGCCCTGGGCAGCGCGTCGCGATCGGGGCCAAAGTAGACGGCACCCTGCGTGACGCCCACGAAGCCGCCGGTGGGGGCGGTCCCGTCGACCGCGAACTCGACGGAGGCCACGCCGCTGCGGTCCGCGTCCTTGCCGTCCATCAGGTTCTGCGAGAGGTTGCCGGCGAGGTCGTGCGAGCTGAGCAGCAGCCGATAGTAGGCGTCGTCAGAGAACTCGGCCGCGGGGATGGTGTAGGTGGTGGCGTCCCAGCCGTCGTCGTCCGACTTCTCGACCCGCACGTCCTCGCCCAGCGCCAGGTCGCGGACCTCGTCGTTCACCACCAGCTCGGCATGGGTCTGCGTGTCGTCGAGACCCGAGACGTTGATCTCGGTCACCGAGACGTCCTGCGGGACGCGCAGGTACGTGCCGCGCAGGGCGGCCGTGGCGTCCGAGTAGACGTAGTTGGAGCCAAAGCGGTTGACCGAGAAGGTCCGCTCCTCCCTCACGCTGTTGCCGGCAAGGTCGGTGGCCTGCGCGGCGAGCGTGTAGACGTCGTCGTAGGCGAGCTTGTGCTCGAAGTCCGCGTACGTGACGCTCTCGCCGGTGTCCGTGCGCTCCCTGCTCATGCCGGGCAGGTAGTCCCGCTCGCCCGCATGGGCCCCCACCAGGCTGACCTTTGACTCGGACAGGCTGTAGTTGGTGTCCCGCATGCTCACGCGCGGTGCGATCGTCCCGGCGTAGGCGGTGCGGTCCGCGACGTCCTCGATGTCTATCGCAGGGCTGGTCATGTCGATGACGAACTCGGGGACCTCGTAGGTCACGGCGGCATTGCCCGCCAGGTCGGTCATGGAGGCCTGGAGCGTGTAGTGCAGCTCTTCGCCAAAGTGCACCGTGCTGGCCTGCGTGTACTGCTCGCCGGTCGGAGACCAGCCCGACGCGCCGGGGGCGCTGGCCGCGGTGCCCGAGGCATCGGCGGCCGACGCCGTCACCGACGCCAGGTCGGGCGAGAAGTTCCTCTCGCAGGCCCTGACGGTCGCCATGCGCGGCCTGTTGTAGTAGAAGCCGTTCCTGGCGTCGTCGTTGTCGAAGCTCACCGTCATGACGGGCGCCACGGTGTCGACCGTGAACGAGGCGCTGACCTCGTTCGACGCGTGGCCCACTACGTCGGTGTAGCGTGCGCTCACGTCCCAGTCGCCGTCCTGGGTGGCATCGATGGCCGCCACCCAGGTCCTGCCGTCGCCCGACGGGTTCTGGAAGTCGCCTGCCGTGAGCACGGACGTGCTCCCGTCGTGGGTGACGGTCGCGACCTGGAGCTGCGAGTCGTTGGCCCTGACGAGGTCGAAGGTGGACTCCGCCAGGGTGAGCGTCCCCGTGCGCCCGGCGTTGTAGTAGCGGCCGTTGCGCACGTCGTCGTTGTCGAAGGAGAGCGCCAGCACCGGCGCCTCGGTGTCCACGACGACCTCGGTGGCCGAGGGGTCGACGTTGGACCTGCCCGCCTGAACCAGCCTGAGGAAGTCCAGCAGGGTGCCGTCGGCGTCGGTGGCCACGTTGCCCGCGAGGTCCGACACCGTCATGCTCGACCGGTCCAGCACCAGGCGGTCGTTGTCATCGGGAAGGTCGACGAGGAGGCGGCCGCTCGCCGAGTCGAAGCGCGCCGCCCTCCCCCCGTCGGGGACGAGCGAGGCACGTGCGCTGTCCGGGTCCACGCCCGAGACGATGTCGCTCGCCGTGCGCGCGATGCGCATGGGCCTGCTGTAGAAGAGGATACCCCAGCGCTCGACCGGGCCACCCGGGTCCTCGATGGTGGCCCCGGGCACCGACAGCTCCAGGTCGCCGAGGATCGGCGGCTGGGAGTCCAGGACGAAGGAGCCCACCGGCGAGACGGCGCTGCCATCGAGCCAGTTGTGCGTGGCGCTGTAGCGGTACACGCCCTGTGGCAGGCTGGTGTCCGGCAGTGAGACGGTCGCGGCCCAGCCCTTCGTGACCGAGCCGTCCGCATTGGTGACGGTCGTTGGCAGGTAGCCGCGCACGTCACGCTGGAAGGTCTGCGTCCCGCCCCTGCAGTCGTCGCAGTCGAGCACGAGCCGGTCGGTCGCCGCGGTCGTGCTGTGCTGGTAGAGGTCCAGGTACGGATCGCCGGTCACCGTCACCGTGGCCACCATGCTGCCGCGGTGGTAGCCATCGCGGACCGCAGGCACGCCGTCCTCGGCGTCGCTCACGCTGACCGTCACCCGGGGATCCATCTGCCACGCGTCCATGCGGACGACGGTGGTGAGGTCCCGCACGCCGTCGACTGCGGTGGGGAGGAACGGCCCCAGGTCATGGGCGGTCCTCACGCCGAAGGGGTCCGTCACGCGCACCGTGGCATGCGAGAGGTCGTACTCCCCGGCTGTGGGCGGCACCACCTCGTAGAGGTCCCGCGAGCTGCCGCGCCTGGCGGACAGGGGCGTCGCGAGGTCCTGCCACGCGTCCCCCTCGGCCTCGCGCCACCGCACGCCCTCGACCGTCACCTCCTGCTCGCCCAGGTTCCACGGCAGAAGGCCGTCCATGGGGTTGGGGACCGTGAGCCTCACCACCGGCGAGTAGCTCACGAAGTCCGCATGCGCGGCCGTGTCGCCGTCGGCGTCATAGCGGGCGACGAAGGAGGGCACCCCGGCGGCGGTGGCGACCTTCACGTCCACGAGGGACGACCCGCCCGTCCCGTAGAAGACGGTCCACGACCTGGACGCGCCGCGGTAGCTGACGTCGATGGCATACTTGCCCGGACCCCTGTCGAGCGTGATGGCCCGCCCGTGCCGACCTCTCGGGAGCGCCGAGAGGGCGTCGGCGGCATAGGTCACGGGCCCGGTGGCCGCACCGCCGGGGTCGGTGTAGGTCAGCGTCACGACGGCAGGCCTTGCCTGCAGGTAGCCCGAGAAGAAGTCGAACAGGCCGGGATCCCGTACCCATGCCGTGATGGTGGGCGCGGACGCGCCCCCACCCGTCGTCACCATGAGGGTGTCGGCGACGCCCGTGACGTCGGTCCATCTCCCGCTGCCCTTCGTGACCCCCAGGCGCGTGTCCGCGCTTTTCGGGAAGTCGTCGCAGAGCAGCGCGTCAAAGCTGGACCCCTCGACGGCGCAGCTGGCGTGCACCCCCGAGCCGAGCGCGTTGCCCGCACGGTCGCTCGCCGTGAAGGCGAGCTCGTCCAGAAGGTAGATGCCGTCGGGCAGCGTGACGACGTACTCGTCGCCCCCCGCCCACTCGATGCCGCTGCCAAGGCTGAGGGTGCCGCCCTGTGGGTTGCCCATGGTCGCGTCGCGGCGCTGGTATGACAGCCGCAGGGTTGCGGGATCCAGGCCGGAGCCGCCAGCGTCGTCGGCGACGCCGACGACGAGCCTGTTGCCGGCGTTCACGAGGTAGTCGACGACCGTGCCGCCCTCCGTCGTCTGGCTCTGGACCTCGGGCGTGACGCCAGCGTCGGGAAGGCGCAGCACGGGCACGCTCGCCTGCGAGAAGGACGTGTCGTAGAGGACGCGGTAGGTGGCCGTGGTGGTGGCGGGGCCCGCGCCGAAGCCGTACACGCCGCTGAGGTCGTGGTGGTAGGCCAACGTGTAGGTGTGGGCCCCCTCGGAGGGCGGCGACGCCACCTCCGTCGTCCACGCGTCACCGCCAGCCGCCGTGAGGGACGCGAGCGGCAGGCTGGTCGATGAGAGCGTCGTGCCGTCGGAGGCGCGCAGCTCCACCGAGAGCGCCAGCGACCCCAGCGCGGCGTGCACGTTGGTGCCGGGCGCGTCCAGCAGCAGCTGGGCCACAGGGTCCGTGACGGCGGCCGTGCCGGAGAGGGAGCTCAGGTAGTTGGTCGCGCCATCCGAGGCGAGCGGGGCGGTCCCGTTGCGCAGCGTCACCGAGCAGCCTAGGCCCTCGTCGACGAACGAGATGCTCGTCAGGGGAACCCGTATGATGCCCAGAGGCGTCATCGTGCTGCTGCCGAGCGTCGAGAGGTCTGTCGAGGAGACCGTCCCGTATGTGGGATCCACCGAGAAGGTGAGGCGCGTCACGTCGAGCAGGGACGAGGCGGAGGCCCTGGGGGCGATGGTCACCTGGTAGCATCCTGCCGCGGCCGACCACGTGGCCGTGTGGGCCTGGAGGCTACCGCCCATCACGGCGCCCACCTGGACGCTGGGTACCGTTGCACCGGTGACGGCAGCGCCGCTGCCGTCCCTGAGCGTGAAGCCGAGGGTGACGCCCGTCTGTGTCCCCACGTACAGCGTGGTGCCGTCACCGCTCAGCAGCTCGTTGGCAACCTCCTCGGAAGAGCCAGGCTCCTGGATGGCGACGTCGGTCACCGCGTAGTCCATGGACCTAGGTGCCCCGGGCGCGGGCGCGGCATCAGGCGCAGCCGCCGGCGTGGGCGCGGCATCATGCGCAGCCGACGGCACGCCCTCGTCCGTAGACGCGGGCGTGGCCACAAGCGCAGGCTCGGCTGTGGATGCGGGCTCGTCTGCGGCAAAGGCAGCCACCGATCCTCCGCACAGGGCCAGCGTCCCCGCCACGAGCGTCGCAAGCAGGAGCGGCCAAGGTGCCTTCCCCCTGCTCCGGTCCTTCCGGTCCTTCTCCCTGCCTTCGATGCGTCCCGTCACCTTCCGTCACCCTCCTTGGGCGTGTCGTCCCCCTCGAGCAGGATGGTCTTTGACTCGTCGGCAGACCATGCCCCTGTGGATTCCGTCCCTGCCTCCATAAGCGTAGTCACGGCCTCGTCCACGGCGTCACGCGCCGGGGTCACCAGGGTGGTCACGGCCTCGTCCATCTCGGCGGTCGTCGCCTCTCCGCGCCCGAGCTGCGGGGTCATCACGCGCAGGTGCAGGCTCCCGCCGCCCTCTCCCTCCGGGGCATCGGTGCCGTCGGCGGTGAGTCGGCGCGCCACGGTCTCACGATGGCGGCGGGTGGCCCAGGTCATGCTCCTCATCTGCGCGATGGCGGCCGCCGCAGTGCGCCCGGTGAGCTCGTTGCGCACGCTCGGGATGTGCAGGGCGAAGAAGAGGATCACCGCCACCAGCACCAAGAGGCCTGCCAGCACGAAGCCTGCCGTCGATGCCACGCCAAGCACGTTCGTCATCCCTCATCCCTCCCCACGTCCACGAAGGAGTCGCTTATGGCCTGGGTGGCCAGAGGGTAGTTTCGCTGGGCACGAGCCTTCTCGGCATCCTCCGCGTCGGAGGACACATCCACCGACGCGGCCAAGCGCCCGGCGTCGTCCGCGAGGCCCTGAAGCTGCCCCTCGGCGATGCCGTCCGCGCGGAATTTGCGGGCATAGGCCCTGAGGGAGTCGAGCACCAGGTTCGACGCGTCGAGCCGCACCACCGCGTTGTCGCTCGAGCCGACCGACCACATCAGGTCCGACAGCTTCTGGAAGTGCGGAGCGTACAGGCCCGCGTCGGTGCCCTCGGTGATGTTGGGCACCACGTCCATCTCGAAGTCGGCTATCTCGGCGTAGGCTGCGGCGAGGCCTCGGTTCTCGAAGTCCGGCACCTCTGCGGCGCTGTGCATCCAGCTCGAGGCGGCACGCATGCGGGAGTAGCTCTGCCCGGCGCCGAAGCTGCCAGGCGCAGCCCCGCCGGACGCGTCTTTCCCTCCGGAGACGTCGTAGTAGTACCAGTAGAGCTTGCCCACGTCGTACGAGAGGCTGCCCCATGTCCGGCTGTCGGCCCTCAGCTCGCTCAGCGCCGGGGTCACCGTCTGCTCGAACTGCAGCTCCTCGTCGGCGGAGAAGACGCCGTCCTGCCGGTACAGGGATAAGAGCCCCTCGTAGGGCCTGATGTCTCCCGGAAGGATCGACGCCGCCCTGACGTAGGCCGCCCTGGAGTCGTCCTGGTCGACGGACTGCCGGGCGACCTGCATCCAGTAGTCGAAGTCCGACGAGAGGGCCACGTTGCGGGCAACCATGCAACCGATGCCGACGGCAAGGCACACGCCCGCCGCGATGACGGTCCCCATGAATGCATGCCACCTGCGCTGCAGCCCCCTGCGATGGAGATCGTCGTCCACCTTGTATCGCTCGAGCGCATAGGCCATCTCGGCCGCGCTCTGGAAACGTTCGGCGGGATTGGGCTCCATGGCCTTGGAGACGAGCGACTCCATGCCCAAGGACAGCTCGGGCCTCAGCTGGCGCAGCGCTGCGTTGCGCTCCGCCTCCGCAGAGGGCCTGTCGCCCGTGAGCAGCGCGTACATCGTGGCACCGAGGCCGTAGACGTCGGTGCGGCGGTCGATGTCTGCACCTCGGCACTGCTCTGGCGACGCATAGCCCCTGGTCCCCAGGTGGCGCCCGTCGCGCTCCGCCTTGTGCGCGGCGTGCTCCTCACGCGCGATGCCGAAGTCTATGAGGCGCATCGTACCGTCCGGACGCAACATCACGTTTGAGGGCTTCATGTCGCAGTAGACGATGGGAGGGGTGCGCTGGTGCAGGTAGTCGAGCACGTCGCAGAGCTGGACGGCCCAATCCGCCACGTCATCCTCGTCCTGTGGCCCCTCCTCCGCGAGCAGGGACTCCAGCGTCCTTCCCTCCACGTAGTCCATGACCACGTAGAGGATGCCACCCTCGTCGACCAGGTCGACGATGCGCGGGATCGCCGCATGGTCGAGCTGCTTGATCAGGTTGGCCTCGGAGACCAGGCTCTCTGCCACCATCTCGCGCGCAGCGGGGTCGTCGGAGAGGCGAATCTCCTTCACGGCCCACTGCTTGCCCAGCGTCTCGTCCATGGCGAGCCACACCGTGGACATCCCGCCGCGCCCGACCACGCTCAGAAGCTGGTACCTGCCGCCAACCACATCCGACTCGTCCGCCATGCTGCCCCCTACCCTGTAAATGCGCCACACGGGTGTCGCAGGGGCCACGCGGATGCAGCGCGTATTCAGGCTTTCGTTCAGGCTCTTTCCAGTGTAGGGTTAACGAGGCCCACATGGAGCGAGAAAAACCACCCTGAAACAATCGGGCGACGGGGTGGGGCGTGCGCAATGGGACGACGGGGTGGGGCGTGCGAGCGGTGGCCGCCACAGGGACGTGCAAATTACCTCTGCGCCTGAAGTAAGTGCCTTAGCCTCAGAAGTGAGCACTTCCGCGCATGAAGTGAGCGCCTCTGCCTCAGAAGTGTGTACTAGTACACACTTCCGGAAATCTCAGCAGTCCTTGTACCTGCGACGATGCCGAGAGGGCCTCGCCTGCCGGGCGCCAAAGGGCCAAGAAAGTGCACACTTCTCGCGGTTGGGTGCACACTTCTCGCGGTTGGGTACTCACTTCTCGCCGCCGAGTACTCACTTCTTACAGTCGAGCGCACGCCTCTTGCCCCAAGGACGTCGCCAAGGACGCAGCCAGGGGCGCCAGAGCCGGGCGAGATACCGGTGACGACGAGAGGCGGGGCCATGTCGGCGTGATCATCAGAGACGCAGGCGGCAGCCATCGACGCCCTGCCTATCCCAAGATGCCGTCGAGCTGTGACGCCGCCGCCGAGACGTTTTCCGCCACTCCGCCCATGGCGGATGCGTACTCAGCATCGTGTCCCCATGCCGCCGCGAAGGCGGCCTCGATGCGCGCCCTCGAGACCCCGTTGATGTCTATCTGCTTGCGGAGGTACTCGTTCATGTTGTCGGCGTAGCCATCCACGTTGAGCCAACCCATGAGGTCCTCGAACCGGTAGCGGATGTCCCAGCGCGTGACGTCCCACCACGCCTCGGAGTCAACCTCGTCGACGATGGCGAGGAGCTCCTGCCTTCTGGCCTCGGTCCAGTCCCTGACCTCCCCCTGCAGGACCTGCACGGCCTCGGCCTTGCGGACGCCGCTTCTGATGTCATCCTCGGTCGATTTGACGGCGGAGTCGAAGCGCGCAAGCCACTCGTCGTCCACCTCGACCCCAAGGAACGTGCTGAGGAACCACTGCAGCACGACGGGACGGGCCTCGTCGTCTTTCAGCAGCAGGAAGACCGCATCTATGCCGAGGTTCGCAATGCCCGCTACGGAAACCCCCTTGACTTCAAGGACGTCGATGAGGCCATCGAAATCGATGTCGGTTCCGGCAAGCTGCTTCACGAGCTCTGGGGCACGCGGGTATGCGAGAACGGACCCGACGAGAGCGCCCGGCCACTCGGGATGGTCCCTGATGAACTCAGCGATCTTCTGCCTTTTCCTTCCTCCGTCTCTTTCCTTTGATGCGGCATTGATGCAACCCGTGATGAAGGAGACCATATCCCTCTGCCTGCCCTCGGGGACGTTGCCCATGATCCATCTGGAGAAGCCGTTGATGGTCTGCCAGTAGTCGCTCGGCCTTGACGCCGCATCGAGCGTCAGGTCGTCATTGCCCACGAAGAGCGAGATGGGGGCGTGGTTCTTGGGAAGGAAGCTCCCATCACCTCGTAGGAGCAGATTAAGGATGCCCCCAACGGTCGAGTATCCCTGATTAGACTTGGTGAAGTTGACGTCGTCGGTGGGCAGGCGCAGCAGCGGGCTCACGAAGTCCCCCTCGTAGTTGTACGAGTGGATCTTGTCCCTGTTTGCGGCAATCTGGGCCACGTACTTGTTGAAGAAGTAGTTGCTGAAGCCCTGCCCGTCGAATGAGTAGCACTCATCGACGTGGGAGTTGGTGACGGCTGCGTACATGGCCTTGTTGCCACCCTTGGAGTGGCCGGAGACCACCACCTTCCAGTCATCCCCGCGCCCCTCCATCATCCTGTCGACGTAGTCGCTCGCGTTCCTCTGGGCTGCGGTGTCGTAGGTGTAGAGGCCCTCGAAATTGTCCCTCCACTCGTCACCATTCTCCGTGCCCTTGAAGATGACGTACATCTCCTTCTGCTCCGAGCCAGTGCTGACGAGGGTGAGGTTTTGCCCTGTCTGGCCGACGTTGTCCCCAGGCATCGAAAAGTCCTCGATGCTCAGGCTAGTCACCGCCTCGTTTGAGGAGAGCTCCCGCACGAGGTTGGCACACTGCTCGTCGCTTATCCAGCTGTCGTGAGCCTCTCCGCTGGTCTGCATGCTCCGCAGTATGGTCCCAAGGTCTTTCTGTTTACTACGATCGACCGCCTCCCTGAATCCCGGTTGGTAGACGAGGGTATTGAGCTGCGCGAGCTCGTCTGCCCCAAGAGACATCGCTACTCATCCCCCTGAAAGTTGCCGAGCGCATGCCATGAGTAGTCCGCGTCGCGCGACCACTCCATCGTAAACTCAGCGCCGTCGAGCGGCTGGGTTATCTGGTCGACGCTCCAGTAAACCCGCATGTCGAGCGCGTCGAGGGCCTCCCGCATCCTCGCGACGCGGGCGTCGAAGTCCTCCTCGGCGAGCTGGTTATCGGGGGAGATGGAGACCCACAGGTATCCGTCGACGAACACCCCCGCCTCCTCGAGGGTGGCGAAGGGCGGGACCTCGTGCCACGCGCCCTGCGGGTCGCTGGCCACGTTCGGGTACTGCCAATCGAGCATCCTGGCCTCCATCACCCACGACCCCTCGGGCAGGTCGCCGAAGGCCCCCTGCGCAACCTCTGTGAGCCTTCGCTCGTACTCCTCGTGGAGCCGCAGGTAGGGGTAGTCGTCCGCCCAGCGGGGTTCGTCCTCGTAGAGAAACGACGCCACGCAGGTCTCCCCGGCGTGCCCGCCCGTCTCCACGGCGCAGGTCACGGTGTGGGGATCGCGCATCAGGCCGAATGAGAGCCTCGCCTCAGTGGCACGGAACCTCTCGCCGTAGCGCGCGGCGAGGTGGTCCTCGACGAACTCCGCGTAGCGGACATTGTCCTTCGATCTCGCCGAGGGCCACGCACCGCCCCGCATCGCGGCGACCACGTCCATGGGCGCGCCCAGGCTCTGCGCCACCTCGAGGTCGCGCTCCGTGATCTCGTCGTCCATGTTAAGGACCTCCCTCGCAGCCCCGTCGTCGTTCGTCTTCGTCGCCGGCCGCGCGAGGCAGCCCGGCATGGTGGCCAGCGAGAGCGCCAGCGCACACGCGGCCATCGCCCTGGGGACCCGTGCCCTCACCATCCGGGGCCACCTCCGCAACTCGATCTTGAGACGCCTCCGACGTTCGACCCACCGCCAGAATGCCCCACGCCAATGCTGGCGAGCCTTGACGCCTCCCCGAAGTCGGCACCCTCGTACTCGGCCCTCGCCTGCTCAACGCGGTCCGCCGTGCGCGCGATTAGGGTGGAGAGCCTTGTCGCGAAGTCATTCACCGCGGTGCCTGCGCCCACGAGCGCCGCTCCGCCGGAGCCTGTGGTGATCGCGAGGGCGTAGTCCGTTCCCGCGATGCTCTCAGCAGACTCCGTAAGTGACCGCAGCTTGCTGATGACCTCGTCCACGTTCTTATATACGACGCGGATCTCCCCGTCTGTCGCCATCGTCCCCTCCCGCAGCCCTCGTCTCCTCGTGCATTGGCCCACATTGGCTTGCGCCACTTTAGCTAGCGCCACTTCCTAGTCGAAGTCTTCGTCGTCTGCGTCCAGATTCTGAATGAACCGGTTCGTCTGAGGCGCCAGCGAAGCGACCGCCTCCCCAAGGGCCGCGCACGCGGCGATCACCCTCGAGGGGACGTCGGCCACTGCAGCCGAGACGCGGCTTGACTGGATGCCCGTCGCCAGGAGCGCCTGCAGCGCATGGTTGTATTCGACGGCGATCTCAGCCAGCTGCTCGGTGCTCTTGCGCGCCAGATCCACCCGGTACGCAAGCTCGTCGTCGGAAACCTTGAGATCCATGCCCTACCGCCTTCCCGATCGACGGGCGGCCTGTTCGGCCTGGCGGGCGGCTTGCACAACCTGTTCGCGGGCCCGCTCGGCCCTGATCCGCTCCCTGATCGAGGTGAGGCGGGCAAGCTCCTCATCAAGCTCCTCATCAAGCTCCTCGTCGACACGGATCGTGGCCGCAGCCGCCTGTGCGTCGACCTCAGCGAAGTCATAGGCCATGTTCCGTCCGAACTCGCCCGTAAGGTAGCCCACCGTCTTCTCCGCGTACTTCTTTGCGAGCCTGCCCGAGAGGTCAGACGCCCTGTACGCCCGCCTCACCTTGTCGTCCAGCTGACCCTCGAAGTCAGCGCGTGCGACATTCACCTGGTTTCGGAAGTCCGCGAGAGAGTCGAGGACGCGCACGAGCTCGTCGACACGCGACTGGCAGTCCATCTCCTGCGCATACAATGCCGCCATCTCTGACATCGGAACTCCCTTGCAAGAGGGGTGCCCTGCACCCAGCCAGGGCACCGCGACACAGCTGATGCACCGCATGTATGCCGATGCACCGCATATTGTAAGTGACAATATGCAACTTGCGGCAAAACACGGCCCCGATTATCGGCAATGTGTGCCGATCCGAATGCGCGGGCCGGCTGTTAGAGGTTGCCGGCCGCCAGAAGTGTGTACCGACTACTAGAAGTGTGCACCAGTGCACACTTCTAGTAATTTTTGCAGGGCCTGTACCTGCGGAGATACCGAGAAATGCAACTCTACCGAACACCACAGGCCCCGAATGGGCCCAAAAAGTACTCACTTCTCATTTCTGGTGACTCCTCGCTCCTACTCACTCCTAGTGACTTCTCGCTTCTGGGTGATCAAGAAGCCGGTCCGCCGGAGGCACGGGGCGCGCCACAGTACGCTTGCGGACACGCCACGGCACGCTTGCGGGGGCGCTTTCGGGCGCACTTGCGGACGCGGCGCCGTACGACCCGCCGTCATGCTACGCGCGCCTCTCGAAGGCCTCGACGACCTTGTCGCCCATGGCCGAGGTGCCGAGCACGCGGTCGGCGGGAGTCGATGCGTCAGCGATGTCTGCCGTGCGCCAGCCGGCGTCCAGGACATCCTCCACGGCTGCAGCGACGGCATCGGCCGCCTCGTCCATCTGGAAACTGTAGCGCAGCATGAGCTCGACGGAAAGGATCTGTGCGAGCGGATTGGCGATGCCCCTACCCGCGATGTCGGGCGCGGAGCCATGGCTGGGCTCGTAGAGCGCGGTCCCCGTGCCAAGCGACGCGGAGGCGAGCATGCCGAGCGACCCGGTGAGCATGGAAGCCTCGTCGGAGAGAATGTCGCCGAAGGTGTTCTCCGTCACGATGACGTCGAACTGCGCAGGGTTGGCCACCAGCTGCATGGCACAGTTGTCCACCAGCATGTCCTCGCCCTCGACGTCCTTGAACTCCTCGTTGAGGCGGTGGTTGACCTCACGCCACAGGCGTGAGGTCTCGAGCACGTTGGCCTTATCGACCGAGGTCACCACCTTGCTGCGCCGCGCGGCGGCCTCGTAGGCCCAACGCACCACGCGCTCGATCTCGTACTCGGAGTACTCCATCGTGTCGCGTGCGAAGTCGCCGGTGAAACCGCCAGTGGTGTCGCATGCGAGGTCGCCGGGAGCGCAGGTCGCACCGGGAGCGCCGGGAGCGCAGGTCGCACCGTCCATGCCAGCCCCCACGACGCCCTCCTGGCGCTCGTGGGCGCCAAAGTACAGGCCGCCGGTAAGCTCGCGCACGATGAGCAGGTCCACACCGTCCAGACGCTCGGGGCGCAAGGGCGACGCGTCGCGCAGCGCTTCGTAGATGCGGACGGGTCGCAGGTTGAGGTAGAGACCCAGACCCTTGCGGATGGCAAGGAGGCCTTGCTCGGGACGGACGGCCCCCGGTGCGGTGTCGTCCCACCTGGGGCCACCGACTGCGGCGAGAAGGACCGCGTCAGCCTCCCTGGCAGCCGCGAGCGTGGCCGACGGGAGCGCCGAGACCTCCCCGCCCGCGGCTCGGGTGGCATCGATGGCGCAGCCGCCTATGAGCTGGTCCTCGCAGACGAAGTCGACGCCGCTCCTCTCGCCCACGGCCGCAAGGACCTTCTTGGCCTCAGCGATGATCTCGGGTCCTATGCCGTCGCCCGGAAGCGTACAGATGCGATAGCTTGCAGATGCCATGGCCATGCGCCTACCCCTTTGCCTGCCTCTGGGCCATGGTGCGCTTGGTGCGCGCCACGAGCCCCCCCTCGTTGATGATCTCCTGGATGAAGGGCGGGAACGGCTGGGCCTGGAAGGTTGCGCCCGTCGTCTCGTTGGTGATGAGGCCCGTGTCGGCGTCGACCCGGACGACGTCCCCGTCGGAGATGGCATCGCAGGCCTCGGGACATTCCATGATGGGAAGGCCGATGTTGATGGCGTTGCGGTAGAAGATGCGCGCAAAGCTCTTTGCTATGACCACGCTCACGCCGGCTGCCTTGATCGCCACGGGGGCGTGCTCGCGCGAGGAGCCGCAGCCGAAGTTCTCGTCGGCCACGACGATGTCACCGGTCCGCACGCGCCCGACGAAGCTGGCGTCAAGGTCCTCGAGGCAGTGCCTTGCCAGCTCCGCAGGGTCCGAGGTGTTGAGGTAGCGCGCGGGAATGATGACATCGGTGTCTATGTCACGGCCGTAGCGGAAGGCCGTTCCCTTGAATCGCATCGTCTCTCCCTTCCTAGTCGAGGTCGGATGGCAGGGCGATGTGTCCCGCGACGGCGGAGGCGGCGGCGACGGCCGGCGAGGCAAGGTAGACCTCGGAGGTGGGGTCGCCCATGCGCCCGACGAAATTGCGGTTGGTGGAGGAGACGCACCTCTCCCCCGCCGCAAGGATGCCCATGTAGCCGCCCAGGCAGGGGCCGCAGGTGGGCGTGGAGACCACGCAGTGGGCGTCGATGAAGACGTCCATGAGGCCCTCGTGCACGCATTGGAGCCACACGCCCTGGGTGGCAGGGATCACGATGCAGCGGACGCCATCCGCCACGCTGCGACCGCGCAGGACGTCGGCCGCGGCGCGCATGTCCTCGATGCGGCCATTGGTGCAGGAGCCAATGACGGCCTGGTCGACCGTGATGTGGCGGCTCTCGGCCACGGGATGGGTGTTGGAGGGGAGGTGTGGCCACGAGACGGTGGGGACGATGTCGGCCGCGTCGATCTTGATGACCTGCTTGTACTGGGCGCCCGCGTCGCTGTGGCACTCGGTCCAGGGACGCTCGGCGCGGCCTTCGAGCCACTTGCGCGCCACGTCGTCTACCTCGAAGAGACCGGCCTTGCCGCCCGCCTCGATGGCCATGTTGGCAATGGTCAGACGCCCCTCGACGGAGAGGCCCTCGATCGTCGAGCCGGCGAACTCCATGGCGCAGTACAGGGCTCCGTCGACGCCGACCTGACCGATGACGTAGAGGATGACGTCCTTGGCGGAGGCGCCCTCGGGCAGCTTCCCGTCAATCTCGAAGCGGATGGTCTCGGGCACCTTGAACCAGGCGCGCCCCGTCGCCATGCCCACGCCCGCGTCGGTGGAGCCCACCCCCGTGGAGAAGGCCCCTATACCTCCGTAGGTGCATGTGTGCGAGTCCGCACCGATGATGAGGTCGCCGGGGACGACGATGCCCCGCTCGGGGAGCAGCGCGTGCTCTATGCCCATGCAACCCTGCTCGAAGTAGTGGCTGATGCCCATCTCGTGGGCAAAGTCGCGCGTGACCTTGGTCTGCTCGGCGCTCTTGATGTCCTTGTTGGGCGCGTAGTGGTCGGGAACCAGGAAGACCTTGTCCTTGTCCCAGACACCCGCACCTATCTCGCGCACGGTCTTGATGGCGATGGGCGCCGTGATGTCGTTGGCGAGCACGCCGTCGAGGTCGCACTCGACGAGCTGTCCGGGGACGACCTCGTCGAGGCCGCCGTCGCCGATCGCGCCGTGGCCGGTCACGGCATGGCCGGCCAGGATCTTCTCCGCCATGGTCATGGGGCGAGCCATAGATGCATGCTCCTCTCGGGAGACCCGGCCTGAAGAGGCCGTCGCCTACAGGGGACATCCTCGGCTCTCATGATAGTCGGCGGGAAGCGGACCCTCGTGTGACTGCCGGAATCGGACCCCAGCCAGAAACAACCGTCGCCGGGCAGTTGCCCGACCGTCCAGACAGGCATCGAGTCCACTTTGCCCAGGCTCGGGCTGGAGTCGCCCGTCTCAGGCTGGAGTCGCCCGTCATGGAACCCATAGGGTCCTCTATATCCATAAAGGCCACGAGATAGAGGCCGCGGACGCCTCTGGGGCTAGCCTCGCGTGCACACGTTTTGAAACTGGGTGCACGGGCACGACAAAACGCCAGGTCAGAAAATGCCCCGTGCATGCGATTTAAAATCGTGTGCACGGGGCAGTCTTGGGAGGCTGCCCCGGTGCAGCCCCGGCACTGTCCGGAGGGTGCCGCCCGGAGTGACGCACTGCGTGATCACCCATTCTTTCTCGCATGCGCAGTCTTTCTCGCGCCTCACCCGCACGTGTCTCACCCGCACGCGCCTCACCCGCACGTGCCGACGTTCGCCTGCACCCTACTTCCCTTGCTTGGAGCGGGTGGTCTGGATCATGCGGTTGATGGCGTTGACGTAGGCCTTGGCGCTCGAGACGACGATGTCGGTGTCCGAGCCACGCCCCGTGTAGAGCCTGCCGTCCCCGGCCACGATGCGCACCGTCACCTCGCCGATGGCGTCGATGCCGCGGGTGATGGCCTTGACCGCGAACTCCTGGAGGTCACCGTGGACGGAGACCACCTTGTCTATGGCCTTGTACGCCGCGTCGACCGGACCGGTGCCGGTGCAGGCGACGACATGCTCGCCACCGACCTCGTCGGTGATGTGGACCGTGGCGGTCGGGATGGCGGCGTCACCACAGACGACCTGGACGGACTCCAGGGCGTAGATGGCCGTGACGTCGCGCTGGCGCTCCTGGACCATGGACTCGAGGTCCTCGTCGAAGACCTCCTTCTTCTGGTCCGCGATCTCGAGGAAGCGCTGGTACACGTCATCGAATTCGCTCTCAGGGAAGCTGTATCCTAGCTCGGAGAGGCGGTGCCTGAGGGCGGCGTGGCCGGAGCGCGCCGACAGGATGATCTCCGAGCCGGCGGCGCCCACGTCCGCAGGGTCGATGATCTCGTAAGTGCCACGGGACTTGAGGACGCCGTCCTGGTGGATGCCGGAGGAGTGCGCGAAGGCGTTGGCGCCGACGATGGCCTTGTTGGCTTGAACCTGCATGCCGGTGATGCGGCTGACCAGACGAGAGGCGCGCGTCAGCTCCTGGGTGACGACGTCGGTGTGGCCGTCGAGCTCGTCCCCGTGCATCCTGAGCGCCATGACGACCTCCTCGAGCGCGGTGTTGCCCGCACGCTCGCCCAGGCCGTTGATGGTGCACTCTATCTGCGTGGCGCCATTCTCGACGCCCGCCAGCGCAAGCGCCGTCGCCATGCCGAGGTCGTTGTGCGTGTGGACGGCGATCGTGACGTTCTCGATGCCCCGCACGTTGTCGCAGAGGCCCTTGATGCGCGCACCGAAGGCAGCCGGCATCTGGTAGCCGGTGGTATCGGGAATGTTCACGACGGTCGCCCCGGCCTCGATGACGGCCTGGATGACGCGCTCGAGGAAACCCTGGTCGGCTCGTCCGGCATCCTCGGCGTAGAACTGGACGTCCTCGACGTAGCGCTTGGCGTACCTGACGCAGCGGATGGCCCTCTCGACGCACTCGTCCTCGCTGATGCGGAGCTTGTCGGCCAGATGCTGCGGGGATACGCCGAGGCCCGTGTGGATGCGTGGGCGCTTGGCGCATGAGAGGGCCTCGGCGGCACGGTCTATGTCCTTGTCCACCGCACGGGTGAGCCCCACGACCACGGCGTCGTCGCCGGCAAGCCGGCCGATCTCCTGGACGGAGCGGAAGTCCCCGGGGCTGGAGATGGGAAAGCCCGCCTCGATGACGTCCACGTGCATGCGAAGGAGCTGCTGGGCAACGATGAGCTTCTCCTCCGTGTTCATGGAGGCTCCCGGCGACTGCTCGCCATCGCGCAGGGTGGTGTCGAAGATGTCGATCTTACGTGTCATGGGGCGTGCTCCTCTCGTGTGCGTGGCATGTGCGATGAGACGACCGCCATTCCAGCGAGCGCCACAGGGGGACCCACATCAGGAGGGTGTACTCACTGTGCCACAGGGGGCGGGGCATGGCACGCGCGCGACGCGCAAAGGTTGCCCAACCGAAACATTTGTCTTGGTCACGTCTGCCGTGGTCACCTTTGCCTTGGTCACGTCTGCCTTGGCGTGGCCCCTCGCACCGCAGCGACCGCCGCACGCATCTTCTCGGGATCCTTGAGGCCATCCGTCTCCAGTCCCGAGCTCATGTCGACACCCCAGGGAGCAACCTCGGCTATGTCCCGCGCGACGCCGTCGGGCGTAAGCCCCCCGGAGAGCACGAACGGGCGGCACAGGCCCGGGAGGAGGGACTGGTCGGGCCTTCCGTTGGCATCACGGCCTATGTCAAGCAGGACGAAGTCCGCCTTGCTCTCGTTGGCACGTTCCACGTCCTCGCGCGTGCGCAGCTCGATGGCCTGGATGATGGGGATGTCCACCAGCTCGCGCAGGAACGTGATGTAGGGGTTTCCCTCAATCCCGTGCAGCTGCACCACGTCGAGGACCTCGTCAGCAAGCTCCGAGACGTAGCCCAGCGGTTGGTCGACGAAGACGCCCACGGCCGGAATCGAGGGGTCGAGTCGCGAGACCAGGGCCCAAAGGCGGTCGCGGTCCACGTGCCGGTGAGACTTGGGGCGGTTCACGACGAAGCCGCACAGGTCTGGGGCGGCCACGTTCACGGCCTCGATGTCCTCCTCGCGAAACATCCCGCAAAGCTTCACGCGTGTGTAGGCGCTGTTGCTGTACAGGACGTCGTGCGTGATGATGGTGGTGATGCGGCGACCCAGCATGTCAGTCTCCCCTCGCACAGGGCGCGCGGTGCGCCGTGAGGTGCCATCGTCCCACGAAGGCACACGACAGTGGAGCAAAGGGCGGCGAGGGGTCCCAGGCGTCGGCCACTGACACTGCCATGCGCCTGAGAGAGGCACCTGGGCGCGGTGCCCGGACGTGACGCCCGGGCGCCTGGGCATGGCGCTGGGGCTGACCGAGGCGCGGGAGCCGCAAATGGCACCTGCGCTACCATGGACGCCATCGTCACCCCGCGAGAGACCCCGGAGGAACCATGGCAGACTACGTCCTCGTCACCGAGTCGGGCTCGGACATCCACGCCGACACCGCACGACGCCACGGCATCGTGGTCGTCCCCATGCACGTCAGCTTTGGCAACCTGTCACGCGATGACGACAGCTTCCCGCCCGAGGAGCTCTACGAGAGCTACCGCGCCACCGGCAAGTTGCCTCAGACGTCGGGCTGCTCGCCGCAGGACTTCATAGACGCCTTTGATCGCATCCACGGGCTCTATCCCACCGCGCAGATCGTCTACCTGGCCTATTCCGCCGCCACGACCATCTCGTACCGCAGCGCCCACCTCGCTGCGGAGGGACGCGACTACGTCACCATGATCGACACCAAGTCCGTATCGTCGGCGCTGCGCCTCGTCGTCACCAACGTCGCACGCATGATCGAGGTCGACCCGGACGTCACGCCCGACGAGCTCCGCGCGTTCGTGGACGACCAGGTCGCACGCATTCGCTTCTCGTTCATCCCCGGTGACCTCGACTACCTGCGCGCCGGCGGGCGGCTCTCGAACATTGCGTTTCTGGGGGCCACGCTCCTGCGCATCAAGCCCACGGTCGAGGTCCTGGACGGCAGGCTCGTGGCGACCACCAAGCGTCGAGGGCCCATGCTCAAGTGCGTGGCACAGCTGGTCGAGGACTACTGCACGCGCGAGCCGATGGACCTCTCGCGCGTATCGCTCACCTACAGCGTTGGTGACGAGCCCGACCGGGCCCTGCGGGCCATCGTCGAGAAGATCCTGGTCGACCATGGCGCGCAGGAGATCGAGTGGGTCAAGTCGGGCTGCGTCATCGCCAGCCATGCCGGGCCGGGGGCCTTCGGCATCAGCGCGTTGGCGGCCAAGTAGAACGGGGCCCCCCGATGCGGGCGAAAGTCGTCAGCGAGGCTCGCCACCACGGGCGAAGGTGGTGATCATGAGGTTGGTGAGGCTGGAGCTGTCCGACAGGTCGGACGGTATGTCAGCGCGGCTGACCCAGACGCCCTGCCTGAGTTCGCTGTGGTCGAGGTGGATGCCGGTCGGGCCCTCCACGTCACAGAAGAATCCCAGGAGCATGGTGTCGGTGAACGACCAGGGCTGCGAGCCAAAGTAGCGCAGGTTGGTGACCCTGAGGCCCACCTCCTCGGCCACCTCGCGGCGCACGGTGTCCTCGGGCCTCTCGCCTATCTCGCAGAACCCGGCGACAAGGGCATGGTTGGCTGATGCGCGCCCGGCGTACTTGGTCAGCACGATCCGGTCGCCGTCGGTGATGCCCACGATGACGGCGGGACTGATCTTGGGATACACAACCAGGCCACACGCAGGACATGCCAGCTCGCGGCTCGTGGCAACGTGGCCCAGCTCGGCGCCACAGTGGCCGCAGTAGCGGTTGGCGTCGTACCAGTTGCGCAGTTGGTAGCCCGTGACGGCCGCAAAGCCCAGCCAGCGTGGCTCCAGAAAGCGCAGGCGACTGACGGGCTCGAAGGCGAAGGAGCCGGGAGCACGCAGCTCGGCAGTCTCGTTCTCGGCGAGGAAGAAGCGCCTCTCGTCCACCTTGAACAGGTAGCGACAGAGGAGCTGCTCGGAGGACATGCCCCAGTCCGAGAGGGTCGGCGGCCCGTGTCGGACCGTCCCCCGCGAAAGCAGGACCTGGCCCCTTCGGTACGAGAGCACATAGTCCGTGGCCTCGGGCTGGCAGGGCTCGTAGCCGTTGTCAAAGGCGTGATCGCCGATGTCCTGGATCAAACACGCGTCCCTTCCCTTTGGGCTACGGGCTATGATACGCCAGCACGGTCGGTGAGTCCGCGTGCCATGGACGCCACACGGGCGCACACCCGCACAACTGCGCACCCGCATGGGCGCACGCCCACAGGCCTCCACACCATCCCTCACCGAAAACGGAGGCCCCACCACCTCCCGGGCCTGCGGGCGGGCCTATCCTGTAAGGGGGTCCGTTGTGGACCCGCGGGGGGCATCGTGGGCGGAATCGCCCGCGAGCGGCGCCGCCCGCGTCTGCCCCGCCGAGCGTTGGGAGGGACCATGCCGCTTGAGACCCACGCCTTTGGAACCCTGGCCGACGGCCGCGAGGCACGGCTCATAGAGCTGCACAACGGCAACGGCATGAGCGTCGGGGTCACTGACCTGGGCGCCAGCCTGGTGAGCGTACGGGTGCCAGACAGGCGCGGCGGACGCCCCGACGTCACGCTCGGCTTCGACGGCGCCTACGGCTACCAGGACAACCCCTGGTGCTTTGGCACGACCGTGGGTCGCTGCGCCAACCGCATCGCAGGGGCAACGTTCGAGCTTGCGGGCACCACGTACCGCCTCGCGGCGAACGAGGGGGCCAACAACCTGCACAGCGGACCACACGCCTACGGCGAGCGCCTGTGGAAGGTCATCGAGGCAAAGGGCTCCTCCGTCTCGCTCAACCTGCTGAGCCGTCCCGGGGACCAGGGATTTCCCGGGGCCCTGGACGTCACGGTGACCTATGCGCTGGACGAGGGCGACCGCCTGCGCATCTCCTACGAGGCCCTCCCCAGCGAGGCGACCATCGTCAACCTGACCTGCCACGCCTACTGGAACCTCAACGGCCAGGCATCGGGCAGCGTCCTTGCCCATGGGCTCACGATCGCGGCGGATGCCTACACCCCGACGGACGGGCAGGGCATCCCCACGGGCGAGGTGGCGGGCCTGGGCAAGACGCCCCACGACTTCCGCACGGGAAAGCAGGTCGGTGCTGACATCTGGCGCGTCCCCAACGGTTACGACGTCAACTTCGTCCTCAGGGACGGCGAGGCGCACGAGAGTGCCGCG
>JGI2924J29684_1078095_pt1 | contig 30952 bp, 24 predicted proteins | sample BenlonsequencITS_FD_29684 | JGI IMG/M metagenome (IMG submission 29684)
CTCATAAAAAAAGAGGGAATCGCGTTTGAGGGTGAATATACCATAGAAGCCAATCCCAGAGATATTTCTCCTGATCTAATTACGCTCTTGGAGAGCTATAAGGTCAACCGCCTCAGCCTCGGCCTTCAGTCGCTCAATGACCAGGACCTTAGGGCTATAGGCAGAAGTGGAAGCAGGGCTCAATCCCTAAACGCCCTTAGCGTGCTTTCTTCCCGCTGGAAGGGACGCTTTTCCCTTGATATCATCGCCGGGATTCCGGGTCAAAAAAGCGAAAGCATCGATGAAATTGTCGAAACAGCTGTCGAATCTGGAGCCGATCACCTTTCTATCTACCAACTCACCATTGAAGAGGGTACTCCTCTTGCAAGAAAAATAGCCCAGGGGCTTCGGCGCGCGCCGCAGGATGAAGATTACCTTCGTCTCTTTAAGCACGCCGTCGAAACAGCCGAAAAAGCGGGTTTTAAACGGTACGAGGTTTCGGCATTTGCACGCAAGGGTTGTGAAAGCAGACATAATCTGCGTTACTGGTACCTACGCCCCTATCTTGGGCTTGGCAGCGGCGCGGTGTCGACCCTGCCGCTTGCAGACGGGGGGGCTCTTCGCTTTTGTACCGGAAAGGGGCGTTATATGAAAGAAATCCTTTCGCCTAAACAGCGCTTTACCGAAGCCCTCATGACAGGCTTTCGCCTGGTAGCAGGTGTCGCTGAAAGCATGATCTCCGGCACGGGGATTCCCGACCATCCTTTTCGACTCATCGGAAAGACCATTACCGATTACCAGAATCGCGGACTTTTGTTTATGAGAAACGGAAGGATGGGGCTCACACATCAGGGGCTCGACCTTTTGGACCGTTTTCTTCTTGACTGCCTTGTAGAACTTGATACCACCTGGCCCGAGAATCGATCTTGACAGCGCATTTTCGGGCGTGATAGATTTTTATTTTAAAGCAGCATTTTTTAAGGAGTAAAGAGTATATGTCAGGCCATAGTAAATGGGCTTCGATCAAGCATAAAAAGGGTGCCATCGATGCTAAACGGGGAAAAGCCTTCACAAAAATCATCAAAGAGATTACTGTTGCAGCCCGAATGGGCGGAGGCGACCCCGAAGCAAACCCTCGGCTCAGAACCGCCGTTCTAAAAGCCAAAAGCGCAAACATGCCGAAGGACAATGTCGAGCGCGCCATTAAGAAGGGAACAGGAGATCTCGAAGGGGTCGATTATGTTGAACTGACCTATGAGGCATACGGCCCTGGCGGTGTAGCGATTCTCATTGACGCTCTTACCGATAATAAAAACCGAACTGCTGCGGATGTGCGAAGTATCCTGACCAAAGGTGGCGGAAACCTCGGGGAATCAGGTTGTGTTTCTTATCTTTTCCAACGCAAAGGTATCATCAATTACTCTGCGGAAAGCTACACCGAAGAGGCGATTTTCGAGGTTGCCTTGGAGGCCGGAGCGGAAGATGTTTCCACCGAGGGAGACACGATCGAAGTTATGACCGCCCCGGAGGATTTTGAGCCGGTTCTGAAAGCCCTTCAGGCGGCAGGTTTTGAAGAAGAGCTTGCTGAGGTAAGTAAGGTTCCCGATTCGACCGTTACCCTTGATGATGAAAAGACCAGAAAGGCGCTCAGGCTTATCGAACGACTGGATGACCACGATGATGTTCAGTCTGTGGCGACAAACCTGGATATTCCCGAAGGCTTCGACCCGGACGAAGAATGACCAGGATACTCGGCCTTGATCCCGGTTTTGCCGAGACCGGCTGGGGAGTCGTAGAGGCCGAAGGTAACCGTTTCCGCCATGTCGATCACGGTGCCATCCGAACAAAAGCAAAAGAGCAAGTCGGATTCCGCTTGTCCTCAATTTATGACGCCGTAAAGAGTCTTGTTGAACAGTACCGTCCCGAATGCTGTGGAATCGAAGAACTCTATTTTGCAAAAAACATTACCAGCGCCCTTCCTGTCGCTCAGGCAAGAGGAGTGCTATTGCTTGTGCTGGAGCAGCATTCCATTGTGACCGAGAGTTATTCTCCGCCGCTTATCAAGCAGACGATTACAGGAGTCGGCAGGGCGGACAAACGGCAGGTTCAGGAAATGGTTCGACTCTTGCTTGGATTGACGGAAATTCCCAAACCGGACCATGCGGCTGATGCTTTGGCCGCAGCATTAACTCATGCAAGTTTTCGTTTTTCGTCATTACGGGGAGTGCGGAGGGATATATGATAGAGAGCTTAACGGGCACGATAACGGGAAGGCAGGGTACCGTACTCTTTTTATCTACCGGGGCAATCGAATGGGCCCTTGAAGCCACCTCATCGGCTGCAATGAAATTTGCCTCCTCAAAGGAAACCGTACAAATTCCCGTTCACCTTATCCATCGTGAAGATGCTATGTTGCTCTTTGCTTTTGCATCAAAAAAGGAACGGAACCTTTTTCGCGAGCTTTTAAAGGTATCGGGGATAGGTCCCAAACAGGCAGTAAGGATTTTATCGGGGATGGAAGCCGATCGTTTTATTGCCGCCCTTGAAAATGAAGATGTGGATCTGCTTTCCTCCATCCCCGGAGTCGGAAAAAAGAGTGCGGGGAAGATTATTCTTGCCCTTCGTGGTAAGCTTACGCCTGCGGAAGAAGAGGGGGAGGCAGGAGATGAGAGCCTTCCCTTCAAGGAGCTTGTGGAGGCCCTTAACGGTATGGGATTCGACCGTAAGCTTGCAGAAAAGGCTTTAAAGGCGGCTTTGAACGAATTAGAACCCGAGCGCTTTGAACATGATCATGAAAAACTTGAACGAGAGCTCTTTAGGGCGGCAATTGTGAGGCTAAGCAGCTAATGTCCGATAATAATTCAGACTCCTTTCTTGAAGCCGAGTATCGCGAAGAGGACGCCCTTGAGGGACGACTTCGTCCTCAGAGGCTGAAGGAGTTTCAGGGGCAACGAGCCCTCAAAGAGAATCTTTCGGTTTTTATATCGGCGGCGAAGGAACGGCAGGAAAGCCTGGATCATGTTTTTCTTTCAGGTCCCCCGGGACTGGGAAAAACGACCCTTGCCGGAATTCTCGCCAATGAGATGGGCGCCGAATTCAAGGTAACCAGCGCCCCGGCCCTGGAGAAACCCAAGGACCTTGCGGGTATTCTCACCACCCTTGGCGAGGGGAATGTTTTTTTTATCGATGAGGTGCACAGGCTCAAACCGGCCCTCGAAGAGATGCTCTACATTGCCATGGAGGATTACGAGATCGATTGGATTGTGGGGCAGGGGCCTGCGGCCCGGACCATACGGATTCCCCTTCCGCCCTTTACCCTTATCGGAGCCACCACGAAAGCGGGACAGGTAACAGGGCCCCTGTTTTCCCGTTTCGGCATCACGGTCAGAATGGACTTCTATACCGAGGCGGATTTGAAGGCCATCATCGCCCGTTCTGCATCGATTTTGTCGGTTTCAATCGGCGACGATGCGGTTGCAGCCATCGCACAATGCTCACGGGGAACGCCGAGGGTTGCCAATCGTTTGCTTCGAAGAATGCGCGATTTCGCCCAGATCCTTGGAAACGGTTCTATCGATGCCGGAATCGTATCAGAAGGCTTGAAGCGGCTGGAGATCGACCATTTCGGGCTTGAAAAGCATGACAGAGAAATCTTACGTACCATTATCGAACAGTACGACGGCGGACCTGTGGGTGCGGAAACCCTGGCCATCAGTGTTGGCGAGGCGGTGGAAAGCCTTGAAGACTTTTACGAGCCATTTCTTATCCAACGAGGCTTTCTCCAGCGTACTCCCCGGGGAAGAACGGCGACTCCTCTTGCTTATCAACATCTTGGTATAGACCCAAACACAGGAAGGAGTAAGAAGGTTGAAGACCAGCGATTTCTCTTTTGATCTTCCCGAAGAATTAATAGCACAAACCCCATCGGAAAAGCGGGGGGCAAGCAGGATGCTGGTTGTCGATCGAAAAAGCGGAACCTTTCGTCACCTCCACACCTCGGATTTCCCGGAGATTGTGGAAGATGATGTCTTGCTTGTTGTAAACGATTCAAAGGTGCGTAAAGCACGCTTATTCGGCAGCTCCGAGACCGGGGGAAAGGTTGAATTTCTCCTCCTCCATCCCGATTCTCAGGATCATTGTCTCTGGACTGCAATGGTCTCAAAGGCAAAAAAACAGCGTCCCGGCAAGCGCTTCCTTTTCCCTCAGGGCATAGAAGGCATCATCGAGGCCATAAACGGGGACAGCACAGGGCCGTATCGTCGGGTTCGTTTTTCCATCCCCGTCGATGATGCGTATCTCGAGGTCAACGGCCATATCCCCTTGCCGCCCTATATCAGAAGGGAAGATACCGAACTGGATGAGGAGCGCTACCAAACCGTTTATGCACGGCATCCAGGATCGGTAGCGGCCCCTACAGCGGGCTTACACTTTACCGAGGAAACCTTTACGGCCTTGAAAAAGCGCTCTATCCCCGTGGCCCGGCTAACGCTCCATGTGGGACTCGGGACCTTTCTCCCTGTTCGCAGCGAAGAGATTACCGATCATGAAATGCACCGTGAGCGTTATGAGATTTCCCAGGATGTAGCCGATACGATTAATCGAGCGAAGTACGACGGGCGAAAGATTGTTGCAGTGGGAACCACATCGGTCAGAACCCTTGAATCTGCCTGGGATACCGAGGAGGGCTGCATACGGACAGGAAGTGCCGAAACACGGCTGTTCATCTATCCCGGTTATACCTTCAAGGTGGTAGATCGCCTTTTTACCAATTTTCATACCCCGAAATCGACGCTCCTGATGCTGGTCAGCGCCTTTGCAGGAAAAGAATTGATAGATGCCGCCTATGCCGAGGCACTGAAAGAGCGATATCGCTTTTTCAGCTATGGTGATGCAATGTACATTCAATAGGTGGATTGGTCCATCTTTTCAAAGGCGTCTCTGACTTTCTGAAGGCGTGCAAGATCCAGGGCGATAAACTCACCATAGTCCAGCTCTCCCTGATCGATGCGGTAGACTTCATCCTCCCATTCTTCGACCTCATCAAGGTGCACATAGTCAACGGTGTGAAGCTTTGCCCACCAGGTCAGTGCCTCTTTCCAATAGGAAAGAGCAGCCTTATAGCAGCTTTCGGCAGTCTCCAGGGAGTCGAGGTTTGCCGATTTCCAGGGATAGTTATAAAAATAGGCTTCCCGTTTATCGTATTTCGATGCAAGTCCCCGATACTGTTTCACCAGCTCCAGGTTTACATGCATATAAAAGAGCGTTCGGTAGCGCTGCCACTCCTCTCTGTCGTCGATACGGGCCAGTGCGTTCAGGGGATTTGCAAAGGGAGAACGTAAGGCCCGTTCCAAGTACCAGATATTCTCCTGATACTCTTCGGGATAACGGTAGAGGTTTTGGTGATAGAGACGATAGAATTGTTCTGCATATTCTATTTTGTAGGCCGAACCTGCGACGGGAAGAAAGATCATCAAAATTACGCATAGAAAGTAACATTGCACCCTCATATGCTTATTATCGACCGTCGCGCACAATACTCCACACTTTTTCGGCAAGCTCCTCTTTTGCAAGTGCTCCGTCGAGACGATGAATCTTCATCCCGCTCTTGACATAACGGTCAAGGGTATGCTCATAGCGTTCACGCACCCGTTTCTGTAAAGCAAGAGTTTCGAAGATATCACGCTGATCACGATCCGACATGCGGCGTTCGCACTCTTCGGGAGCGAGGTCTATATAGATCAGTCGCTCGGGAAGGGGGAACATGCTATTTATCTCATATACAATGTCGAAATCGACATCAAGGGATTGGTATGCTAAACTCGAAAAAAGATAACGATCTCCAATGACAGCTATATGCTTATCGAGCAATGAGAGGATACCGCCTTTTCCGAAGAGGTGTTCATAGCGGTCGGCAACAAAGAGTCGGGCAAGGGTCTCGGGGTGGTATGGTAGCTGCCCTGCGAGAACCTTTCTGATGACTACGCCGATCTCGGAAGCGGTGGGTTCAAAGGTCAGCTGTACCGCTTTTCCCTTCAGCTTACAGCGATCGGCAAGGAGTAAGGCTTGTGTAGTGGTTCCGGCTCCATCGAGGCCCTCGAATACCGTGTATCCGCTAAGAATTTTCTGCTCTTTCATGGCGAAACCTTACCCGCTTTCCCATCTCTTGTCGATAATGTATGATGGAAAAGAGGGAGAATTGGCAATATCTTTAGAAGGGATATATCTCCCGTACTTGCAGGGTTAGGAAACTGAAAGGGATTACGTTCTCAATAAAACTCCATACAATTGTCGTTTTCCTTATTTTGGTGGCGGCAACAACGGCGCTGTTTTTCCCCCTTCAGCGGCGTCTTGATACCCTCATGGAGTCATGGCAGAGACAAACCATAGCCGCGGTCGAAAAACAATTCGGATATACCATCAATTATGAACGTATCAGGCCCACTATCCTGGTTCGTTTGGAAATTTTCAATGCACGAATAAGTGATGGCTCGGATACTCTTCTGAGTCTCCAACGTCTTTCGATACAATACAATATCATCCGTCTGCTACGAGGGGACATAGAAGGTGCCGTCAGCAAGATTATTCTTGTTAATACGACCCTTCACATCGATGCCGAAAAGGATAGTAAGCTTCTTTCCCTTTTCTTTTCGGATAGATCGCAAAGCAAAACCGCAATCACGACCACGCCTTCGCCTCGGCTTCCGTCGGTTCCTGATTTAACCATACGAGGAAACAATGTCAATATCGACTATAGTAGCAGTACGTTCTCATTGTCGGTAGAAAACCTCTTTTTTTCGTTGCAGGGTGGGCAGGCTCCGCATTTTTCTTCCAGAGGCAGGATCACGTTTTCACTGAAAGGAGCTGAACAACCTTCCATTGCCGCCCCCTTTCAGGCATTGATCACGGCGGAAGGAACGTGGAAAAGTAGTGACACTGCGGGAATCACCATCGGTCTTCGTGATCTCCAGTCTCCATTCATGACAATTCCTACGGTACGGTTTCATGCCAGCCTGGATGGAGAAACACTCATTGTTGAGAAAGCGGCGGATCGCATTCCCCTTGATCTTAGTCTGAGTCACGATTTTTCCGAGTCTGTCACACAGCTTGAAATTCTATCGGAAGCCTTTGTTCCGTCGTCGTTTCTATCCCTTCGGGGGGATTATGATTCGATTAACCCTTGGCTGCGTAATAGTTACAGCGGGAAGATGGAGTTTCGATACGATAAGAATCACTCAAGGCTAACGTATTCGACGGATATGGCCGCACAGTTGCGATATGTCTCCGGGTTTGAATTGCCATTTCCCCTCAATCATCATGTTCAGATTGCGGCAACCGGTGATGAAAAGGGAATGAAAATCGACCTTTTACGTGTTACATCTTCGGATATGGATTTTCGTCTTTCAGGTACGGCGCTGTTTTCCCCTCTTGTTTTTGATTTGGATCTTGATATTGGTCGTTTGGCCATTGACGAAAATCTTATTTCGGGGAAGGGCCGCCTATCGTATAATCGGAATGGATTGTTTCTTACATCGGATCATATGTCATACAACGATATCAAGCTCTCTAAGCTTGAGACATGGCTCTCGTTTGACTCGGCTGGGAGTAGCGATTTTTCTCTACGCATGACGGTCCCGGATGAACATAGCGACAGACAGGGACATATCGCTGCAGAAGGAGAATTCAAGTGGAAGGATTCCTTTTATCTTGAAAGCTCTCTTTCCATTCAATCAGTGCCACTTGTAAATTTTTATTCCGAACTTCAGCGGAGAGGGGTTGAGATTCCCTCTTTTATTCCCCCTTCTTATCTTGATATGGATGGCTTTTTTTCTACAGACAAGAAGCGACTGAGCTATTCGGTCGTGGGGTTAAAGATCTCCGATGGATCTGCAGATCACTATCTCAGCCTCAGCGGCGCGGGAACTCTCGATGAGCATAGCATAAGGAACTTTGATCTCCGTTGGGGAGATTATGTCGCAGGAGGAAGCAGCACCTTCTATATCAGGGATCAAGCACTTCTTGCGGAAAGCGATATCACCGTCAATCAAATTTCCTATGGATTTACCGCATATTACAACTTCGGCAAAAGTTTGGTCCTCTCCGGAGATCATGGAAGCCGTCTTATTGCCCGATTTAAGGACGACGGCATCTATCTTGCGGCGGAAGCAGATGCCTTTCCCTTGCCGATTAAGCTAAAAGAATCAGCGAACATCTCTTTCTCTCTCCACGGTCGTTATCGCTCCCCGTCTTCATGGCAGCTCGTGTTGGATACGTTTCGTTTTACATCGTTTTTTGCCTTCGAAGGATCGGGTAGCATAGGAAACAACGCCGCTTTTCTTACCAATATCTCCTATCAAAGGGAAGGAGCACCGCTTCGAGGATCGATAAGTGCTTTTTATCCCGATAATAGTCCTCTGAAAGCGCAAGGATGGGTATCGCTTAGGGATCCGAAAGATGAAGAAACCTACCTTGGGGCTTTTTCCTTGGATCCCAACGGCTTTTCCGCAAATTTCGACATACAAAATGCACCGCTTTCCAGATTTGCAATCGAGAAACCACAAGGGAAAATATCCGGAAAACTTATCGCAAAGGGTCCCTATCGCGATCCGGATTTCTCGGTCGACCTTTCCTTGGAAGATGGGCAGCAGGCCGACAAACCCCTGGAACTTGAGGTGCGGGCAGAAAAAAAGGGAAGTGAGCTTCAGCTCAAGTACGGACGGGGACGCTTTGGAAATCATGTTTTTCAGAAAATATCGGGACTCCTTATGCTCAATGACGGGTACATTACCCTTTCAGGTGAATATCGCCCCTATTATCAAAAAAAATTACAGTCGGTTGGTTTTTCACTCAAGGGACAAACGGCCCCGGTCAATCGGCTTTCAGCATTAGCCGATATAGTTCAATCATCGCTTTCGATGGGAGTAACTCTGGATCCTATTCTTACCTCCGACGGGACCATGGATCCCCAACACTACGAACTCAAAAAAGAAGAAGGTACTATCTCCGTTACAGGAGGGCCGCAAGAGGCAATCAATGGATATTATCGCAAAGGGGGAGATTTTTATCTAGGACTTTCCGACCCACTTCCCATAGTGGGCACCGTAAACGGCCAGTTGGTTGAAAAAGAAATTTCCGCCGATATCTCGCTTGTGTCTGCCGATCTATCGCTTTTGGACGGTATTGCCGATATTGGTTTCTTTGCCCTCCACGACGGAAGGGCCGAAGGAAGCCTGCATATCGAAGGGTCAATCAATGATCCTGCCTTTTCGGGAGCAATCTCTATCCAGGAGGCAAGGGCATCCAGCTCACTTTTCCCAGACGAACTTTCTCCCTTTGATGCCTATGTACGTATGACCGATAAAGAGGTGTCGCTCATTGCCGAGCCCATTCGATCGGGGGACGCCACTCTTGATGTTTCCCTCGGCCTGACAATAGAACGATGGCTTCCCAGAAATTATAGTATCATCATACGTCCCGAAGGAGAGAATGGTGTAAAAACCGAGTATGCTATTTCCGGCGGGGGCGTAGATGTAACCGGCTATACCCGCGGAATCTTCGAAATATCAGGATCGGCTACAACCCTGAATCTTTCCGGTGATCTTGTCTTGAATGATGCCTCTATCACCTTGCAAAATAGGCAAAACCAGAAAAAAAAGAACAGTCAGGAGACAAAACAACGAAGGAAGCGCGATTTCACTCTTGACCTGAAGATTACCAGCGGTAAACGGGTCGAATTCTTTTGGCCGACGATAAACTTTCCTATTTTAAGAAGCTTTGCGGAAACTGAACAATCGGTTATCATCCGATTTGATTCGGCCGAACGTTCTTTCGGACTCAAGGGATCTATAGGGATTCAAGGTGGAGAAATATCCTATCTTCAGAGGAACTTCCTCATTACAAGGGGTGATATTGAGTTCAATGAAAACGCGGACCGGTTTGATCCGAGATTATCGGTAGAGGCTGTTTTGCGTGAAATTGATGATGATGGTGAGCCCTTAAAAATCTATCTAACGGTTGATGACCAGCCTCTGAGTAAATTCGAACCAAAATTCAGCTCTGATCCTGCCATGAGCGATGCCGAAATCATTACGATTCTCGGAGCTTCACTGCCAAGCAGAATCGGAAGTGAAGCCATCGACCTCACAACCAGTCTTGCCCTTACAGGTTCACTGGTAACCCAGCTGGGTATCATCGGGACCTTTGAATCCAGAGTCAAAGATGTTCTTAATGTCGATCTGTTTTCTATTCGGACCCAGATGATTCAGAATTTGATTATCGACAGGTTAGGCAGCGCCCTGGGAAATGAGGACTATGGAGGAAGCGATCTAAGTCAATACCTTGACAACACCACGATCTTTCTGGGAAAGTACTTTGGCAATGATCTGTTTATACAAGGAACACTGCAAATTCAGGCCAATCAGGTTACGGATCAAATTGTGAATAAAAACGATCTGTACATCAATTCCGAAATCAGCCTGGAGTGGAAAACGCCTCTTTTCCTTCTGGAATTGGCAATAGAACCGGATTTCGAGAATCCTATCGATACTCTTGACAACACCAGTCTGGGCTTGTCATGGAGCTTTTCGTATTGATAATGAACTATGCTAAGGAGTTTTTATGCGATTTAAGCGCCTTCTCTCAATACTGTTGATTCTTACTGCCGTAACACTTAACCTTGCGGCGCAATCATCCGAATCGTGGTATCTAAACAAACCGATTGAAGATATTCGTTTCGAGGGCCTTTCTCATGTCAAACTTTCGGATCTTAAAGGTATTACACAGCAATACGTTGGACAAACTTTAACCGAAGGTCGTCTGATTGATTTGCAGAGTAAACTCTACGCCCTCAATTTTTTTCAACGCTTTTCTGTAGATGCGGAGGAGGGTCGTAATGGAAAGAACAGCGTTGTCTTGGTGCTTACCGTTACAGAACGGCCTATTGTTGATGAGATTATTATCGAGGGAAATAAGAAGGTCCGAACCGGCGAGATTCTCGATGCGGTACAATTGAAGCGGGACGATATTGTTACTACGGTGAAAATCAAGGCCGATGAACAGGCCATAGCGGAACTCTATCGAGGTAAAGGGTATCCCGAAATATCGGTATCCTCCGGAACGCAGCTGAATGAAGCGACCAATACCATGAAAGTGACCTTCACGGTTATCGAAGGAAGTCAGGTACGAGTCCAGGAGATCAGATTTTCCGGAAATGAGTTTGTTTCAAGTGATACGCTGCGCGGAAAACTGACATCAAAAGAGCAGTCTCTCTTTTCCAGTGGAATCCTGAAAGAAGCCTCTCTGCAGCAGGATCGTTCGGCCATCGAACGTTTCTATCAGGAACAGGGTTACATCGATGCAAAGGTCGTAAATATCGGCAGAGAGGTCGCCTCCGTTGAAAACGGAAGACAACTCATGATCCTGACCTTTTATATCAATGAGGGAAGACAATGGAAATTCGGGGGCATTACCTTCAACGGGAATCAGTTGTACTCAGATGATGAGCTTGGCACCTATATAAGGCTCGAACCGGGAGACGTAATCAACTATCCGCTTCTTCAGGCCGATCTTGCCCAAGTCTCTGACCTTTATTTCAATGACGGCTATATTTTCAATGCCATCGTGCCTAAAGAAAATCGTAACGAACAGGAAGGAACCATAGATTTTCTTCTCAACATCACGGAAAAGGGACGAGCCCATATTGAAGATGTTATTCTCAAGGGCAATGAAAAAACAAAGGATTTTGTTCTCTATCGGGAAATTCCTCTCGAGACTGGTGATGTATTCAGCAAGGACAAGGTACTCCAGGCAATGCAAAACCTTTACAATACCGGTCTGTTCTCGGCGGTCTCTCCCGAAACCCCATATGGCAGTGCAGAGGGCTTGATGGATCTTGTCTTTACGGTTGAAGAGGCAAGGACAACCGATATTCAGTTCGGGATCACCTTTACCGGCGGAGTAAGTGAGTATCCCATTGTCGGTTTTCTCCAGTGGACCGACCACAACTTCAGAGGTGCGGGACAGGAGCTTTCCATAGGAGCGCAGGTTTCAAATAGCGAACAAAGTATCACCTTCAGTTTCAGTGATAACTGGCTTTTTGATAAACGTTTTTCAGGTGGTGTCAATTTCTCTTTCGCGCATAACCTCTACGACAATGTGCTTCAGGATGCCGAAGGGCCCACGTTTACGGAAGAACAGTACGATAACGATGAAGCGGCTCCCGATCCCTACACCTCCCGCGAAGAATATGAAGACGCCATTGACGACGGTGAGTCGATCGATGATGCCTATCTGATGGAGTATGACCAATGGAAAATCAGTTTAGGAGCCAATGGGGGCTACACCTTTCATACCGATTATGGAAGGGTCGGCCTGCAAAGCGGATTGACTTCTTCCATCAGTTATGTTGACTACGATCCTGACCTCTATACACCATACAATCCCTCCATAAGAGAAAATCTTCATACCTGGCTTTTTACGAACAAACTGTGGGGCAGCATCAACTGGGATACCCGTGACTATATCTACAGTCCCACCAAGGGAGGCCTTTTAAGCGAAACCCTCACCTACACAGGAGGGCTCTTGTTTGGAAGTACTCATTACATTAAGACGCAGACAAAGGCTCAGAGGTTTTTACAACTCTTCGACATTCCAGTGGGAAAGGAGTGGAGTTTTCGTACCATCCTCGCCGCCCAAAGCAGCTTATCGTTTATTCTTCCCCAATGGTACTACGATTCGGACACAGGAGAGTGGACAAGCGGAGTACATGCATCCGATAGTCAATTGCTCTATACCGATGGTATGACCATTGCCAGGGGATGGGATATCGATAAGGGAAATGAGGCGCTCTGGGATAACTGGGTTGAACTAAGAATTCCCATAAGCGAAAAACTACTCTGGTCGGACTTCTATTTCAGTACCACCGGTACATGGGATGATCTCGATATGTTTCCCGAGATGGGGATTGAGGATTTTAAGTTTTCCATGGGAGGCGGTATCAGGCTTATCATCCCCGGTTTACCCTTGGGCCTTTACCTGGTCAAAACCTTCAGTTTTGATGAGGGAGGTAATGTTCAGTGGGATGGAGGACCTATTTTTTCCGATCCCGATGATGACACAAAGGGGCTGAAGCTGGTACTCTCTCTTACGACGGGACTCTTTTAGGAGGATAAAATGGTAAACTATATAAAAGGCAGAACGCAGAAAGCGGTTTTCCTGATTACACTTATGGTGATGGCTTTGTGGGGAGGGACTAGTGCCCTGCTAGCCGAAAAGCTAACCATGGTTGCGGTCGTCGATCTGACTAAGATTGTCAGCGACTATTTCAAAGAGTCTACCGAGTGGCGGGAAATCGATGAATTGACGAAAAAAATGGAAGAGACGGTCCGCCAGCGGATGGATGAAATCAACGCCCTCAAGCAGCAGAAAATTGAAGCGGAGAATGCAAACGACGATCTCCTTGTTCTTAAACTTGAGGAACAGATCAGGAAAAAACAGGAATATCTGCAAGAGTACAACAAGATTATGTCGGATAGGATACAAAGCAAAAAAGAAAATTTGCTGACAAGTTCGGACTTTTCCAGGGAGATCATCAAGACGGTCCAGTACATAGCGGAAAGTGAGGGATATTCCATCGTTTTTAGAAAAAAGGATCCTAATATTCTCTATTACAATTACGAAGTCGATATCACCAATAAGGTCCTGGACCATCTCCGCAGGACCGCCGGTTCCCGATAGCAAAGCCTTTTAGCCATGGCCTCGGAAACCCCCATGATGCAGCAATACCGGAGCCTCAAAGAGAGGCACCGGGATGCTGTTCTCTTTTTTCGCCTCGGTGACTTTTATGAGATGTTTGAACGGGATGCGGCAGAGGTATCGGCAATTCTCGGGCTGACCCTCACAAAGCGGAATGGGCTACCGATGTGTGGAATCCCCTACCATGCCGCCGGCACCTACATCCCCAGACTCCTTTGGGCCGGAAGAAAGATCGCCATCTGTGAACAGATCGCACTTCCCCAGGGAGGAAAGGGGATAGCGAAGCGGGAAGTGGTGGAAGTCATCACTCCAGGAACAGTTGTCGATGAAGATTTTCTTGACCGGGGAAGGAACAACTATCTTGCTTCCTTGGGGCAGATAGAAGGGGCTCTCTCTTTTTCTTATATTGATCTTTCCACTGGTGAGTTTGCGGCAACACTTCTTGGAAAGGAAAACCGCTTCGAAAAGCTGCGCAAAGAGCTTGCCAGGTTACAGCCCTCCGAGTTACTGGTTCAGGAAAGTCTGCTCGAAGAGGGACCGGAGACGGTCAGAATTCTGGAAGAACGGCAGATCTTGATAAACCGTTATCCCGACTGGTCCTATGACCTTGGTGACAGCGAAGCCCGCCTTCGCAGGCTTTTTGGTGTAACTAACCTTAAGGGCTTCGGCATCCTTCCTGATGACCATGCTATTTACGCCTGTGGCACACTTCTGGAGTATCTATCGGAAACGGCACATGACCATCTTCGCCACATAAGTTCGATAGTGCGTTACGAAGAGAGTGATTTTGTCGGTCTTGATGAATCAACTCAGCGGAATCTGGAAATCGTTTCAAATATGCGTGATGCCTCCAATGCGTATACACTTTTCCAGGTTTTGGACAAAACACGTACGGCTCCCGGTGCAAGAACCCTGAGAAGCAGGCTCCTTCATCCGCTTCGGGATATGAAGGCAATTACGCTCCGACTGGATAAGGTGGAAGAACTCTACAGAAACCAGATGATCCTTTCGGCACTGCGAAAAAAGCTTTCCGGAGTCCTTGATCTGGAACGGCTCTCGGCCAGAATCGCTCTTGGAAAGGCACATGCCAAAGACCTTGCGGCAGTCGCTTCCACGATCACCGTTATCCTCGAAATCGAGCAAGAGTTCGGAGAAATGAGGGTCCCCGGTTCGTGGATGTTGGCACAGGAGAACCGTTCCGCTGCCGAAGAGCTGGAAAAAGAACTACGCAGGGCAATCTGCGATGATCCCTCGGTACTATTGACCGAAGGTAATATGATACGAGAAGGCTACAGTGAGGAACTTGATCGCCTCAGGTTGCTAAAGCGAGATAGTCGCAAGGTTTTGGCGGACTATCTCGAAGATGAAAAGAACAGGAGTGGAATCGCCAACCTAAAAATCAAATATAATAAAATCATTGGACATTTTATTGAGGTCACAAAGGCAAATCTGTCACTCGTTCCCGATCATTTTATCAGGCGGCAGTCCCTTGTAGGTGCGGAACGCTTTACTACCGAACGGCTGGGAGAGCTTGAGACGGAACTAAACAGTGCATCGGAAAAAATGATCCAGTTGGAAAAAGAACTTTTCCTCTCTCTGCGAGAGTCCTGTGCCAGGCGTCTTCCCGTGCTTCACACCCTTGCCGAGTACATCTGCGATATCGATTTCTTTCAGGCCCTTGCCTATGCGGCAACCGTCCACGGTTATGTACGGCCGGACATTAATACCGGCAACGATATCGCCATACGGGAAGGACGTCATCCCGTTGTCGAGGCGGGACTCAACGCTGGGGAATTCATCCCGAATTCCATCGATATCGGGGCAAAGAAAAGCTTCGCATTGATAACAGGACCCAACATGGCCGGTAAATCGACCTACCTCAGGCAGACGGCCCTCATTGTTCTGATGGCCCAGTGCGGTTCCTTCGTTCCTGCAATGGAAGCCACTATTGGTATCGTCGATAGAATTTTCTGTAGGGTCGGGGCCTCCGACAATCTTGCACGAGGAGAGTCGACCTTTCTTGTTGAAATGAATGAAACGGCCTATATACTCAGGACTGCGAGTGAGAAGAGCCTTGTTATCATGGATGAGGTCGGTCGAGGGACCAGCACGACCGACGGCCTTGCAATTGCATGGGCTGTTTCCGAAGCACTTATCGAACGAAAGACAAAAACCCTTTTTGCAACCCATTTCCATGAACTAACCGAACTCCAACACGATTCGATACAAAAACTTCGACTTATGGTCAAGGAAGAGGGAGATCGGGTGATCTTTTTAAAGAAGGTTGAAGAGGGGTGTGCCGCCGGTTCCTACGGTATCCATGTTGCTTCTCTTGCCGGTGTCCCGGATCCTGTTCTTTCCCGAGCCAGGCAGATTTTGGGAGAACTCGAACATAGGGATCGTCCGATTCCCAAAGATATGGTCCCTCAACGGAAATCACAGAAAAGTGATCTGCTTTTCAATGAAAACGACTTGATCGAGAGCGAGATTATGAGTATCGATCTCGACAGCTTAACGCCGAAAAAGGCTCTTGATATACTCTATCGATGGAAAGAAGAGCTCGGTTCGGGAAGAATGAAGTAATTTCTCTACTTTCTGCATATAGTGTATATGGACACTCTTCTTATCGAAGCCTTGCAGCTCTTGTTTCCGTCGCAATGTCTTCTCTGTGGAAGATCCTACACCCCTGATATCTTTCCACACCACGGTGGAGAACGATGGGCTCCCGTTCCTCTCTGCCGGACGTGCTTACAGGAGTTGGAACAGGAATTACTTGACCAAGGCCAAGGGTGCAGTATCTGCGGAAGTCCCCTCGTCTCTGAGCAGAATATTTGTATGAGCTGCAGAAGACATTTTCCGTCTCTTCCGTCTTTTCGTTCCAATACCCCCCTTTTCCTTTATCGGGGAAAGGCAAAAGAGCTGCTTCGCTGGTATAAGTTCAGGAATCGGCGAGATCTTGCACCACTTTTTGCCTATCTTTTTGCCCAACGGGTCATAACACCATTTGGAATTCAGCTCACACTTGTTCCTGTTCCCTTTAGATCGGCAGGAAAGCGCAGTAGGGGCTGGGACCCTGTGGAAACGATCTGCCGCATCCTTTCCCATCACTATGGCTATAACGTGGCATATCTTCTCAAAAGACGTGGCAATCGACAGCAGAAAAAGATGACCGCTGCCGAACGCAAGGTAAATATGCAAAAGGCAATTGTTATGAGGCGGCGGAGAAGACACCTTTCAGCCGAGTCGTATTATCTTATCATTGACGATGTTATGACAACCGGCGCAACGCTCCAGGCGTGTGCCGCGACTCTCAGAGATAACGGAGCAGAAAAAATCTCGGCAACGACCATAGTGGTGGATTGACTATTATCATGTGTGCTGTTATCTTATATCTAACATTTCAGCATGCGGTCTGGAAGGAGTCGAAAACGACTCCTTTTTTATTGCGGGAAAAAAGACGTGGAATACTTTTCAAAACATCAACAAGGCCCCCTTACCGGGGAGCTTGAGCCAATTATTGAAGGACTCGGCTATAAGACGGTAGAGGTTGCCGCAAAAAAAACCGGCTCACGCCATCATGTTTCCGTCATCATCAGTGGAAGAGACTCCGGTATAGGCTTGACAGACTGTGAAAAGGTGCATAAAGCCATTCTTCCCCGACTTGAAATCCTCCTTGATGATAGGGATATCTATGTAGAAGTCTCATCACCAGGTATTTCAAGGAATCTGAAATGTGGTGCCGAATTTGGCATATTTGTTGGGTCGCTTGTGCGTCTCCTATTGGAGGGAGAAAACGAGTGGATTGTCGGACGAATCATGGAATCAGATGAACGAAAGGTTGTCATTGAAATGTCCGATGGAAAGAAAGAAGATTACTTGTACGACACGATACGCAAAGCAAAACTTGTGGATATACAGGAGGCAAAGAAATAGATGGCCGCTGGTTTGGCAGAAGCAATCCGCTCCCTGGTTCAAGATCGGGGAATATCGGAAGAACTGGTAAGGAAAACCATTGAGGATTTTCTCCTTGCCGCTTATAAACGCAAATTTGGTACTACGGAGAATGCCGTTGTACGTTTTAGTGAGGATGGTAACGAGGTAGCGATTTTTGCTGCAAAAGAAATTGTCGAAAATGTTGAAGATCCTGTTACGGAAATGCCTCTAAAAGAGGCATTGACCTATAATGAAGAATGTGAAATCGGTGATGAGCTGCTTATTGAGATAAATCCGAAAGAGTTTGATCGTGTTGCCGTCCAGAGTGCAAAACAGAAAGCGAAACAAACATTACGGGAAATCCAGAAGGATACCCTCTATTCCGAATTCAAGGAAAAAGAGGGAGAGATGGTTATTGGTTATTATCAACGTGAACGTAACGGCAATATCTTTGTCGATCTTGGTAAAATCGAGGGAATTCTTCCCCGACGCTACCAATCCCCTCGGGAGGTATATCGCCCCAATGATCGTATCAAGGCCCTTATTTACGAGGTAAGTAAATCCCCCTCTGGGCTCCAAATCGTTCTGTCGAGAACCCACACCGATTTTGTGAAGCGTATCTTTGAACTGGAAGTTCCGGAGGTATACGACAAAACCGTAGAGATCTTTAAAATTGTACGTGAGCCGGGATATCGGACCAAGATTGCTGTCTACTCAAACAGGGACGATGTAGATCCCGTTGGTGCATGTGTCGGTATGAAAGGCGTGCGTATCCAGGCCGTGGTACGAGAGCTTGAAGGTGAAAAGATCGATATCCTGAAATACGACATTGATGCTCGCTCCTTCATTAAGAATGCACTCAGCCCAGCCGAGGTTCAAAACGTTGTCATCCTTGATGAGGCAAAACGTCAGGCTTTGGCCGTGGTGGAGGAGAATCAGCTTTCTCTCGCCATCGGAAAGCAGGGCTTAAATGTGCGTCTTGCAAATCGTCTTGTCGACTGGAATATCGATGTAAAGACTATTGAGCAGTTTGAAGAGATGGATCTCTCCGCTGAGACAAAGAAGGAGCTAAATGCGCTCTTTAACGATGTTGAAGAGGATGATGAGAACGTCGAGGAGATCAGTCGTATTTCGGAGCTTCCGGGTATCAGCGAACGACTGTCGGAAATCCTCATGCAAAACGGCGTTGAACTTATCGAGACCTTGGTCGGGCTTTCGGGAGAGGATCTTTCAAGACTGGAAGGCGTTACGGTACAGGATGTCGAAACGATACAAAACATTATTTCCGAAAATGTCGACATCATCGAGGAGCAGGAAGAGGAAGCCATTGCCCAGACCGAGAGCCATGAGCACCTCGCCGAGGAAACATACGAGTGTCCCGAATGCGGACACCCGATTACCATAGATATGACCTCTTGCCCAAACTGCGGCGTAGGTTTAAGCTTTGAAGTCGAAGACGACAATGATGAAGACGAAGAAGAGGAGGAATAAGATTCCTCTCTAACGGGAGTAGTAAAGGAACTGTATGGCTGAAGAACAAGATAAGAAGCAGAAACCGAAAGCAACCCTCATCAAGCATCGAAAACCGTCGGCAGGTTCTTTCTCACAGGAAGATCGCACGGATAAGAACGACAAGAAAAAGGTTGTCGTTGTAAAAAAGAAGACGAAGAAAACCGTGCCGAAGGTTGTTGCAAAGAAAGAGGAGCCTGTACCGGTCGAACAGGAAAAGCAAGCCGTCAGTTCCCCTCAGGCACCTCGGACAGCGGACTCTGGTCGGGGAACAGGAACAGAAGCTAGGCCACCCCAAAGACCGAGGCAAAACACTCATTCCCAGACGAATTCTCGCCCTAATGGTCCACAGGATCGTCGTCCCTATAATCGTGATAGTCGTGACAACAATAGGGACAATCGTGATAATCGCGGTTTCCAAAATAGGAACTCACACCGGGAAGGAGGAAGCGATCAGCGTCGATCCTTTGACCGCAGACAGAGCGGCCCTGATGCCTCTCAGCAGAGGCGCAGCGGAGGCCCGGCTCCGAGACGACAGGGCGGAGCCCCTTCCGGCGGGCCACGCAGAGGTCCATCGGGACCTCCCCCTCGAGGCCCTCGTCGCGGCCCGGGCACAGCTCCTCAGGGCGGACAAAGAAGAGGACCCGGTTCTGCACCTGCCGGTGGTAAGTCCACAGATGATAGTCTGAGTGCAGGAAAAAAGCAGGGTGGAAAAAAATTCTACAAGGCTAAGAAAAAGACTGCCTATCAGAAATCAAAGAAGGATGATGTTCAGGAAAAATCCTTCCAGATAAAGAAAAAGCAGGTGAAGCGAGCCAATCCCGTACCGAAAGAGATCGAGATCATGGAGGTCATTACGGTATCTGAGTTGGCTCGTAAGATGAACCTTAAGGCATCAGAGCTTATCGGTAAGTTGATGGAAATGGGGATGATGGTTACCATTAATCAACAGATCGATGCCGAGACCGCCGAGATTCTCGCTTCCGAATATAACTGCAACGTTAAGATTGTCAGCTTGTACGATGAAACCCTCATCGAGACTGAAAAAGACAATGATGAAGACCTTCGGGAACGTCCTCCGATTGTTACCGTCATGGGCCATGTCGACCATGGGAAAACCAAACTGCTCGATGCCATACGTTCCACAAATGTGGTGGCCGGTGAGTTTGGTGGTATTACCCAGCATATTGGTGCATATAAGGTAAAGGTCAGGGATCATGAGGTTGTCTTCCTCGATACTCCCGGTCATGAAGCTTTTACCCTCATGCGAGCAAGAGGGGCGCAGATTACCGATATTGTTATTCTTGTTGTTGCTGCAAACGACGGTGTAATGCCTCAGACGATCGAAGCTATCCACCACGCAAAGGAAGCCAAGGTTCCCATCATCGTTGCCGTCAACAAGGTCGATCTTGCCGATGCAAATATCGATCGGGTGAAACAGCAGCTTTCCGAGTACGATCTTATCCCGGAAGCTTGGGGAGGAAGTACGCTTTTCTGCGAGATTTCCGCCTTGAAAAAGACGGGAATCGACAGCCTGCTCGAAACGGTCCTTCTTCAGGCCGAACTCCTTGAACTAAAGGCAAATTATACCTGCCGGGCCGAGGGAAAGGTTATCGAGTCCAAGGTTGACCATGGCCGGGGTATCGTCTCGACGGTTATTGTCCAGCGAGGAACGCTTCGGGTTGGTGACGCCTTTGTTGCTGGAGTCTACCCGGGAAAGGTGCGGGCGCTGTTCAATGATAAGGGTGAAAAAATCGACGAGGCACCACCGGCGACTCCGGTTGAGATTCTCGGTTTTACCGGAATTCCCGATGCGGGGAGTCCCTTTCAGGTTACAGAAACCGAGCGTCAGGCCCGTCAGGTTGGTGCCAAGCGCCAGGAACTCGAGAAACAGGGCGAGGCTCAAAACGTTAAAAAGATCACCCTCGATAACCTTTACGATTCCATCCAGGAAGGATCTATTCAGGAGCTTAAGGTTGTCGTAAAGGGAGATGTCCACGGATCGGTAGAGGCTCTGCAGACGGCACTGGAAAAACTCTCGACGAAAGAGATTCATCTTGTCGTTATCCATGCGGCAGCAGGCGCCATCGTCGAAAACGACGTCAATCTTGCTGCAGCCTCAAATGCAATTATCGTTGGTTTCCACGTTCGTCCGACCCCGAAGGCCCAGATGATCGCCGAACGGGAAAAGGTCGATATAAGGAAATATAATGTCATTTACGACGCGGTCGAGGACATTCGGTCGGCAATGGAAGGAATGTTGGCACCCGACCTTCAGGAGGAGGTTATCGGTACCGTCGAAGTTCGGGATACCTTCAAGGTTCCGAAGATCGGGGTTATCGCCGGTTGCTACGTCACTAACGGAAAGGCGAGACGAAATGCTCTCGTTCGGGTCTATCGTGAGCATATCGAAATTCACTCAGGTAAGATCAGTTCGTTGAAGCGTTTTAAAGACGATGCAAAAGAAGTCGATGCAGGATACGAATGTGGTCTCGGTATTGAAAACTTCAACGATCTCAAGGTTGGTGACACCTTGGAGGTTTACGAAGTTCGGGAAATAGCAAAGAAGCTATAGGAAACCGATGGCTGAAAACATACGGCTGAGGAGGGTCGAATCTTCCATTCAAAATGAGATTGGAATGATGATCCTTCGGCAGATGATTAAGGACCCCCGTGTTACCGAAACTATGACGGTAACACGGGTGGAAGTTTCCAAGGATATTGCCTATGCAAAGGTGTATATCTCATCGCTGGCGGGGGAGCACTCCCTTGAAGAGGGTGTGCAGGCGCTAAATCACGCTGCCGGTTTTATTCAGGCTCGCGTAGCCCGTCAAATAAAGACGAAAAATACCCCAAAACTCCGTTTTTTTGAAGATCATTCGATTGAACTTGGAGTCGAGATGACCAGGAAGCTTGAGGAGTTGGACCGCTAAGTTGAGATCCTCTGGGCTTATTCTTATAGATAAACCCGAAGGAGTTACCTCTTTCGGAGCGTTGTATCCAATAAAAAAACGACTCGGAAGAGGAATAAAAGTCGGTCACACAGGGACACTTGATAAATTTGCCTCTGGCCTGCTCGTTGTGTGTGCCGGAAGCTATACACGGCTTGCTGGTTTTATCACGACGGAAGATAAAAGTTACGAAGCAACCATTCTTTTCGGCAGCCAAACCGACACTCTCGACCCCGAAGGGCGCGTTATTCACCAAGCGCCGCTCCCTTGTCGTGATAAGCTTTTTTCCGTAATTCATGACTTTACTGGTAATATATTACAGAAGCCGCCGCTTTTTTCGGCACTTCATGTAAAGGGAGAGCGGGCCTATAAACGGGCGCTACGCGGAGAAGCTGTGGAGATGGTTCCACGACCTGTGACAATCCACAATCTTGAAATCACGGCTTTCGATGGGGAGAAAGCCGTAATCAGGGTAACGTGTTCAAAAGGAACCTATATACGATCTCTTGCCAGAGACCTTGCGCTTGCTGCCGGATCTTGTGGCTACCTTCTCTCCCTTCGGAGGACTCAACTGGGACGGTTTGCGGTTTGCGATGCGGTCGCCCCGGAGCTCTTTGATCCCGATCGCCATCTATCAGGTGGTTATCAATGGTTCTCCGATATGCAGGAGCACTTCGCCGTTGCTCGTGTCGATGAGCTCATGCACAGGCGTATCACCAACGGAATTATGCCTCCACAGACTTTTCTCTCCAAGGTATTTACGAACGAAGAGGAAGGGGTTTCGGAGCGACATTACCTCCTTTTTTCCGAAGAAGGAGCACTTGCTGCTTCTCTCAATCGTAGCGAAAAGGGGTTTGCCTTTGACTTTGTGGTTGGAACATAGGAAAGCAAGATGGATATCTACTCTTGGGCAGAATTCATAGAAGATCCGCCTCATATTTCGCAGCAGTCGACAATCAGTGTGGGGGTGTTCGACGGGGTTCACGCAGGTCATAAGCTGCTTATTTCTTACATGGAACGTTTTCCTCATACTCAGAAATGGATCTTCACCTTTTCCGAAAATCCGCGTCGCCTATTGCGTTCCGGACACTTCCCCGGTGATCTTATGACAAAGTTCCAGAAAATAGAGGAGCTTAAGCGCTTGGGAATCACCAGTGTCGTTCTCATTGACTTTTCCAATGATTTCAGTAAACTGACAGGGAAGGATTTTTTTACTGCGATTATTAAGCGTATCCCGGTACATGCCGTTGTGCTTGGCGATAATTTTCGTTGCGGGAGGGGCGGTTCTACCAGTGCGTACGATGTTCGGGATTTTTTGACCTCCCGTAACATCGAGGTAATGATTCCCCGGCCATTGGCATGGCGGAACAGAACAATAAGCAGTACGCGTATTCGAACGGCGATTCAGGAAGGCGATTTTGTCTCCGTTCGGATGATGACAGAAAGAGCTTTCACTCTCGACGTGGCCGACCTACCTCAACGTACGGGAGTAGAAGCCATTACTATAGACAAAAAGGATGTACAGCAGGTCCTGCCGCCACCAGGGTCCTATCAGGTGTACATTTCGAAAAACGGTGAGCAAGCCGTTTTAACGACGCTTTCTATTGATGAAGCGTCCGTCAGATGGATCAGGCCCAACTGCTACAAAGGCCCTGTCCACAATATTCAATTCGTAACGAACGAGGAGTGACGTACAATCATGTTGACCAAGGAAAAGAAGCTGGAGATCATCAAAGAGTTTGGCGGAAATGAGAAAAATAGTGGTTCGACCGAAGTTCAGGTGGCCCTTCTTACCGCTCGGATTGAAGACTTGACCGAGCATTTCAAGACACATAAAAAAGACCACGCGAGCAGGAGAGGTCTGCTCAAACTTGTAGGCCAGCGAAGAAAACTTTTGAAGTACCTTAAGCGTGTTAACCTTGACGGGTATCGGGCGCTGATCGAAAAGCTCAACCTCAGAAAATAGTTATAAGGATTTATTACATGCCACATCAAGTAACAGTTTCTATCGGTGGAAGGGATTTGATTCTGGAAACCGGACGAATGGCGAAGCAGGCAAACGGTGCCGTATTTGCCAAATATGAGGGTAGTGCGGTTCTTGCAACCGTCTGCTGCGGAAGTAGTCCCATGGAGAGTCTTGATTTTGTACCTCTCCAGGTAGAATATAATGAGAAATATTATGCCGCCGGGAAGATACCCGGTGGCTTTCTAAAACGGGAAGGACGACCGAAGGATAAAGAAATTCTCGTAAGTCGTCTTATCGATCGCCCTATGAGGCCTCTTTTTTCCAAAGAATTCAAGCGGGAACTCCAAATCATCCCGACAACGGTGAGTGCGGATCAGATTAATCCACCCGATATTGTTGCCATGAACGCCGCAAGTGCTGCGGTCTGCGTATCTGATATTCCCTTTGCCGGTCCCGTGGGTGCCGTACGTATTGCCAATGTCGACGATGAGCTGATCATCAACCCAAGCTTCGACCAGATATCCCGATGCACCTTGGAAATAGTGGTAAGTGGTACCAAAGATGGTATTACCATGGTAGAAGGTGGTGCAAAAGAGGTACCTGAAGAACTCCTGCTGTCGGCCATCGCACTTGCCGAACCGGCCATCAAAAAGCTTTGTGAAGCTCAGGAACAGCTTATGGCTCTGGCAGGCAAAGAGAAACTTCCACTGGTCGTTGAAGAGAAGAAACTTGAAAGACGACAGGAGATGTGGGATTTCGCTTATCCCAAGATGGAAGAGGCCTGTTTTGTAAAGGGCAAGATGAACCGAGGTGCTGCCGTTAAGGCCGTGAAGACGGAAACGGCGGAGGCCTTTGCCGACGATTTGAATGAAGATAATGAACGTCTTTTTAATGCTCTGATGGAAGAGATGGAAACAAAGGTAGTCCGCAGCTCTATTCTTGATAAGGGAGTGCGAACCGACGGACGGGACCTCGAAACCGTTCGCCCCATCACCTGTGAAGTGGGAATTCTTGACAGAGCCCACGGAAGTGCCCTCTTTACCAGAGGCGAGACCCAGTCCCTTGCGGTGACGACCCTGGGAACCGTCTACGACGAGCAGATGATGGACAATATCGATGGTGATAAGACCTACGAAAATTTCATGCTCCATTACAACTTCCCACCCTTTTCGGTTGGAGAAACGGGACGCCTTACCACAGGAAGACGGGAGATAGGCCATGGGCACCTGGCCCACAGAGCCCTCGAAGCCGTTTTACCTCAGAAAAAGGATTTTCCCTATACCATACGCGTGGTAAGCGAGATTCTCGAATCCAACGGCTCTTCTTCCATGGCTACGGTTTGCGGCGGAACCTTGAGTCTGCTTCATGCAGGAGTTCCCATACGAAAGCCTGTCGCGGGTATTGCCATGGGCTTGGTTAGTGAAGGGGATCGGGCAGCCGTTCTCACCGACATCCTTGGTGAGGAAGATCACCTCGGTGACATGGATTTTAAGGTTGCCGGAACCGAAGACGGTATAACCGCCTTTCAGATGGATATAAAAATCGCTGGAATATCAAGCGATCTGATGAAACGTGCTCTCGAGCAGGCCAAAAAGGGCAGAATGCATATCCTCGGTATCATGAATGCGACCCTCAAAGAACCGGTAAGTGATGTCTCCGACTTTGCCCCGAAGATTCTTTCCTTGAAGGTCGATGTCGACAAGATTGGTGCCATTATCGGCCCCGGGGGAAAAACCATAAAAGCCATTGCCGAACAGAGCGGTTCCGAGGTCAATATTGATGATAACGGTACCGTTACAATCTTCGGAAAGACAAAAGAAAAGGCCGAGAAGGCCAGAGAATTTATCAAGGCAATTGTGGAAGAACCCGAAGTAGGAAAGATCTATGAGGGAACGGTCAAGCGTATCATGGATTTCGGTGCTTTCGTTGAAATTCTTCCCGGTAAAGAGGGCTTATGCCACATCTCGAAGCTCTCCAGAAAACGGGTGAATTCGGTAAGCGATGTTCTGGCCGTTGATCAGAAGATTCCGGTGAAGTTGATTGAGATCGATCGACAGGGTCGGCTCAATCTCAGCTACATCGATGCTTTGGAAGCCGAAGAGGCGAAATAATTTCGATATAATAGGGAAAGGCGGTTCGGTCCAATGACGAAGATTATTGTTCACGGAACATTTGATGCACAGCTGATGCCTCAGTATGCTTCGGCCCATGCTTCTGGAGCCGATCTTCATGCCGATATCGCCAAGCCCGTAATCCTGCCGCCGGGGGAGCGTGCAATGATTCCCACCGGTGTCCGGATTCAGATTCCCGAGGGCTTTGAGGCTCAGGTGCGCCCCCGATCGGGACTTGCTGCCCGTAATGGGTTGACCGTGCTTAACACGCCCGGAACCATTGATTGTGATTACCGGGGAGAAATTAAGATCATTCTTATCAATCTTGGGCGCGAATCTTTTTCCGTTGAACCGGGGATGAGGATTGCGCAACTGGTGTTTGCGCCCGTTGTACAGGCTGAGTTCATACAAATAGAAGAGTTGGAACAGTCCGATCGTGGACATGGGGGCTTCGGCTCAACAGGAATATGATCCTCCGGCACAAATCCTTACGGTTTCGGATTGCCGATGCATATTTACTGAAAGAGTTCTTCTTCTCCTTCTGTATTGCCTTCATTTTTTTCTTTTTTATCTTTTTCGTGAATCAGCTACTTCTACTTGCAGAGGAAGTTTTGTCAAAGCGAGTAGGGGTAACGAAGGTACTTCTTTTAATCCTCTATTCCCTTCCGGCCATTCTTGCCTTTACCTTTCCTTTTTCCGCCTTGCTCGGCACCGTCATGGCCATAGGACGATTTTCCTCCGATAATGAGATTACCGCTTTTCGTGCCCTTGGCGTTTCCCATCTCAGACTCTTTTTTCCCGTCATGTTGCTCGGCCTTATATTATCTGGAATTTCTTTTTTTTCAAATGATGTTCTTCTTCCGAGGGGGACGGTCCAGTTCGGAAGACTATACCGCGATATTCTCTATTCGAATCCGGCCTTGGAATTGGAGCCTTATGCTGTCAGGCGCTATAAAGATACCGTTTTGGTAACCGGTGCAATCTCCGATAGGGAAATTTCCGATCTTGTGATCCTTGACCATGACGAAGATCAGAACGAAAGAATGCTTTCGGCAAAAAGAGCATATCTCGAGCAGGATGAAAAGGAAAACGGCGTTATCAGCCTCAGACTTGAAGAGGTATTTGGACATACTGCAAAGAAACGGGAGGGGGATTTCGATTATTTTACCGCCGATACGATGGAATATAATATTCTCCTTTCCTCCTTTACCTATTCCATTAACAACCTGACTCCCCGGGAAATGAGTACAGCCGCCCTGTATGGGGAAATTCAGACGATGGAAGCGAAGAAAAAGGAGGATCAGAACAAAAAGCGATTTGACCGTACTCTACAGTTGTATAAAATTGAATTCTACAAAAAGCTTGCAATCCCTCTCGGCTGTTTTACCTTTATGTTTTTTGCTTTTCCTGCAGGCCTCTTACCAAAGAGAAGTGGAAGATGGGTTGGTTTTGTATTGGGCTTATTTGCCGCTGCCTTTTACTGGATGCTTCTGATTGTCGGTCAGACACTTGGTGTTCGCTTTCAGGTATCAGCAGCCTTGGCCATGTGGTTTCCCAATATCTTCATAGCCTTTATCGGATTGTTGATATACCTATCAAGGAGCCATCGGTGAAGAAGCTTGATCTGATGGTTCTAAGGGCGTTTTTCCATATATTGTTTCTTTCGCTCATGTTCTTTTCCTTTGTCGTGGTTCTGGTGGAACTCTTCTCAAATCTCTGGCGCTACCTGCAAAACGATGCAGCGCTTGCTGAGATACTTTTCACCTCACTTCTTTATTATCCCAAGGCAATCACCCTTGCCCTACCGCCCTCGATACTCTTTGCAATCGCCTTTACCCTTGGATCATATCAGGCGAATAACGAGCTGCTGGCACTATTCTCATCCGGAGTATCACTCCTCCGCTTTACGGTGCCGATTATCGTCTTGTCCGCCCTTTTATCTGTTGGTAGTTACTTTTTTCAGGAATATCTTGTTATCCCGAAAAGCGCTCAGAAGCAGATACTGACCGACCGCCTTTCCGGACGTTCTTCCGTGGGAAACAACAATAATGTCGTCATTCTTTCCGGTGAGGGAAGATTCCTTTACAAGATAGATTACTATAATGCAAAAAACAGATCTCTGACCGGAGTCAGTGTACTTATACGCGATTCGCAAGGAAACTTCACGAAGCGGATAGAAAGTGAATGGGCACAGTGTGATGAATCGGGGGAGTGGGTGTTTCATCGGGTAAGACTTTTTGAAGTTTTATCTGATAAGAGGGTTACGGAGCAATTTTTTCTCACCTATCGTAACCCTGAACTTTCGGAATCTCCCTCGAGTTTCCGGAAACAGATAGGATCGGTTAATGAGCTGCAAAGAAAAGAGGCCCAAGTATGGATCGAACGGCTTCGAAAAAGCGGTAGTGAACGCTATCACAAAGAGTTGACGGCATACTACGAGCGTTTTTCGTTTTCCCTTACCCCGTTGATCGTAGCCCTTCTGTCCATCTCGTTAAGTGGATATTTTAAAAAGAATATTTTACTTATGAGTCTGCTTTCCAGCGTCATCGTTTCCGTGTTATATTATGTCAGCGAAATGGTCCTTGTACTCTTTGCCCAGTTGGGAATCATCAGACCGATTACCGGGGCATGGACCAGCGCTCTTCTATTTCTCTGTATCTCACTTTTTCTCCTGAAAAAGGCAAAATCTTAAATAGCGGAGTATTTTTCATGCTCACAATAGACCACAACGATACGCTTACGGCTGCGCGGACGGGAACACTTGCCTTGCCGCACGGAACAATTGAGGTTCCTGCCTTTATGCCCGTCGGAACGAACGGAACGGTAAAAGCGATTAGCCATGCAGCCGTCGACAATATGGGCTATCGCCTGATCCTCGGAAATACCTACCATCTCTATCTCAGACCCGGGAAGGAGGTGTTTGAAACATACGGAGGTCTTCACGCCTTCTCGTCCTGGCCCCACAATATCCTCACCGACAGCGGAGGTTTTCAGGTTTTTAGTCTTGCACCCTTTCGAAAAATACGTGATGAGGGAGTTCGGTTTCGAAGTCACATAGACGGCTCCTACCATCACCTTACGCCCGAAAGTGTGGTTGAATTTCAAAGAACCCTTGGCAGCGATATCATGATGTGCCTTGACGAATGTACCCCACCTGAAATCAGCTACAAAAAAGCCATTGAAGCATGCCGCCGAACAACGGCTTGGGCGAAACGAAGCAAAGTGCGTTGGGATATAGAGCGGGAAGCGGGCTTTGAGGGAAAGCTATTCGGCATCATTCAAGGCAACTTTTTCAAGGACCTACGGAAAATCAGCAGCGAAGAAATCATCGAACTTGATTTCCCCGGTATTGCCATTGGCGGTCTTTCCGTAGGAGAACCAAAAGAAACATTCGAAGAGTACCTTGCCTATACCTCACAATTCCTTCCATCGGAAAAACCACGGTACCTCATGGGAATTGGAACTCCCGACTACATTTTTGCCGCGGTAGAAAACGGGATCGACCTTTTCGATTGTGTGTTTGCAACACGTACGGCAAGAAATGGGACAGTGTTTACGAAAGACGGTATGATAAACCTGAAAAAAGCCGGGCACGCATTGGATAAAGGCCCTATTGAGGAGGGGTGTACCTGCCAGGCATGCACCAGGTACTCGCGCGGCTATATGCGCCATCTGTTTAAAGCCGGAGAGCTCTTTGGCCCCATGCTGGCGACCGAACACAACCTCCAGTTCCTCTATGACCTTATGGTCGAGATCAGACACTCAATTCGTGAAGATCGATTTTCCTCTTTCAAGAAGAACTTTCTCGACCGATATGTAAAAAAAGGAAACTAAAACCGAATGAAGCAGTCGGAAACAACAACAGGAAAGCGTGACAGCACATTCTTTACAATGGTTGTCATGTTGTGCACTTTTGTATCCAGAATTCTTGGTTTTGTACGTACTGCCGTCATTACGGCAGTCTTCGGTGCAGGAGGTAAGGCGGATGTCATAAACGCCACCTTTGCGGTACCCAATAACCTGAGGAAGCTTTTGGCCGAGGGCGCCCTCAGCAGTGCCTTTATTCCGGTCCTGAGCGAAACAATCGTCAACGAAGATGCCAAAAGAAGTCGATCCTCGCTTCTTGTAAGGACGCTTATTACATTTCAGTTGCTTATTCTGATACCCTTTACTATTCTTGCCATCATTTTTGCCGAGCCATTGGTACGACACGTGGTGACCCAGTTCAAGGATCCCGCCCAAATTGCGCTTTCTATCGACCTATTTCGCTATTTCATTGTCTATCTCCTCCTTATCAGCATCAGCAGTGTGCTAATGGGGCTCTTGAACAGCCACGACCGGTTCTTTATTCCGGCATTCACCCCCATCTTTTTTTCCATCTCGGTAATTAGTTCTATTTTGATATTTCATCGAAGTCTGGGGGTATTCTCTATGGCCGTCGGGGTTTTGACTGGCGGGGTGGGGCAAATCCTCTTTCAGATCCCTCAGGCCATGCGCTTGGGATATCGCTTTTCACCCTCTTTTCACTTTAGAAGCGATGACTTCGTAAAGATCCTGCACCGCTGGTTGCCGGTACTTGCCACCTCATCAATCTTTACCATCAACCAGCAGATTGCCTATATTTTTGCCTCTGGCTTGACAACTGGAAGCGTTTCCGCACTCTCATACGCCATGGTGTTTTGGCAACTTCCCTTTGGAATCTTTTCCGCATCGGTGACCACGGTCCTTTTCCCGAAGATGAGTAGACAGGCAGG
>JGI2924J29684_1078092_pt1 | contig 30947 bp, 30 predicted proteins | sample BenlonsequencITS_FD_29684 | JGI IMG/M metagenome (IMG submission 29684)
CCAAGATCTTGGACGCGGAAAATTCTACTGCTCATTTGAGGTAACTTACATCGGTGCCAAACCTGAACAGATGGAGAAATGCTTTTTCTCATCAGCTTCGGAACTTACGATCCGCCCAAATTCAAGCTGCTACTAACACTAAAAGCAGGCGTTTAGTTCGCCGAAACAGCGCCTAAGCTTATTTTGTAATCCTCCTCTCCTAAAGGTAGGGGCGACAAATCATTTATTTCTGCTATATTGCACCGCAGCATAATAGGGAAATGAGTGATGACAGCGAATACAACATCTTCACAGAACACAGAAAATACAGATAAAACAGCACTTAGCCGAGACAAACTTCCTAAGTTGTTTGCTGACGCAGCAAAAGCTGCCAACATTTTTTACACCTGTGCTCTTAATTCTGTTGTGCCAAAGATAGCACCTGACGGAAAAATCAACCGCTCACTCATGGATGCAGAACAGCGCTCTACACACGGCCTAGGGTGGATGTGTGCTTATGCTGAAACATTGACCCAAACATCAAATTGGGCAAACCGCTTATCTGAAGCAGGAGAATTTGGTGAGGCTGACGCCCTGCTAAGCCAGATATTATTTTCAGAATATCTAAAACAATTATCCAGCGGTATTCCAATGACGCAGTGCGAAATGGCGCGCCCGTCTGATCTGGGTATTTCTCAAAACACTATCGCAGATTTCGTGACAACCCCGGCAGTTGAGACATTGATACAACTTGGCGACACGCCAACAATAAGACTGCGCGCTGCCGAATGTATTAAAAATGCTAAGGGCCAAGCTACAGTTGAAAATTCCGGTCTTGATGAAACCATGTCTATGGTGCGTGATCAATTTCGAAAATTTGCAGACGAAAAAGTCGTCCCCTATGCTCATGAATGGCATTTGAAAGACGAACTCATTCCCATGAGTGTTGTCAATGAAATGTCAGAATTGGGTGTTTTTGGACTAACCATTCCTGAAGAATTTGGCGGTTTTGGCATGGGCAAACTCGCCATGTGTGTCGTGTCTGAAGAATTATCACGCGGTTATATTGGCGTAGGCTCCCTTGGAACTCGCTCCGAAATTGCAGCCGAACTCATTCTCAATGGCGGCACCCAAGCTCAAAAAGAAGCATTTCTGCCTAAAATAGCATCCGGTGAAATACTGCCAACGGCAGTGTTCACAGAACCAAATACAGGCTCTGATTTAGGTGCCCTTCGGACTCGAGCCACGCTTAATGGTGAATATTGGAATATCACTGGCAATAAAACTTGGATAACCCACGCCTCAAGATCAGACTTGATGACCGTCATGGCACGTACAAAACCAGACACGACCGACTTTAGAGGTCTATCCATGTTCCTCGCCGAAAAACCTCGCGGCTCAGAAGACACCCCCTTTCCTGCAGATGGTATGACAGGTGGTGAAATCGAAGTTCTCGGATATCGCGGGATGAAAGAATACGAATTAGGTTTTGATGGATTTGAGGTCCCTAAAGAAAACCTTCTTGGCGGTGAAGCAGGCGATGGCATGGGATTTAAATACCTGATGGCCACGTTTGAAGGTGCTCGCATTCAAACCGCAGCTCGTGCCATCGGTACTGCTCAAGCTGCTTTAGAACTTGGCTTGCAATACGCGCTAGATCGACAACAATTTGGCGGCCCAATATTTAATTTTCCTCGCGTTCAAGACAAGCTTGTCATGATGGCAGCAGAACTCGTAGGTGTACGCCAGCTCACCTATTACTCTGCGAAACAAAAAGACAGTGGCAAGCGCTGTGACCTAGAAGCAGGCATGGCCAAACTCATTGGTGCCCGCGTCGCATGGGCAGCAGCTGACAATGCTCTTCAAATTCATGGCGGCAACGGATTTGCCTTGGAATATGCCATTAGCCGAGTCTTATGCGATGCACGTATTCTCAACATTTTCGAAGGTGCCGGCGAAGTCCAAGCAATGGTGATTGCCCGACGTTCGATAGAAGAATACCTCAAAGCCAAGACATAAAGCCCTGACTTTGAGATCATCGCTAGTTATTCTAATTCAGCAAGATATTCGACCAGCGCTTTGCGTTCGTACTTATCCATTCCAACTCCCGGCATGGATGTACCTTCGGCGAAAGCATTTGGATCAGCTAGGAATGCATTCAATTTGGAGGCATTCCATTTTCCAGATGCATTTGCCAACGCATCTGTATAGGGAAAGCCTTCTTGGCCTCCAATTTTACGGCCAACAATACCTTTTAACCCTGGTCCGACTTTGCTTGATTCATCGACTTCATGACAACTCGCACATTTCCCAGTGAAAAGCATTTGTCCCCAACTGAACTCTCGTTCAAAATCAGCAGCCTTTTGTTCAAGGGGCAAAATTGAGTCATAGCCTGAAATTGAAAGGGCTTTTGTAGAGTTTTCATTGCCCTTAACAGTCCGAATAAAAATCACTGAATTTCGGCCAGTCAATAAAGCTAACCATCCATTCTCCAGTATAAAGCCATCCCTCATACGTCGATCCGTTGCGATAGGCTCGGCATAAACGATACGCCCATCATCTGGTCGCAAGCGGAAAATTGTCTTTTCCTTCAAAGATAGGACTAGAATATCACCATCCCAAAGTTTAAAACCTTTTGCATTCTCAACTGGAATTATATTCGAAACAGCAACTGAAGGCACAAAAGAAAATGCGGGTTTGGTATAGCCCTCATGACGTCCTTGCTCAGGATTAAGTTCAAAGGGCTTGCGCGGTCCGCCATAGTCAAATCCGTACGATACATTCGGCCAACCGTAATTAGCATCTTGCGTTACTAAATTAACTTCGTCGCCGCCTTGCGCGCCATGTTCAGCCTCCCACAAACGTCCAGATGCATCAAAGACAAGTCCTTGGGGATTTCTAAATCCAGTGGCGTAAATACTTGTTTCTTTCGTTGTGAGATTGATATTGATAATTTTCCCTAGGTCATTTCCAGAATCTGCTTGAACAGCATCCCATTCGCCTTCAAAATTACCTAAAGCATAAGTCCCAACAGAGACGAGCATCTGATCATCACCCAAAAGCGTCATTCGACCGCCGGACATATGACCCGAAAATTTCCACTCTCGCTCTTCCATGTTCAAGCAAGCATTGAGCTTGGAAACTTCGTCCCACTCTCCAGATACAAACTCGACTCCATTCGACGTGTTTTCAATTTCTATGCGACTGACATAGAGACATATATTCATGTCATCTGGAGTAAAGCGGTGATGCGAGGCATATAAATAGGCGCGCTGTGTGTTAGGAATTGGCGCAATTAGAATATCCGCGACACGATACCAATTTTGATTAAATTCAGACTGTTCTGAAAAATAGTCTCGGCGCACTTCATCATAGTCCATAGGCACTCGAATATCTGAATATTCTATCGAGCTCTCCGCCATATCCAGAAAGCCAATCAAGCCATTTGCAGCCGCATAAACGAGCGAATTTCCAAAATAATCTATACCTCCACCAGTCGCGCTTCCGTCAACTTCTCCCAAGCTAACTTCTGTTTTCTCTAAGGTCAGGTAAGCTGTTTCAAATTGCGTCCACTCAGACACAACATTATTTCCGCGCACAACTGGCTTGGCGCGAACTTCACTGATTTTATTTTGAATTTTTTGTGAAATACCCACAGGAACAAATGCCGCAGTAAAAAGCGCACCTACCAACACAGCCCCCACTAAGACAATAACAGCGATCACCGACCATTTCAGTTTTGAAATTTTGTTTCGTGATAAAGGTTGGTTTTGGGACAAATTCAAATCCTCACACATTAAATAATATCAAATAGGCGAATGCTCAGTACATTAAATTGTCTAAAAAAAGCGACATCAAAGCTCACAAAAGCCTGCATTCATTTTTCATACCACTTCTACCATACCGGATTGGGATTGCTCCATTCTCATCATCAGAGTATTTTCTCTACACTAGCGAAAATACTCTGGAAGAAAACGTACATTTCCTTCATGTGTGAATATTGATATGATTTATTATTCTTACTACGCTCAAAATGCGGGTCGCCAGCGCGAAATAAGTGAGTTAGACTGGCACACATGAATACTCCACTCAGCATTTTGCTTTATGTCGCAATGGCGGCAGTGTTTATTATCCTTGTTTTGGGGCTAATAAACCTATTTTCAAAATCAGACAAACAACCTTCGCGTTCTAATAAATTGATGCGGCTACGCGTTCTTGCTCAGTTTATCGCTATTCTTATATTGATCGCGATAGGCTTTTCTTCCGGTGCAATTGGATGAACCCAAGTCCAGAGAATACGCATTCTCAAAGCAGGAATTGAAACTTAAAGGCGCTTAATATGGTCAAACTCAACAAGATATATACGCGTACCGGTGATGACGGCACCACAGGTTTAGCAACAGGGCAACGCGTTCGCAAATATGACATAAGGGTGCAAGCCTATGGTGCGACGGATGAAGCCAATAGTGCAATTGGTATTGCTAGATTGCACATTGGTCAGCACTCAAAGCTAGCGACTGCCCTTGAGCGTATTCAAAATGATATGTTTGATTTAGGTGCAGATCTCGCAACACCTGAACCTGATCCACAACAAGACAAACCTTTAGAATGGGAACCGTTGCGTATAGTGGAATCTCAAGTAAAATGGCTGGAAGCTGAAATCGACAGAATGAACACGGATATCCCGCCATTGGATAGTTTTGTCTTGCCTGCAGGTACGCCTTTGGCGACCTATCTACATATGGCACGAACAATTACCCGACGTGCAGAAACACTCATCGCCAAGTTAAATGATACCGAAGGTGAAATTGTTTCCCCTCCAGCCCTTGCCTACATAAATAGATTATCGGATTTTTTATTCGTTGCAGCTCGGTACGCAAATGGAAACGGAAAACAAGATGTAAAATGGATTCCCGGTGCAAATCGATAGTCTCTAAACTGCCCTTAAGTGATCTTGACGCATTGCAGCATGAACCTTACGGATGGTAGCCGAATTTTGTATCGGGATGATACTTTGAATTTTAAACAATGTGGCATGTCCACGCTAACCAATAAACTTCCGGAGACGCCTAGATGAAGGTTCTCGTACCTGTTAAGCGGGTTATTGATTACAATGTTAAGCCTCGCGTTAAGCCTGATCAATCAGGTGTAGATCTCGCGAACGTTAAAATGTCCATGAATCCATTCTGTGAGATTGCTGTTGAAGAAGCAGTTCGTCTTAAAGAAAAGGGCATTGTCACTGAAATCGTCGTTGTTTCTATCGGTGTTGTACAGGCACAAGAGACATTGCGTACAGCTTTGGCGATGGGCGCAGATCGCGGTATCCTCGTCACAGCTGAAGGTGATGTAGAGCCTTTGGCTGTTGCCAAAATCCTTAAAGCCATCGCCGATGAAGAACAACCAGGCATGGTGCTTCTTGGTAAGCAGGCGATTGATAATGACAACAACCAGACAGGGCAAATGCTTGCAGCCTTGCTTGACTGGCCGCAAGGTACATTTGCATCTGAAGTTGTTGTTGAAGATGGTAAAGTGAATGTCACGCGTGAGATTGACGGCGGATTGCAAACACTCGCGCTTGATGGTCCTGCTGTGATCACCACAGATCTTCGTTTGAACGAGCCACGTTATGCGTCTTTGCCAAACATTATGAAAGCGAAGAAAAAGCCGATCGACACAAAAGAAGCTGCTTCTTTCGGCGTTGATATCGCACCTCGCCTGACTGTTGTGAAAGTAACTGAACCTGCTGGACGTGAAGCGGGTGAAAAAGTTGAAGACGTCGCAACACTTGTATCCAAACTTAAAGCTGCAGGAGCAATCTAATGGCTGTTCTCATCATTGCAGACCACAATAACACCTCTTTAAACGATGCCACACACAAAACAGTCACTGCCGCCAAAACATTTGGTGATATTGATATTTTAGTGGCAGGTGAAGGTGCTGGCGCAGTTGCTGAAGCAGCTGCAAAAATCGATGGTGTGCGTAAAGTTCTCCACGCTGATGGTGCACCTTACAAAACACAACTTGCTGAAGCTATGGATGCTCTTATCACACCGATGATGGCAAACTATGACGCCTTGTTTGCACCCGCGACAACGATGGGTAAAAACGTTACTCCACGTATCGCGGCCAAACTCGATGTGATGCAGCTTTCAGACATCACAGCTGTGGTGGATGCTGACACGTTTGAGCGCCCAATCTATGCAGGTAACGCGATCCAAACTGTTAAATCATCTGATGCCAAGAAAGTTGTTACCGTTCGTACAACTGCTTTTGAAGCTGCGGGCGAAACAGGGTCAGCTTCTGTTGAAACAATCGAAGCAGCTGCTGGTCCGTTCAAATCAAGCTTTGTGTCAGAAGACTTGTCAGTATCTGACCGCCCAGAGCTAACATCTGCCAAACGTATTGTATCTGGTGGACGTGCGCTTGGATCTGAAGAAGACTTTGAAAAATTCATCTTCCCATTGGCCGATAAACTTGGCGCTGCTGTTGGAGCGTCTCGTGCGGCAGTGGATGCTGGTTATGCACCAAACGACTATCAAGTGGGGCAAACTGGTAAAGTGGTTGCGCCTGAACTTTATGTCGCTGTGGGTATTTCTGGGGCCATCCAACACCTGGCTGGTATGAAGGACTCAAAAATCATCGTCGCCATCAACAAAGATGAGGAAGCACCTATCTTCCAAATCGCTGATTATGGCCTCGTAGCTGACCTATTCAACGTTCTTCCAGAACTGACTGACGCTCTATAAACGTCTGTAAAGAAACGACAAAAGGCCCGCAACATGTTTTGTTGTGGGCCTTTTTTATTGAGTAATTTCCAAAATTATTCTTCGAGCTTTTCTTCAGTCTTTTGTTCAACAAGATCGTGTTCTTTACACTTTCTCTCTTTAAATTTTGCTGCCAATTCACGCGCAGTTTGCGTAGATAGTTCTTGTTTGCCGACAGGAAAAATATCTTCTTCTTCCTCGTCAATGTGATGCTCATAATCATGGCGCATTGAATTGAATCGATTCAACCAACCACTGGAAGACATATCCATTTCATTCAACTCATCCAGCACATCATCTACTTCTTTATGCTCAGACACCGAATGACGCGCCTTAGACTGACCATCCTCAGTCTTCATTAAATTCGCGTAGAAAGTTTCTTCTTCGGCGGCGGCATGGGATTTGACATCATAATAAAATTCTTCCCATAATTTTTTACGTTCAGAAGAATTTCCTGAAGTCTCAGATAAGCGCTCCAGTAATTTTCTGTGAACCTCGTGGTCGGTTTTGAGTACTTCAAAAATATCTGTCATGAGATTTGTCTCCCTTCCACCAACCAACGCTATTTGCAGCTATAAAGTTCCCTAAACACATACGTGAATCTAGAAGTGTCGAACCACAGGAGCTTGATATCGGATTTTCAGCGCCGTAAACGAAGATGAAGTACGTCATCGCTGATTTAGTTCACAGTCTTCAACGGGCTAGCTGAAACCTTATAATAGACACCACAAAGAACTATTTATACGCCACCCTTCATGGGTGGCATTTTTCATTCTATTTAGACATAATAGCTCGAAACAATTTTCAATAATGTTTTAGGGATTATGTCATCTAAAACATTATGATACGGGTATAAATTCTGAATACGTAGCACGAACGCATGCATTTTCAGATACAATGTAGAGGTTTAGGGCATGGGCAACATCGAAACTGTCGGCGTAATTGGCGCAGGGCAAATGGGCAATGGTATCGCACATGTTTGTGCCTTGGCTGGTTTCAACGTTTTGCTAAATGACGTAACGCAAGACCGTATTGAAGCTGCATTGAATGTCATCAAAAAAAATATGGTGCGTCAGGTCAGCAAAGACACCATTACCCAACAAGAAATGGACGATGCCCTAGCGCGGATAAAGTCCGGGCTACCTTTAGAACGGCTCTCTTCTGCTGATATGGTCATTGAAGCAGCAACAGAGAAAGAAGAAATCAAAGCGCAAATCTTTAAAGATATTACACCCTATCTAAAAGATGACGCGATGCTCGCCACCAACACGTCATCTATTTCCATTACACGCCTAGCTGCAGCGACTGACAGACCTGAACGCTTTATCGGTGTCCACTTTATGAACCCTGTGCCCGTCATGAACCTTGTTGAGGTTATTCGTGGTTTGGCGACCAATCAGGAAACATACGACGCAGCTGCTTTCATTGTCGAGAAATTGGGAAAAACACTCACAAACTCTGAAGATTTTCCAGGTTTTATAGTAAACCGAATTCTAATGCCGATGATCAACGAAGCTGTTTATACGCTTTATGAAGGCGTTGGATCAGTAGATTCGATTGATACAAGCATGAAGCTTGGAGCTAATCATCCAATGGGCCCACTCATGCTAGCAGACTTCATTGGTCTCGATACATGTTTGTCCATAATGCAGGTTTTACATGATGGCCTTGCAGATACGAAATATCGTCCTTGCCCACTCTTGGTGAAATATGTTGAAGCGGGTTGGCTGGGCCGCAAAACAAATCGTGGTTTCTACGATTACCGCGGCGAAACTCCTATTCCAACTCGCTAATTCTGTCCCGATATACAGAACATTTCTACTTTTGATATATTCCAAATCTTGCTTATAAAAATTGAATGACATCAATACAAACGGCGATTTCTGAACAGTATAGTTAAGCCCACGCTAACAATATGTACGAAGTTGAATACGCAAAAAGCAAAGAAATAGAAATGTTTATACAGTATCACTACCAGTCAGTGGGTGACTGTATAAAGGTGATATTTAAGTGCGTTCAATTCAAAAAACGTTGAAGCAGTTTCTAAACGCGACCAATGCGGGTGTCGCGCCTATGTTTGCGCTTTTTCTCACAGTCATACTTTTCATTATCGGCTTCACCATAGATTTTCGGCGTATGGATAGTGCAAAAATGCACCTTCAAGCAGCCACAGATTCCGCCGTTCTTGCAGCTGCCCGCGCATATTTAACAAGCTCAGTTCAAGTCAAAGAAACCAAGAGACAGGAAGATTCTCAGAAAATCGCTTCTGATTATCTCACCGCAAATCTTCTATCTTCTTCAAACAATTTCGAAAACAACCAAATTCAATTAGTCTTCAAGGAAGACGGAGAAATTGTCGGAAATGCTTCAACCAAAATAAAACTCATCTTTGGTGGATTATTTGGCAAAAGCGATGTTGTACTACCAGCACTTGCCGCAGCGACAGTTGGAGATTCCAGAAAATTAGAAATCGTGTTGGTGCTCGATACTTCAGGATCAATGAGTTCTCAAAACCGCATGAAGCAGCTTCGCACAGCCTCAATTAACTTTGTAAACAGTGTATTCGACAATGCCGTCTACGAACGCACAGTACAGGTTGGTGTTGTACCTTGGAACGCAACAGTAAATATCAATATGGATAGACCGGGCACATGGGATGCCTCTCCTGGCCCCGCAATCCACAATTCCAATTATGGAAATGGAACCAACCAAGTTACGTCTTTTCAGGATTTTACGGAGAACTTATATCCACCCGGTTTTTCTGACTTTGGAAGCTATAGTGATTCCGACATTGACGATGATTTTGGCTCATCAGGCTGGCTTGGATGCATCACTGCGACAAAAGACGAGCGCAAAATAAGCAGTTCAGGTAATGTAACGCCTCTCACAGACGTTCCGCCATCCAAAATGAAATGGCCTGCCCGAAAAGTCGCTGGCTGGGACCCAAACTCAGACTGCCCAAGCCCTATGCTAGCTATGTCTCAGAGCCGCCCACAGATTATTAAAAAGCTCAACCAGCTTAACCCAAGCGGAAACACACATGCCGATATCGGCCTCATGTGGGGGTATCGCATGTTCTCACAACAGGCAAACTGGAACAATTTTTTTGGTTATAATTCAGATACTAAGCCAGACAGCTTCCATTCAACAAAGTCACGTAAAATCATGATTATGTTGACTGATGGTGAAAACACAGCAACCAACTCAGAAGGTTACAGCTATTATGGATGGTGCACCTATACTAATCATTACAATAAATGGGGACGGTACACCGGCAGTACCAAAGATTGTGAAGTCCCTAAAGGCATAAACAAAGATGAAATTAGCAATAACGATCTCAACAGTTTAATGCTGGATGCATGTGAAGTTATCCGCAGCAAAGACGTTGAGCTTTTTACCATCGCGCTCGACCTGCATTCATATTATGACAGTACAGCGATTGCTTTACTTAGAGAATGTGCCGGAAGCGACAGTCACGCCTATAATATTAAAGGTAACGAGCTGGATGAGACGTTTCAGGAGCTTGCTTCAAAAGCACTCAGACTTTCTAAATAAACTAGCCGTGACGATGTTTATTTAGATTTCCAATTTCACTGACTTTTTTTGTCGGCCTATTTTGTAGATGCGATTTCTTTTATCAAGGCAATCGCATTTTCACTCGACCAGTCAGCACCACCCGAAAAGCGGGCGACTTCCTCACCGTTTCTATTGTAAATAATTGTTGTCGGCATACCCTTTGCGCCCGTATCATAGGCAATGCCGTAGGTCGTGTCGAAATAAAAATCCAACACACCATTTGTCCATTGCTCTAATGATTTGCGTGTATTTTCCCGATTGTATTCACGATCAACCGCAACAGCGACAACACGTACACCATCATCTTGAACGGCCTCTTGCAGGCGGCCCAGAGACGGCATCTCTTCTTCACAAGGTGGACAAGCCTCAAACCAGATATTTAGAACAACAACTTCCCCGTTGAAATCCTGTAAACTTACGGCTTTACCCTCTGCATTATCAAATTCACCACTTGGTGCAGCTTTACCAGCAGACAATTCTAGACTTGCCAAATCCCCTTTTGCATAACGTTTTAGTCCTGAACTACCTGTCTTTGGCTGGTTACTCGCTGAAAACAATGCGACAACGACAAATAATCCACCCACTATCAACATTGCGGGTATGCCAAATCGAGTAATAGCTTTAGGCATGAACGCAAACTCCTACACGTTACGACGAGACTTGATCAGATATGACTAGTAAACAAGACAAGAACAGTTCAGATACGCCCTCCGACACCAAAGGACAAGAGATGTGGGGTGGACGATTCAGCGCAAAGCCTGATTCAATCATGACGTCTATAAATGCATCGATCAACGTGGATAAACGTCTGGCCGAGGAAGATGTAGCTGGTTCTATCGCCCATGCCAAAATGTTATGTGAACAAGGCATTATCAACGAAGTCGATTGCGACGATATCGTCGAAGGGCTCGACAAAATCATAAATGAAATTCGTCACGATAAATTTCATTTTTCGGTTGAACTCGAAGATATTCACATGAATATCGAAGCACGTTTAAAAAAACTAATCGGTGGCGCAGCGGGGCGTTTGCATACTGCCCGTTCTAGAAACGATCAGGTTGCAACCGATTTTCGGCTATGGGTGAAAGCCTCTTGTACAGCGCGGCTAGACCAGATCGAAACCCTGATGAAAGCTTTATTAAGCCAAGCTGAAACCCATGTGGATTGGGTTATGCCGGGTTTCACACATTTACAAACTGCTCAACCTGTCACAGTTGGCCATCATTTAATGGCCTATGTTGAAATGTTCTCGCGTGATTTTTCTCGTTTTGCGGATGCGATCCACCGCATGGATGAATGTCCGCTCGGTGCTGCTGCATTGGCAGGTACAGGATTTAACATCGACCGAGAAATGACAGCAGAAGCCCTTGGATTTGATCACCCAATGGCAAATTCACTCGATGCCGTATCAGCGCGTGATTATGCGATTGAGAGCTTATCCAGCATTGCAATCTGTGCCCAACATCTCTCACGCCTCGCCGAAGAATTGGTCATCTGGTCATCCTCCCCTTTCTCCTTCGTGCGTATGTCTGATGCTTGGTCAACTGGATCATCCATCATGCCTCAAAAACGCAATCCTGATGCAGCAGAACTCGTGCGCGCCAAAACAGGCCGTGCAAATGGCTCATTAATTGCGATGCTCACCCTGATGAAAGGACTGCCGCTTGCCTATTCCAAGGATATGCAAGACGACAAGCAGATCACATTTGAAGCCTTTGATAGCCTAGACCTATCTCTACAAGCTATGACAGGCATGATCGAAACCATGACCTTCAATAAAGAGAATCTAGCAAAGGCAGCTTCAGGCGGTTTCTCAACTGCCACTGATCTTGCTGACTGGCTGGTGCGCGATTTGAATATCCCATTCCGTGAAGCCCACCACATTACGGGTGCCAGCGTGAAAGCAGCTGAAGAAAAAGGCGTGCAATTGTGGGATCTGTCACTTGAAGAGCTTCAAGCTATTGAACCACGCATCACAAATGATGTATTTGATATATTGAGTGTGGACGCCTCTGTCGCCAGCCGTCAAAGTTATGGTGGTACAGCCCCGGTGCGTGTACGCGAGCAAATTGCTTCATGGAAGGAACGCCTATTATGAGACCAATGAAAATCATTCTGGGCCTGACAGCCCTTGCATCTTTATCAGCGTGTGGCCTACCCGGAGATTTGGAACGTCCTGAACCAATCTTCCGCAATGATCCAGAACCCGTTGCAGCGCCACCTCAGCCTCCTGTCGTTGAAGATGAAATCATCGAAGAAGAAATTCCAGATGATGAACTTCTTGGCGGCCCTGAAGGCTAACCACAACACAATTATCTTCAATCCATGTGAATAAAAACAGCCCATCTATTCACATGGATTTTCAAAATGAAACCGAATTAAATGCACCATTTCAACTATGTGAATGGCCGTCTTCAATGTGAAGGCGTTCCATTGGATGACATCGCCAACCAAGTTGGGACCCCGACTTACGTTTATTCAACGGCAACATTAGAGCGACACTACAATGTGCTTGCAGAGGCTTTTGAAGGGTCAAAATACCTTATCGCCTATTCTGTGAAAGCTTGTGGAAATATTGGTGTCATCGCCACATTGGCCAAGCTTGGCGCTGGGGCGGATGTCGTCTCTGGTGGAGAGTTGGCCAAAGCGCTACACGCAGGCATTCCAGCAGAAAAAATCGTTTTCTCAGGTGTCGGAAAAACACACGCAGAGCTAACAGCTGCGTTAAATGCAGGCATTCACCAATTCAATGTTGAAAGCTTCCCTGAAATGGAGCGCCTCAATGAAATTGCGATCGGACTGGGCAAAGTCGCGCCGATCGCTTTTCGCGTAAACCCACACGTAGACGCTGGCGGCCATGCCAACATCTCCACGGGCGGTGCAGAACACAAATTTGGTATTGCTTGGCACGAAGCCGCAGATATGTACGCTAAAGCTGCAGCTATGGAAGGCATTAACCCAATCGGTGTGGATGTTCATATTGGTAGCCAAATTATGGACATTGAACCCATGCGTATTGCTTTTGAAAAAGTGGTCGCATTAGTGCGCGAATTGCGTGCCCAAGGTATAGAAATTAAACGTATGGATCTGGGTGGCGGATTAGGCATACCCTACGCCCCTGAAGATAACCCAGACTCACCAGCCAAATACGCACAAATGATTCGTGAAGTAAAACAAGGCGTTGATGTCGAACTCATCCTTGAACCCGGCCGCATGATTGCCGGAAATGCAGGCGTTATGCTGGCGAATGTTGAGTATGTAAAAGAACGCGATGGTCGCACTTTTGTAATCCTCGATGCAGGCATGAACGACCTTGCCCGCCCCGCACTTTATGATTCAATCCACGAGGTGCAGCCCCTTATCGAACCGGCAAGCGATGCGCCTATTGCTCCCGTAGATTTGGTTGGACCAGTGTGCGAAACAACCGATCGTTTCCAAAAAGCACGCCCAATGCATCCGTTAAAGCAAGATGATAAAATCGCCTTTATGTCAGCTGGGGCTTATGGTGCCGTTCTTTCATCACAATATAATGCCAGACCTCTCGCAGCAGAAGTATTGGTCAATGGCGATTCATTTAGCGTAATCCGCCCAAGGCCAAGTTATGATGACATCATCGCTTTGGAAAAACAGCCTGACTGGTTAGAGTAATTCCAACGCGACACAAACTAAGGCCTGATCAATAATAATGAATGGCGCAGAACGTATAAGCCAAATGATAAAATCCACACATAAGCGGCTAAACTGGCTTGCTTATGTGTCGGCATTTGGTGGTTTGGCATTCATTCTTGGCCTTTGGTTGATATTGTCATTCACGGGCGCGCTAGAAGCTGTTAGCCCCAAACTCCGCGCTGCAGCGACACTAACCACTATTCTAATCTGCATTGGTCTTGCCATTCGCGGGATCAAAAACTTTTCCAAACCAACACAGCAAGATGCTTTTGCTGAAGTTGATGCCTTATCTGAGACCCGCCCCGCATCAACTTTGATTGATAATCCCGTACGCCCTCATGCTCAAGCTGCAGCTATGTGGGCAGAACATAGAGAAAAAGTTCTAGCGGAAGCGAGAAACCTTCCTCAGCCATCTCTATGGAAAAAGGCGCAAGCCATTGATCCACTTTTCCTTCGTTTCATCACGCCGATTGCCCTCATTGCATCCATCGTCTTCGCTGGGAATTTAACTATTCCTCGCCTACAAAATACATTCAAGGCAGATTTTGGAACATTGGTTGGCGCTGATAACCTGATCGCGCAAGCTTGGGTCACGCCCCCTGCTTATACGGGCCACGCCCCTTTTGATGTATCGGCAAACCAAACTTTTAGTGCACCGGCAGGCTCAGAATTTACGATACGCGTTGAAACGCATGGTAAGCCAAAACTCAAACTGCATTATGGCAAAAAAACCAAATCTCTCCCGCTAAAACGCGGCGCAGATGGCACATATGAAACCAAACTCAAACTAGACCTTCAAAAAGAAGTCACCGCTGAAATACACTGGTGGGGAAAACGCGCAGCCTACGATATCAGTACAAATGCAGATCAATTCCCAACAATTACATTTGATGGCTACCCGAAAATTGATGACAATGACCGCACTGCCTTTGGTTGGAGCGCCCAAGATGATTATGGGATAACGGATGTGTCTCTTATCATTCGTCCAGCTAAGCCCAAAGCCGGCGAGGAAAACTTCACCGATACGATAAAACTGGATCTTCCGGGCATCGAGCCTCAAAAAGCCAAGAATAAAGCTGCCCTCAATCTGACGCGCCATAAATGGGCCGGCATACCTATCATTGCTTTTCTAAGAGTGAGTGATGCGGCGGGACAAAAAAGCGATTCACGCGAAGTTGCATTCACCCTCCCTCAAAAATTATTCCTGCAACCGATGGCAAGGGCAGCTATGGAAGTGCGGTCTGTCGTTTTGCGGGAATGGCAAGATTATGATGTAGCACCCACAGCCAACGCTGAAATCATGGACAATGGGCAAATATCGCCAATACCACCATCAAAATTAGAAAAAGCGCCCAAAGAGATTAAACGCGCCGCTATCATGCTGGATTCGCTAACCTATAAACCAGACACATATTTCAATGATCGTGTCATTTATCTTGGATTGCGTCAGGCCAAACACATCATCGCATCCGCAGAATCCAAACCGGAAGCTGATACTTCCGAAGGCATTTTATGGTCTGTCGCCATGCGTGCAGAATATGGCACCCTTGCTGATGCCGCCCGCGCACTGGAAGCTGCCAGAAAAGCCCTCGAAACGGCTTTGCGGGACGGTGCCTCTGAAGAAGACATCAAACGCCTAATGAAAGCGTATAAGCAAGCCGTCCAGAATTATGTCGATATGCGTCTTGCTGAAGCTTTAAGGCGCGGCATTGATCCAGCAGACCTTGATGGTGAAGCTCCCAACTCAATGAAACTTGGCGGCTCAGACTTAGAAAAAATGCTGAAAACACTAGAAGAGCTCACAGAAACAGGCGCGACCGAGCAAGCAAGACAATTATTGTCTGATATGAGCGATCTTCTGGAGGCAATGAAAAATCTACAACTCTCCAATTCCATGTCTGGTGACCCTTTGGGCAGTCAACAAAACCCAACATCCAAAGAATTAGAAAAACTCGCAGAAGAATTACGTGATCAGCGTGATTTAAATGATGACACATTGCAAAAACAACGCGAACAACAAAACGCCACACCCGGTGAATCAGGGCAACCTTCAGCGCCCAATGGCAGTGGACCATCCCTTGAACAGCGCCAAAAAGAATTAGCAGAGAGACATCTCAACAGCCCCTCACCTTCAAATGAAAACGGTACGGGTTCAGAAAATGGCTCTCAATCATTTGGCTCAAATGGTGAAATCGAAGGTATGACAGGTGACTATCCTATGGATGAGGACGGCTACCGCCTTACACCTAAAGGAGATGCTGTAACCGCAGCTAAAGAAGCGCAACGCAAAGCGGCACAAGCTTTATCTGAAGGCGATTTAGAAACAGCAATGCGTCACCAAAAGGATGCAGAAAAAGCACTCACTCGCGCAGCCACTGAGATGGCTGCTGAAGCGGATAAGGCACGCGGCGAACAAGGCAATGGCACAGATTTAAATGAGGCACAGGATGCTTCTGACCCTCTAGGTCGACCAACAGGTAACGGCCTTATCGGCGATGGCGACGAAATCAAAGTGCCAGAAACAATGGACAGGCAACGCGCCTACGAAATCCTCGAAGAGCTACGCGAACGCTCATCAAAACAAGGTCTTAGTGATGATGAAATGGATTATCTGCTAAGATTGCTAAAACGCTTTTAATATGGAACCCACCGTTCTATAATAATTTCACTCTGGCACCGCGCCTAGATATGACAATCCACGCCAATGTCCAGCATCATCCATACCATAACCGACAAGATAACGTGGCGGCGCATCATATGCCCAAGCATCCAACCCCGTTGGCGCAGCTTCGGGTTTTCTTGCAAATACACATGTGCGCACTTCTCTTGCGCCTTTAGCCATTAGGTGTGTACGTGCAAATTCGAGCGTACGTCCTGAATCAAACACATCATCGAGTATAAGTGCGCCGCGACCGGCAATGGACCTTTGAATATCAGCCCGCACAACCACACGCCCAGAACTTTCCCGCGCATCACGGTAGCTTTCTAACCAAAGCGCATCAAACCCAACATCAATACCGCGATCTGCTAGCGCTCTTAATAGATCAGATGCAAAAGGTGCAGCGCCTAAAAGAATAACAATCGCTGTCCAGGATTTACCTTCAAGCATAGGCACAAGCGTTTCTGCTGTTTGCTTTATGCGAGCGTCGATTTCTTCTTTTGTCAAAAGGACATCAAAATTAGGTATCTCAGTGGTGCTCATCAGTGGTTCCATGGTCAGCTGAGTTGCTGGCAGGCGTATCATGACTATCACCGTCATGGCTAGTTGCCTCATGGTCATTTACATCGTGCTCACCAGCAGCATCACCATGCTCTTCATTCGTCGAGTGCGGCTCGCTATCTACAGGCGCTGAATAATGATCTTCAAACCCGTCAACGGCCTTTTGCGGACTTTCAAAATTTGCCTGAAGATCAAAACTATCCATGGGCGGAGATACGATATGCGCCATAAAGCTTGATGTTTGTCCGGGCGCAACAACATTATCGAGCAAATTCACGCGCTCAACTTGCACAATTTCACCATGCTCATTGCGCAAGCTAATTCTTACAATCGGTGATGCCCGATGCCGATCAGAAATGTTGGAGGCAGACCCTGTAATCGTCAGAATCGGTGTTGTACCATCAAATGAGCGGTGCGCCGATAATTCACCAAACTCCAAACCAAAACGATTCACTTCCATGCCCATCATGGCATAGACAGATGCTGACTTGGGCCAGAACTCGACAACTTCCTGACGGTAATTCACTGCACCACTTGCCACACCAACAAATGTTATCCCAGAAACAACCCATGCTGCACTCGCTGCAAGAACACGATTGCGGCTACGACGCTTTGCTTGCTTTTCCCTAAGCTCGGCGTGCGGTCCAGACCGATTAGTGGCATTCTCAACTGCTTTTTGGCGTAGCCTCTCCACCTGAGAACGGGTTAAACCAGTATCTTCCTCTGATTGTGAAGCCGCTTCTAGAGTTTCTGGAGGTTTCGCATACCATGAATGATCACAAGCTGCGCAGCGCACATTGCGTCCAGAAGAGCCTAAAGCTGCCTCGGAAGTAAAATATCGTGTCTGACAAGACGGACAAATCAAAATCATAATGCTATCGAAAACACACTTTCAGTTAACAATGTCCAACCAATACCTGATATAGTCACATAAAATTGGAAACTTTTGGTAACCATGAAAAATATGTCTTTGGAAGAGCCTGCAGTGCAATTTGATCAAGTCAGCCTATCATATGGGCTAGATCAGGACGTTTTGACTCAGGTATCGATGGAATTACACGCAAGATCCTTCACCCTATTAACGGGACCATCTGGTGCAGGAAAAACAACGCTTTTGAAGTTGGCCTATCTTGCCCTGCTGCCGACGTCGGGAAACATTTCCCTGTTTGGGGTAAATACCGGACGACTAAACCGCACAGGATTAGCCAAACTGCGCAGACGTGTCGGCGTTGTATTTCAGGAGTTTCGCCTCCTCGATCATCTCACCGCCTATGAAAATGCAGCCTTGCCGCTTCGTGTCGTCGGCGAACCTGAAAAACACTATAGAGATGATGTCATCGAATTACTGCGTTGGGTCGGACTGGGTGACAGGCTAGATGCCCGCCCCGAAACATTATCTGGCGGCGAAAAACAACGTGTCGCTATCGCGCGTGCAATCGTTGGCAAGCCAGACCTCTTAATTGCGGACGAGCCAACAGGGAATGTCGACCCAGAAATGGGTGATCGTCTGCTGCGATTGTTTCAGGAATTAAATAAGCGTTTGGGAACAACTGTTTTGATTGCCACACATGATCAGGATATGGTTAAAAATGCAGGCGCAGAAGTTTTGCGCCTCGCCGATGGAAGTGTCATGCATCAAGTAAGCAATAGGCCGAGTTTTACAATTTCATGAGTACATCCTCCCTCCTGCCTAAAGAAGATGCCCGCGACGCAGCTTTGTTTTTTGTTGTCTGCGCTTTGTGTTTTCTAGGAGCCTTAGCGGCCCTTTCAGCACGCGCGGCCTATTCTGCTGCAAATGACTGGACAAATGATGTCACCGGTCAAATCACGATCCGCGTCGAAGGCACACCGCTTCATTTGAAAAAAGCACTGGAAATCACTCGCCGTCAGAAAGGGATATCATCCGCTCGTGCTCTGAATAAAAGCGATGCTGAAGAATTGCTCAGCCCATGGCTGGGTAAAAACGGTGTCCCTGATGGATTGCCTCTGCCCAAACTCATCGCTGCCGAAGCATTTGCAGGCGTCTCTGGTCTTGGTCCCAAACTAGAAGCCAGCTTTGCAGCCGAAAAAATCACGGCCACTGTAGATGATCATGTTGTCTGGTCTGAAGATGTACGCAAAGCAACAGATTCAGCGCGATTGGTTGCCCTTATCGCCGTGGCGCTTTTGGCGGCCACAGCAATCGCCGTGATTGCATTCGCAACGCATTCAGCCCTGCTAGCGCGCAAGGAAATCGTCAATGTCCTGCATTTATGCGGTGCAAAAGATAGCTATATTGCCGGCATGTTTGAACGACGATTTTTGGGACTTGGATTACAAGCGGGCACTGTCGGCGCTGTTTTAGCACTTTGTTCCGCTGCTATACTTTTATATATGGCCAAACAATCGGACGGTCAGGTCTGGCTTCTGCCACAATTATCCTTATCGATGGTAGATGGGCTGATTCTTGGGCTAACACCTATCATTGCGGGACTATCCGCCATGATGGCTGCGCGAATCACTGTTATTCGCTCGCTCGCAGAATTAGTGTAATATAGGAACCCGACGAGACGCATGAAAAGTCTGACAAAGAAAATCAGGAATGCCTTTTTGGTATTTTGCCTATTTTTGATAGGTTATGACTTTGTGAGTTTTTCATACCGGGCCGCGCAATTGGCGACACCCCAATTTGACACGTCAAACCCACATGCGGTCATCGCTTTAACAGGCGGTAGCAATCGCATCGCTTTTGCTGCGGAAATTGCCAAAGACCAAAACCTTCCCCTTTTTATTTCTGGCGTTAATCGAGAAGCCAAGCCAGATGAAGTTGCCATTGCAGCCGGCGTTGATACAGCTTTCTTTGAATGCTGCACCACACTCGGATATAAGGCCCGCACAACCTATGAAAACGGTTTGGAAGTCGCCCAATGGTCCACGAAATCTGGATACACCAGACTCATAATCGTCACCTCAAATTACCATATGGAACGTGCGCTTCTAGAATTGGAACGTGCAATGCCAAACGTCACACTGACTGGATTGGCAGTTGCTTCCCCTGCGATTAAGGCGGATGCTTGGTGGACTGATATGCGTTCAGCAAAACGCATGGGTATTGAGTGGGTTAAATGGCGTATAATCAAAACACGCCGTCTTTTCCAATCCGGCTAACGCTTGCCAAGCCTGTAAAGCGTGAATAAGTGAAATACGAGACTAATAATCCAAAGAAAGACTTTCCACCATAATGTTCATCTGGTTGCGTTCATTTGCCTTCTATATCTGGCACTATCTTTCTATGGGTGTTCTGGGCGTCGTTTTCATTCCTGCTTTATTTTTACCGCAAAAAGCATCCATCGCTGCTGCACGTTCTTGGGCTAAGGCGACACGCTTTGGTTTACGTTTCTTTTGCGGCGTTCAAACAGAAATACGTGGCATTGAAAACATGCCCGATGGGGCCTGCCTCATCGCGTCTAAACATCAAAGCACTTATGATATATTGATGCCGTTTATTTATGCCAAAAATCCGGCATTTGTATTGAAGCGAGAGCTGTTCTTCTACCCAATTTTGGGCTGGTATGGTTGGCGCGCCGATATGATCCCAATCGACCGGGGTGGCTATGTAAAAACCCTCAAAAAAATGTTGGGGCGTGCCAAAGAAGAATCGCAACGCGGCAGACAAATTCTGATTTTCCCTGAAGGCACACGTCAAATTCCCGGTGCCACACCCGATTACAAATCAGGTGTGTACGCAATGTACAAAGAATTAAACGAGCCCTGCATTCCGGTTGCTTTGAACACAGGCACAATATGGCCACGCGGCAGCTTCATGCGCCGTCCCGGAAAGCTTGTTTTTGATATCCTCCCCGCCATAGAAGCAGGTCTTCCACGCAAGGAATTCATGCAAAGATTGCAAGACAATATAGAACCAGCATCCAATGCTTTACTTCAAGAACAACACTCCATACCCTCTAAATTAGATGAGGCTAAAAAAGAGGCGCAAGCATAATGGAAGAGACAAAAACAAAAGGAAAATCAAAGTCCTTCATCATTTTGTTTTCCGCGATTGCTTTGGTCCTAATCGCTTATACAATCTATTGGTTTGTTGCTTCCAACGCTATTCACAAAGGTGTGCTCAACTGGATGCAAGAGCAACGCGCTGCCGGATACAGCATTGAGCATAGCGGCACCAAAGTGACTGGTTTTCCATATCGGTTCACACTTGAGATTGACAGTCCCATCCTATCAACACCCGACAAAGACTGGACATGGCAAGGCGAAAAACTTCTCATTGTCATGCAAACCTATAACTACAATCATTTCATAGGGTTTGCACCTGGACGCCACATTCTGACCGATGCAGAAAACGTAATCTACACCACTGACAGTTCTGGGTTTCAGGCATCTTTTAGCCGAAAGGGCGAAAAGTTAAATCAAATATCTATCATCGCAAATTCATTGGTAACCAACACGTCTGCCAACGATAAATACACAATTACCGGTCCCAATTTGCATATTTCTCCCATGCCAGAAAGTCCCGACGATTTACGCATCTATGCAGGCTTTGACACGCTCACACTGTCAGACCCAGTCTCGGATGCAGAATATCTGGGCACTGAAATTGGCCCATTGAAAGCACGCATAGCAATAACTCAAGGTGTTAAAGCTTTAAAGCAAGGCGGCGATATTGTTCAGCTCGTAGATGAACTAGATCCAAGCCTTATGTCTCCACTGACAGAATTTAAATGGGGTGCTTTAGAGCTCAAAGCAAAAACAGACAGCATCAAAATCGACAATGCCCATAGACCAACAGGATTGGTCAATTTGCGCGTTGAGAATATCGCCGACTTAAAAGCTGCAATGCAAGCAGAAAACGCGTTAGATAAAAATCAAATACAAGCTCTAACGATCGCAGAAAACATGATGAAAAAAGAAGACGCATTCCTTCCTATTTCACTTCACCAAGGCAAGGTAAAAATCATGTTTCAGGATATCGCCGAAATAGACCCGCTTTATTAGACAGAAGTATAAAACTCATCCGTCTATTCTGCTGGCGTATCATCTTCATCGCTACGGCGACCAAAATTGGGAGCAGCTGTATCTTGTCCAGCATCAATCACGGATTTTCGAATAGACCGCGCCCGCGTAAACAGATCAAATAATTGATCACCATCTGACCAACGAATGGCCCGCTGCAATGCTGCGAGGTCTTCAGTAAATCGCCCCAGTGTCTCTAAAACAGCTTCTTTATTATTCAAAAACACATCACGCCACATTGTCGGATCAGAGGCTGCAATACGGGTAAAGTCTCGAAAACCACCCGCAGAGAATTTCACAACTTCGCCCTCAGTGACCTGTTCCATGTCTTCAGCTGTTGCACAAATATTATATGCAATTAGGTGAGGAAGGTGACTTGTGATAGCCAGCACCAAATCGTGACGCTTTGCACTCATAATCTCGACTGTGGACCCAAAAGCTTCCCAGAAACGCGACAGTTTTTGCACAGAAACTTGGTAGGAATCGCTCTGATCCTCCAAAGGTGTGAGGATACACCAACGCCCTGAAAACAATTTTGCAAACCCAGCATCGGGCCCTGAATGCTCCGTTCCAGCAATCGGATGCCCCGCAATCACATGCACATGCGCCGGACTCACAGCGACCATGTCATTGAGTGCACTTTCCTTCACAGAGCCTACATCTGTTAAAATAGCCCCTTCTTTCAAGAAAGGCGCAGCTGCTTGCGCGGCGGCTCCCAAAACACCAACCGGCGTACACAGAACAACAAGATCAGCTCCCGTACAAGCTGCTTCAATTGTATCAGACACGTCGCCCAACCCAATTTGCGCAGCACAGGCGCGAACAGCTTCATTCGTATCATAAATGCGGATAGTTTTAGCCACGCCGCTTGCTTCACTCGCGCGGGCTATAGACGAGCCTATAAGGCCAGCCCCAATTATTGTGATGGTGTCAAATATTGGATTTGATATTTTTGTAATCATGATGCCGCCAGAAATTCTTCTAGGCCCGAAAGCACAGCATCCACACTGTCGGCGCTGCCAACAGAAATACGCAAGCAATGGGGAAGTTTATAGCTTACCATCGCACGCACAGACACGCCTTTAGTATCCAAGAATTTCGCAGCTTCAACGGCGGACTGCCCTAATTTTTCAGGGAATTTTGCTAGAATAAAATTAGCAACACTAGGCACTGGATCAAGCCCAAGTTTCTCAAGCCCCGCAAATAAACGTTCACGTTGTTCATTATTGTGAGCCAAAGATGTCTCTAAAAATGCTTGATCCTGAATCGCCGCAATTCCAGCTAGCTGCGCCGTCTCTGAAACATTAAAAGGCCCGCGCACACGGTGCAGCGCATCGATAATGTGCGCTGGTGCATACGCCCAACCAAGCCGCAGCGCAGCCAAGCCATATATCTTTGAAAATGTACGAGTCATCACAACATTTTCAAACTCTGAGACAAGTTCTATCCCAGCCGCATAATCATTCGCCCGCACATATTCTGCATACGCACCATCAAGCACTAAAATGACATGGCTAGGTAGCCCCGCATGTAATCTGCGCACTTCTTCAAAGGAGATATATGTCCCTGTTGGATTATTCGGGTTTGCGATAAAAACGATTTTTGTTTTCTCAGTGACGCAATCCAAAATCGCATCAACATCCGTGTGTAATTGTTTTTCTGGTGCACTTTTCGTAATCGCCCCAGCTTGTTGAGCCACAAGTTCATACACAAGAAAGCCGTGCGTTGACTGTATAATCTCATCACCTTTTTCCAGATAAGCTTTACCCAGCATCTGAAAAATTTCATCTGATCCTGCACCGCAAATAATTCTATTTGCATCAAGCCCATAGCGCTCCGCTATCGCTTCGCGAAGCCGTGTCGCATTACCATCAGGGTAAACTTCAAGATGCGATGTCGCTTCTTCCACCGCACGTCTAGCAGCAGGCGACGCACCTAATGGGTTTTCATTAGAAGCAAGCTTAAATACACGTCCAGTGCTTGGAGAAGGCGCATGACCCGGCACATATGGCGATATGTCCAAGATTTGCGGCAATGGCTCTGGGCGCTGCTTCTTCGTCATCATTCTTGCTTTCACAATTGGGATTTTCACATCTTGTGAATTGAAAATCTCATCGGACTTCATCAGGGTTTAAGGCTTTAAGCCTCAAGGACGTGGTAACACGCCTATTATCTGTAGTCCGTCTAACCCAGCTTGGCGTGCTTCAGCAAGTCGAGAATCGTCCTCTGTGATATATCCGGATAATTTAATAAGCGCCAAAGACCGCACGCGGGCAACAACTTCTCCCGGCATATCGAGATTTCTCAAGATACGATGCGCATCATGAATATCATCATGTGCAATTGCATACATATCGTCAGCACCAGAGGGTGACAATTCTTTGCGCGCCACAATTGCGGTTTCTAAAGGTTGTGCATTTTCACCTGGCAGGTTTGGCCAACCTGATAATATCTTTAACCCTGAGAAGCGGCTTTCATTCATCATGGGCCACCATTGACCGCCGCCAGCAAGCTCAGGCCACGGTAGACACGCGACCACACCTGTTTCTTCAGCAACAGCTTCTAGAGCTTCTCTGGGATCAACAGCGCTAGTCAGGTTTGCGGCATATCCAAAGAAACCACGTGCAGCTGCAACAAGCCGTGTTGCGTCCCCTCCCGCATACCGCACGGCTTTCACACCCTGATACACCACACATTCACCGATAAAGGCACGACAGAACCGCGCAACAGCATCAATGGACACGTCATCAGGAGCTTCTTCAATGAGGCGGCGCACGAGCGCAGCATCAGCCGCCAGATCAGCCGATATTTCAGTATCATCGACCCTTTTAGCCTCTTTCAGCGCGCTAATGGCCCGCAAGCGACGAATAAACGCTTCATTTAGCGCTTTATCTGCAGACTCAATTTCCGCTCGAATAAATTCTTCATTCATCAGCCTGCTCCCACGGGTCGATTGCCGAGATCTATATAAACTAGAACACGCTCGTAAGTTTTACCAATACCCAATACACTATACCAACAGTATGAAGGCGATATTTCGGATTATTGCTAAATTCCCCGCGCAAGGGAAACTAAGCAACTGGAATTTCAGATTTGGAAGAGGTCGTAAACACAGCCAACACAGCATCCACGGAAAGGGCTTTACGAAGACCTTCTCGCAGTTTTTCCTGACGCATAATACGCGATACTTTAGCCAATGCCCTTAAGTGTTCAACACCAGCTTCTTTGGGGGCAAGCAATAAGAATACAAGATCACAATCTCGTTCATCAATCGCTTCAAAATCGACTCCCTCTACAAGCCGCGCAAAAGCACCAATTGGCTTTTTCAAACCGGCAATGCGGGCGTGAGGGATAGCCACCCCCTCGCCCACACCAGTAGACCCAAGACGTTCTCTTTCCATCACAGCGGAAAAGATCTCATTTCCATCGAGACCTGTTTCTTTTGCAATGATTTCTGCCAATTCAGAAATAACGAGTTTTCGACTTCCCCATTTTGCACGTGGTGCAATAGTTTCGGGATGAAGCAAATCCAGAACGTCAGTCATTCAATAATATTCTCGTCCATTACTTTCGGAAATACTTAGCCGATCGGATAGCAGATATCGCTAAGCGACACCCGGATCAACCCACCCCACATTCCCATCAGTCCGGCGGAACACCATATTCAATGCGCCATGAGACGCATTTCTGAACATAATCGCTGGAGAATCAGTCAATTCCAGCTGCATCACTGCCATAGAAACAGTCATTGTTTTTAATTTTGTATCAGTCTCAGCAATGATTGCTGGTGCTGTTCCAAGCGACGCCATGTCGTCTTCTTCATCATCACTGGACGCAATAACGCGCTCCATCACGGCCTCAACAGGCAGTGTATCCTTGTTATTTTTGTGATGATCTTTGAGACGCCTATGATATCGGCGTACGCGTTTTTCAATTTTTTCTAGAGCGGCTTCAAAGGCAATATGCGCATCTGCACCTTCGCCATGTGCCTGCAATGTAACACCGGAGGGTAAGTGCACCGAGCAATCGACTTCAAACGGACGTCCAGGCTTTGAAACAAAAACAGATGCTTCTCCTGCACGGTCGAAATACTTTGATACGCTTCCTTCAAGACCTGCAGTGATGTGCTCTTTAAGTGCATCACCAAGTTTGATTTGTTTTCCAGCGATTTCAATTTGCATGTGGGGTCTCCAATTATACGAAAAACAAGTCTGACGAGATACGTCAGACGCCCCTGAGGCTGAAAGCCATCATGCACCGCGACAAATCTACGGTGAAGACGGCCAGACCCGTCTCAGTTCGTATAGTGAAGCACATTATGCCGAGCGGGCCAAGATCCTTCTGCGCTCAACTGATGAGGGAATTCGCAAAGATTCCCGATATTTAGCAACTGTTCGTCTTGCAATGTCGATTCCGTGGGCACGAAGACGTTCCACAATCTGATCATCTGACAATACAGCGTCTGAAGCTTCATCATCAATCATCGCTTTAATCCGATATCGGACAGCTTCTGCTGAATGCGCTTCACCGCCGCGGATCGCTGGAATTGAGGCTGAGAAGAAATATTTCAACTCAAAAACACCGCGCGGCGTCGACATGAATTTATTAGAAGTCACACGCGAAATCGTTGATTCATGCATATCAACAGCATCTGCAACTGCTTTAAGGTTTAAAGGTCTCAACGCCTGAACACCGCGAACAAAAAATCCGTCTTGCTGACGAATAATTTCCTGAGACACTTTCAAAATAGTGCGAGCACGTTGATCCAAACTTTTAATCAACCAGTTTGCATTTGCATGACATTCAGACACGAATTCTTTTTCATCTTCAGTTCGCGTGACATTATTCACTTCAGCATAATAAGTGCGATCCAGAAGCACTTTCGGCAAAGTGTCAGAGTTTAATTCAACGGCAAACATTCCATTGCTCATCTCACGCACAAACACATCTGGCACCACTGTTGGCGCTGCATCTCCCGCATAACCAGCCGCCGGACGCGGCGATAAATCCCGCAATTCAGTTAGCATATCCGAAAGGTCTTCACGATCTACGCCGCAAATTTCAGCCAAACCTTTGAGGTTTCCCTTGGCAATCATTTGCAAATTATCCAGCATAGCCGCCATGGCCGGATCAAATCGGTTTTTCTCTTTAAGCTGAATAGCCAAACAATCTTCTAAGCTTTTCGCAAAAACACCTGTTGGCTCAAACCCCTGACAAACACCAAGAACCCGCTCAATATGCGCTATGTCTGTTCCAAGCGTTTCCGCAATTTCTGCAGGCTCTGTCCGCATATACCCAACTTCATCGAGTTCATCGATTAATCGTTGTGCAACGAATTGATCTACGCCTTGAAGACCAGACATTTTCAATTGATCTTCTAAATGCGAACGCAGTGTGACTTCTTCACAAAGATTGCTCTCAAAATCATAATCATCACCGCCGCCAGAACTGCTTCCACCTTTACCAGTACCGGACCAGTCGACAGATGCAGATGGACCACTCGCGCCGTCAGGTTGAACTTGTTCAGACGGGGAATCTGCTTCAAACGCGTCTTCGCGGGGTGCATCAAGATTATTTTGTGCTTCACCTGCACCAAGATCTAGCTCAGTTGCAGAATTGCTCTCAACAGCTTCTGTTTTAGGAGAATTATCTTCAGATCCATCCCCTTTTTGAATCAGAGGATTTTTTTCGATCTCGGCTTCGACATATTCGGCGAGTTCGATATTGGATAATTGCAGCAATTTAATAGCTTGCTGCAATTGTGGTGTCATGACCAGTGATTGGCCCTGACGCATTTGTAAACGTTGAGAAATAGCCATACGCGCCCCCCTAGGCCGCGAACCGGTCCCCAAGATAGACCCGACGCACATCTTTGTTCGCCAGAATTTCTTCTGGTTGACCTTCAAAGAGCACTTCACCTTCATAAATAATGGAGGCGCGATCAACAATATCCAGCATTTCACGAACTTGGTGATCCGTAATCAGCACGCCTAAACCGCGTTGCTTCAAATATCGAACCAAATCCGAAATATCAGATACTGCTAATGGGTCGATCCCGGCGAAGGGTTCGTCCAGCAAAATAAAACTTGGCCGGGAAGCAAGTGCACGCGCAATCTCAACACGGCGGCGTTCACCACCGGAAAGAGAATTCGCACTTTGGTCTCTAAGATGAGCCACATTCAATTCATCCATCAAAGACGCCACTAATTCATGGCGTTTCTCTTTGGATTTTTCTGTGAGTTCAGCAACACTCATGATGTTTTGTTCAACAGTCATGCCTCGGAAAATCGAATTTTCCTGAGGAAGGTAACCGACGCCAAGGCGTGCACGTTGGTACATCGGCAACGCTGTCACATCCTCTCCATCAATTTCCACACGTCCGTTATCCACAGCGATGAGTCCCATTATCATATAGAAACAGGTGGTTTTACCCGCCCCGTTCGGCCCTAACAGACCAACTATTTCACCGCGCTGAAGAGAAAGAGAAACATCTTTAACCACGCTCCGCCCTTTAAAGGACTTCGCGATGTTTAATGCTTGAAGGCCACCCTTGCCTTCTTCCCCTTCAGTACTCGATTGAATAATCGTCTGTTCGGTCATTAGAACTCAACACCATTAAAATCAGGTTAGAACTTGTCTACAAATCTTCGTAGACATGATTAATTTATTGAATCGGTGGTTCACCGACACTCTCAAACACAGATGTCACACGACCACCAAGGCCGCCTCCATCCATATTGTAACGTCCTTTAGGAATATCAATCACGAGATGTGCCCCCGCAATGACACCTTCAGCATTGGTCACAAGTACGTTGCCAGACAGCGTAATACGCTCTTTTTCCGCATTATATACGCCGCGTTCAGCTTTTACTTTTTCAACAGGCGTAATGTAGTATACTTCACCTGTTGCAATTATTTCCTTCAAGGCACCAATAGATCCGGTTGCCGCAGCAGCACGCTCTTTCTGGCTTTCTTTGCTCCAATAGCTCACAACAACTTTGTTTGCACGAATACGCGATTGCCCCTGAATAACATCAACATTACCTTGGTAAATCGCTTCATGTTTTACATCATCAAGCTCAAATCTATCGGCAGTTATTTCAATTGGTCCACGTGAATTACCCAATTGAGCATGCGCAGCCGGCACGAGCATAGTTATGATCGCAACAAATACAGGCGCTACCTGTTTGAATTTAAACATGTTCAACTTCCTCATGACTGCACAACTTTACTATATCGTCTAACATCTCAATTGTCGCCCTCTTCATCAGGGTCAACACTTACAATTTGAGTCCACACATTCCCAATCAAGATAGTGCGTTTCCCGCCATCCACAACTTCATAGCTGTCAGCTCGGAATTCCCCCAAGGGACCTTCACCCCGCAATGGAGTAGACCCCACCACTCGGTTTTCACTTATAAACACAACAGCGCTGTCTGTTGTTAACTCATAGTCAGAGGCGTCTACAAAATGCACGTTATCCGTCAGGGTCAGCATTTCCTTACCCTTGTCATAGACACCTGTTCGTGCCCGAACGACGCCGCCAAGTCCGTCTTCAAGAACTGGCTGCTGCAAATCCACAACATCCAATTCATCAATACGTCTCTGGGCTGTTCCGGCTGTCAAGGTGAATGCATTCCCGTTTTCATCTCGCCCGGAAAAGCGAGGGTTTAGCATCGTCACACCATTTACAGAGTTTTCTTGAATGGATGCTCCGGACGTAAACGCATGCACAACCACAGGGCCAATCAACCACCCCGCCGAAATTGCGATACCAGCCATGAACAACATACGCAAAAGCCCGACAAGACTAGAACGAAAGCGCGCTTGAGTCAGAGTCGTGACCCGCCTTGGCTCCCATAATTGCATCTTGTTTTGAGTAATTGCGTTCAAAGTCTGCCTCAAGTGTCACAGTATTGTTGAGATTGTGCACATAGCTTATGGACAAAACAGTGTCTGTACTATGGCTTTGCTGCTCTAATTTTTAACTATGCGCAAAAATGTCAGTCTCTGGCCATCCAGCCAAATCCAAATCTGCTCGCTTAGGAAGGAAATCAAAACACGCCTGCGCCAATTCCATCCGTCCTTCACGTTCAAGCATAAGGATGAGTTTCTCGCGAATTTCATGAAGATAAAGCACATCAGAAGCCGCATAGGCGAGCTGCGCCTCACTAAGTGAATCTGCTCCCCAATCTGAAGATTGTTGCGCTTTGGACATATCAGCCCCAACCAATTCGCGGCTCACATCTTTTAGACCATGACGATCCGTGTAAGTGCGCGCCAATTTGGAAGCGATTTTAGTACAGAATATTGGGGCACATTCTATACCCAGCCATTTTTTCATCATCGCCACATCAAAGCGTGCAAAGTGGAAAATCTTCAACACTTTAGTATCTGACATAAGTGCTTTTAAATTTGGGCAATCAAAGGTTTTACGGTCCAACCGAACAACATGCTCATCACCTGTGCCGTCAGATAGTTGCACGACACACAATTGATCTCGGTGAAATTCCAACCCCATGGCTTCTGTATCAACAGCAAGAATGGCACCTAGCTTTAAACCATTGGGCAGATCACCTTCATGATATTTAATCGCCATCTTCATTCCTTCACTATATATTACACCATGCGACAAGCATTTAACGTAGATATGAAGGGTTTGCCCATAGGTGCAACCCTATTTACCTCTATTGCGTGCATATGATTTGGAAACGGGGCAAAAAACCCAC
>JGI2924J29684_1078091_pt1 | contig 30936 bp, 31 predicted proteins | sample BenlonsequencITS_FD_29684 | JGI IMG/M metagenome (IMG submission 29684)
CCCTTCCCCATCTCCCCTGCCCCCTCTCCCCTGCCCCTGCCTTTCTCTCCTCTCCCCTGGCCGAAGTCGGGTCCGGACCGCCAGTTCCGTACTGGAAAGTCCGGACCGGTAAACGACCGAAGCCACTACCGAAGTCGGCCAAACGTATAATCCACCGCAACCGTTACTGGGGGTATGTTTCGCGGCCTCGTTTCGTCCCGTGGAGACGGTTCCGTCGCTTCGCCCCGAGAGAGACGGATCGTGGAGGTCGGTTCGTGGCTCGTAGCGGCGATTGCCGTCGTGAGCTTCGCCCTCGCTGTCACGTGGGAGACGGCGCTGCCCCTCGATCCGGTCGGTCCGGAGACGCTCGCACTCACGGCCGGAAGCGGACCGAGTCGATCGGCCGTGCTCGATCGACTTACCGAGGAGATTCGGAGCGTCGTCGAAACGATCGACGAAACCGACGAGGCCGGTGCACTGGAGCGACGCGACGTCGAAATCGACCTCGAGGTCGACGGAGACGAGCAACTCGCCGAGCTCTCCGGGGCGGTCGACGACCTGACGGCGCTCCTCTACGAGCGAAGGCAGCGACTGGTCGCCACCGAACGAGACAGGAGAACGATCGACCGGCTCGTAGCAGACGGCGACGCGCCAAGCGGCGACATCATCGAAGCGGTACTCGAGGTTGCCCGTGAGCGACTGGCGCTCGAGGCCGGCGTCGCCGCACGCGTCGCTGAGGACGGAGACGGGGTTCGGATACGCGAGTCTGAGTCCGAATCCGCGGCGTCGGCGGCCGTCCCGGAGGCACAGTTCCGGTGGATACTCCGAGAGCGCCTGTTCGAATCGACCGACGAGTCGGTCGTGTTCACGAGCGTCGACGATGGCTATCATTCGGGCAGTCCGGACGAGGAGGTCGAATGGTACGTCGGTGGCCGGATAGAAGTCGACGGCGAGTTGCAGGGAGGGGTCTGTTTCGTCGGTCACGAGCCCCGTGACGCGATCACGCCGAGCGAGCGGAGCTTCCTCGAGTTCGTCTGTCGACGGCTGGGTCGCGTGTTCGAACGCGAGGAGTACGAGCGGAAACGACGGTTCAAAGAGCGCGTCCTCGAGGCTGCGCCGATCGGCATCACTATCACGGACCCCCGCCATCCAGACGATCCGATCGTCTACGCGAACGACGCTTTCGAGGAGATGACCGGATACGCGGAGTCGGAGTGTCGCGGCCGGAACTGTCGGTTCCTGCAAGGGAGGGAAACAGACTCCGAAGCGGTTCGAGAGCTACGAGAGGCGATCGCCGCTGCGGAACCGACGACCGTCGAACTCCGCAACTACCGGAAAGACGGGTCGGAGTTTTGGAACCGGGTGAGCGTCGCCCCGATCGAAGACGACCAGGGAGCGGTGGTCAACTTCGTCGAGTTCCAGGAAGACGTCACAGAACGGAAAGAACGAGCGCAGGAACTCCGCAAACAGAAACGAAAGCTGTCGAGCCTGATGAGCAACGTTCCCGGGATCGTCTACCGCTGTCGGAACGAACCGGCGTGGCCGTTCGAATTCGTCAGCGAAGGCGCAACCGAACTCACCGGCTACGAACCAGAAGCGCTGGTCGAAGGCGACGTACACTGGGCGGAAGACGTTCTCGTCGGTGACAACGACGAGCTCTGGCACACCATCCAGGAAGCGGTGTCGGGACGCGACCCCTACCAGGTGACCTATCAGATCGAAACTGCCGACGGTGACCGTCGCTGGCTGAGCGAACAGGGCCACGGCGTCTTCGACGAGGAAAACCTCGACCACCTCGAGGGGGTCGTCATCGACATCACGCCACAGGTCGAAAGCAAACGAGAACTCCGGCGGACGCGTGCACTGCTCGAGCAGTCCCAGCGGGTCGCAGACGTGGGCGGCTGGGAACTCGGCGTCACCGACGGCCAGTACGACGCCCAGTGGTCCGCTCAGACGGCACGCATCCACGGGGTCGACCCGGGAGCAGACATCGACTACGAAAGGCTTGTCGAGTACTATCACCCCGACGACCGTCCGAAACTCGAGCGAGCGATCGAACGCGCTCTCGAGGACGGAGAGTCGTACGATCTCGAGCTTCGCATAGACCGGCCAGACGGTGACAGGCGGTGGGTTCGCGCGATCGGTGAACCGATCGTCGCTGGCCGTCACACCGATCACGACGACCATCGCGTGCTGCTTCGCGGTTCAGTCCAGGATATCACCGATCAGAAAGAGCGCGAACGGGAACTCGAGCGGACGCGGGCGCTACTCGAGCAGTCCCAGCGGGTCGCAGACGTGGGTGGCTGGGAACTCGACGTCAGCGAAGAGCCGTCCGAACTCGAATGGACCGACGAGACGGCCCGCATATACGGTCTCGACGCCGACTTCGATCCCGACCTCGAGGCCGCACTCGGGTATTACTCTCCCGACGACCGGTCGCACGTCGAGCAAGCGCTCGAACGGGCGATCGAAGAGGGCAAGTCGTACGACCTCGAACTGCAACTCGTCAGGGACGACGGCGAACGGCGCTGGGTGCGAGCGATCGGTGAACCCGTCGTCGAAGACGGCGGGGTCGTCGCGGTTCGAGGGTCGATACAGGACGTGACCGACCAGAAGGAACGCGAGAAAGACCTCGAGCGGACGCAGGCTTTCCTCGAACGAATTCAGCAGATGGCAAGCATCGGCGGCTGGGAACTCGATCTCCGGACCGAGCCACGGGAAGCGACCTGGACGGAAGAGTTGTACCGAATCCACGGCATGCAGAAGGACGCAGAGCCCGACCTCGCGGCCGCGATAGACCAGTATCACCCCGACGATAGAGACGACGTCTGGAAGACCCTCGAGACGGCGATCGAGAACGAGACCGTCTACGACCTCGAGGCGCGAATGCAGCCGACGGCGGACGACCTGCGATGGGTTCGTGGTTTCGGTGCGCCCGTCTTCGACGACGGCGAACTCGTCAAGTACCAGGGCGCGCTCCAGGAGATCACCGGCCTGAAACGCCGGGAGTTGGCACTCGAGTCGCTCCACGAGGCGACCCGGCGACTCCTCGGCGCAGAGACCGTCGACGAGGTTGCCGACCAGGTCGTTGCTGCCGCCGAGGACGTTCTCGAGGCCGCTGCCATCGCACTCTACGGGCTCGACTCCGACGTGAACCGGCTCGTTCCGATCAGTCACACCGATGCGTTCGATCAGCTCTCGAGCGACGACCCGTCGACGGACGCCGGGAACAGCGACTCCGTGCTCTGGAACGTGTTCGCCACCGGCGCACAGACGGTCGTCGACGACCCCGAAGCGTTCGACCGCTCCGACGTCTTCGAGAACGGCATCGAGAGTGCCGTCGTCGTCCCGATCGGTGACCACGGGGTGTTCACGGTCGCGTCCAGATCGGGGCTGGCCGACGCCGAGGCGCGCCGACTGATCGAGACGCTGGTCGCGACGGCCGAGGCGGCGTTCGACCGCCTCGAGAGCGAGGCCAGTCTCCGAGAGCGAGACGCCGAACTCGAGGCGCGCAACCGACATCTCAGACGACAGATCACGGTCACCGAGACGATACGACGCATCAACCAGTCGCTGATCGGGGCGGCGAGTCGCGACGAGATCGAGCGGACCGTTCCCGAGCGACTGGTCGAGAACGACGACATCGCCTTCGCCTGGATCGCCACTGCGAAAGCCGAGGGTGGGCCGCTCGATCCCCGAAGCTATGCCGGCAGTCACGAAGACTACCTGGACGCAATCTCGCTCGGGAGTGCAACCTCGAGCGAGCCGGCCGCCCGGACGGTGCGGACGGGAGAGACGACCGTCGTCGAGAACGTCGTCGACCAACTGCAACAGGAGCCGTGGCGCAAGCAGGCCCTCGACGCCGGCTTCCAGTCGGCTATCAGCGTCCCGCTCGCGGTCGAAGAGTACTCCTATGGCGTCCTAACCGTCTACGCGACCGCGCCAGACGCGTTCACGTCGCTCGAGCGCACCGTCTTCTCCGAACTCGGCGAGGCAATCGCGAACGCGATCACCGCGACGGAGACACGGGAGGCGTTACACGCCGAGACGGCCGTCGAACTCACCCTCGAGGTGAACGACTCGAGCGACGTCCTCTCTCGGATCGCGTCGGTGACCGATGCACGCGTCGAGTACGAAGGACTGGGCACTCACTCGGGAGAGGAGACGTTGCTGTTCTTCGAGACCCGCGGCGTCGAACCCGAGGCAGTGACGGCAGTGCTCGAGGGTCTCGTCTCGGTCTCACAGTACCGGTTGCTCAGCGTCGGCGAACGTGACGGCGACGATGAGGGCGATACCTGTCGGTTCGAGACACTCGTCACCGGCAGTTCCGTCGCCTCACAACTGGTCCGCTACGGCGGGAGTCCCCGCTCCATCCGCGCGAACGGCGACGAGACGGTCGTCACCGTCGACGTCCCGACCGGGGCCGACGTTCGCGAGTTCGCCGAAATGCTTACCGAGCAGTACGGCGAGGCTGACCTCCTGCGACGGCGCCACGTCGAGCGACCGATGTACAGCCGGCGCGAACTCGTCGACGCACTCTTCGAATCACTCACCGACCGTCAACTCGAGGTGCTCCGGACTGCCTACTTCGCGGGCTTTTTCGAGTGGCCCCGCGAGAGCACCGGCCAAGAAGTCGCCGAGATGCTCGAGGTGAGCCAGCCGACGGTCAATCGACATCTCCGGGTCGGCCAGGGGCGACTGTTCGCACAGTTGTTCGAGGAGGAACCGACCTCACTCGAGAGCGAATGAGCAGCCCCTGAACGCCTTCTCCGGCGCGGCCACGAGAGGTGCCGTGGCTGTGTCGACACAACAGTACGGAAGCCGTCTGCCCGTTCGCCGAGACAGGTACGTCGAGACGACACAACCCAACCAAACGAGCTACAAATTTCAGCCAGCGAAGAGAGGAACGCCCAAGGAGCACGATCACCTACCGCTGTGCATGGAGACATCCACCCGCCCTGTCGACGTCGAGCGCGACGGTGCACCGGTCCGGTCCATGCTCGTCGCGATTGGACTGACGGTCTTCGGCCTCGCCGTCGTTCCCCAGGTGACGACGATCCCAGCGTTCGTAGCCGACCCCGCGCTGCTCGAGGCGGTCCAGACCGGAGAGTACGGTGAAACCTCGCTTCTGGGACGAACGGTCTTCATGGCGTTGAACTTCGTTGGGATGGCGCTTGCAGGCCTCATTTATCTGCTGTGGACCGATCGCGGACTGTCGTGGATCGACCTACGTGTGCCGACGAAACGGGACTGGATCTACGTCCTCGTCGGCAGCGTCGGGAGCATCGCCTTCCTGTACGTCGTCAGTTTCCTCTACGGGTTACTCGGCGTTCCCGCTGCGGATAGCCAGGTCGTCGACATCGTCGGCGGCGATCCGACGATGGTGCTGATCATGATCGCTATCGTCTTTCTGTTCAATGCACCCGCAGAAGAGTTTCTCTTCCGAAACGTCATCCAGAAGCGGCTGTACGAGGCGTTTTCCCCGATGCAGGCGGTGCTGGTCGCGAGTGTGATCTTCGCTCTCGTTCACTTCCCGATGTACGCACTCGCCGGATCGACGGTCGCGACTCTGGCGTCGCTCGTCATCATGTTCGGTGGGTCCGTGATCTTCGGCTACGTGTACGTCAAGGCCGACAACCTCCTGGTCCCGACGCTCGCTCATGCCGCGCTCAACGCGTTCCAGTTCGTCCTCCTTTATGCGTCGATGGTGTACGGCCTCGACGAAGAGATCGCAACCTCGATGCTCGTCGACGTCGTCGCGTTCGCCCCACTGTGACTCTCGTCGCGCCGTCCGGTTCTTTATTAGCGGCCGCACACGAGAGTGGGATATGTCTCAGGCGAAGGGCGACCGCCGCGAACGAGAACTCGTCAACGCACTCGACGAGGCCGGGTTCGCAGTGATGCGAGCGCCCGCGAGCGGCTCCGCGACAGAACGTGAACTCCCCGACGTACTCGCCGGTGACGGCGAAACGTTCTACGCGATCGAGGCGAAATCGAGTTCGGGCGATCCGATCTACCTCACCGGCGAGGAAGTCGAAGCACTGACCTACTTCGCCCAAAACTTCGGCGCGAAACCGCGCATCGGCGTCCGATTCGACCGCGAAAACTGGTACTTCTTCCATCCCGCAGACCTCCACGTCACCGACGGTGGCAACTACCGTGTCAAGAAAGAGACAGCCATCGCCGAAGGCACCGACTTCCCCGAGTTCGTCGGCGAGAGCGAGAAGGTCACCCTGAACGAACTCAGCAGCGACGACGACGGCCCCGACGAAGACGTCCTCCGCGTGCTGAACGCGGTCAAACAAGAGACGATGGCGGTAGAAGAAGCAGCCGAGTTGCTCGAGTAACTGTCTCGGCCAGCAGGCCACAGCCGAGTTGCTGTCGTCAGTTACCGTCGACGATCTGCGAGACGACGGGACAGCCTGCGTCTAGCAGGAGTCGCTGGGCAGTACTCCCGAAGACGACTTTTCCGGCCGGAGACCGGTGACGACCGCCGATGACGAGATACCGCGGCTCGAGGTCGTCGACCTCGGCCAGAATCTCGTCGGTCACTGCGCCGACGCGACCACGGGGCCTGAGCCGCTCCGTATCGACGTCGACTGTTTCGATGACGAACTGTTGTGCAAATCGCTTTGCGCTGTCGGCTTGCTGACTGAGCGAAAAGTCTTCCATCCCCGGAATGTCCTCGAGACTCTCTTTGTGAGCCCTGTATTCGTCGTCTGGGACGACGTGTAACGCGACGAGCGGATCGTCGTACGTCGTCGCGAGATCGTTGGCGACTTCGACCACCCGTTCCGACCGTTCCGTCTCATCGATCGCAGCAAGTATCGCCATAGTCGGGACTTCTATGCGGAGGAATAAGTGTGTTGTTTCGATATCTGATAACAAACGGCGCAGCGAAGCGACGGTCGGGCCACCGCTCTCTCCCTCTCTCTCCGATCACTCCCAGTGCTTCGAGGCGGGACGAGACGACGCTCGTTCAGACCTCCTCCTGGCGATCGAGCAGGGATTCGTAGTCGGTCGGTTCGTGGTGGACGACCGCGTCGAACGCCTCGAGCACGAACCGATCACCGCCCGTCATGCCACGAGCCTCCCGCTTCTCGAGTTCGTTCGTCACGAATCGGTTTGCGACCAGCGCCAGCCGTCCGTCGCCGTCCTCGATTTCGATCTGTGCTTCCTCGAGCAACAGCGCCGCAGTGAACACGTCGAAGACGTAGTGAGACAGACGCTTTGCCGACAGCTGTGCGTACTCGGCGTCCTCGCCAGCGAGCGTCACCAGCGCCGTCTCGAGGTCGCGAAACTCCGCTTCGACCGTCTCGGCGGCGTCCTCGAGAGCAGGATGGGAGACGGACTCGAGTCGTTCCTCGACGGCCGCCCGGAACGGTTCGTGGGCGTCCTCGCGCTCGAGTGCCCGCAGGACATCCAGCGAAAGAATGTTCTCGGTGCCCTCCCAGATCGGTAACACCTGGGCGTCCCGCAGCAGTCGGTTCGTGACGAAGTCGTTTACGTAGCCGTTGCCGCCCTGGACCTCCATCGCGTAGGAGGCCGTGTCGACGGCCATCCGTGCGGTCCGGAGTTTGGCGATGGGAATAAGCAGGCGCATGAGGCGGTAGGTATCGTCGGCAGTGTCACCCGCTCTTTCAGCGCGTTCGCGTTCCGAGAAGAGCCGCGCGACCTCGAAGACGTACGCCGTCGCTGCCTCGTGGTCGACCGTCATGTCGACCAGGTCCTCGCGCATCAGCGGGTACTGGTCGATCGTCTCGCCGAAGGCCTCGCGGTTGGCGGCGTGGATCTTGCTCTCGAGCAGCGCCCGCGCGATGATCCCACAGGAGGCCGCGGCGTTCGACAGCCGCTCGAGATTGAGCATCTCGGTCATCTGCTCGAAACCGCGTTCCTCCTCGCCGACGAGGGAGGCCTTCGCGCCGCCGAACTCGACCGCTCCCGTCGGTACCGATATCGTCCCGAGTTTGTCCTTGAGCCGACGGTAGCGCTGGTCGTTGACCTCGCCGGGGGAGAGCGGGCCATCCTCGAGTCGGTCGCCCTTGGTCCAGGGGCCGTCCGAGCGGTCGGGGTCGGCGTGGGGGACGAGAAACATCGAGAGACCGTCGGTCCCTTCGGGTGCGTCGGGAGTGCGTGCCAGCGCGAGCGTTCCCTCGGCGTCGATGTTCGAACAGAACCACTTTTCGCCGGTGAGTCGCCAGCAGTCGGCTTCATCGTCGTACTCGGCGAGTGTCTCGGCAGCACCGACGTCGCTGCCGCCTTGCTTCTCGGTGAGAAACATCGCACCCTCGATCAGCCCCTCGTAGTCGCGGCTGGTCAGCGCCTCGTAATACGCTGCGAGAGAACCGTCGTCGAACTTCTCGAGGACGAGCGCCGCACCGGCGGTCATCGCGACCGGGCAGTCGAAGCCGGGGTCGGCATAGGACAGCAGGTACTGCATCGCGAGGTTGTGGGAAAGCGGCATCGGCTCGTCCCGATCCGGCGGTGTTTCGAACGCATCGGCGACGATCCCGTGCTCGTAGGCCAGGCGCTCGGTCTCGAGCAGTTCCGCAGGATATCGCACGCGGTTCTGGACCTCGCCGTGTTTGTCGTAGGACTCGAGTTCGGGACCGTGGTCGTCGACGTAGTCGGCGTTGTCGGCGATCGTGTGGCCGACGACTTCGCCGAACGCTGTGAGTCGCGGTTCGGCCCACTCGAACTCCTCGTCGGTGTATATCCGCCGGAGTTCCCGCCGAATGGCCCGGTCGAGTTTCCAGTAGTTGACGCCTCGTCCTTCCTCGAACTTGCTGTAGTCGAGAGCCGAACCCATACCGAGATACTTGGTGACATACCCCGTAAAACCGGTGTAAACAAACGGATCGTCGGTGGTCGACGGTTTCCAGGCGACTGGCTAACCGTCTCGTTTCGAATTCGAGTTACGACCGGTCGCTCGCCGTCGTGAGCCGCGTTCGCGGGAAGACGTACACGGTCAGCGACGAGGGGACGACGCCGTTTCGCTTCACGGTGGCGTGCGGGTAGACCGCCCCGACGACCGGCACGTCGGGGTCGTAACCCTCGTTGGTCGGATAGTCGGCCACGGTGGTGACGGCCTCGGAAATCGAGACCGCGTCCGCACGGTACGGCGAGACGTCGACGACCGTCAGGCGGTCGCCCGTCTCGCGGTCGCGAACCACATCTCCCGGCCAGATCGCATGCTCGTCACAGTAGGCGGGTTCGACGGCCTCGTCTTCCTCGACGAACACCGGCGCATCGCAGTCGTGACACTCGAGCGAAATTTCTCCCGGCGGCGGCGTCCGACCCTCGGTGATCTCGATGGCGATCCGGCGGACGTGCTTACACCGCACGCCACGGAAGACGTGGTCGGGACAGGTACAGCGGCCCGCCTCGAGATCGACGAGGTAGGTGCTGTCGCTTGCGGACTCGATCTCGTAGAGGCCGTCGCCCAGCGGGAGCACCGACATCGGCTCGGTGCGTGCCCGGAGCGACCGCTTCTCGAGGTGATCGGTGGACGGTACTGGCAGCGGCGCTTTCGGTGATGCGTTTGTTTTCATAGGTGCATCGAGGGGCGAACTGGTCGGCTGGCTATTCGACTCTATTACGGGTTCGACGCGTATAACGCCCTCGCCGGAGGTTAGATCGACTGTAAGTCCAGGATTCTGACTTCAGTCAGGCGTCGAGCGAGAACCGTACGACCGCGAGTTCGTCGCCACTCGAGTCGCCATCCCGATCCGTGATTCCGAGGACTCGCGCCAGCAAACGTCGTTGACCGGCGTAGACCTCGAGCAGTCGAGTCCGTTTGCCGTCGTCGGTGACGACCTCGCCGATCGCTGGCTCTCGAGTACCCCGGAACCGGACCGTACACGCGGCTGGCTCCCGGAAGTTGGTCCACCAGATCGTCTCCGATTTCGGCGTGACGGCGACGAGCGTCCCGTCGTCGCGGGCGTACGCGACCGGCATCGTGTACTCCCGACCGCTCCGACGGCCCCTGTAGGTAACGAGCACGAGCGCGAAACTGGCGAGCGGGTGCAGCGGCGATCGAAGGAGCCACCGAACGATCGGATTCACGACGCGGGTTTCGAACTCGCGGCCGACCGTCACGACGTTGCTCGAGACGCGAGACACGACAGGCAGATACGAGCGACTGGCCCATCACTGCTTGGGCAACCGTACCGAAACACGTGAACTCTAAAGGGACGCACCCGTCTCATCGGATATGGGACTGCTGGACGGGCTTCGATCCGTACTCGGATTGCGTGCCGAAGCCGACGCGAGCCGCGACGCCGACCCCGACGACCTCTTCGGGATGAGCACCGCCTACGTGACGATGGAGGCCGAACTCGGCTACGAGTCAGCAGACGTCGGCGCACTCTGTTTCTCCGGCGTCGACTCACGTAGCTTCCGGGAGGCCGTCGACGAGGTCGAGGCCATTCTGGAAGCCGGCCAGGAGGAGACCGGCACCGACTTCTCGGTCTCCGAGGACGACCACGGCTACCACTGGGTCGTTCTCGAGGATGACGACCCCGAGGACCTGATCACCAGCCTCCACTTCGCCGCCGACACGTTCATCGAGCACGGCTACGGCTCGCGGCTGCTCGCCGCCGTCTTCGCCTACGAGAGAGCCGATACCGTCTCACGGCATCGAGACGGAGGCGGCGAAGCCGCCGGAGCGAACGGACCCGCCTACTGGATCTACTCGTTCCGCCGGGGCGCGTACTACCCCTTCGCGCCCCAACCCGGCAGGGAACGCGACTCGGGCGCGGAGTTCAAACTCGAGGCCGCGTTAGACGGCGAACTCGAGATCGAACGGGAAAAAGAGTACTGGTACCCGCTGTGGCCGAGTGCAAGCGGTACTCATCCCTGGGAATGAGTGTCGTCTGCTCGACCGCCCCAACCACTGTGGCGGCAGGTGTATGCCGCTTCGACCGGGACAGCGAGTACGGCAGGTGACCGACGCCACATCGTCGCTGTACCAGACACGCACCGACTCGGGTCCTGCCGATTTTTTCGTTCCCGTCCCGTTCCCGTCCCGTTCCCGTCCCGTTCGCATCGAGACGGACCCATTATACTGGTCCGTTGAGTAACTCCCGTCAGTGACCAACTGGAACCAGCACGAGGGTGATTCACGGAACGCGGGAACCCGACGCGACCGTGACGGTCCGCTTCGGGTCGAGACCGACTGGATAGTCGACCTCACCGGCCCGGTCGGATCGCCGGTGCTCGACCACGATACAGTCTTCGTCGGAACCGAACGAGGAAACCTCTACGCACTCGAGCGGGAGACCGGCCGTCGGCGGTGGACGTTCGAGACCCTGAGCGCGACGAACGCGACGCCGATCGTCACCCGCGACCGACTGTTTCTCGCCACCGACGACGGCACCGTCTACGCGATCGATCCCGGGACGGGAGACGAACTGTGGAGTACGGACCTCCCGGCCTCTCTCTCCTCGTCGCCCACGTTCGACGACGGCCAGCTGTACGTCGGCCACACGGCCGGTCTCTCGGCGCTCGAGGGTGAAACCGGTGACGTGATCTGGACCCACGAGACCGAGTCGGCAGTCGTCGGCTGTCCAGCCGTCGGCGACGAAACGGAGTCGGCCCCGCTCGAGGAGAGCCAGCCCCAGGCTCCGGAGGCCGACGGGCTGTCGGTCGACGTACCGACCGAGATCGAGGCCGAAACTGAGACTGTTTCGGCCGATGCAGGCGTCTACGTCGGCACAGAGGGCGGAACCGTCTACGGCCTCGAGTGCGAGACGGGCGAGGAAGCCTGGACGGCACCGGCGGACGGCGGTATCGCTGGTGGACCGACGGTCGCGGACGGACTGGTCTACGTGAGCGACGACGACGGCACCATGATCGCGATGGACGCCGACTCCGGACAGTCGTGGTTCACTTACGAGATCCGCGACGCGTTCAGCACCTCGGCAACCGTGCTTCCGGAACTCGATGCAACGTTTCTCGGCGCGACCGACGGCTATCTCCACGTCACCGACACGACGTTCGGCCGGCGCAAACTCCGTGGTTGGCTGTTCGCGAAGAAAGGCGTCCAGCTCGACGGTCCAGTCCACGGCAGCCCCGTCGTCGTCGGCGATGTCGTCTGTGTCGCCGACTCGACGGGCTCGCTGTACGGACTCGACATTGCCGACGACTGCACACACCTCTGGCACTTCGGTGTCGACGACGCCATCTCGAGTACGCCAGCGGTTGGTGACGAGCAACTGTTCGTCGGCAGCGACGGCGGGCAGTTGTACTGTTTGACCTGGAACCCCGACGAGGCACGACCGTAGCTCTTCTTGCCTAAAGCCATCGACCGATTTTCGACTGGGTCGACGCAGTCGTGCACTTTCACTTTCACTCTCCTGTTAACGGAGGTTTATGAGGGGGCCGGCACAACGAGAGTATATGCCCGACGCAGATCTCGAGACGCTCCCCGGCGTTGGACCGGCAACCGCAGAGAAACTCCAGGATGCAGGCTTCGAATCGTTCCAGAGTCTCGCCGTCGCCTCGCCCTCGGAGCTGTCGAATACGGCCGACGTCGGCGAGTCCACTGCCGCAGACATCGTCAGTGCCGCTCGCGACGCCGCCGACATCGGCGGCTTCGAGACCGGGTCGACGGTACTCGAACGACGGAACAAGATCGGAAAACTGAGCTGGCACATCGACGAGGTCGACGACCTGCTCGGTGGCGGCATCGAGACCCAGTCGATCACCGAGGTGTACGGCGAGTTCGGCTCCGGCAAGTCCCAGGTCACTCACCAGATGGCCGTCAACGTCCAACTTCCCGAGGAGGTCGGCGGTCTCCACGGCAGCGCGATGTTTATCGACAGCGAGGACACGTTCCGCCCCGAGCGAATCGACGACATGGTCCGTGGACTGCCCGAGGAGGCAATCGAAGCAACCATGGAGGACCGCGAGATCGAGGGGTCGGCCGACGACGAGGAGGCCCTCGACGAACTCGTCGACGCCATCCTCGAGAAGATCCACGTCGCGAAGGCGTTCAACTCCAACCACCAGATGCTGCTGGCCGAGAAAGCCCAGGAGCTGGCGGGTGAACACGAGGACTCGGACTACCCCATCCGACTGCTCTGTGTCGACTCGCTGACGGCCCACTTCCGCGCCGAGTACGTCGGCCGTGGCGAACTCGCAGACCGCCAGCAGAAGCTCAACAAGCACCTCCACGACCTCGACAAGGTCGGCAACCTCTACAACGCCGCAGTGATCGTCACCAACCAGGTCGCCTCGAACCCCGACTCCTACTTCGGCGATCCGACACAGCCGATCGGTGGCAACATCCTCGGCCACAAGTCCACGTTCCGTATCTATCTGCGCAAGTCCAAGGGAGACAAGCGGATCGTCCGACTGGTCGACGCACCGAACCTCGCCGACGGCGAGGCCGTCATGCGCGTCGAGGACGCCGGCCTGACACCCGAGTAGCGAACACTCCCTCAATACGTCTCCGGCGTACCGGTTCGAGAGCGGTGATCCATCCCGGTAAGAGCACCACGAACGCCGATTTTGACACCACGAAGTAGTACCCAGACACGAACGAGAACCGACATTCCTTTTCCCACTCCCCGCGCATCCACACCCATGTACGTCGGACGATTCGTCGTCGTCGGCCCCGAGGTCGGTGCCTACCGCGTCTCCTCGAGATCGTTCCCGAACCGCGAGATTACCGCTCGAGACGAAGCGCTCACCGTCGGTCCTACCGACGATGCGCCGGAGACTGACAACCCCTACGTCTCCTACAACTGCCTGCGGGTCGTCGAGACGCCGACCGGCGAGACCGCCGCGTTCGGCAACGGATCACACGTCGATCCGATCGCGGAGAAACTCGAGTTGGGCTACCCGGCTCGAGACGCGCTCGCGGAGAGTCTCCTCGCGCTGGATTACGAGAAAGACGACTACGACACGCCACGCATCGCCGCGACGATCGACGACAGCGGCGCGGCGCTGGTCGGAACGGTCCGCAAGGACGCACTGCTGGTCGAGACCGTCGCGGAGCCGACGCTGGTCGCGACCTACGAGAAAGACTCCCCCGAGGCGTTCGAGTTCGACGCCGAACGTGCGGAGGAGGCAGCACGGGAGGCGTACGGCCTCGAACTCGAACACGAGGTCTGTGCCGCAGGCGTGGCGCTGACCGACAACGGGTTCGAGACGGCGATCGAGAACGGCAACTGAGACGGGTTACTGTAACGAATCCCTGGTACAACCGCAAGAGAGTCTTCGAGTCTCCCGGTACCGACCGAACAGCGCTATTCGAGTTCGGAGCTATACGGTTTGCTGTCCGTCAGTTCCGGCGCGACCGCGGCTCCTGCGGTCGCGCCAGTACATCGGTACAGCATTCCGTCTCAATCGTACCCTGCTCGCCGTCGCACTCGCTCTCGAGGAGGCCCTCGAGGCGACGTTGAAATTCGTCGTCCTCGAGTTCGCCTTCGGCGTACCGCCGACGAAGGGTTCGACGGGCGTCTCGGAATCGGCGTCGCCGTCTGCACCGACATCCGTGACCGTGTCCGAGTTCGCCCGCGGTTCGGTAAGCGGCGTCGCGTCGAGAGCCGCGTTGGCCTGGGTGACGACGCCCAGAGTCAGGCAGCGAGCGACGGCCAGGGCGAGTGCGCCGACGAGAAAGAAAGATAGCAGTTCGAACGGAAACGACGCGTCGGTAACTCGCCCAAGATACATACCGATCCGATGGATACCATCGGACGTGAAGGTCGGACTCATCTCGGACGTCCACAGCAACCGGATCGCCCTCGAGGCCGTCCTCGAGGACATGCCGCCGGTCGACGAACTCGCCTGCGCGGGCGACGTCGTCGGCTACAACCCCTGGCCGGCAGATTGCGTCGACGAACTACGCGAGCGCGGGGTAGCGACGGTGATGGGCAACCACGACGCAGCAGTCGCCACGGAGACACCGTTCCGGTTCAACGGGATCGCACAGGCGGGCGTCGAACACGCCGAGGGAGAACTCTCCACGGAGCAACTCGAGTGGCTCGCAGACCTCCCGAAAGAGCGCCTCGAGTGCGACGGTCGGCTGAAGATCGTTCACGGTCACCCCGATGATCCGGACCGGTACAGCCGGTACACCTACCCAGAGGAGTTCTCGCCGCGCATGCTCGACGACGAGGACGTGCTCGTCCTCGGTCACACACACGTCCAGGGCGTCGAGAAGTTCGCTGAGGGGATCGTCCTCAATCCTGGTAGCGTCGGCCAGCCACGCGACGGCGACCCGCGGGCGGGCTATGCAGTGATCGACCTCGACGCAATGACGGTCGAAACCCACCGCGTCGAATACGATATCGAGACAGTCCAAGAGACGGTCCAGGAGGTCGGCCTTCCCGAGCGAATCGGCCGGCGACTCGAGCGTGGAACGTAATCGGAAAACGATTCTTTTTAGATTGGTTACTCCCGATTCCGATTCAGGATAGATGCTCGGACGGTTCTGTGAAGACGTGCGGACGATGTGTGATCGGGACCCGGCCGCGAGAGGTTGTCTCGAGGTCGTTCTCTGTTACCCGGGCGTTCATGCCGTCTGGGGGCACAGAATCGCCCATCGGCTCTGGAACGCCGGGCTTTACCTGTTTGCGAGACTGTTCTCTCAGTTGGTACGGTGGCTGACTGGCGTCGAGATTCATCCCGGCGCGACGATCGGACGCCGGGTAACGATCGACCACGGGATGGGAGTCGTCATCGGCGAGACGGCCGATATCGGCGACGACGTCCACATGTATCACGGCGTCACGCTCGGTGGCGACACGAGCGAGCCGGTCAAACGGCACCCGACAGTCGAGGACGGTGCGAAAATCGGCGCGAACGCGACGCTTCTGGGAGACATCACCATCGGCGAGGGTGCTGCCGTTGGCGCTGGGTCGGTCGTCACGGACGACGTCGAACCGGAAGCGACCGTTGCGGGTTCGCCAGCCCGACGGATCGACGACTGAGACAGTTTGCTGTAAGTCAATTACCGCCGACCGCCGGCCCCGTTCTGGCGATCGGCGGGAACTAGTTACAGCAATCCGGATGATACGGGCTGTTGTCCCGATCTCCTGTAGTGCCCGCGAACCGTCTCGCGGTTGTCCCGTCACTGACACACGACAGCGACGGAGTGCAGCCCAACACACCGTGTGGCCGAGTTTATCCGTCGTCGACGGTGCCGTTGGTTCCCGGCGGCGATCCCTCCGCCGGAACGCCGTCCTCGGTCTCGACGTCGCTCGTGGATTCGGCGACGGCGTCGTCGGTCATCTTCGCGTCGGCGTCGGCGGTGTAACCGAGCTCGAACCAGAGTTTGGCTGTACAGTCCATCGCCGTCCCGTCGAGGTCCGTCCCGCTTTCTTGCTGGTCGAGGTAGCCGTTACAGCGGCCGTGTTTGGCGACGTTCAGCAGCGACGCCGCAGAGCCACATTCGGGACAGTCGATGTAGTAATTGCCTGCCTCGTCCTGGTGCCAGGAGTCCGGCGTCAGTTCGGTGTAGGCCGCGTCGACGTTTCGGTCACCCATACCCGTTCGTGGACGGCAGGGTCAGTAAGTGCCGGCCCGGAGCACGCAACCAGCGGCTCGAGCCACACTCGCGTATCGGTCGCCGTGACAGTTCATCTTCGGTAGACTAGCTCTTATGCCGCTGTACGGGCTACGCTCATCGATGGTCTCGAGCCCCACCCGACGGCGGACGCTCCTGACGGGGGTTGGCACAACAGTCGTGGCCGCAATCGCCGGCTGTCTCGGAGACGACAACGGCAGCGAGAGCGAAGCGGACGAGCCTGTCGTCGACGAAGCCGAGATGACTGAGGGGAACACCGATCCCGACGCGTGGCACGACGTCGAGACGATCCGGTTCGACGGCTGGGTCGGCGGCTGGGTCGGCGTCGAACCATCAGCCATCGACCGAGTCGAGAACCCGACGCTCGTTCTCGTCGACGGCCGCGAGTACGAGGTGAGCTGGAAGAACATGGACGGCGTCCACCACAACATCGCGTTCTGGGACGCGAACCGCGAGGTCGTCGCAGACTACTCGAGTCCTGGAAACGAGGTCGTCGGCGAAGTCGAGACGCTCACGCTCGAGGCGACCGACGAGATGGCGACCTACCGCTGTGAGTACCAGCCCGAAGGTCAGCGGGGCGACGTCGTAGTGCTGGAAGACCGCTAGCGGACACGACCGATTACAGATCCGAGTACAGTGCGTGAGACGTGGAAACAGTCTTTAATCGACCGACAGCGTATATGTGTGCAATGCCCCCAATGCTCACTGACGATGTCGCAGTAGTGACCGGTGGCTCGAGCGGCAACGGACGGGCGATCGCCCGCCGGTTCGCGGCCGAGGGAGCCGACGTGGTGATCGCGGACCTGCAGGAAGACCCCCGTGAGGGCGGGACACCGACACACGAACTGATCGAAGCAGAGACCGACGCCGACACGACGTTCGTCGAGTGTGATGTCTCGAGCGTGACAGACCTCGAGAACGCCGTCGAGGCGGCCGAGGCGTTCGGCGGTATTACCGTGATGGTGAACAACGCCGGCATCTTCCACGGCGAGGAGTTTCTCGAGGTCGACGAGGCGGCGTTCGACCGGATGATGGACGTCAACGTCAAGGGCGTCTACTTCGGCGCGCAGGCGGCGGCAAAGCGGATGGTCGAGGGCGAAAGAGAGGGCGGCACCATCGTCAACCTCTCGTCGGTCGCCGGACTCGAGGGATCGGGCGATTTCGTCACCTACTGTGGAACGAAAGGCGCAGTTCGCCTCCTCACGTACGCGATGGCCGGGAGACTCGGCACCGAGGGAATCCGCGTGAACGCGATCCATCCCGGACTGATCGAGACGAAGATGACGACCGACGACTACGCGATCATTGGGACCGACGTCGAAGAAGGGTTCCTCGAGGCGATCCCGGCCGGTCGTGCCGGGCAACCGGAAGATGTCGCCGACGCAGCGGTATACCTCGCGAGCGACCGCTCGGAATACGTCACCGGCGAGTCGCTGATCGTCGACGGCGGAATGACGAACACGCAGTAACGATCGATACGGTCAGCGAACGACGGTGACCGGGGCCGGTGCCCGACGGACCACCGTTTCGGCGACGCTCCCGAGTAAGATCCGGGAGACACCCGACCGGCCGTGGCTGCCGACCAGAATGTGCTCGACATCGTTGTCCTCGTCTTCGGCGAACTCAACGACCTCGCGGGCCGGATCACCGACGACGATCTCAGCTCGGTACTCCACGTCTTCGGTTCCCTCGAGGTCGTCGAGGTGTTCCTCGAGGTCGCTCGAGGCCTCCTCGCGCTCGCTTTTGATCGCCTCCTGTGCGAGATTGATGCCGGCACTGGTCGACCCACCCGCGGCCTCGACGACGCGCAGCAGAACGATCTCCTCGTCGGCGTACTCCTCGAATGCACGATCGACTGCCTTCTGGGCGGGCATCGACCCGTCGTAGGCTACGAGAACGGTCATACGTATAGTAAGTGGGTGGGAGATCATAAACCCCCAGAACAGTCTTCAGAGCCCAAGAGAAACGATTCGACGAGTCGGTTTCTGACGAGGCGGCTCTGAAAGAGGCTAAACTACTCTCGAGCCGCGCGGGATTTATGCCTGCTTCGTCCCTATACCTCTCTGTGAGTACGCGAACGAGTGCGCTCGACGCAGTCGTCTACGGTGTCGACATCCAGAGCGGTGACGTACGCGGTGACGCACCGTCGTACGCACTGGTCAGGTACGACGGCGACGATGTCGCCCGGGACGTCGTCTCCCACCGGAAACTCAGACGGCTGATCGACGACGAGGGGCCGGCGATCGTCGCGACGGACAATATGTACGAGCTGGCGGCCGACAAGGACGAACTGATCCACTTCCTGGGGACGCTGCCCGCGGGCACGAAACTCGTTCAGGTGACGGGCGACCAACAACCCGAGCCGCTCTCTCGCGTCGCGAAACGCCACGGCATCCCCTACGGGAAAGAGCCGATGGAAGAGGCCGAGGCCGCCGCTCGCCTTGCGGCCCACAACGTCGGCTACGAGGTCTCGGCTTTCACCGACACCACGACGGTCAAGGTCTCTCGGGGGCGCTCGACCGGTAGCGGCGGCTGGAGCGAGGACCGCTTCACCCGGCGCATCCACGGCTCCGTGAAAAAGCGGGCCCGGGAGGTCGAGTCCGAACTCGAGGACGCCACCCTCGAGTACGAGAAAGACGTTCGTGAGGCCTACGGCGGGTTCGCCAACGCGATCTTTACCGTCGAGGCGCGGCCCCAGGACATTCCCGTCTCGCGCAATCGGTCGGGCGACATTCGCGTCGAGATCGAACGCGAACGCCGCGACGGCATCGAGTTCCGTCCGCTCGCGAAGCGCCGCGATCACGTCCTCGTCGGTATCGATCCGGGAACGACGACCGCCGTCGCCATCGTCGATCTCGAGGGGGAGGTGTTAGACGTCTGGAGCTCTCGCACCAGCGACACCGCCGAAGTGATCGAGTGGATCGTCGAGCGGGGGCGACCGATCGTCGTCGCTGCCGACGTGACGCCGATGCCCGAAACGGTCGAGAAGTTTCGGCGGAGCTTCGACGCAGCCGGTTGGACGCCGGAGACGGATCTGCCCGTCGACGAGAAACAACACCGAACCCGCAACCACCAGTACGAGAACGACCACCAGCGCGACGCCATGGCGGCGGCTCTCTACGCCGTCGACGCTCACGAGGACCAGTTCGATCGCATCGCGAAGAAACTTCCGCCGGGGATCGATCGCGGCGAGGTCACCGCCCGCGTCGTCGCCGGCGAGGAGAGCGTCGAGGCCGTCCTCGCAGAGTTGGAAGACGAGGGCGACGGTGACGAGGAGACGACGACCCACGAACCCCGTGAACTCACCGCCGAGGAACAGCGGATCAAGGAACTCGAGAAGCAGGTCGAGCGCCTCCAGTCACACGTCACTACCCTGGAAGACCGACTCGCAGAGAAAGACGACCGTATCGACGAACTCGAGGTCGAACTGGACGAGACGCGCCGGAAAGAGCGCAGAGAAGTCCGACGGAACCGGGAGGTGACCCGCTACCGTCGCAAGGCGGAACGACTCGAGTACGAACGCGACGAAGCCCGGGAGAAGGTCGACGAACTCGAGCAGAAAGTCGACCGGATGAAGGCACTCTGGAAGCTGGATCACTCGAACTTCAGCGACGTCTCCGCGGAGAAAGAGGGACTGGTGCCGGTCAAAGTCGTCGAGAAGTTCACCAAGGGTGCGATCCGGGAAGCCGACGACCAGTACGGTCTCGCACCTGGAGACGTGATCTACCTACGCGACGCCAGCGGTGCCGGTCGCTCGACCGCGGAGTTGCTCGCGGGGTTCGAACCTCGCGTAATCCTGAAAGAAGGTGGCCTCTCCGACGTTGCCGACGAGATCCTCTTCGAGGCCGAGATCCCGATCGGACCGGCCGGCGACGTAGCGATGCAAGAGGTCGACGAACTCGCCGTCGCCCGCGAGGACGACGTCGAGGCGGTGATCGACGACTGGCACGACCGAGCCGAAGAACGGCGGCGCGATCGGAAGGCAGCGATGGTCGACCAACTCATCAGCGAGCATCGAGCGGGCGACGACGAAGTGTAGTCTCGCGTCCGGCGACGTGGCGTACGCGTTGTCCGCACCGACAACCGTTCCGTTCCAAACCACTCGAGTGACTCGAGTCCGAGTCCGCTCTTTGATCACTGCCGGCCGCAGCTACAGCATCCCGAAGCTCTGGAGCACACTCGAGACCAGTGACTTGACGACCAGTCCGAGTCCGGCGAGCACGAGCGCGATGCCGCCCGCGATCACGAGGTTTTCGTACGCGACGAGTCCGATACCGGCAAGCAACGCCAGGATACCGACGATCCCGAGCGGGCCGAGTTTGTCCAACATACGCTCGAGTGGCCAGGGGAAGAAAATAAACGACGTGGTTTCTGCCTCGATGGCGACGGCAGATCACTCGAGGGTCCCCGACCGCGTGTGACGGTGTGACTTCGTTCTCGGGACCATCGTGATTTCGGCCGTGCCGGCCACCGCTCCGGCCGACGAAATCAATAAAGGGTTAAACCGTTCGAACTCGAATCCCGCCCCATGAGCGAAGACGGAGATGGCGGTCGGAAGAACCTCCGGATGCCCGAGGACGACGAGGTCTTCGCGACCGTCACCGACATGCTCGGGGCGAATCGGGTCAAAGTACGGTGTGCGGACGGGACGGAACGTACCGCCCGCATTCCTGGCAAGATGCAAAAGCGCATCTGGATCCGTGAAGACGATGTCGTTCTCGTCGAACCCTGGGACTGGCAGGACGAAAAGGCAGACATCACCTGGCGCTACGAGAAAAGCGAAGCCGACCAACTCCGGCAAGAAGGCCACATTCAGTAGCTGCCGGTCGACCGTTCGTTCTCGGCCGTGTCTCGTTCCCGAGAGCGACGGCGGCGACGGTCGCGTTTTCTTCGTCGATTCTGTCGACGCGCTCGAGTTCGATTGGATCGACTCCGTTCTGTACTCACTGACTCTGTTTGCACACCATCGTATCGTCCACACCGGTCACGCGAACGCGCTTCCGTCGTTCGATTTGATCACACTAACTGACAGCGGTTACCGCTTGGAAGAGAGAAAGCGAAACGAGCAGACGGTCCCGATTAGTTCGGAGAAACGCTGATCCGGACGGTCGCGACGCCTGGAATCGAGAGTTTGGCGATCCGTCCACGGAGTCGGCGTGCGAGCGCGCGACCGCCTGCCAGGGCCAGCGTGACTGCCCCGACGACGGCTGCGGTGACCGACGCTGCGAGGGTGGGGTTGCTGAGCGCCCAGAGTACTGCCAGGGCGAGGGCGACGAACGCGACGCCGCTTCCGAGGGTCCCTGTCCCGGGTGATGATTCTGTGCCGATGCCGTTCTGTGGAATTTGGGTACTTTGTCTCATGGTTGTCGACTGGCGCTTCCCGGCTGGAAACGACTTGTCTCAGTTCGAGATACGGTGTCCAGCTATAAAAACATTTCACCAAAGTGGTATGAATAGATAATTGGTACCAAGCAACAAGCATCTATTTGTACGATAATAGGGCTAGATAGCCCCGTAATGATTACCATGGTGTAGTCTATCAACGTAACGGATTGGTTATATAATTCGTTATAGATCGATTCTCGACCGAGATTGGGTACGGTCGTTGGCGACGGTCGCGACTGGACGGCAACGGAGACGCGACGACACGTCTTCGTGGCTGGATTTCATCAGTCCACAAAACCGAGTTGAAGACGAAGAGTCGACGGCCCACCGCTCGCCGACTACAGTTCCGCGACGTCTTCGATGGCGTCGGTCAGTGCTTCGATCGACTCGCGATCGTGCTCGCCCATGTGTCCGATTCGGAACGTCTTTTCACCGAGTGTGGAACCGTACCCGTTCGAGAAGACCATGTCGTACTCTTCGGAGACGGTGTCGATGGTTTCCGCGACGTCGATCCCGTACGTGTTCTCGATACAGCTTACCGTCTGGGACTCGTATCCCTCTTCGGGGAACAGCTCGAAGTGCTTGCGAGCCCACTCGCGGGTATATTCGGCCATCTCCCGGTGACGCTGGTCGCGGGCGTCGTGGCCTTCCTCGAGCATGTGTTTCATCTGTTTGCGGTAGGCGAGCATGACCGGAATCGCCGGCGTGGAGTGTGTCTGGCCCTTCCGCTCGTAGTAGTCGATAGTCCGCTGGAAGCCGCCGTACCACGACGCCGACTCGGACTCGAGTTCGCGCTCGTAGGCCTCGTCGCTGACGACACAGACGGCGAGGCCGGGTGGCATCGCGAAGGCCTTCTGGACCGAGGTGAAAACGACGTCGATGTTGTGGTCGTCGACGTCGACGTAATCCCCACCCAGTGCCGAGACGGCGTCGACGACGAAGTACGTGTCTTCGTATTCGGCGACGACGTCGCCGATTTCCGCTACGGGGTTTCGGACGCCGGTCGAACTCTCGTTCATCACGCAGGTGACGACGTCGTAGTCGGTGTCGCTTTCCTTCAAGTACTCGCGGACGTCCTCGGGCTTGACTGCCTTCCCCCACTCGTACTCGAGCGTGTCGACGTTCTTGCCGAGGCGTCTGGCGACGTTGGCTTGGCGCTCACTGAAGCTCCCGCAGGTCGTACAGAGGACGTTCTCGTCGACGAGATTGAGGATTGCGCTCTCCATGAACGCGGTGCCGGAGCCAGTGAGGATCACGACCTCGTTGTCGGTTCCGAGGAACTCTTTCGTGTCCTCGACGATGGTCGTGTAGAGATCGGTCATCCGGCCCATCCGGTGACCGAAGGGCCGTTCACACATTGCCTCGACGACATCCTCACGCACCTCGGTCGGGCCGGGAATGTACAGCGTCTTGTCGGGATACTCGTCTTTGTATTCGCGTTTCTCGGTCACGGAACCACCTGAGTACAGCCTACTGGGACACGAGACGGTATGGTACTTTTGATGCCCGCGGAAATCGCCAGCCGTGCTGGAGGTCAGCTACAGCAGTAAAAAGAACACAGCGGCGGAAACCGATTATTCGATGATGAGGTCGCCGTTCATCGCGACGTCGTGTGGAGCACAGACGTAGGCGTCCATCTCCTCGCTTGCCGTGAACTCGAGGAACTGGTCGTCGGGTTCGTCGTCGGTCGTTTCCTCGGTCTGGAGGCCGTCGACGACTTCGTCGTCTTCGTTCCAGATCTCGATGTTGTGGTTGCCACCGTCGCCGACGGGCCAGCCGATCTCGTACTCCTCGCCTTCCTGGAGGATGAGCGTCGGGTTGACGTCGTCTTCGATCTCTGCGGGCTCGAGGCCTTCCCAGCCGGCGGTCTGTGCGTCGAGTTCGATCGTCGTACCGGGCTCGATCTCATATCCGTCTTCTTCGTCGTCACCGTTTTCTTCGCCGTTCTCGCCGTTGCCGTTACAACCAGCGACGAGTGCCGTCGCGGCTGCCCCACCAGTAATCTTCAGCGCAGTTCGGCGCGAAATCGGGCTATCTCGTGTCATCAACCTGTTGTTAGTGTTGATCACATAAAAATTGGTCTCCTCCATTGGTGCATCGGTATGTACTCGCATGACAGGGCTGAACCTCCTCTCGAGAATCTCATCAGTGGAACCTGTCGAGCGAACTCGACCGATACTGTCGGAGTGATGACTGGATGCAGGAGCTCTCGGTGGGTGCGCGAAACGAACGTGGATCGACCGCTGTACGCGATTCCACACAGCAGCGACTCGTCCCGCGGCTCACTGACCCAACCCACCACTCTATCTCACGGCCGAACGTCTCGTTTTCGTCCCTCGCTCGAAGAGCCAAGCGACAGCCGCAGGAAGGCCGGGGTCGCTACGACCGCGATGGCAACCTCGAGGCCGCCGACGACGAGGAACGCGAGGTCGTAGCCGTAGCTTCCGGCGACGGTCCCGCCGATCAGAAAGCCACCGAGGAACCCAAGGCTGCCGGCGAGGTTGAACCCGGCCATTGCGAGTCCGCGCTCGCTTTCGTCGGCGATGTCGGTCACGAGCGCCATCGTCGTCGGCGAAACCAGGGCTCCGAGCACGCCGATGGCGATCATCGCGACGGCCGCGAGCACTACCGTCGGCGCGGAACCGACCGCGAGGATGCCGAATCCATAACAGATCGAGCCGACGACGATCGGGATCGTTCGACCGATCCGATCCGACAGCGCACCCATGGGATACTGCAACAGGGCAAACGGAGCGAAAAAACACGCGAGCAAGAGACCCGTCGTTCCAGCGTCGAGACCAAACGTCTCCTGAAAGTACAGCGTTCCGACCAGCGCGAAGAAGCCGGCTGTCATCCGATCGACGAACCCGAACGCGTAGGGAATCGACAGTGTCGGCTGCCGACGCACGCCCTCGAGCAGTGCTCCGGCGCTGCGACGACGAGTCGGTGCTCGATCCGTGACGGCCGTGACCAGCGCGCCGACACAGAGCAACAGCGTCGTGGCGGCAACCAGCGGCGCGAGCGGGTGTATTTCCGTCAACTGCCCGCCGACCGGCGCACCCAGTGCGGCCCCGAGCCCGATTGCGATCCCGGCTGCACCCATGTTCCGGCCGTTGCCGCCGCCGAGGTCCATCAACATGGTCATCGTCAGCGAGAGCGCGCCGATGGTCATCGCGCCCTGAAAGACTCGCAACAAGAGCACCCCCTCGAAGGGAATCGATCCGATCGTGGGAACGAGCGCGAGCAGACCGTACCCTGTCGCGCCAGCGACGGCTCCGGCGACGATCAACGGCGTCCGCTTCCCCGTCACATCGCTTACAGCACCCCAGACGCCGACGAAGGCGACGTAGGCTGCGAACTCGGCGACGAGAAACCACATGCTCGCGTCCAGCGCTGTCTCGGCAAACGGTGAAGTCGTCGCCTCGGCTCCCAGCGCCGAGACGAGCGTCGCGATTCCCGGATAGAGCAATAGCTGCGAGAAGAGAACGGCGAAGACGACCGCCGCGAGGACGACTCGATCCCGATCTCTCGAGTCCACGCACGCGGCTAGGGGACAGGGGGTCAAGAAGGCGTTCGTCTCCGTCGAGCGAACTCAGCTTCCGACGACGTCGGTCGCTTCCGCGAGCGAGAACTGCCCTTCGTACAGCGCGCTTCCGACGACCACGGCGGCCGCGCCAGCGTCTTCGAGCGCCCGAACGTCTTCGAGAGTCGCGACGCCGCCGCTGGCGACCACCGGAATCTCGGTCGCTTCGACCAGTTCACGGACCGGTTCGGCCGCGACGCCCTCGAGTTTCCCCTCGACGTCGACGTTCGTAAAGAGGATCGCCGCGGCACCAAGTCCCTCGTATCGCTCGGCGGCCTCGACCGGCGAGATGCCGACACCCTCGGTCCAGCCCTCGACGACGACCTCACCGTCTTTCGCATCGAGACTGACGACGACGCTGTCCGGGTATTCTTCGCTGATCTCGGCGACAATCTCGGGATTCTCGACCGCCGCAGTGCCGAGAATGACTCGATCGACGCCGCGCTCGAGGAGTTCGACCGCGTCCTCGGCAGTCCGGATGCCGCCGCCCAGTTGCGTCGGGACGTCGACGGCGTCGACGACCGCGTCGATCGCGTCTCCGTTCTCTCGTTCGCCCTCGAACGCGCCGTCGAGATCGATCAGGTGCAGCGACTCCGCGCCGGCCTCGACCCACTTGCGGGCTGCCTCGACCGGGTCGCCGTAGGTCTTCTCGGTGCCGCGCTCGCCCTGAACCAACTGGACGACCTCGCCGTCTTTCACGTCGACCGCCGGAACGACCTCGAACCCGTCGTTGCCCACTTCGCTTGCGTCCTCGTCCATACTCGTGTCGGTGGCGCGCACTCGAGTAAAGGCGGCGGTTCTCGCCCGAACTACCCTCGAGCCGTAGAGTCACCTACGAGAAACAGTAACTATCACGCACCAAACTGATTTCACGCGGTACAGTGAACGGACTACGCCATGAGTGCGGGTCTCGACCGAGTCCGAAGTGGCTCTGCGATCGTATCGGAGGGACGTCCCGAGCGATGAACCCGCGTCGCGTCGACGCGATCATCGATCTCGGCTACGGTGTCCTGATCTTCGTCTCGGTCGCCCTGATCGTCTCGGTCGGAACGCTCGTCGGGGTAGCGTTCGGGCTGGGCGTGCTGATCTCGTACGCGTTACACGTCGTCTGGAAGATGGCGCGGTTCGATCCGGACTGGATGAGCCAGGCGGTCAAGGAGACGGTCGGCGAGCAGGTCGAGAAGCGAGTAGACGAGACAGTCAGCGAACAGCTCGATGCGGGCCAGGAACAACTCGAGACGGTCGATCAGCGGATCGACCGCCGGCCGCGCTCAAAGAGATCGACGCACTACTCGAGGAAACAGTGATAGATGAGATGGAAGAGACATCCGACGATTGAACCCGCCGACGTTCGACGGTCGACGGCCGGCCCACGACCCGCCGGCCGCAGCTACCCGACTCTCGGTCGGCGTTCCACGGAGCCCCGACGGGCACCGGCTCGAGTACGTCAGACGGCACGAAACGACCCTCGCAAACACCGAGGGACGTCTCTCATCCAGGCATGATTTCGACGCTGCTTCTCATCGGCATTCTCGTCGCGATCTTCGTCGGATACAACATCGGCGGCGCGACGACCGGCCCCGCGTTCGGGCCGGCCGTCGGGGCCGACGCCATCTCGAAGACCATGGCCGGCGCGCTGATGACGATCTTCTTCTTCGTCGGGGCGTGGACGATCGGCCGGCGAGTCGTCGACACGCTCGGCCGGGACCTCGTGCACGACCCCGGCGTCTTCACGCTCGAGGCGAGCGTCGCCGTCCTCTTTTTCATCGGCGTCGCATTGTTCGTCGGGAACGTCTTCGGCGTCCCCGCGTCGACGTCGATGACGGCCGTCGGCTCGATCGCGGGGCTCGGTCTCGCGGCGGGCGAACTCGACTGGGGAGTCATGGGAGAAATCGCGATCTGGTGGATCGTCTCCCCATTCATCGGTTTCTGGGTCTCACTGATCATCGGCCGGTACTTCTACGCCGAACTCAATCGACGGATCGCGATGGAACGAAGCGAAGGGCCGCTGTTCGAGATCGACCGCTCCGGGATCGTTCCGACGCCAGGACTGAGCGATACCGCGACTGTTCGTGAAGCCGGTGGCGTGGTGATGGTGATCGTCATCGGCTGTCTGATGGCCTACAGCTCCGGTACGTCGAACATCGCGAACGCGGTCGCACCACTGGTCGGCAGCGGCGAACTCGAGATGAACCCCGCAATCATTATCGGCTGTCTCGCCGTCGGGATCGGCACGTTCACGATTGCACGCCGGACCCTCGAGACGATGGGGAACGAACTCACGGAACTCCCGCTGACGGCGGCGATCGTGACCGCGACGGTAAGCGCCACGCTTGTCATCTTCCTCTCGGCGATCGGCATCCCCGCGAGTTTCGTCATCATCGCGACGATGTGTATCATCGGGCTCGGCTGGGGCCGAGCGACGCGTCCGATCACCGTCTCCGAAGCAGTCCGCGGCGAGGAGTCGGCCCCAGTGTCGGTCGGCGCACTGTCCGAGGATCGAGAGGGCGAGGAACTCCCGCCGATCGGCGAAGAAAAAGAACCCGAGCGGATTCCGAAGGCGTCGGATCTGTTCGACCCGGCGACGACGGCCCGCGTCGTCCTCATGCAGAACGTCGTCCCGGCGATCGCGACGCTTGGCGCGTACGCAACGTTCCGGTTCGTCCCGATATTCGGGATCTGAAGGCCCCACCCCCGCGTTTATTCCGATCGGCGTGGGACATCGCGTATGGTCGACGACGTCCTCGTCCCGATGGACGATTCGGAGATGAGCGAACGCACACTCGAGTACGCACTCGAGGTCTTCCCCGACGCCGACGTCACTGTTCTCCACGTGGTCGGTGAACCGTCCCCCATGTGGGGGCGGGCGACGGGCCTCGCGCTCGCTGACGACCTCGAAGAGGCGGCCGACGAACACGCAAAAGAGGTGTTCGAACGCGCCCGAGAAATCGCCGCCGAAGCCGACGGTGACGTCGTTTTGGACACCGACGTCGAACTCGGACATCCGGTTCGTGCCATCGTTCGCCGCGCTGCCGACTACGAGACGGTCGTGATCGGCAGCCACGGCGGGAGCGTCGCGGACCGTATCTTCGTCGGCAACGTCGCGGAGAAGGTATTTCGGCGGTCTCCAGTCCCGGTCGTCGTCGTTCGGTGACTCGACTAGCCAACGTTTCACGGAGCCGATAGTCAGGACGAACGCAGAGTAGTGTAGATAACCCACAGATCAGTGGTTCCAGCAGTTATTTCACGAACAGCGATATACTATCTGCTGATGGTCGAAACGGTGCTGTTGGTCGGAGTTGTCGCCTCGGTTTTCGTCGGTTTCAACATTGGCGGTTCGTCGACTGGAATCACGTGGGGACCCTCCGTCGGTGCCGGAATCGTGTCGAAGACGACTGCAGCGGCGGTCATGACGTTCTTCGTCTTCTTCGGCGGCTGGACCGTCGGACGGAACGTGATGGAGACGCTCAGCGAGGGGATTATCACGATCGACCTCACGCTGACCGCTGGCGTCGCCGTCCTCTTTTTCATCGGACTGGGGATGCTCGTCGCCAACATCTTCGGCGTTCCCGTGCCGACGTCGATGACGACGGTCGGCGCGATCGCCGGACTGGGACTGGCCACGGGGACCCTGGACTACGCGACGATCGCCGAAATCATCTCCTGGTGGATCGTCACGCCGATCATCGGGCTCTGGATCGGCGTACTGATCGGTCGGTACATCTACCCGTGGGTCAATCACCGGGTCGACATCGAAAAGTCGGAAGGGCCGCTGCTTCGACTCGAGCGCCGAGGATCGGTACCGACGCCGGCGCTCGGACCGAACACGACCCGACAGGAGTTCGGTACCACGCTCGCGGTCTTCGTCATCGGCTGCTACATGGCCTTCAGTGCCGGTGCGAGCAACGTCCCGAACGCCGCCGCGCCGCTGGTCGGCACTGTCGACGGGCTGGAACCGAACACCGCGATCATCATTGCCACCTTTGCAATCGGTCTCGGCGGGTTCACCATCGCCCGACGAACGATGGCGTCCGTCGGCGGCGAACTGAGCGACATCCCGCTGCTCGCGGCGCTTTTCGTCATGGTGACCGCCTCGACGATCACGACGATTCTCTCGTGGGCCGGTATCCCGATCAGCCTCGTGATGGCGACAGTGATGACGATCGTCGGCATCGGCTGGGGCCGAGCGACCCGTCCGGTCACGGTCCGCGAGGCAGTCAGCCAGGACGTAGACGACACCGAGATCGACCTCGGTGCCATCGTCGCCCAGGAGAAAGTCGACGAGACCGCGCCTCGGATCGGCCAACCGGAGTCTGCGGACGTACTCCGCGGTGACGACCTGTTCAACCCTCGAGCGATCGTCAAGTACGTCTCGATGTGGATCATCGGTCCCTCGATGTCGACGCTCCTGGCGTACGGGTTCTTCCTCGCTCTTCCCGGCGTCGCCTGACCGCTCCGGCTACTGAACCGCGACCAGGACTTACGTCGCTCGCCGACGAATCACGAGCTATGCTCTCTCGCATCCTCGTCCCCATGGACGACTCCGACCACGCCGAGCACGCACTCGAGTACGCCCTCGAGAACCACCCCGACGCCGAGGTCACCGTCCTCCACGTCGTCGGCGTCCCGTCGATGATGATGGGCGACGCGGTAGGACTCTCGCTCAAGGACGACCTCGAGGAGGCGGCCGCCGACCGGGCCGAAACGGTCTTCGAACGCGCCCACGAGGTCGCCGCGGAACGGGACCGAGAACTCGAGACGGTCGTCGGTATCGGTCACCCGGCACGGAACGTCGTCGACCGCGCCGACGACTACGACACGATCGTTCTCGGGAGCCACGGCGCAGATTGGAATCGCGCGACACACCGCTTTCTCGTGGGGAACGTCGCCGAAACCGTGACGAAACGCGCGCCGGTACCGGTGACGATCGTTCGTTGAGACGGCCCCTGTGCCAACGTGCCGGCACAGCCGTAACCCATCTTTCGGTTGCGCCGTGAGTGACCGACAGTCGTCCGGCAGGAGCGATCGCTACGAGTCGGCCTCTTCTTCCCCTTCGGCCGACTCCTCGACCATCTCTTCGACTTCGTCCTCTCGAGGCCGACGGTCGACGCGTTCGTCGACGGCGTCGACCTTCGTCTGGACCTCGTCGACCTGTTTTTCGACTGTCTCGCCGACCGTCTCCTCGACGGTTTTCTCGACCTGCGTCTGTACTTCTTCGACCTGCTTTTCGACCGTCTGTTCGACTGTCTCTTCGACCTGTGCCGCTACCTCCTCGACTGTTTCGTCGACGGTTTCACCGAACGTCTCCTCGACTGTTTCGTCGACGGTTTCGCCGACCGTCTCCTCGACTGTTTCTTCGACGGTTTCACCGACTGTCTCCTCGACTGTTTCTTCGACAGTTTCACCGACCGTCTCCTCGACTGTTTCTTCGACAGTTTCACCGACCGTCTCCTCG
>JGI2924J29684_1078090_pt1 | contig 30863 bp, 22 predicted proteins | sample BenlonsequencITS_FD_29684 | JGI IMG/M metagenome (IMG submission 29684)
CGTTTTCACGGCTCAGCTTTGCATGAATTCCGATTACAAATCTTCGATCAAGAACTTTTTGGCCTTGTAGGGCTAAACGGCTCGGGTAAGAGCACTCTTGCCGGGATTTTCGCAGGAGAAATTCCCGTAAAGCAGGGTATGCTTTTTTTTGATGGGAACAAATACGATTGGACTGTACAGAAGATTTCTCGAACGTTTTTTGAGCGTGTGGGGCTTTATGTTGTTCGAAATGAAACACGCCTCATAGGCAATCTTAATATTGCCGAAAATATGTCCATTTCTTTTACACCGCATCTACGAGACATATGGAAAAATCCTGGTAAACAGGAAAAAGTGGTCACCGCAGTCCTCCATGAGTTTGTACCGACACTTAAGCCTTACGAGAAGGGATGTACGCTTCCACTTGCCGTTCATTGGGAACTCGGAATGCTAAAAGCCTATATGAATGGTGCAAAACTTATCATACTCGACAGAATTTTTGAATTTTGTAGTAAGAGCGAACAACATGAACTTTTCACCTTGATACATAGACTGAATCAGAAGGGCACAAGCTTTCTCATTACCTATAATAAAGTTGCTCCTATTCTTGAAACATGTGACAGGGTTGCCGTGGTACGGGACGGTACACTATCTGCGATCATCCATAAGGACGATTACGATCCAAAACTGGTGGCACTTCATTTGCTTATCGGTCAGGATTATATCGGCCGGGAGGCTGTTAGAAAAGCGGACGACAAAACGGAAAAAAAACCTCTTATGGAAATTCGTAATCTATGTGCAGGTGTTGAATTGCAAAATTTTAGCTTTACTCTTTATAAAGAGGAGATCCTTGGAATTTCTGACCCGGTACAGGAAAAAACCACAGCGCTCTTACGTGTGTTGAATGGAAGCAAAACTCCGGAAAAAGGAGAGATATACGTACATGGCAAGCCTGTTGTTTTCGGAAGCGAACATCATGCACTTCGCTATGGCATCGGTATTGTTTCCGAAAAATTTTTCGACAACCTTTTCTTTCGTGATCTGTCTACAGGTGATAACCTCATACTTTCTGTCGCAAAAAGAGCTTCTCGTTTTTTGGGCTATTTTCCTTCCATGATGGAGCAGTATTTCAGAAGAAGATATCCCACGGAAATAGGTATTCCGGGGCAACTTGCGGAAAGGCCGGTAAAATTTCTCGAACAGGATTTGCAATTCATTCTTGCATTGCATATGAGAATCCTTAGCGGTGCAAAGGTATTTCTCCTGGAAAACCCGGTACGTAGTGCCGACCTGGTAACCAGGAATATGGTATATCAAAAGATAGATTCACTCAGAAAGAAAAAGATGGGAGTCATTTTTATTTCTGCGGACTATTCTGAGCTCGATGGTTTTTGCGATAGGATTATTCAATGCGACAGTCAAGGGATAATAGGAGGTGATAAGAGGCCATGAAAAAAATCTCACGACTATTACACCATAATATTCTTCTTATCTTCCTGATCCTTGCCGTTGAGCTGCTATTTCTAAGGCTATCACTGCCTCGATTTTTTTCCTTGGGAACACTTTTGAGTTTTGGAAGGCAAACCGCTATTACAGCCATTCTGGCTATTGGTATGGGAATTGTTCTTATCAGCGGCGGTATCGATCTTTCCCTGGGTGCGATTGTTTCTATGATAGGAATGGTAGCGGCAACCTTTATGGTTCGCCTCAACCTACCCATTCCCATCGTCGTACTTTCCTGTATTCTTTTAGGGGGCCTTCTTGGAGCCGTAAACGGTTTTATCTGTGCCAAAGTAAGAATCCATCCCTTTATTCTTACGACTGCATCGGCAGTTATCTATCGAGGCGCTGCAAATATTCTAAGCAATGGAATGCCCATATACGGGCTTCCCGGGAATTTCCTACAGATCGACAAATATCATCTTTTCGGCATACCGGTATCGGTATTAATACTTCTTATGTGCCTTCTGATGGGAAACTATCTACTAAAAAAAACCTACCTCGGAAAGTATATATATGCTATTGGACTCGACGAAAAAAGCGCGGAATATGCCGGCATAAATTCCAGACAAATAAAGATCATTGTGTATTGTATCTCCGGCTTTTTCTACGGCATTGCTAGTATTCTACTTTTAACAAGGATAGGTTCCGCGCAACCGACAGCCATGAACGGAATTGAACTGGATGTTCTGGTTGCAGCCGCCATTGGCGGCATCGGGTTTAAAGGAGGGAGGGGCCACCTGCTTAACATTATACTCGGAGTATTTGTCATGGAAATTTTTGGTGACACCCTTATTGTTTTTAACGTTGGGGAATATTATCGGAGTATTTTTAAAGGGATTGTGCTTCTCATTGCACTCTTTGCAGATGGAGCCCTCCGAAACGATAGAAATATCAGCTAATTACCATCTTTTTCTTAATTTCATCACCATCAATCTATAATCTGTCACATTGCGGGACAAATTTTGCGATGCTATCATCGTAATTGAAGAAAATCCGGAAAGGGGTTTATCGTGTCCGATCCTATTCTCGAAATGAAAAACATCACGAAAAGTTTCTCAGGTGTCAAGGTCTTGGACAATGTGCAATTGACCGTCATGCCCGCTGAGGTACATGCACTCATGGGGGAGAACGGGGCAGGAAAATCAACACTCATGAATATTCTCCGGGGGATATATCAACCTGATGGTGGTGATATCTTTTTAGAAGGGAAAAAGATCATTAATCATAATCCGAAAGAGGCCACGGAACATAGAATCTCAATGATTCATCAGGAACTTCATCCCATTTTGGATATGAATGTTGCCGAAAACATCTTCCTCGGTAGAGAAATAAAGAGGGGTACCGATGGGATTTGCAGCATTGTTAATAAAAAGAGAATGAAGGAAGAGGCCCAAAAGCTTTTTGATGTGATAGGAATAGCGATCAATCCCTCGATCCTCATGCGTAATCTCAGCGTGGCCCAGTGTCAACTTGTAGAAATTGTTAAGGCAATTTCCATCTCTGCAAAAATAGTCATTATGGATGAACCGACATCGGCCTTAACAGAAAAGGAAGTCGACCTTCTTTTCAAGCAGATAGACAAACTCAGATCGGGTGGAGTTTCGGTGATTTATATCTCTCACAAGATGGATGAGATATTTCGCGTTGCCGACTCCATAACGGTCCTCAGGGATGGCCAATTTATTGGTAGTGATAAAGTAGGAAATTTAGATAAGAACAATCTTATTAAGATGATGGTAGGAAGAGAACTTACCGAAATATTTCCGAAAGCAGAGGCACGTATCGGGGAGGTTGTTCTTGAAGCTCGGCACTATACTTGGGAGAACAAGGTGAAAAATGTCAGCTTCTCACTGCGCCGTGGCGAAATATTAGGGATAGCAGGTCTAGTCGGTGCGGGTAGAAGCGAGTTGGTTGAAACGCTTTTTGGGGTTCATCCCAATTATGATGGCAAGTTGTATATCGAAGGGAAGCATGTCGACATCAGAAAAACCGGCGACGCCATTGTTCATAAGATTGCTTTGATCACAGAAGATAGAAAACAGACGGGTTTAAACCTTTCGGCTTCCATCGAACAGAATATTACGCTTGTGTCGTTAGAACAGCTTTTTCCGCATGGCATTATCAACAAAAAAAAGGAAGCATTGGTTACGGAAAAAAGTATGCAACGGCTCGGAGTAAAGGCCGGTTCAAGAAGTGTAAAAACCGTTTCGTTAAGTGGAGGAAATCAACAAAAGGTAGTCATAGCAAAGTGGTTACTTGCAGAACCGGAGATAATTATCATGGACGAACCGACCAGAGGTATCGATGTCGGTGCCAAACGAGATATCTATTTGCTTTTGGGAGAACTTGTTCAAGCCGGTAAGGCTGTATTGATGATCTCGTCTGAGATCCCCGAAATTATGGGTGTTGCAGATCGTATTCTTGTTATGGCCGAAGGACGAATTACCGGAGAACTTGATCGCAAAGATTTCTCTCAAGAGAAGATTATGTATTTTGCTTCACAATTCGACAAAGGAAATGAGAATGAAGAAAATTAGGAATTTTATGTCGCTACACTCAATGCGGGAGTTGGGAATTGTTTTTGTTTTTGCTGCAATCCTCCTGATTCTCATAATCCTTTCGCCAAATGCTTTTGCGAGGCCTGCCAATTTAATCAATATCATCAAGCAGGCTTCGATAAACGGCATTCTTGCCATGGGCATGATGTTTGTCATCATTAGCGACGGTATAGACCTTTCCGTGGGATCCATTGTTGCCCTGACAGGGGTCGTTTCTGCAAGTTTTGCACATCCCGGCGAGTATCCACTTATCGTTCCCATTATCCTCGCCCTTAGCATCGGTCTTTTTGTCGGATGGCTTAATGGAGTAGGGGTTGCGGTTGGAAATATCCCGGCCTTCATTGTTACATTAGGAATGATGACCATGATACGGGGAGTTGCCTTAATTGTAAGCAGAGGAGCCCCTGTCTTCGGCGTTACCAAAGCCTATGAATTTATTGCAGGTGGCTTTCTTTTTGATCGTATTCCGCTTCTTGTGGTCTATTTTACCATTATTACCTTAATAAGCGCATATATACTTACAAAGACGGTTTTCGGCAGAAGGGTCTATGCCGTCGGTGGTAACGATATCTCAGCGGCTTTTTCCGGAATTAACGTAAAGAAAATTCGCATCTCAGTGTACATGATTTCAGGACTTCTGGCAGGATTTGCCGGCTTGCTTCTTGCATCGAGAACCGTTTCTGGAAATCCGACAGCTGGACAATCTTACGAACTTGATGCAATAGCAGCCGCTGTTATCGGTGGTGTAAGCATGTCCGGCGGTTCAGGAAAATGGTACGGCACGGTTATCGGTGCGCTCTTAATCGCTGTGATAGGAAATGGCCTTGATATTCTGAATGTGTCATCTCATTACCAATTGGTCATCAAGGGGGCAATCATCATTTCCGCCGTCCTTCTTGATGTAAAAGGAAAGGAAAAAGCGGCATAACGCCGTTTGAAATAACTTTAACGACGAGGAGGATTCTTTATGAGAAAAGTCTTACTAATGGCAATGGGCATCATGTTGATGACATCAAGTCTCTTGTTTGCCGCAGGATCGGCAGAAGATGGGGATGCAAAGCCAGAGAGATATGCGCTTATGATGAGTCACATGACAAATGCCTTTACCATGGAATTATCAGATGCCGTAAAATCAAAGGCAAAAGAGTTGGGTGTCGATCTTACCGTCTTCGACGGCGGCCAGGATGTTTCAAAGCAAATTAGCCAAGTAGAATCGGCAATAAACCAAGGCTATGCCGGCATTCTCATTGAGCCGGCTTCGGTAGATGGAATCAAACCAGCGGCAGAAGCGGCAAAGAAAGCAGGGATTCCTTTAATTACCGTTAATCAGCGGATCACCGATCAGGAACTTGCCAGTGCCTATGTTGGTGCAAATCCGGTTGAAGGTGGCGAACTTGAAATGCGTACCGCTGCAGAAGCAATTGGGGGAAAGGGGAAAGTTGCTTTCCTTCTTGGACCTCTTGGTTCGGATGCACAGATAGGCAGAACTCAAGGATACTACAATGTTCTGAAAGAGTATCCGGGAATCGAAGTCGCATACGAACAGAGCGCAAATTGGCGGACAGACGAGGCCTTAAAGCTCGTAGAGAATTGGTTACAGACTGGTGTGGAACTAAAGGCAATTGTGGCCAACAACGACGGTATGGCCCTTGGAGCCCTTAAGGCTGTAGAAGATGCAAAAATGCTTGATAAAATTAAAATCTATGGTCTTGATGCAACACCTGATGCACTTGCTGCGGTTAAAGAAGGTCGTTTGTCTGCAACAATTTCACAGAGCACCACAGAACAAGGCCTGGTCGCCATGGAAACCATTGTCAAAATAGTCAATGGGGAGAAGGTTCCAGCCGAGATAATCGTCGGCCACACCTTATTGGATAAAAAGGCAGTCGACCAAATGGCAAAAAACTAAAAAAGAGAATACTTTTAAAAGGTAAAGGCTGTTCCGTGTCTCCACGAAAGGTGGATGGAATTAGCCTTTACCTTAACATAGTGTTCCGAATCCTGGTGGTCGTAGCGTCCCAATTCTTTTTCTTTCCATCAATTACAAGAGTACAGGTGCAAAAGATCACGTAATCCGGGAAATGAAAGGATTTCTCCGGGGGAAACGGCATAAAACCACCAGGATTCCGGACACTACTTTTACCTAAATCATCAATCAACATCATCATAAACACTTATACTTGAAACGCCCAAAATATCCCCTAATAATTTACTTCCCATAATGTATATTCTGTCTACTAAGATTTATATTTATAGGAGGCACGGGTAATAATTAGCTCTTTTCTCTTTTATGAAATTTCAACAAAAGCAAGATCTCTCTCATCCCGTTGTCAGAAGATGGAAAAATCGTTACACTTTTTGGCATGACGACACCGACAATAGAAGACGAAACATTGTATACAGATGCTAAAAGCCCCGATCAGGCATTTTCCCGACTCGCGGCAATTATTAAACTGCTTCGAGGCCCTGGAGGCTGTCCATGGGACAAAAAGCAGACCATCTCATCGATGGCTCCTCAACTATTGGAAGAGACCTATGAGGTTATTGATGGAGTCAAGGAAGAAGACCTTGCCAATACGCGGGAAGAGCTTGGTGATGTTTATCTTGTAACGACTATGATGGCTCAAATCTTATCTGAGGATGGCCTAAGCTCTCACACCGAAATTCTGAATGAGGTGTGTAATAAATTGATTCGTCGCCACCCACATGTCTTTTCCGGAGCGACTGCAGAAAACCCAGAAGAGGTCCTTAAACTCTGGAACGACGTAAAAGAAAATGTTGAGGGGAAAAAGAAACCTACTTCGATTCTTGCTTCTGTGAAACGGTCGCTACCCCCACTTGAGCGGGCTTACAAGCTTCAGAAAAAGGCTGCCAAGGTCGGCTTTGATTGGACTAATTCTCATGATGTATGGAAAAAGATACAGGAAGAGTTTGATGAGTTGGTAGAAGCTTATGAAGAGCATGATAAGGATCATGCCGAGGAAGAACTGGGCGATTTCCTTTTTTCGGTTATCAACATATGCCGTTTCCTTGATATAGATCCGGCTCTTGCTCTTCACCGTGCTAACCAGAAGTTTTTTTCTCGCTTCACCTATGTTGAGGATAAAATGAAAGAGGCAGGATACCAACTCTCGAAGGAGTATATGGCTGCTATGGAGCGGTTTTGGAACGATGCAAAAACCGAAGGCCTATAAAGCCCACATAAGAAGCTATGAAGGAAAAGCTGAAAAAAACTGCTCATAGCTAATCAGTTCGGACTCCGGAGATCCACCTCCCCTGCCTTTGTCATTTCGTTTCCTGGTAAGTGTTGCAGTACGAGTAACAATGAACTCCGGGAAAAAGTTTTTGGCTTCTTGTGAAAAACCTTCCATATAATAGCGCAGATTTCCGTCCTTTCGTCCTGTATCGGCAAGATAAAGTCTAAGGCTCTCTTTTTCCCAATTAACCGAAGAGCCGCTGGGAAGAGCCGCCTTTAGATAATCGTACAGCAGATTCAGACGATCATTCCGTTCCGCTTCTATCGTATATACAGAGCCACCATAGGCTGCCATGAGCGAAACCTTTTTCTCACCGGCAGGCGGAGCGTAAACCTCTGAACACATTGAAACAGCAAAACCATCGGGAAGTACATTATTCAATTTTCTCACAAGTCCCAGGAAGCCGTCTTCACGCTCTTTCTTTTCATCATCACTATCAAGAAGAATATTGACCATCAGATATTCCGCATTCGATTCAACACCGAGCATCAGCGGATTCGCAAAACTCAGTTTCGGTTTCGGATTAAAACCTTGAGAAAAAGCAAGTCTGATCTGCGCACGCTGAAATGATCGCTCAAAGATCGTCATTGTATTAATGTGGCTTAAAAAAGAAGCCTTTCCCGTTTTACTAAAACGACAGAGAAGCGTCAGCTGGGATTCGTTCTCAATGGACCTTTCTTTTATCGACGAATTCTGAGGCTCAGGCCCTGTTACAGAGGCTTCCGTTTCAACGATTGAAACATCTGAGACGCAGATTCCACAGTTATGATCACAGGGAACAGAACAGATGGAGGTTAACACAGCCTCCTTCGCTTGCTTCTTTTCACGCTTAAGAAAACCCTTTCCGACACCAAGATCAATGCTATCCCACGGCAGGCTCTCGTCAAGGCTCTTTTCTTCCAGAATCTCTTTCGTAATGTTCCAGCCGGAATTTGCAAAGAGATCCCGCCAGAGATCCCGTTTGACATGCTCTTCCCATGCGTCGAGACCCGCTCCACGCTTAAAAGCTTGCTCGATCAAGGCTCCAACCCTAGCGTCCCCCCTGGACAGAACCCCTTCAAGGGTCGAAATAAAGGGATCATGATAGTTTAACTTTACCGGCCCTCTCCGGAAACGCCCCTTAAGTCGCTGCAGTTTTTCGGAAGCTTCTTCTTCGTGAAGCTGACGCGACCACTGGAATGGCGTATGGGGTTTGGGAATAAATGTTCCGACATTCACATTGATAGGCATCCGCACACTTTGCTGAATCTCTTCAATATAGTCACCAATGAGATCGACTTCATTCTCGGCATTACCTATAGGCAGACCTATCATAAAATAAAACTTTGCCAAGCGCCATCCGGACTGTTTGGCTGTCCTGAGGATATCGATCACTTGTTCGATGGGAACACTTTTATTGATCGTTTTCTGCGCATTATCTCCCGGTACCTCGATGGCAAAGGTCAAACCGCTTTTCCTAACCCTTGAGATTTCCTGGAGAAGCGGCAGGGTGAAACTGTTGACTTTCAGGGAGGGTAAGGAAAACGATACGCCATCGGAGGCGTATCGTTGATTGAGTAGCGTGATAAGCTGATGGATATGGCTATAATCCCCTGAAGAAAGAGAAGAGAGTGTGATCTCGCGATAACCGGCACACCGGACCAAGAATTCCACCTCTTCAAGAATATGCTCAAGGGGTTTTTCACGTTTCTGGCGATAAAAATATCCGGCATGGCAAAAACGGCACCCATTAGGGCAGCCGCGCATAATCTCAACGACACCATGGTCTTGTACCACCTTGATATTCGGGACAGGTACAGGGCCAAGGGAAGCAGTGCCGAATCCCTGCCAGGAAGCACGAATTGTCATCTCACTCTTTTCTGGGTACCATATATGCTTGCTTGCACGCAGCAGGCTGATGAGGGAATCCCTATCAGCGCCCTGCTTCTTAGCATCCGCAAGTTGTGAAACAAGGTTGGAGAATACGCTCTCTGCCTCTCCGATAAAAACCCCGTCGAAGAAAGCCCCGAAAGGCGTAGGATTTGTTACAGCCGGACCGCCTGCAATAACGATGGGATCCCCTTCCCTTCTCTCTTTGCTGTGAAGGGCTACCCCGCCTGCATGGAGGACATGTAAAATAGTCGTGGCGGATAATTCATATCCGATGGAAATACCGAGAAGATCGAGGCGGTTGAGGGGAATCCCATTTTCGAGGGTAAAAAGAGGTATACTGTGGACCAAAAGTTCTTCCTCGAAATCAAAGGCAGGAGCAAAAACACGCTCGCAGGCAACATGTTCTAAAGCGTTTAAACTGCCGTACAATATCTTTACGGCATTATTTGACATCCCGATTTCATAAAGATCCGGGAAACAGATTCCGACGCGATATAACCCAGCGAGTTCTTTACGGATCATGCCGTATTCACCACCGACATATCGACCGGGCTGCAGAACTTGATGGAGGATACCGCGAAGATCTTTTTCCGGAATAATCAAATTGCTATGTTTCACCTACACGGCCCCTAATAGTGATATCGTCTGACATAAATATTCTGAATAAGAGAAAGTCCAATTAAAGCCGTCCAGAGAGAGGATCCACCGTATGAAAGGAAGAAGAGCGGTATACCGGTAATCGGCATAATGCCAATTGCCATACCTATATTAACCACGAGGTGGAAAAAGAACATTCCGACGACTCCAGCGATTACCAATGAACCAAAGGTATCTTTGCTGGAAAAAATCATGGTAAGCCCGCGAAAAATAATCAGGGCGAACAGGGCTATAACAAGTACAGACCCGAAGAATCCCAGTTCTTCCGCAAGAATCGAGAAAATAAAATCGGTGCTCTGCTGAGGAAGAAAGCGGTAATGGCTTTGAGTTCCCTGCAAATAGCCCTTTCCCCATACTCCTCCGGACCCGACTGCTGTTACCGATTGTATAATGTTCCATCCGTTTCCTTGAGGATCGACCGATGGATCAATAAAAACGATTAGACGCATGATCTGATAATCTTTCAGAACCTTTCCAACCATTCGGGAAGCAAACAGGGCTGAGGTTATTATCACCAAGCCATATCCGATCCAGTAGAAATAGCGCTGCTTTGTAATAAGAAAGCCGACCCAGGCAGAAACAGTAGCCAGGAGTAAGGCTCCTCCTAGGACGCGAAAAAGAAATGGATTCGTAAGTACCTGGACGAAGGCAATCTGTCGTTGAATGAAATAGAGCTGCCACACCGGTAAGACCCCAATCAGAATGGTCAACGAGCCAACGGCAATGAGAAAAAATATATAACGCTTTTGCACTCCGGCGATAAAGGCAATAGTAAGGAAAATGGGCACATAGACCGAAGCGGTACCGAGATCAGGCTGTACAAGGATAAACGCCATCGGTACGACAGCCAAAAACATTCCCTTAAGGAAAACAGACAGCTTTTTCACACCCTTCTTATTGTTTTCAAAATAGCGAGCGAGCAAGATAATTGTCGATATCTTGGCAAACTCGGAAGGCTGAATACCAAAACCAAAAAAACCGAGCCAGGAGCGGGCTCCGTTGACCGACTTTCCCAAAACAAGAGTAGAAATCAGCAAAAAAATTGAAAAAAAGTATATGACGACGGCCCACATGCGAATTATTGAATAGTCAACCATGAGCAGTACAAAGAAAAGTACAATACCAAGAACAGCCCATATAATCTGATAAAGATACTCATTTGAAACAAGTTCGCCACTCGAATTTATGCCGCTGGAATAGATGAAGAGAACCCCCAAAACCATCAAAATCAGCATGGAGATGAAGAGTATCAGATCAAAATTAAAGATATTTCCCGACCTTGCCACTCTAATTCTCCTTCCTGCGATCATTATGAAGCCATCCCCAGTGAAGGGCCTTCAGAGCCTCATCATAGGTTTGATGTGCGAAGATTCCCTGGAAGATGATGTTGGCTGCCCTGACAGCCCACCATTCCCAATCATTGGATGCTTCGACCATGGTCACTACTACCAGCTGGTCTTCAGGCGGAGCACCGTAGGGACCGTTTGCTGCAAACCAAGCATGCCATCGGTCGTCATAGCCTACCTCGGCCGTTCCTGTCTTACCAGCTACATCGACAGCCTTTGTTGTGATTACAACGGCTGCCGTCCCGTCCGTGATAACCCCCCGCATATTTTCCTGAACCGTTTTGAAGGTCTCCTTGCTGATCGGAGCCGTTTTGTATGCCACAGGGTCGACAACCCTAACGGTCTCGCCGCTGGTGGGGTCTCTTACCTCTTTGAGGAAATGGGGACGATAAATAACGCCTTGATTGACGGTCATCGCTACAGCATTTGCCAACTGAATCGGTGTAACCAAGAGGTAACCCTGTCCAATCGAAAGGTTAACCGTGTCACCACCGACCCAGGGACTGTTAAAACGTTGCTGTTTCCACTGGGGAGTGGGAACGAGACCTGCTATCTCTCCCGGAATATCAATTCCGGAAACTGAACCAAAACCGAACAGTTTGGCATATTCGGAAATGATATCGATCCCCAAATGTCGTAGGCCTAAAGTATAAAAATAGACATCACAACTTTCCTCCAGGGCCTCTTTCAGATTAAGGGGCCCATGGCCATGGAGCAGGTGACAGTTGAAGTAGCGATCGCCAAGGCGAAAACGTCCTTCGCAGGTTATCGTTTTCTGAGGATCGATGGCATGCTCCTCCAGTGCAGCGGTAGTCATAATAATCTTAAAGGTTGAGCCCGGAGGATTTGCAGATTGTATTGCTCGATTGAGAAATGGGTTATGGGGGTCAAGGCTCAAGGTCCGAAAGGCTTCGTCAGATGTGTCGGTGTAAAAAAGATTTGGGTCAAACCAAGGATAGGAAACCATGGCGATAATTTCGCCGGTGGCAGGCTTGAGAACAATGGCCGATCCCATCCTGTCACCGAGGGCTTCTTCACACAGTTTCTGAATGCGCTTATCAACGGTAAGTACGAGGTTTTTGCCATTTTCAGGGGCTTCGAAGCGATCTTCGATGCCGCCGATTTGGCGGCCCCTGACATCAACCGTAGAAAAGGAACGTCCATCCTTTCCTCGAAGCAAGGTATCGTAGCCTTTTTCTATCCCGCTTTTGCCGATGACAGAATTGATATTGTATCCCTGATTGTAGAGGACCTGTAGTTCCTCAACGGTGATGTTGCCCACATAACCGAGGATGTGTGAAAGAGAGCCGATGTCATTGTAGTTTCGAATGGACTTGCTGTTCCAGGTGACGCCGGGAAAGTCTTCAACACGTTCGGCAATTCTGGTGACCGTTGCGAGATCAACTCCACTTTTCACCTCAATAGGCTGAAAGTACTGAGATGCTCGAGCCGGAATCTTCTTTTCAATAGCAGATTCCGGCATATTCAGTACCCTTCCAAGCCGTTCGAACACAGCATTTCGGTTATCCGCCGGAAGCTGAGCAGGGATGATATATACGGCAAAGGAGTCTATGTTTGTCGCAAGCGGATAATCGGCATTACGATCAAAAATCTCACCACGTTGGGCCGGTACCGTAAATGAACGCATGGCAACGGCCTTTGCGCGATCTTGATAAAAAATCGTATGAACTACCTGCATGTTGAAAAGATACAGAAGATAGATTAACACGAGCAGGCCGAAGATGAATCCCAGAACAAGAACTCTCGACTTGCGGACTGTTGAGTCTTGGGGCCCGGAAAAACCCGTCATCAGAACCCTTCCCGCTGCTTACCGTTCATCAAACCGGTCACTTTCAGAATTCCAAAAACGAAGGGAGACAGGATCATGTTCATAACAAGCTCAAGCCAGGATACTGCAGAAAAAGAAGACACCTCACTCGACGCAAGAAAGACGACGTCGAGGAGTGCCGATAGTACCATTTTAAAAAGAGATGCAAAAAATAGTAGTAATAACGGGAAAAACAATGGGTCAAGAAATACCTTTCCCTTACTCTTACCAAAAAGATAGCCGGTAACAGAATATATCAATCCAAAATATCCAAAGGGAGCAAGGGTAAGAGCATCGAGAAAAAGCCCGGCGATAAACCCTAAAAGGATAGCCTTAAAAGAACCTGTCGAATGGGCCATAAAGACCAACAGGACGAGAACAAAATCGGGACGGACACCAGCCCAGCCCACATTTTTAAAGAAAGTAGTGTCGATAAAGATGACAACAAGAAGGATAATTGCATATAAAAAAGATTTTCTCGTTCTCACTGATTGGGCTCCTGCTTCAGAATAAAAACATATTCAAGTCGTGAGAAATCGATAGCCGGCTCAATCTCAATAATCAAGGAGGGCTGCCATTCGGGAGATTCAATCCCCACTACTCTTCCGATGGGTATTGAGGCAGGATAGATAGAACGCAAACCGCTGGTCACCACCAGATCGCCATAACGAATTTCCTCTTTTGCGCGTTTCTTAACATAGCGCATAAAAATAGCTCCACCCTTTTTACCATCACCACCGACCAAACCTTCATAACGTCCGGCTGAAAAACGGGCGGCGACAAAGCATTCGTGATCGAAAATGGGAAGGATCATCGCTGTCCTTGACGTGGCCGAAATAACCTTTCCGACCAGCCCTTGGCGGCCATCCTGATAGGCAATCACTGGCATATCAACGGCGACACCGCTGCTCATGCCCTTATCGACGGTCATTCCGTGAAAAAGGGTTCCGGGATCCATTGCAATAACCCGAGCCGGTACGTGCCGATAGGATAGTTCTCCCGAAAAGCTTAATTGATCGCGTAAGCGATCATTTTCCGCTCGAAGAGAGTCGAGGTCCCGTTGGATAATCTGATAGTGTTCAACCTGATTTTGCAAGGCACGGTAATCTTTTCGCAAATCACGTAGTTCACCGATGGAGTTGACGGTGCCGGAAAAAAAGTTGCCTACGGAGGCAAATAGATATTGGACCGCGGCTGCCGAGCCCCTGACAAGACCCACCGGATTTGTAAAACGATTCTTCGTTTCAAATCCCATTCCGACGAGGCAGATAAAAATAGAAACAGCCAGCAGACACCCTGCCGCATGCGATGAGATAAACTCTTTTGGCTTTTTCATCATGAAAGCCTTTTACCACATCAACTGTTGAGTGTGTTGTAGATCGTTTTGCTTCCGAAGGCATCACGCGTATGCTCAAAATACATGCCTGCACCCTGAGCAACGCAAAGAAGTGGCTCCTCGGCAAGGATAACGGGAACCCCTGTTTCCTTTGCAATCAGTCTGGGAAAGCCCTTTAGAAGAGAACCTCCTCCTGTCATAACAATACCACGTTCGACGATATCTGCCGCAAGTTCCGGAGGGGTCTGTCCCAGTGTACGTTTAATCTCTTCAACAACGGCATTGATCGGCTCCTGAAGCGCTTCTCGGACTTCCACGCTATCGATTTCCAGTCTTCTGGGAAGACCGGTGATGGCATCGGTTCCCTTAATCTCCATTTTTTCAATCTTCTTATCGGCGGTAGCATTGCCAATCGATATCTTGAGATTCTCAGCAGTCTGTTCTCCGATAATCAGATTATGAACATTTCTAACATGCTTGATGATCGACTCGTCAAACTCGTCTCCACCGAGACGAATGGCATTGGTAACAACCATACCACCAAGGCTGATTACAGAAATTTCGGTTGTCCCCCCTCCAATGTCACAAACCATATGACCGGCAGGTTCAAAGATGGGAATATCGGCACCGATAGCTGCAGCAAGAGACTCCTCGATGACTTTCACTTCACGTGCGCCAGCCTTATAGGCACTCTCTTCCACGGCCCGTCGTTCAACCTCTGTTATGCAGGTAGGGACACCAATTACCATACGGGGTTTTACAAACCAGCGACGCGGTAGGATTTTCGAAATGAAATAACGTATCATCTTTTCGGTTGTTTCTAGATCGGCGATAACACCGTCCCTCAAGGGACGAATTGCGATGATATCGCCGGGGGTCTTCCAAAGCATTCTCTTTGCCTCTGCTCCCACTGCAACGACCTTTTTTGTCCCCCGTTCAACCGCAACGACGGAGGGCTCACTGATCACAATACCCTTCCCACGTACATATACCAAGGTGTTACATGTTCCAAGATCAATGCCTATATCCGTAGAAAAAGCTCCGGCTAGTTTTTTCATGGCCATCTGAAGTAGTCCTCCATGTTGTTTTAGTAAAGCTTTGTCAGGGCTCCGTAATGTGAAGGGTCGATTTCAAGAGCCCTTCGCCATTCAGCCCGAGCCTTTACCCTATTGTTCTGCTTCTCAAATACTTCACCAAGATAATAATATGCATCGGCAGATCGCTTATTTGTCTCAAGAATTTTCTCATATTGGCTTTTTGCTTTCTCCAATTCGCCGCGATCCATATATAACGAACCGAGCAAAAATCTACTTTTTTGTTCGATTCCCTCATCTTCGGTGGCTCCTATTGCCTTCAGAAGAAACGCTTCTGCTTCTTTATATAACTCCATCTTATCATAAGTTTGTCCAATCGTCAGGTAAAGTATATCACTTGGTTCTTTTTCCACCGCCTTGAGAAAATAATCAAGACTCTTTTGGTACTGCCCAAGCTCGCCATAGGCTAACCCGATATACTCCAGAGTATCATCACCCTCATAGCCCTCTTCCTCGGATGCCAATAAATTCCGAAGCGCGAGATCTGCATAATAGCGCCCTTTGTGATAATAGGTTTTACCCAAAACATATTGGATCTGGGCCTTCATGGGAACATCATCAAAAAGCAAGGCCCTTCGCAAATCAGCAATGGCATCGTCAAATACCGGAAGTTGCTCTTCCGGAGTATATTGACCGATTCCATAGTAAAAGGAGGCAAAGCCATGATAGATCAAGGCCTCCAAAGAGAGCGGATCTTGATCCAGGACTCGATTGGACCAGGAGAGAACCCCTGAATAGTCACCCTGCTTCCATAATGCTTCGGGAGAAACATCCCCCTCTTCATTAGTATCTCCAGGCGAAAGAGTTGTCTCATCAACCGAAATATCAACCGGAAGCTTTTTTGGGGTCAAAAAAAAGATAAGAACGGCGCCAACAAGCAAAACCGAGACAATTGTGATGATAATTATTGGTCCCCGTCGCCTTTTTTCCGGCCGATATCCGGTTTGATATCTGCTTTGGGGCAGGATCATGTTTCGCTCCATAAAAAAAAGCAGGCCTGTAAGCCGGGTTCTGTTATAGACGGCCATCTATCTGGGAAGACCGTTACCGATCCTCTCATGCAGCCTACCCGCGGAATCGAGCGGACCACCCTACCGCTGCTTGGCTTTGCTCCGAGTGAGGTTTTCAGTGCCCTTACCGTTGCCGGAAAGGCGGTGGGCTCTTACCCCGCCGTTTCACCCTTACCCATCCGAACCAAATCGGATAGGCGGTATACTTTCTGTTGCACTATCTGTGACGACGCAAAATCGTCCCCGGGAATTACCCGGCACTCTGTCCTGCGGAGCCCGGACTTTCCTCCATTTCCACAAAGAAACGGCGGCCGCCCGGCCTGCTTTCATATAAATGCTGTTTTTATCTTCGAGTTACTCGTCTAACCCGAAATCCTCCAAATTAACAAGATCCGTAAGGCTACCACTATCCTCTTCCGTTACAAAATCACCGGTAGCAACCTCTTCTTCTTCATAAAAAAGAATTCTACTACAATAGGGGCAAAAAAGAATATTTTCTCCCGAGCGTACATCATTCTCGAATTGAGCGGGAAGCATCATATGGCAACCGGTACACACCGAATCTTTTACCGGCACAATACCAAGACCGGCTTTGCTTCGGATGATTCGTTCAAACTTAAAAAGGATCTCCTCGTCAAGTCCTGGAGAAATTTCCTGTTCCTCTTTCTCCAGTTCACGAAGCAGAATTCGCTTATCTTCACTCTCCAGTTCTATCCGCTCCTGTTCGGCATGAAGCTCCTCTTCCTGCTGACGAATCATCGACTCTTCCTGCTCTAAAGAATAGGAAAGCTCTTCAAGCTCCTTTTCCTGCCTCAGGATTTCCTTTCTCAGATGCTGTTCCTTTTCGGTGGCATCCTTGATCTCTTTGTCCAAAGCCTCATATTCACGCTGAGTAGAGATCTGATCCATCTGTTTCTCGTATCCTTCCCGTTGATGTTCAGCATCGTCGAGACGAATCCTCAGGCGTCGTATCTGTTCTTTTGTTTCTTCAACCTGACCGTTTTTCTCTACATAACTCTTTTTCAGCCGGTTGAGTAGTTCAGTCTTGGTATTGAGGACCTTCGGTATATCACGAATTTCCTGTTCGATCTCAAATTTCTTCGAGAGCACCTCTTGAAGGGATTTGAGCTTCGAAAAAACATCCTGCATCATCGGATAAACTCCTTAGTTATCAATATAATCTTTCAAACGTCGGCTTCGTTTCGGATGACGCAGCCGTCTCAGTGCTTTTGCCTCAATTTGCCGTATACGTTCTCTGGTTACGTTGAAGTAAAGGCCGACCTCTTCCAGGGTAAGAGAGTAGCCGTCGTCAAGTCCAAATCGCATTTTCAAAACTTCCTGCTCTCTGGGGGGCAATGTTTTCATTACCTCCTGCAACTGTTCCTGAAGCAGGGTGAATGCGGTTTGATTTGCCGGATTTTCAATATCCTTATCCTCGATAAAATCACCGAGGAGGGAATCCTCTTCTTCCCCAATCGGGGTTTCCAAAGAGATCGGTTCTCGAGCAACGTTCTTGACGGACTTTACCCGGAGGACCGTCCAGCCCAGACGCTCGGCAACCTCCTCGTCTGTAGGATCACGTCCCAGAATCTGCATAAGCTGTCTCGATTCCCGAACCACCTTATTAATTTGTTCAATCATGTGAACGGGAACTCGAATAGTCCGTGCTTGGTCGGAAATAGATCGGGTAATTGCTTGTCTGATCCACCAGGTTGCATAGGTTGAAAACTTAAAACCCTTACTATATTCAAATTTTTCAACGGCCTTTATCAGGCCGATATTTCCTTCCTGAACAAGGTCAAAGAAATGAAGTCCACGATTGGTATATTTCTTCGCGATACTTACAACAAGGCGCAGATTCGCTTGAATCAAGCGGTCCTTGGCATTTTTCATCATAACCTGGCCGTGACTGATTTCCTTAGATCGCTCAAGAATGGAATCGATGGCATCCTCGAACTCTAGTTCAATGGATTGAAGATGTTTTTCATTCACCTGGATCTGACGAATTTTTTCTTTGATCTGATCAGAGGAAAGTTGAAGCTCCTCTTCAATCTTCCTGCGCCGCTCAGGGATAGCAAGGCCACGTCCCATGTTTCTTAGCTCTTTCGAAGAGGTGACACCAAGACGCCGCTCTATCCGCTCCTGTTCCCGTTGATAGTGCAGGATTCTTTTTGCCGTATCACTGAACTTTTCGGAGAAACCGACAATTTCTTCCTGATGGATGTCAAGCTCCTCTATAAGGGAAAAGAGTTCATGCCGTTTTTTATCGAGCCGTTGGTCGGTGAGAACATCGCCTCCGGTGGCAATAACCTTTCGCTTCAATTCCATATAGTTCCTCAGCTGAGATCCAATCTTCTTGAAGCCATCCCGATAAAACTGATTGAGACGTCGACGTTCGGTAAGAATTTCCGAAATTTCTTTCTTCGAGAGATCAAGCTCCCGAGGATCGGTCTTCGAAAAGGTCTTCTCCATTAAGTCAAAGAGCTGAGGAATAATCATACCGGATTCTTTTACGACCCGTTTGATGATCGCTTCCCCATGCTCCATCTGTTTGGAAAGTTCGACCTCCTGTTCGGCAGTAAGCAGACTCTCCTTCCCAATTTCCCGAAGATAGAGCCTAATGGGATCGTCGACAGCAGAAGCATCCTTGTCGTTATAGACCACCCGTCTGGTACGATCTGGTGACCGTTTCAAAGGGATATCTTCGAGGGACGTATCACCCTTTTCATCCATATCTCCGTCACTGTCATCATCATCGTCATCCAGATCGACAAAATCATCATCAAGCTCTCCATCGTCATCAGGCATATCATCATTTTTATCCTGCTCATCATCAAGACTAATGTTATGCTCCTCCAGCAACGCAATGACCTCTTCGATTTTTTCGGAATTCACAATCGAATCCGGAAGAAAATCATTTACTTCATCATATGTAATTCGCTTTTTTTCTTTGGCATATTCCAACAACTTTGCTACTGATTTGTCAGCTTGCAATTCTGTCATTCCTTCTCACCCTTGCCTTTTTTCAGTTCCTGATCAAGATAGATTTTTTCTCCAACCAGTTCCCGAATTTCTCCGATCGGTATACCTTTTCGTTCCGATTCGCGGATTTCCGCTTCCACCCTTCGTCTTCGCTCCTCAAGCCTTTGTAACCGTATAGCCTTAACCCCGTCATGGATGATGGATTCTCCATTGACAGTAAACTCATTACCGGAAATCTTTTCGTAGACGAGGTTCTTCAGCTCCTGCCGATCGAGTCGTTGAATCAACGACTCCAAACTTTCCTCGCCGTTTCTGTACGCTTCTTCAAGCGCAATATAGATTTCCCGTGCAAAGGAATCTTCCAGGTCATCAACTCCAATTGTACTTCTTACGTAAGCAAAGGAAGCCCTGTTTACAACAACTGCCAGCATTAAAAAGAGCTCGGAGCCAATCCTTATGATGCCGCTATCAGAAGCGACACGCTCCTCTCTCTTATCATCCCCTCGCTCCATCTCCTTCCGTCTACCGATCTTTTCCAAATCGGCAAGGATGGAAGAGGCATCAATTCGAAGAGTATCCGACAGATATCGTACACAGCCTTCCCGTTTGACCGTAGAATCAATTGTAGTAATATACGGCGCTACCGCAGCAACGACCTCCCTTTCCCCGCCGGGTTGGCGGGCCGATTTTTCCTTGAGCGCACTTTTCACTAAATACTCAAAGCTATTTATAGAATATTTTATTGATTTTATCAATGAGTCCTGCCCCTCTTTTTTCAGCATATCGGCAGGATCAAGCCCTCCCGGCAACTCGACAACCGAACCTTCGAGTCCCGCAGTTTCAATGACCGGTATACTTTTTCGTGCTGCCGCTATCCCCGCCGAATCACCGTCAAAAAGTAATACCACCTCATTTACATAACGCTTTAAAAGCCTCCCTTGTTCGGCGGTAAAAGCTGTTCCCAGGGGGGCAACAGCTCCTCCTGCACCGGATTGATACATAGCAAGCACGTCAAAATAACCCTCGACAACATAGGCGCGCTTTTTCTGCCGTATTACCGGCAGAACCTTTGAAAGACCGAAGAGAATCTCCCGCTTTTTATACAATGCCGTCTCAGGGCTATTGATGTATTTAGGTTCTCCGGAGCCCAGTTTCCGTCCTCCAAATGCAACGGCCTTCCCCCTATGGTTGTATATCGGAAACATGAGGCGATCGCTAAAGAGGGATACATCGGGGTATTTAGAAGAAAAAAGTCCCGATTCGGCAAGAAAATCCTTTGAATAGTTTTTTGCCGATAAAAAACGATAAAGCCAGCGTCTGTCCGCAGGGACATATCCAAGCTCAAAGGCCTCAATCGTTTGACGCTCAATGCCTCGCTCTTGGAGATACGTTTGTGCGTTCCGTCCTTTCTCTGATTCCATAAGAAAATAGTGAAAGGTCTTCACCAGCCTTGCATAGAGTTGCTCAAGAGCATCTGATTTTTTATCGGGAACAAATCCCTGATCAGTATCCGGCAGGGAAACCCCCGCTTTCTCAGCAAGTCGCCGTACGGCCTCGACAAAGCTGATTCCTTCCATCTCCATAACAAAAGTAAATATGGAACCACCCTTATGGCAACCAAAACAATAGAAAAGATTCTCATCTTCAGTTACAGAAAACGAGGGGGTCTTCTCACCATGGAAAGGGCAAAGCCCCCAATAACGCGAGCCCTTTTTCTCAAGGGTTAGGTAATCGGAGACAACTTCAACGATACTGAGATTCCGATTGATTTCTTGGAGGATCGTTTCAGGAATCCGCACTGTTTACCGTCCCTTTATATACAATTGATAGGCCCGGTCATGCTCACCATAGTTTTTGGAAAATACGTGCTCACCGGTCTGGGGGTTCTTTAAAACAAAAAAGAGATAATCGCTCTTTTCCGGCTGAAAAGCAGCTTTTAAGGCCGTTGATCCTGGATTGCAAATAGGTCCGGGAGGAAGTCCTTTATGAAGATACGTATTGTAGGGAGATGATACCTCAAGATCCCTGAAGGTGATTCGTTCGGGATGAGGCCTACCCTGCTCTTCGGTCAATACAAACACGACCGTTGCACAACTTTGAAGCGGCATATTGGTTGCAAGCCGATTCCAGAAAACAGAAGCGATAAGGGGAGCCTCTTCGGCCCGGCGATATTCCCGTTCTACGATCGATGCAAGAATAACCCGTTGATAGAGCTCTTCGGGCTTGAGGCTTTTGTAATCCGGCTCAAACCGTTCCAATTCGGCAAAAAACGAATCAACCAGATGCTCGACAACCTGTTCAGCTGGATAATCTTTCTGAAAAAGGTAGGTGTCGGGAAATAAAAAGCCCTCGGCACCTCTATTCCCCCATTCGACAGGAAATCCATCCTCGGCAGGCTTGTAGTGCGAAACGGCAGCAAGAAAGGCCACTTTATCGACAACGCCAGCCTCTGCAAGAATATCACCGATCTCCCGGGCCCCAAACCCCTCGGGAATCGTTACTCGAAAAAGCCGCTGTTTTCCCTCCACCAAAAGGTCGTGTACCTCAAGAGCCGTAAGCCCCGGGGAAATGGTATAGAGTCCACGCTTGATCTTCGATTCTGTTCCCTGCCATTTTGCCAAAGCAAGGAAGAAATAACGGCTACGTATTGCTCCCATCTCCTTTAAGCGACCGGCAACCGACGAAAGGGTATCTCCTGCCTCGATGGCAAGCAAGCGATCCGAAGAGGAGGAGTTTTCGCTATATGAAGGAGCGCTGTTCAACCACGAGAGAGCGGCCGCCGCCACAAGGACGGCGGCCGCAAGACAGACAAAGATGATAAGAATGATTTTCGCAGCACGCTTCATCGTTATCGCTTTTTCTCCAGAATAAACTCGACCCGCCTATTCTTCCAACGATTCTCGATATCGCTATGCGGGACAAGCGGCTTTGTTCCGCCTACTCCCACGGCATCCAGCCTGTTACGATCGATGCCACGCTCAACAAGGGCCTCGACAACCTTTTCGGCGCGGGCCTGGGAAAGGGGCATAAGTTCCGTCTGCTCTTCCCTCTCAGCCTTCACCGGGTCGGCCCAGTTGATGAGAGCGGCATGCCCTTCAACCATAATCTGGTAGCTGCGATACTTCTGTAAGATTTCCGCAAGGCGGTCGAGAACGTATCGGTTACGTTCCGCGACTTCCGGATCATCTTCGACAAATTCTGCCTTGTTCGGCTGAAAGATGATACTTGCGATTTTAATCTTCAGTAAGTTTCCCTCTCGCACCACCAGAACATCTACGGGAATCCTACCGTCGGTGCTGTTTCTGTTTCCGAGCACGTCGGTAGCCGAAAAACGATAGGGATAATCCATTGCAGCATACACCAATTCGCCAGCATCCGACTTACCGTCCCAAATGATCTGATCCGCAGGGCTGCCGCTTCCACCGTACTGTTTGAACACCTTGCCCTCAGGATCATAGATGGTCAGGGTCCAAGAATCTATCTCGCTTCTATCCTTTACATCGAGATGCATGGTCAATTCGTCATCCACCCCGTCGTTATCCGGCGAAAAGGGAACGGGATTCATGTCGATCGCAATCTCAGGAGCACTTCTGTCAAGAAAGAAGGGAGAACTCTCGGCAATGGGCCGATTTCCCTTTTCATAGCTAACGGTAAATCTCGCCCGGTAACTTCCCTCGACGTAGTTTCCGTTTTCGTTTTTTCCATCCCAGACAATCTTTGTCGGAATCTGTTTTTCGCCCGAGAAGCGGCGTTCAACAGTTCCGTCCTCACGAACAAGTTCTACGCTCCATCCGGATATTCCATTCTTATTGTTTACGATGGTAGTCAAACCGATATCTTCGAACTTTCCGTCACCGTTAGGGCTCAGGGCCCCGGCATCGGCGGTGACGAAAACGGACGTGGGTGTGGTATCGGCAATGAGCCCAGCAATCGTCGTCTCAAAATGGTTACCGGCCTTATCCGTACTGGTTAGGCGATAGCTGTAGCTCCCATCGGGAACCTTATTTCCTGCTTCTCCTGTTCCGTCCCAGCTAAAATCGCTGAGATTACCCTTCCAGAAGGCTCGCTTTATCGATTCGCCGGCAGCGTTGAGGATTTCTCCGCTCCATAACGTTTCCTTGTTTCCTTCCTGGCGTATCACTATGGTATCTTTTCTTCCATCGCCGTCGGGACTGAAAAGTTTCCAATCGGTACTAATCGTTGCCGCAGGATAGATGGTGTCAAGCTCGAAAGATCGGGTTGTAGTCTGGGGACTGTAGCCGCTGTCATAGACAACCAGGAGTTCGGCACGGTACATGCCGTCTTTCGCAACACGTCGATCATTATCACGTCCGTCCCAGAATAAACTTTCAGGAAGAGAACCTGATCCTTCTATGGTTCGGATAGCCTTATCACCCGCATCCTTTATCGTGACTACATAATGATCGATTCCTTCACTGCGCTGTAGTTTGGGGATAAGCCCCATACGCTCCTTTACCCCGTCGCCATTCGGGCTAAAGGCTTCTGCTTCGGCAGTGAAAATGACCTCGGTTTTGCTGGTGTCAATGGAAAATGTGCGCTCGCGGGAATGTCCGGTATTACCGGCACGATCCGTTGCCGAAAGAATATAGCGATAAAGACCGTCGGGAACGAGCCTACCATCGTTATCCGTTCCGTCCCAGACAAGTTCGGCCGGAGCACTTTCAATCCAGGTGAAATCTCTAACGGTTTGGTCCCCGTCTCCATCCACTCGAGAAATAACGCCTTCCCACCGCTGTTCAAGGGATGTCTCCTGATACAGGGTAATCGTATCCTTGTTCCCATCGCCGTCAGGGCTCAAGACAGAATCGGAAGTACGGACCATGGCACTGGGGGGCGCCACATCAATAGTAAAGACGGGAGAGATGGCGGATGGAAAATTCCCATTTCTATAGAGTACTTGAAGTTCCGCTTTATAGGATCCTTCGTCGAGAATAAAGCCGGTATCGTCTTTTCCGTCGAAGGCGATTACTCCGGGAGCAGTCTCCATCCCCTTGTATGTGCGAACGTCGCCCCCACTTTGCTCCTCTACGGTCAAACTCCAATGCTCGATGCCCCGTACCACGGGGATCTCCGGAGTAAGGAGAAGAGTGTCGTAGACACCATCGCCATTCGGAGAAAAATGGGAACGCTCAATCGAAAGGGATATGGGGGTCGGCTCCGTATTTATAATAATATTGGATATTCTGGCCTCACTACTGTTACCGGCACGATCCGTTGCGGATATCCGATAGCTGTAGACTCCGTCGGGAAGGAGGATTCCCTCGTCGTCGGTACCGTCCCAGATAAAGCTTTCGGGGCTGCTCCAGGGCCAGCGTACATGGCGTCCTACCGTTGAGGAGGCATCCAGGATCTCTGCGTTCCACACCTCTTCATAGGAGCCTTTCTGTTCAAACGTGATGGTATCTTTGTTACCGTCATCATTTGGGCTGAAGATGAGATTATCTCCGTTCGGCTGGTCAAGATGTATCTCAGGCGGGGTATTATCGACTACGATCCGATAGGCGTCGGTCCTGCTCATGTTTCCATTATCATCGTAGGCCTGTATATAAAAGGAGTACAGTCCGTCGGGAACGACGGCCCCGTTTTTGTCGGTTCCGTCCCAGCGAATCCTGTCCGGAATATTGATTCCGGATTTTACGGAAAGAAGCCGATCAAAAAAACCGCGAAATCCCTGGTTCTCAATACGCTTTTCTTTGTTTTCGATCACTCGTACCACAGAACCGGCTTCGTTTTCGATCAGAAATTGATAGCGCATAACATAACGACTGTCCGTAATCTTCACAGGAACCGAAATATCATCTTTTACACCATCATTATTGGGACTGAGATAGGCAACAACATCTTCTATCGCATCAAGATGTTTCTCATTCTCTTTGGGAGACTGCTTAGAAGCATTATCTTGTTGAACCGACCGAGGAACGGACTGATATTTTCCGCCGGCTTTTACCTTACCCTTAACAAGGAATGTAGCAACATCACTGCTTTCCTTCGGGGATTTACCACCATCCTTCGGAACAATTTTATCTTCATCCGGATTGGTACTTCCGTCCTGGACAATACCGTCGATATCGATATCAATCTCGGGAGGTTTTTTATCGATCACTCCAAGGGGGATATTGACGCCGCCGCCGATGGCCCAGACATCTTCGATGACCGGAGCGACGGTAAAGGATGGCCGAACCTCACTTTGATCCCAACCACGTTCGGACAAACCAAGAAAATCATTTTTGTCGGAAAAGTCGGTAGTAAAATTGAACACAATGCCGACAGAGGGGATCATCTGGGCGGTATCACCGTCGTCCAGCTGATTGAAATCCATCCGGGTCCCTGCATGTATGGTAAGCACCTGGCCAATGTTGAATTCACCGCCGAGAGCCAACCTCGTATTGGAAAAGCCGGGAAAGCCCAGCTCCGTATTAAGTGCGAATCCGAAGGAATCGCCCTGATATAACAGCGCCCTTGCTCCGACGAGAGGAGTAAAGGGATCGGGGTAACTATCATCGTCGATACTGGTGTATCCAATATTTTTTAGGGCCCCTCCCCAGCGGAGGTCCTTGATAAAACCTCGGCTGCCCAGTTCCTGGATCAATCCGAGATCCATAACCGTGGAAAAGCCTCCCGATCCGCTCAAGCCGAATCCAAGCCCGATTCCGGTAGAGATCCCGGGATACAACTCCTTGGCGAAGGAGCCCTTCAACGTAAGATCGGTGTCGGCACTATAGCCAGGGAAGTCACTATCAAGGAAGTGTGATGAAAATGAAAAGACACCTAACTTCGTCGGCAGGGTGGCCCCGAGATTGACAGCATTTCCCTGAAGGCCGGAAACTCCATCGTCGGAGCCGGCAATTGCGAAGTAACTAAGGTCAAGGGTTACTCGTTGTGTCAAAGCCGAAGCCGCGGGATTGACCGCATCGGCTTGAGGAGAAGTATATGAGGTTACAAAACTCCCCAAGGCCGCATATTCTGGTGAATACAATTCTTCACTTTTGTCCGGGCTCTCTGCCCAGAGACAGACGGAAACTGCGACAAATAAGAAGAGTAATATTATCTTTTTTTTCACGATACCTATCCTTTTCATACGGAAAAATTACCCCTTTGACGAAAGAACATCAATATTTTTCTCATAAAGATACTCTATCTGCTCCATTTCTTCGATCGATAAGCGCTGATACAGGTATGTTTCGATCCGCTGCATCAAATCCACCAGAGGCTCGTCTCCCTCCGGTTCGTGATGTTTTAGAAGCAAATAGACCCCAATAAGCTCATTTCCATGCAAGGCAATCATACCTCAACCACCAAATCTTCCGTTGCAAGATCAATTTTGATCTTTTTGTTCTTCAGATGGGAGCGATACCAATCCGCCGACTGCTGCATAGCATAGAGCTTTCGGTCGTCATATTCAGGTTCGTGATGAAATAACACCAAATGTCGGATCTTCCAGGCCGAAGCGAAGTCGACGGCAATGCTATAAGAGGAGTGTCCCCAATTGTATTTTTCGATAGCCTCACCCAATGTGTATTGGCTATCCATAATCACAAGATCGGCTTTCTCAAAATAGGCACGATTTGCATCGGTTTTCTGGAAATCGGCCTCGGAGAGCTCGGTATCGGTCGAAAAAATTGCCTTCTTCCCCCTCTCTTCGACGCGATAACTGACAGATTCACCGGGATGACGCATCTTTTTCCAGCGTACAGACGCATCACCGATACGCAAAGGGGTATTATCGATCGTATGGAAATGGAGCTCTGCTGCAGCCGCATCCAGGCCTATGGGAAAATAGGGATCGCGCATCTGTCCTTCAATAATCTCGCGAAGGTCCTCCCGAGGGCTGTAAAAATGGAGAACAGCACGCCTATCATAGAGCTTGGAAAAAAAAGGAAGCCCTTGAAGGTGATCCCAATGAAAATGGGAGAAAAAGATATGAAATGTATCGATATGCTCCTGTTCTTTCATCAGCATGGAAGAAAACTGTTGCATACCGGAGCCTGCATCGAAGAGTATGACATCATTCCCGGAGGTTCTGACTTCGACGCAGGTCGTATTCCCGCCGACGGTTCCAAAAAGCGATGCAGGAAGCCTTCCGAGAAAGCGTTCTCTACTTAGCTGAGAGTCGAGATCTTCTGGCCGCGCCATTTGAAGCACCGCAGCAATTTTGGTTCGTACCTGTTCGGACGTCAGCGGCCGCGGAAGCGAACCTCGAACCCCCCAGAAGCGAATTTTCATAATCAGCGTCCCTCTTCGTCATCACTGCCAGCCCCACGGAGCCAGGAAAGATCGTCCTTATCCATATCGATAAAACGTTCCTTACGCCGCTGGAAAAGCCATTGTTCGATTGTTTCTCGTGAGTGAAGTTCTCCCCTATCAATCCCAGGGCAATCGGCAGTCAAAGCTCTCCACGTGTCGATTGACTCAAGATGGGGAGCCCAAAAGGGATAACTGCGGCATTGCAAGGGCCTTGCCTCGTAGGCGATACAGCCGCCCTCTCCCCAGAGGATACAGTCGTAATTATCTTTTTCCTGCAAACTAAGCCGCTTGACAAGTCCGAGATCAACAGTTCTGCAAAACTGATCAAGAAACGATGAGACCGGCATACGAAAATGTAGAATCAAGCGATCAAGGTCTTCGTATGACAGAAAAACAAAGCCGGGTTCATGCCTGCAACAACGAGAACAACGAGTGCAGGTAAATCGTAATCCCTTTTCATAAAAGGTGGTATTCATACTTCCCTATAAAATTACGCCGGATTGATACGAAAAACAAGCATTTATAACTCGACTTTGTATATCCGAAAAAAAAGGCCTTCCGAAAAACGGAAGGCCTTTGGGGAGAGAAGGATTCGAACCTTCGAAGGCGTAGCCAACAGATTTACAGTCTGCCCCCTTTGACCGCTCGGGAACCTCCCCATTGCTATAACGCAGCAGAATCTAACATAAGGTTAGATCTTTTGTCAAGCCACCTGTCAGATTCGAACTGACGACCCCGAGATTACAAGTCACGTGCTCTGGCCAGCTGAGCTAAGGTGGCATCAAATATATCAAAATACTCCATTTGTACCTAATATTACCATCTAAAACCAAGGTTTTTACGGCAATTTCGGCTTGTTTGGGAGCATTTCACCCACAATAAGATACACAAAATCTTAACGGTAGTTAATCTTTACGTCGATTTCCTACACATAAAATCGCCGCCATTTAGCAGCGAAACCATTGAAGCGGAATATAGCGAAAACTAAGGAAATGGTCAAGGGAGCTAAAGGTAATTCAAAACACAGCCTGAAGCACATTCACAATGATGGGAGGACCAGAACAGAGCCTATTTTTCTGATTCCTTACGAGCATCAAGACGGAACCCCATATTCTCTGTTAGTGAGATCCAGAAATCAGCGGTTGTGTTTATCTTTAAAATAGTCTAAACAATTCAATGCAAATCTTGCATAAGCACCAGCAGGGCCACCACCCATTTCAATTGCCACATCAATTGTTTCGAAGAATTCTGAATCAGTCGAACTCGCTAAAAGTGCTTGCTCCGTATGCCACTCAATACATGGTTCACATTTAGTAATAATCGACATGGAAAGAGCCATTAATTCTTTATGTTTTACAGAGATTTCTCCTTCTGAGAAAGCGGATTTTTCAAGTTTAAGAAAATGTCTATATGTTTCTGAATTATCATAAAATCGTTGATGTAACTTTTTCCTATTAAGAATACTTTGCTCAATCTTATTTTTTGAAAATGAATTCATGTTATTCCTCCTGAAAATCTTAATTTCGGATATTTCACCTCCAGAGAATATCTCTATTATTAGAGATTATACTTCGAAAATCAGATTTTCCCAAGAAATTTACCTAACGGTCCGCCAGGAGAGTAGCAACAGCTGTATGGGAAATGCCGCTACAAGAATTCAAAAACTAAACTGTTTGGTTTTCATAAAGACGCCTCGCAGGAATAAAGGCTTCCATCGATTCCGTTTCCAAACTCAATCGTTTGTATCCTCGACGGCGAGCCTCTGAAATGATGAATTCCAAAATCTGTTTGAAAACTCCTTGTCAGAGAAACTCTGGAACTGTTTTCATTGACTTCACCTCACCGTGTAACGATGTCAATTTTTTCAAGGCACCATATCCCGCGAGCTTCTCATCCCAGCGAAGTGACCACAGGGTAATCTTTGGATTTTCATATTCTTCAAGGTTGAGTGCATGAATGCTTTGGGGAGGGGATTCGACGAAAAAGTCTTTGCATTGTCGATAACGTCTCTCAAATATGATGGTGGGGTGGTGTACAGATTAATAAATGCTTTCGGCATCATCAGATAAAATCCTAACATGATTAAGAAATGAAAGCACCTTGGCCGCATTATCTTCTGGAAATCTATAATTACATTCTTTTGCAACGAAGATAGCAGATTGTATGAAAATATCATAAAATACATACAGAGAATCCCAAATCCTATAAAAATTAGAGTCAACATAAGTTCTTAAATACTGTCCCCATTTTTCCGGTTCAAGAAATTTCTGAAGATACTTTCCTTTTGCTCCAATAGATTTATCGAATCCGGTTTTTAAACCGATTTCCCAGGATAACATTAATTGAACTGGTTCTCTTAACCAACCTTCAATATAGAATTTCACTAAAGGAAGTTCTTTTCTCCATATCGTTTTTGGAATATGAGAACCTATTGCAAAAAGGAATGCATCACAACAACCAGCAAATTGATCTTTGGAAGGCTTTCTAATGAAATAGCTTTTTTCACTTACAGGAGGAAGATCCGTGCAAAGATTGTCTTTATCAATAAGTACTATCGATAGACTATCTGTACATTTCTCATCCAGTTTTTCAATGTTAAAAAAAGACAAATCAATGCGATTACCGTCAAGAAATTGCATATTATAGTTGTGATAACTGCCATCAGCATCATAAGGCGGCCACGGACCAAAATTGGGTTGTTCAACAATAATGGTTTCACCAAAATAGGGAACAACATCTTTTTCTATTTTATACGGTTCAACATCAGTAACATAACAAACAATATCATAATCCTGAAAAATATCTTTTTGTATGTTGGGATTCACTCTCGACCCATTCATAATAACGACACGTATTCGATTATCTGCTTCCACAAAGTTATATATAAGATCCAATATTTCTTTTTCTGTTCTTGTTGTCATTTCTTATCCTGAAGTGATTTCACCACAATATCATATAACTCTTTATCAACACGAGATTCATGCAGATATCCAACGAAATGGCCTGAGCGTATTATAATCCGGCCAGGAGAAGGGCACAACTCTTATAATCCTCCTGAACCGATCAAAACACAGCTTGCAGTACATTCACGATAATTGAGACGGCCAGGAGAGATCCCCCGGCTTTAAGGGCCATTTATGCTGAGCCCAGATTTGCGAACAGTTTTTAACAAGGAG
>JGI2924J29684_1078089_pt1 | contig 30808 bp, 26 predicted proteins | sample BenlonsequencITS_FD_29684 | JGI IMG/M metagenome (IMG submission 29684)
GCACATCCTCACGCAGCGGTCCATCATGGGCCAGAAATTCAGGGTTGCGGTTTACATCCATCGCAAGGCTCCGGTGAGTGGCATCCTAGCGTACCGAACCCGGCACGATTTCACACCAGCTGAACGATTGCCATCCCGCCCCTGCGGCACAAGATCCCAGGCAGGCGCAGCCAAATCCCGGCAAGCCCGCTACAATGTCCGATACGCTCACCGAGGAGCGTTGCGACCGTGGCAGCTTCCTGTCCCCGGCCAGGCTCGGTGTGGCGGCCTTGTGCAACGGCGCTCGATCATGTGCGGCATGGCTGCGGCCCTGCCGTGCAACCGACCATTGGAGCAACACCATGAATGCTGTCGCCACTACCGATACGACGACCGATTACAAAGTCAAAGACCTCAGCCTGGCCGCTCTGGGCCGCCGCCGCATCCGCATGGCGGAAGAGGAAATGCCGGGCCTGATGCAGATCCGTGCCCGCTACGCCGAAGCCAAGCCGCTGAAGGGCGTTCGCCTGTCCGGATCCCTGCATGTCACCAAGGAAACCGCGGTGCTGGCAGAAACCCTGCGCGAACTGGGCGCATCCGTGCGCTGGGCCTCCTGCAATATCTTCTCGACCCAGGATGACGTCGCTGCCGCTCTGGCCGCCGACGGCCTGCCGGTATTCGCATGGAAGGGCGAGTCGCTGGAAGAATACTGGGACTGCACCCTGGACATGCTGACCCACCCGGGTGAACTGGGGCCCGAGCTGATCGTGGATGATGGCGGCGATGCCACCTTGCTGATCCACAAGGGCGTGGAGCTGGAAAACGGTGATCGCAGCTGGGTCGATGCCCCGGGCGCCAGCCACGAGGAACAGGTCATCAAGAACCTGCTGAAGCGCGTCGCCACCGAGCGCCCCGGCTTCTGGACCAAGGTGGCCGCCGACTGGAAGGGTGTCTCCGAGGAAACCACCACCGGCGTGCATCGTCTGTACCAGCTGGCCGAAGCAGGCAAGCTGCTGGTCCCCGCGATCAACGTCAACGACTCGGTCACCAAGAGCAAGTTCGACAACCTCTACGGCTGCCGCGAATCGCTGGCCGACGGCATCAAGCGCGCCACCGATCTGATGGTGGCCGGCAAGGTCGCCGTGGTCTGCGGCTACGGCGATGTCGGCAAGGGCTGCGCCCATTCGCTGAAGGGCTTCGGTGCCCGCGTCATCGTCACCGAGATCGACCCGATCAATGCCCTGCAGGCGGCGATGGAAGGCTTCCAGGTCACCACCGTGGAAGAGACCCTGGGCCTGGCCGACATCTATGTCACGACCACCGGCAACAAGGACATCATCACCCTGGAACACATGTCCGGGATGAAGAACAATGCTCTGGTCTGCAACATCGGCCACTTCGACAACGAAATCCAGATCGATCGTCTGAATTCGGCCCAGGGCGTGCAGCGCGAGAACATCAAGCCGCAGGTCGACCGGTACACCTTCGCCGATGGCCACAGCATCTACATGCTGGCCGAAGGCCGACTGGTGAACCTGGGCTGCGCCCACGGCCACCCCAGCTTCGTGATGTCCAACAGCTTCAGCAACCAGACTCTGGCCCAACTGGACCTGTGGGCCAACCGCGAGACCTACGAGCCGACCGTCTATCGCCTGCCCAAGAAGCTGGACGAAGAGGTCGCCCGTCTGCACTTGGAGCAGATCGGCGTCAAGCTGACCAAGCTGACAGCCGAACAGGCCGCCTATATCGGTGTGCCGGTGGAAGGCCCCTACAAGCCCGAGCACTACCGCTACTGAGCCATCCGGCAAGCCAGTCGGAAAACCGGAGAAGGAGGCGCCGCAAGGCGCCTCCTTTTTGCATCCGGCAGGAGGAGCGACTGTCCCGTCCAGTGATGACGTGTCAGACTGAAGCCCCAACGGCCACTTGGAAGGCCATGCCATGTCGATCGACCACACTCACTTCAGCCCCGTCACCAGCCTGGCCGGAGGCGCCCTGATCGGATTCGCCGTCAGCCTGCTCGCCTTGGGGCTGGGCCGCATCGCCGGCATCAGCGGAATGCTGGCCGCAGCATTGCGCCCGGACCGGTCCTCCCGCAGCTGGCAGCTCGCCTTCTGTGCCGGCCTGCTGGCTTCGCCGTGGCTGTGGCAGGCCTTTCGTCCCTTGCCGGCCATCCAGGCACAGGCCTCGTGGGAGCGTTGGCTGCTGGCAGGACTGCTGGTCGGCTACGGGGCACGTCTTGCCGGTGGCTGCACCAGCGGCCATGGCGTATGCGGACTATCCCGGGGTTCGCCGCGATCCCTGCTGGCCACCGCCAGCTTCATGCTGACAGGCTTTCTCGTCGTCTGGCTGGATCGGCACGGACTGCGGGTCCCGAGATCATGAAGATCCTTGTCGCCGGCCTCAGCGGCCTGTTGTTCGGCCTTGGCCTGATCCTGGCGGGAATGAGCAATCCCGGCAAGGTCATCGGCTTTCTGGATCCGGGCGGGGCCTGGGATCCCTCGCTGGCCCTGGTGATGCTGGGGGCCATTGCCGTCAGCGCGATCGGCCTGGGTCTGGCCGGAAGACGACGCGTCAGCTGGACCGGTCAGCCCGTGCACCTGCCGCCGCGGAGGCCTTTGCAAAACCGATTGTGGCGCGGCGGCATGCTGTTCGGTGCCGGCTGGGGACTGGTCGGCCTCTGCCCGGGGCCTGATCTGGTCCTGATCGGAACCGGTCATACCGGAGCGATGCTCTTCGGCCTGGCCATGCTGGCCGGCTTCCAGCTGCATGATCGCCCTTGGCGGCGACCATCCCGAGCCACTCTCCACGATTGATGTGAAAGGACTTCTGGATGTCCGAGAGCATATGCACATGATCAATGACCATTCCTGTCAGGCATCCTGCCCGCTAAGCTGAACTCCAGGCACAGACCGGCCTGCTGTCAGGGAGGACAGTCTCATGAGTCATCACCCCACGATCACCCGCTGGCTGAGTGGATGCGCCCTCTTGTGTTCGGCAGCCCATGCCACCGACGGCTATTTCCAGAATGGCTACAGCACGCGATCTTCGGGGGCCGGCGGGGTCGGCATCGCCCTGCCCCAGGATGCGGTCGCCGGGGCCTACAATCCAGCGGCGACGGCGTGGCTGCATCGGCGCCTGGATATCGGCCTGTCTGCCTTCGTGCCGGATCGCTCGGCCACCATCCATGGCAATCCCCTCGCCAGCGGACACTATGGCGGCAATGGCAGCCACTGGTTTCCGATTCCCGAATTCGGCTGGTCCCGTCCCCTGCCACACGCGCTGAGCGTCGGCATCGCCGCCTATGCCAATGGCGGCATGAATACCACGTACCGCCACAATCCCTACGCGGCTTTCGGCAGCCGTGGCAAGGCCGGGGTCTCCCTGGAGCAGGCCTTTGTCAGCCCCACCCTGGCCTGGCAGTACGCCCCGGGCCAGGCCTTGGGCATCGGCCTCAACTTCGCCTGGCAGCATTTCGAAGCCCGCGGTCTGGGCGCCTTTGCCAGTGCCTCGATCGCTCCGGACCAGCTCAGCAACAACGGCTACCACAACAGTACCGGCTGGGGTCCTTCAGCTGGCTGGCTCGGACGTTTCGGTCCCTTCAGTCTGGGACTGGCCTGGACCGCCAGAATCCACGCCAGCCGCTTCAAGGCCTACCAGGGATTGTTCGCCAGTCATGGCAGTTTCGACATCCCACAGCGCTACGGCCTCGGATTGGCCTGGCAGGCAACACGCCAGCTGACCCTGGCCAGCGATATCCAGCGCATCGACTATGCCGATGTCGAAAGCATTGCCCAGCCTATCGAGGCCCTGCTGGCCGGACGACCGCTGGGCAGCCATGACGGCCCGGGGTTCGGCTGGCGCAGCATCACCAGCTACAAGTTCGGAGCCATCTACCAGCTCAGCGGACCGCTGAAGCTGCGGCTCGGCTTCAGCCACGCCGGCAATCCGGTTCCGACAGGGCAGACCTTTTTCAATATTCTGGCTCCGGCCGTCGCCGAAAACCATCTCTCCGCCGGCGCCAGCTGGAAAGTCGGCCACCATGGAGAGCTGAGTCTCGCCTATACCCATGCCTTCAGCAAACATATCCGCGGCAGGAATTCAGTTCCGCAGCCATTTGGCGGAGGAGAAGCCGATCTGCAGCTGGGCGAGGATCAGCTGGGACTGGCTTATGCCTATATCTACTGATCCGGCCTGCGACACGCGCTCTTTTCCCCAGCCTGTGACCGGCATACGTCCTACTGCAGCCGATTAGCGGGCCCCCGTCACCCTGTTCCGGCGAGAAGCCGGGCCAAGGCCATGCCTGTTTGACGGAGGAATGATCCCCCCTGCTCGCATGAAGCAGGATTCCAGCATCTCTGCCCGGCCTGCAGACCTCCATTCAGTCTGACGGCAGGAATGGCTCGTCTCCCGATCCAGCCCCGATCGCTGCAGAATCGTTCCGCCCTGCCCGAAAAGCCTGAAGCATTCTCGCCCGGCCGCCTTGCGCTGGCATGGCTCCGCATAAACATATCGCTTCATCCGGAATAAAAGATATAATGCCGTAAAATTCCTACCGGATAGACAGCCATGCCTGCGATCAGCTTCGAATTCTTCCCGCCCAAGACCGAGGAACAGCGCAACCAGCTCAATCTTTGCGTCAAGGCCCTGAAGACGCGAAGCCCCGAGTACGTCTCGGTCACCTTCGGTGCGGGTGGCTCCACCCTCAACTACACCGAACAGACCGTGCAGCAGCTGCACCGGCAGCATGGCCTGCAGGTCGCCCCGCATCTCAGCTGCGTCGGTGGTACCCGCGAAGAACTCAGCGAACTGCTGGACCGCTACAAGGCCATCGGCTGCCGCCGCATCGTCGCCTTGCGCGGCGATCTGCCCTCCGGCATGGCTACGCCCGGCGACTTCCGCTATGCGGTGGAACTGGTCGATCATATCCGCCGACACAGCGGCGACTGGTTCCACGTCGAAGTGGCCGCCTATCCTGAAATACATCCACAGTCCGAGAGCGCAATCACCGACCTTCACCACTTCAAGGCCAAGGTCGATGCCGGCGCCAACGGCGCCATCACACAGTACTTCTACAATGCCGATGCCTATTTCCGCTTCGTCGATGACGTCCATCGCCTCGGCGTGGACATTCCCATCGTGCCGGGCATCATGCCGATCGGCAATTTCAGCCAGCTGCGGCGCTTTTCGGAAGGCTGCGGGGCTGAAATTCCGCGCTGGATCGTACGCCGGATGCAAGCTCTGGGCGACGATGCCGAAGCCATTCGCCAACTGGGAATCGACATCGTCGCCAGCCTCGGCCAGCGGCTGCTGGATGGTGGCGCCCCCGGCCTGCATCTGTATACGCTGAATCGGTCAAAGCCGGCACTGGCGATTCTGGACCGGCTGCAATAAGCCGGCGGTCGCCCGCCAACAGCGGACTCAACCGGCTCGCCAGCTGCGCCATCGCCGGGCATGCCGGTCTTCCAGCCGCCCCATGCGTCCGCGCAGACCGTCGACAAGACCGATCAGCATCGCCGCCAGCTTGTGGCGGCGGGCTCTCTCGAAGCGCAGCACGCCGCAGGCCTGATACAGCAGCAGGCACAGCCCGCCGAACAGCAACCCGCGCCGTCCCGGATACAGACGCAGGGCATGCATGGCGTTGCGCGCCATGTAATAACGTCGCCAGGCCGGATGCCAGGTCGAATAATGGCGACCATGCCGCACGATGTCGCCCGCCTGCTGCTCCAGCACGGCAGCGGCATGGGTATAGACCGGCACGCCCCGATGCCAGGCCCGCAAGGCATATTCGACATCCAGGTATTCGATGAAATAGTCCTCGCGGAAACCGCCAAGCCGATGCCAGGCCGCCGCCGAGATTGCCGATCCGGACGAGATCACGCAGAGACTGGGCACCAGTTCTTTGCCCTTGCCATCCATCGGGACCGGGCGCGGCCAGCCCGGTGCGGGATCGAGCACCGGCATGTAACGTTGCAGCCGGCGCTCATAGATCACGGGACCGAGGATGAACGGCTGCCCCGCCAGCCCCGCGGCGGCAGCCAGCATCCGCTCGAAAAATCCCGTGCGCAGCCTCGAGTCCTGGTCGAAAAGGAAGATCAGCTCGCAGCCCCGGGCCAGCAGCCACTCAGCTCCCCGATTGTAGGCGCCGGCCAGGCCACCCCGGTTGTGATTGACCAGCACCTCGATGCCGGCCCGACGCAAGCGGGCATGCAGACGGATATCTACCGTTTCGGAGTTGTCCACCGCTACCCCGAGCGGCAGCCCCGCCCCGGCTTCCAGCCATCGCTCCAGATCGGAGGGTTGCGGCCGGAACAGCACCAGGATCAGGCCGGCAAGCGGTGTACCCGGCAGCTCGCCGGCCATGCGCGACCGCCTGGGTAGAGGGAGTGGCTCGCTGCTCATGGTGCAGGCAGCAACACGGTCAGATGAGGATAGCCCTGCGCCACCGCCGCCGCCGTCAGCGGCAGGCGGATATAGTCCCCCCGCCGCCACAGGGCCAATTGATCGAGACAGGTATCACTGCCCGGCCAGCCGTCCTGCCCGCCCAGCAGCACGAAATCATTGGCATCCGGATCCGCCAGATCGCAGACCTGGCGGGCACAGGAACCGAAACTGGCGCGATGCCGTCCCCGCACCAGGCCATGTCCGCTCTTGCAGATCGTGGTCTGCCCGCCCTCCCCGGCCATCGACTCCGGCTCGACGCAGTGCGCCCAGCCCGGCAGCCAGGCCAGCGGATGGCGCGGCTGCAGGCGATGGGCCTGCCCCCAGCTTCGATGCCGGCGCAAGCGCCGTGCCACCCATGGCAAGGCCTGCAAGAGTTGCTGCAGTCGCTGGTCCGGCGCCAGCGCGGCCATGTCTTCGGCCAGCAGTCGGCGCTGCATCCATACCGCCTGGTAAGCCCGCATCTGCGCCCGCCGGCGCAGCCCGTAGGCCAGCCGGCTCTGCAACAGCTCGAAGGCGAGCGCGGCAGCGGAATCGGCAGCATACCGCCCGTCCCAGTGCGCCAGCAGATCCACCACCGCTCGCGTCCGGGAGCCGAGCCGGTCCCGCGGGATCCAGGCCAGCCAGGTCTGGCACAAGGCCAGACTGCCGGGACAGGTCACATCCCGCTGCATCATCTTCAGCTGCCCGGCGTCCAGCAGCGTGGCCGCCTGCAACAGATGCTGCCAGCGCTCGGCCCGATCCGCCGGGGCAAAGAACCAGCCGACCGGCGGGCCGCCCTGTGGCGGCGGCTGGTTGGCCGAAACCACGACGCCTTCCGGCGGGTTGAATCGCATCGGCAGCTGCTGACTGCCCAGCAACCCTCGCCAGTGCGCGTCGTCCCCCGGCTCCAGCACCAGATCGGGCGGCACGCCACTGCCCCGCTGCGGCAACCGGGCCGCCAGCAGATGGGCGACGTCACCAGCCCTGTCACAGCAGACCATATTCGCGCCGGATACCGCATACGGCGCCAGCGCCTGCCGGAACCCGGCCACATCGCGGGCCCTCGCCACAGCCAGCATCGCACCCAGCTCGTTGCTGGGCTGATGTCCGACCCAGCGCAGCGCCAAAGGCCGCCGGGATGACCACAGCGCCCCCTCCGATACCACCGGACCCAGGGCGCACTCACGCCATTGCAGCCAGCGACGCCCGCCGCCACGCAGCCGGACCTCTTGCCGATGGTGGCTGAAGTCCTCCGCCGGCAGATGCGAAACGTCATACAGGTCACTGCTCTGGGCATGCAGGCTGGTGCCGCCCCAGGCAAGCCAGGAATTGCGTCCCAGCAGCATGAATGGCAGCCCCGGCATCATCATTCCCACGCAATGAAAGCCGGGCGAGCGCCAGCCCGCCAACAGCCAGGCCGAAGGCAGCTGCAGAGGCAGATGCGGATCACTGGCCAGCAGCCCTCCACCGCCACGCGTGCGGGCCGCCGCCACTGCCACCGCATTGCTGCCACTGCGCAGCAGCCCGGACAACGCCCGGCTCATCGGCTCACGGGCATCCAGCACCCCGCTGCCGGGCATGCCGGCCTGACACAGCCGCGGCCACAAGGCCTGCCACTGCCCGCGATCCATCTGCTGGCGCAAAGGCAGCAACTGCTGCCAGACCAGCCAGCTGATATCCACCGCCGCCAGCCGCGCGAATTGCAGCCACTCGGCCAGGGTCCAGGCTTCGGCCCGCAGGCCGAGCAGGGCAAATTCGGGCGGCAGCCCCGCCGCCCCCAGCAGGCCATGATTGAGACCGGCCACAAAGCTTTCGCCCAGCCGCCGATCCTGATCAGGCATCTGCGCCAGCATCGCGGGAACGGCACGTCCCAGATCCAGGGCGCGCAAGGACTGGTCGACGGACAAGCCCAGCGGGCCGATCATCTCCGACAGCCTCCCTTGCGACAGACGTCTCAGCACTTCGATCTGACCCAGCCGCAAATGGGCATGCACCACCCCCAGAGCCACCATCAAGTCCTCGTCGCTGTCCGCTTCGACCATCGGCACCTGACGAGCGTTCCAGCGAATCCGCACCGGCTGGCTCAGCGGCGCTCCAGCCAGCGGCAGCATCGCCAGCCGCTGCTGCACGTCCAGTGCCGGCGGTCGCGGGTGCAGGCCGGCGCGCAGCAGCAACGCCAAGGCGGTGAACCAGCCCGACACCGGCCATCCGCGGGGGCCGCTCATGCCGGCGCTCCCGCAGCGAACGGAAGGATCGCTCCGCCGGACAGCAGATCCCATGCCCGCAATTGCCCGATGGCGGTCGCCACCCCGTCTTCGGCCGCCAGCTGGCGGGCCAGTGCAGCAGCCGACCTGCGCATGGCCGGTTGCAGTATCCGGGCCAACGCAGGCACCAGAGCTCCCTGACCCACCTCTACTCGCGACAGAGGCGCGCCAGCCACGCCGATGGCCTGCAGCCGGCGTGCCCAGAAGGGTTGGTCGCCATAGAAAGGTACGACCACCGATGGAATCCCGGCCCTGACCACGGCCGCCGTGGTGCCAGCTCCACCATGGTGGACGGCCGCGGCCATCAGCGGCAGCAGTCCGTCATGGGGCGCCTCGCGGATCACCAGCAGCCGCTCGTCAAGCCGTCCCGGCGGTGCGCTCATAGCCCCCCAGCCGGTGGCCAGAACCACCCGTCTGCCGCTGCGATGCAAGCTGTCGATGATCTGCCGGGTGAAGGTTTCGGCATCGCCGCTGACCATGCTGCCGAAGCCGACGTAGACCGGGGGCTCGCCGGCTTCCAGAAACCTCTGGAGCTCGGCATCCGGACGCCAGTCCGGCTCATCCAGAAACCAGTAGCCACAGACCATGGCCGAAGCCGGCCAGTCCGGTGGCGGAGGCAGCACATGCCGACTGAAGCCATACAGGACCCGTGCCCTGAGGCCGGTTTCGCTGAAGTACGGGCCATGCCAGGGATAGGGCCGCAGCCCGAGCTGGGGTCTGACCCGCCGATTGATGGCAGGCTGCATCACGTACCAGACCAGCAGGCGCAGCAACTGATAGGCGGCCAGACTGAGCTGTGGCGGATACCTGCGCCCGGCCAGCAGCATCGGTGGCAGGTATCGCGAGGGCGTCAATGGCTGCAGCTGGACCCGCACAAAGGGCAGCCCGCGGACCTCGGCCAGCGCCTGGGCCAGCAAGGTGCTGTTGCCCACTCCCAGCAGCAGGCTCGCCCCTTCGCTGGCCTGGAGTCCTTCGACCGCCCAGCTGCCCGCCCATTCTTCGAAGCGTGTGCGGAACAATGCCGCCATCCTGCGCATGTTGAGCCCCTGATCGGCCAGCTCCCGCTCCGCCGTCAGCAAGGCCTGGAAATCTGCCGTCAGCGGGGCGAAATCCAGACCCTGACGGCGGATCCAGGTCTCGAAGTTGAGGCTGGTCACCACCCGTACCGAATGTCCCTGCTGCTGCAGCCCCCGTCCCAGCGCCAGACAGGGCCGGATATCACCCTGGGTGCCGATGGTGAACAGCGCGATCCGCTGGCCCGACATGCCGGCATCAGGCATATGCGGCATCTCCGCGCTGTCGGCTCACGACATATCCGGGCCTGCCCGCAGGCCCCAGCAGGCGATCCAGCACCGCGCCGATCTCCGCCGCGAAAGGCGGATCCAGCATCGCCTGATGGGTACAACTCATCGCATGCAGCTCCAGCCCCCCGTGGATATAGGGATCCCAGGCCGAGGGCCGGTATTGCAGCAGACAGGACAAGGCCACGCCTTCCGCCGGCGCGGCCTGGAAATACACCGCGCGGCCATTCAGCGAGGGTGGCAGATGCCGGCGCGCCAGCTCCAGGTGATGGCGCGTCAGCGCCGCCACCCGCCGGAGCAGGTCTGGATCATCGCGCCGCAGGCTCTGTACCAGCGGCAGCTGTTCCAGACCGTAGACCCGGCACAGCACGTCGGCCACCGCCTGCATGGTCTGCGGAACCGGCCCGGCCGGGTCCGGCTGCACGCCAAGAAACTGCAGTGCCGCCATGGCCTGCCGCGCCTCGTCATCCACCTCGTCGGAGGCCGGTCCGACAAAGGGGTAGGCGTCCATCAGTCCGAGAAATTCGACCTTTTCACCCTGGTCCTGCAACTGGGCCGCCATGGCCTGCACCACCATGCCGCCCAACGACCAGCCCAGCAGCCGATATGGCCCCTGCGGCTGAATCCTTCTCACCTCGACCAGATAGCAGCCTGCCATCGCTTCCAGGCTTCCAGGCAGGCGGGAAAGGTCGCGCAGACCGTGGGCCTGCAGGGCATATACCGGAATCGAGGCATCCAGATGCCGCAACAGCGACGCATAGGCCCAGCCCAGGCCGACCACGGGATGCACGCAGAACAAGGGTAGCTGCTGCCCGCCTCGTCGCAGACACAGCACCGGTGCCAAAGGGTCGTCCTGACTGGCCGTGCCATCCTGCAGACGTGCCGCCAGACCCGCCACGCTCGCCGATTCGAACAGCGTTCCCAGCGGCAGCTCGGTACCGAACCGGTCCGACAACCGGGTCATCATCTGGGCGGCCGTCAACGAGTCTCCGCCCAGCTCGAAGAAGTTGTCGTGACGCCCGACCGGTCCATGTCCGAAGATGTCCTGCCACAATTCGGCCAGCTGGCGTTCCAGCGGCCCCACAGGGGGTTCGTACTGCCCGCCTTCGGGTCTCTCGGGTGCCGGCAAGGCCTTGCGGTCAAGCTTGCCGCTGGCCGTGAGCGGCAGGACCGGCAGCACCTGCAGGGTTGAGGGCAACATGTGCCCCGGCAGATACGCTGCCAGATATCGGCGCACGGCCTCGGGGTCAGCCACTTCACCCTCACGGGGGCTGATATAGGCGGCCAGTGCCACTTCACCGCGCTCGTCCCGCCAGGCCGTCACCGCGGCCAGCGCCACGGCCGGATGGCTTTCGAGCCGGTGCTCGATCTCGCCCGGCTCGACGCGGTGCCCCCGGATCTTGACCTGATTGTCGGTGCGGCCCACGAATTCCAGGCAGCCATCCTCACGCCAGCGTACCCGGTCACCGGTGCGATAGATCCGCTGTCCGTCAGCGGCAAACGGATCGGCAATGAAACGTTCGGCATTCAGCTCCGGCCGTCCGACATAGCCTCTGGCCACGCCCAGACCGCCGATGTAAAGTTCGCCCACCGCTCCCAGAAGGGTCGGGCGCAGTGCCGGATCCAGTACGTACAGCAAGGTATTGGCCAGCGGCCGGCCGATCGGCGGCACCGCCTGCGGCAGGCTGTCCAGATGCTGGATCGTCGACCATATCGTGGTCTCCGTCGGTCCGTACAACTGGCTCAGGCGCCGCCCGCGACGCCACAACTCCGCCGCCAGTTCACGCCCCAGGGCCTCCCCTCCCACCAGCACGTGCACGCCATCCAGACGCAGCTGACGCGCGCTCAGCAGCATCCGCCACAGCGAGGGTGTCGCCTGGGCATGGGTCACGGCCTGCTCCGCGATCAATTCGGCCATGCGCCGCGGCTGGCGGATTTCCGACTGATCCGCCAGCACCACCGAGGCTCCGGCCAGCAAGGGCAGATACAGCTCAAGAGCGGCGATATCGAAACCCAAGGTGGTCTGGGCCAGAAATCGGCTGCCTCGATCCAATTGCAGTTCCTGCTGCATGCTCTGCAGGAAGCTCAACAGATTGGACTGGCTGATTTCCACCCCCTTGGGCCGGCCGGTAGAGCCGGAGGTGTACAGCACATAGGCACTGGTACCGGCCGAAGCCTGGTCATCCTGCCGGCCATGCCGCTGCAGGAGCGCGGCGCCGAAATCGCGCACGGCCTGCGGCAGATGCACACGCCGGACCCCGTGAGCGGGAATCTTCGCCTCGTCGGCCTGATCCAGCAGCAGCAACCGCGGCTGCGCATCCTCGATCACCCAGGCGGTCCGTTGCAGCGGCCCGTCAGGATCGAGCGGCACATAGGCCGCGCCCAGACGCATCACGGCCAGCAGGGTCGCGAGCAGCAAGGGATCACGCGGCAGCGCGATCGCGATCCGGTCGCCGGCCATCACCCCTTCGGCCACCAGCAGTGCCGCCACCATGTCCACCCGTGTCTGCAACTGGCCATAACCGAGCTGGCCGTCGCGATGGCGCACCGCGACAGCCTCGGGCTGCTGCCGCGCGCGGCACTCGAGTTGTGCCGGCAGACTGGCCGCGGTGACAGCCTGGGGCCGGCCCCGCCACTGCACCAGCATCAGTTCGCGCTCCTGCGGGGTCAGCAGATCGAGGTCGGCCAGCGGCCGACCCGCATCCTCCAGCACCAGCTCGGCCAGACGCAACAGTCTGGCCGCGTGACGCTCCAGTTCGGGCACGCCGTACAGGGCCGGATTGGCATCGAAATCAAAGCGCAATGCGCGACCGTTGCCGCGCTCGTAGAAGAATACCGTCAGATCCTCGACCGAACCGTTGGAAAGGTTGATCGGCACCGCCTCGGCTCCGGCAAAATCCAGTTGATAGTCGAAAGGCTCGATATTGACGCCAAGCCACGCCATGTGACGATCCTGCCCCAGCAGGCCCAGGTCCCGTCGCACGTCCTCGTAGCGATACTGCTGATGACGCAGGGCCTGTCGCACCACGCGGGATACCTGCCGCAGCAGGTCGATGGCGCTGTCCTGCGGGCCGAACCGCAACCGCAGGGCCACCGCGTTGGCCATCATGCCCGGTACCGTCCGCAGTGCCGGACTGACCCGGGCCGCCACCGGCATGCCGATGACCAGCTCGTCCGCGCCCGTCACCCGGTGGTAATAGGCGGCCACCAGGCTGATCAGCACCTGCGGCAGGCTGGCCGCATGGGCCCGCCCCAGCTCGGCGAGCTGCCGGACCTGGGCAGGTGACAGCTGACCGCTGCTGCGACGCAGACCACCCATGCTGCGATGGCGGCCATGCCGGCTCAGGCTGACGGCTTCCGGCAGGTCGGCCAGTTGCTGCTGCCAGAAGGCACGATCGCGTTCGAATCGCGGCGAGTCGCGATAGGCCCGGTCGGCGGCCACCAGATCGCCGAAGGTCCCGAAGCCGCTGCCGGGAGGCGCCTCGCCCTTTTTCATGGACGTATAGATCTCCGCAACACGCCGCGCAGCAAGCCCCCCGCTGAAGCCGTCGTAGATGACATGATGGGCCTGCTGGTACCAGAGGTGATGCTCCGGGCCGAGGCGGAACAGCGCGCTGCACCACAATGCATCGCGCTCGAGATCGACCGCCTCCGCACAGCGCTGTTGCATCCAAGCCCTGGCGGCCTCCAGCGGCTGCTCCGCGGCGCTGAAGTCGAAGAAGGGCAAGTCGCCGTGATATTGATCGCGTATCGACTGCCATGGCGTGCCGGCACGCTCGGTGATCTGCACCCTCGCCGCCTCCATGTCCTGCACCAGACGATGCAGGGCCTGCATGAACAGCGGCACGTCCAGCTCGCCCCGTATCTCCAGGGCCTCGGCGATGTTCATCGTCGCATCGGCGGCGGCGATCTTGTGTCCGACCCATAGCCCGCGCTGTGCCAGGGTCAGCGGCAGGACGGAATTTGCGGCCTCATTCATCGACGACTCTCCCTGTGGATGCACGGCACCGGGCCCCCGCATCCTGCGGGGGCGTACTGCGGTATGGACATCTGCACAACGATGCAACCGAACCCCTTGGCCGTGGCCGGTTCGGGCGGCGGCACCCGCAAGATCGCAGCGGACCCGCCGGTTCCGACATCGCCCATCCGACCTCGTGGCCGTGGCGTGGCGCGCCACTTTCCCGCTCTGATGCGATGCGGCAGATGCCATGGAGCTTTGGCGGACGATCACGACTGCGGATGGACGACGCATGACACGATCCGGCCATCCAGCCATCCCGGTCTACGCGCCGATTGTTGGCGGCAGTTCCGGAGACTGTCCATGCCCAGAATGTGAAGACAGGCAGGAGGTGCAGGATGGCCGTTGCGGCCATGCTGCATCGCAAGATCTTGCGATATGAATTCAGGCCTGCCTCAGCCCGCCTCGCCGTGATGGCGACCGCCGGACGCGATGGCGGATGCCCTCAAAGCATCAGGCGAAGACCAGACTGGCCACGGCGCCGTTGGCATCGCTGCGCGGGCGGATCGAGACATCCCAGCTGTAAAGGTTGCACAGCCGGCGCACAATGGCCAGCCCCAGGCCGGCGCCGCTGCCGCCAGCCCCTTCACCGCGGACCCCGCGCTGGAACAGCCGCTCGGCGTCTTCGGCCTTGATGCCCGGTCCGGTATCGATGACCTCGATCCGCTGGTTGCCGATCACGACCCGGACTTCACCTTCCAGGGTATATTTGATGGCGTTGCCGATCAGATTGGTCAGCGCGACCGCCAGCACCGAGGGCGGCACATTGATGCTCAGGGGTTCGTGCACATCCAGATGGATGCGCACCGGCTTGTCCCGCAGCTGCGGGCGCTGGCTCTCGATCACATCCATGCTGACCTTCGCCACATCCGTGGTCTCACCCCGGGTGGGGCCGCGCCGCTCGGTACGCGACAGCAGCAGCAAGGCCTCGATCAGTTCGGTGGCCTGCCGCGATGCACGCTCGATCCGCTTCAGGCGCTCGCTGATCTTGTCGGTCAGATCCGGTGATCCCTGCAGCAGTTCGGTGGTACTGGCGATCACCGCCAAGGGCGTCCTGAGCTCATGACTGACATCGGAATTGAACTCGCGATCGCGCTCGACCAGAGCCGTCATCCGCTCGTTGTAGTCATCCAGAGCCTGGGCCAGTTCGCCGACTTCGTCATCGGCAAAACCGGTCGCCAGCGGTTCGGCCTTGCCGACCTTGCGGAATTCGCGCAGGCGACGCGCCAGCTGGCTCAACGGCTTGAGCACCTTGCGTGACAGCCAGAGACCGATCACCAACGACAGCAGGGTGAAGACGAATACGGCTCCGGAAACGGCGGTGACCAGCTGGCGGCGTCCCAGGTCATCACGCGAGACATCGAAACGGATAAAGCTGATCACCCCGTCATGTCGGAACACGGCCAGCTTGTAATGCCGGCGCCGACCGTCATCGGCATCCTGCTCGTAGATGTCATGCACGCCGTTGTCCAGGTTCTGCCAGGCCAGCGGTGCCTTGTACAAGGTCCGGTCACTCAAGGTCTGCCCAGTCAGCAGTCGCGAGGGAGCACCGCCGCCCGCGGGGTGCTCATGCGCCTGCGCATTGGCAAACTGGGCCTCGTCCATCAGGCTGGAATCGATCAGCTGATCCTCGACCCGGGTCCGGATATCCACGGAGGCCAGCGCAAACAGGGCACTGAGCCCGAATCCGAACAGGGTGAAACTCAGCAGCAGGCGGAACCGGAGCTTACGCCTGGACTGCATCGGGATCGACCATCCGGTAGCCAATGCCGTGACGGGTATGGATCAAGGGCCGGTCAAAAGGCTTGTCGATGGCGGCGCGCAGGCCGTGGATATGCACACGCAACGAATCGCTGTCCGGCAGTTCCTCGCCCCACACCCGCTGCTCCAGATCCTGGCGGGTGACCACCGAGGGACTGGATTCCATCAGCGCCTGCAGCAGCTTCAGACCGATCGGATTGAGCTGGATCGCCTTGCCGGCCCGGCTGACGGTCAGGGTATCGAGATTGAAAGTCAGTTCGCTGACTTTCAAGACCCGGCTCTGCGGCCCCTTGCCCCGGCGCGCCAGCACATCCAGCCGCGCCGACAGTTCCTGCAGCGCGAAAGGCTTGGTCATGTAGTCATCGGCGCCGGACTCGAAACCGATGATCTTCTGCTCCAGTGCGTCACGCGCCGTCAGCATCAGGACCGGGGTCTGCTTGTGCGCTTCATGGCGCAGCTTGCGGACCACATCGAGCCCGTCCATGCCCGGCAAGGTCAGATCAAGCACGATGACATCGAAATCATGGACTACCGCGAGATGCAGCCCGGTCACGCCGTCGCCTGCAAAATCCACTACGTGACCACGATCCTCAAGGTAATCGCCGATATTGGTCGCGATATCACTATTGTCTTCTATTACCAGTACGCGCATTGCGCCGCTCCGCTGTCAGCCGGCAGGCGACCGGCTCATGATGTGTAGCTTAAAGGATGCTCTCAAGAATGTACCGCAGGTACCGCCATGGCCGCTGATTTCACGCGGCTCAGGCCTGTACCGGCCCCAGCGTGGAAGGCATGGTGCAAACCGATGCATCAGGGGCCGCTGCCGCGGACGGCCCGGTGCCTGGAATCCCAGTGGACGGCGGCTTCGGGCGAACAAGAAAAAGCCCGAAGCCTCGACGAAAAGCCGTCAGCTCCGGGCAAAACCCACGTTCAACCTGAAACGGAAACCAGTCAACCTCGCCCGGCGAGGACACCCGACCAGACATGGATCTTTTATAGCCGGGCCGGAGTTAGCCAAGGGTTAAATCCATACGCCGCCGTTCAGGTTCCGGCCAGAGCGCCGCCAGAGCCGTCCCGGCTCAATCGGAACTGAGCCGGCTCTCGACAAACGCGATGACGAGACCGGCGACATCGACACCGGTGGCCGCCTCGATACCCTCCAGACCCGGCGAGGCATTGACCTCCAGCAGCAGCGGCCCGCGCGCCGAACGCAGCAGATCGACCCCGGCGACATTCAGGCCCAGCACACTGGCGGCACGCACGGCGACCCTTTCTTCCTGCGGACTCAACTCCACCTGGCTGGCCGTACCGCCGCGATGCAGGTTGGCACGGAACTCGCCGGCCGCCGCCTCACGCCGCATGGCCGCCACGACCTTGTCGCCGATCACGAAACAGCGCAGGTCCGCGCCCTGGGCTTCGGCGACGTATTCCTGAACCAGGAAATTGGCATACAGCCCGCGAAAAGCCTCGATCACGCTGCGGGAGGCACTGCGCTTTTCGGCCAGCACCACCCCGGTACCCTGGCTGCCCTCATTGAGCTTGATCACATGCGGCGGCTCACCCAGCATGGTCATCAGATCATCCGTGTCATCGGGATTGTCTCCGAAGACCGTCACCGGCATGTCCAGCCCGGCGCTGGCCAGCAACTGCAGGCTGCGCAGCTTGTCCCGCGCCCGCAGCACGCCATCGGAAGGATTGGGGGCATAGGTCCCCATCATTTCAAACTGTCGCAGCACCGCCGTGGCGTAGAAAGCGCTGTGCGTTCCGATGCGGGGAATCACCGCATCGAAATTCTTCAACGCCCGGCCCTTGTAATGAATCGCCAGCGCACCGGGCGCGATCCTGACGTAGCAGCGCAGCGGATCGAGAACCCGCACGGCATGACCGCGCGACCGCGCCGCCTCGATCAGACGACGGGTGGAATACAAACGAGTGTTGCGGGAGAGTATCGCCAACTTCATGACGTGCGGGCCGGTGCTTGAACCGCACTGCCGCAACGCCGCGCCGGCGGGCGGCAGCGCCGGCTCGTATCAAAGAGGATCTATGGTAAGTCATCCGCCACCGTCTGCGCAGTCACGCGGCCCTCGAACCTCACCAGCCAGCGTCCCGCCAACCCTCGTCCAGATCGGTTTCAGCCAGCGGGCGGATCGCTCGCGGCAGACTGGAAGGGGGCGATCCGTTGGCCGATCAGCACCAGCGCGATGCCGATCAGGGACAGCCCCGCCCCGGCGACCGGAATCCAGTGATAGCCCAGTCCCAGATCCAGCACGCCACCACCGACCACCGCCCCCAAGGCATTGCCCATATTGAAGGCACCGATATTGACCGAGGAGGCCAGGCTCGGCGCATCGGCCGCGGCATCCATTACCCGGGTCTGCAGCGGCGGCACCACCGCAAAGGTGGCCACGCCCCACAGGAAAATACTGATCGCCGCCGTGACCGGCGCATGCAAGGTGATCGTGAACAGCAGCAGCAATACGCTCAGCAGGCCCAGAAAGAACAGCAGGCTGCCTTCCAGCGAGCGATCGGCGAAACGTCCGCCCAGGCCGTTGCCGACGGTGAAGCCGACCCCGATCAGGACCAGCATGGCGGTCACGAAACCCGGCGAGGCCGCCGTCATGTGCTGCAGGATCGGGGCGATATACGTCATCACCGTGAACATCGCGCCGGCGCCCAGTACCGTGGTGGCCAAGGCCAGCAGCACCGCCGGGCGTTTCAGCACACCCAGTTCATGGGCCACATCCGGGGGATCGCCGGCCGGCATCCTGGGCAGGGCGAACCACAACGAGATCATCGCCACGATGCCCAGGCCACCGATACCGGCAAAGGCCGCGCGCCAGCCAATCTGCTGGCCGATCCAGGTGACCATCGGCGAACCGCCGATGGTGGCGACAGTCAGCCCCATGAACATGGTGGCGACCGCACTCGATCGCCTGGCAGGCGGAACCAGGCTGGCCGCGACAATGGCACCCACGCCGAAAAAGGCCCCATGCGCCAGCGAAGTCACCACCCGCGCCAACATCAGCATCGTATAACCGGGAGCCAGCGACGCCAGCAGATTGCCGAGGGTGAACAGCCCCATCAACCCGCACAACAGCAGGTGCCGGGGCAGACGGGCGGTACTCAGCACCATCAGCGGCGCGCCCAGCATCACCCCCACGGCATAGGCAGTGATCAGCATGCCCGCCGTCGGAATCGATACATGCAGGCTGCCGGCGATGACCGGCAGCATGCCCATCGGCGCAAATTCAGTCGTGCCGATGCCGAAAGCGCCCACCGCCAGAGCCAGCAGAGGTATTCCCGGTCTTGTTGCCATGCCCGCTCCCAGTACGCCACACCGGCGACGGCCAACGCCTGAAGCGGTGCACCGGTCCGGTCAGTTGATCCCGATCATCGTGTCTCGCCACACGGGCATAGACCTGCGGCATTGTGCACCGCGGAAGCAGCGCTGAACAGCCCGGACAGGCACCGGCTCAGCGCAGCTGGCCGACCCCGGAATCGCCCGGCGACAGCGGCGGCGGCGCGCCGGCCACCTGCAGCAGCGACTGCGCGTAGCCATCGCCGATACTGACCGTGGAGACTTCATCCCAGCCAAAGAACGAGGCATCGGTGAGCCACTCGGCATCGGGCGAGATCTCCTGCATGCGGAAGCCCTCGTCATCGACATCGATCAGGCGCCCGATATAGCAGACCTCGGCCTCGTCCTCGCTGTCGACGTGTACCCCGATCACCGGCGTGCACAAGGCAGCGGCCTGCACCACTTCACGGATATCGTCCAGGGGGAAGGCTTCCGGCCACTCGGGCTTCATCTGCTTGAGCGCCAGCGCCTTCTCCAGAAAGATGTGGTGCTTGTCCGGTACTTCCAGCTCGCCCACGTCACGGTGCCGCATGACATAGAGACCGTCGTAATTGACGCTGTCGCCCAGCACCCACATCAGGAAAAACTCGCGTCCCACGCCACCGACATACCCGCAGAAGCTGCCGTGCTCCAGTTCGGAACGCCACAGCCGGACCATCTGTCCGGTGGCGGCGGCCTCGCGCAACTGCGCGCGCTGCCCGGTGTTCTTGAATTCGATAATCTTGCCCATAGCGACCTATGCTACCAGAGCCGGACCGGCATACTCCGAGGCCGGCCTCATCAGAGGATATACCGGCTGAGATCCTCATCCACCACCAGCGCACCCAGATGGCTGTCGACATAGTCGGCATCGATCAGGTAACGACTGCCGGACTTGTCGGCCGCCTCGTAGGAGATGCCTTCCAGCAATCGTTCCATCACCGTGTGCAGACGCCGTGCGCCGATGTTCTCGGTGCGCTCGTTGACCTGGAAGGCCACCTCGGCCAGGCGGTCGATGCCGGCCTCGTCGAATTCGATCTCGACCCCCTCGGTGGACAACAGCGCCACGTACTGCTTGGTCAGGGCATTGTGCGGCTCGCGCAGGATCCGGCCGAAGTCGTCCACGCCGAGCGCGGACAGTTCGACCCGGATCGGCAACCGGCCCTGCAGCTCGGGAATCAGGTCCGAGGGCTTGGCCAGCGAAAAGGCTCCCGAAGCGATGAACAGCATATGGTCGGTCTTGATCGGGCCGTACTTGGTCGACACCGTCGAACCTTCGACCAACGGCAGCAGGTCGCGCTGCACTCCTTCGCGCGAAACCCCGCTGCCGGAGTACTCCGAACGTTGCGCGACCTTGTCGATCTCGTCGATGAAGACGATCCCGTTCTGCTCGGCGGCATGCACCGCCTGGCTGCGGATCTCCTCGTCGTTGAGCAGTTTTCCGGCCTCTTCGTCGATCAGCTGGGGTCGGGCCGCGGCGATGCTCAGCTTGCGGGTCTGGGTCTTGGACCCGCCCATGTTCTGGAACATCTGGCGAAGCTGCTGGCCCATCTCCTCCATGCCCGGAGGCGACATGATCTCGACACCGGCATTGAGGGCGATCTCCAGCTCGATTTCGCGATGGTCCAGCGTGCCTTCACGCAACTGGCGACGCAGCTTCTGCCGGGTTTCACTGTCGGGATTGCCCGCAGGGGTATCCTGGCTCCAGTCGGCCGCGGCCTGCCGGCGCGGCAGCAAGGCATCCAGTATCCGGTCTTCGGCCCGATCCTCCGCCTGGCTGCGCACCCGCTTGACCGCCTGGTCGCGGACCAGTTTGTAGGCCACGTCGACCAGATCGCGGACAATGGATTCCACATCCTTGCCGACATAGCCGACCTCGGTGAACTTGGTGGCCTCGACCTTGACGAACGGCGCATTGGCCAGCGTTGCCAGACGACGGGCGATCTCGGTCTTGCCGACACCGGTGGGACCGATCATCAGGATGTTCTTGGGCGTCACCTCGTTGCGCATGTCGGGTTCCAGCTGCATGCGGCGCCAGCGGTTGCGCAAGGCAATCGCCACGGCGCGCTTGGCGTCATGCTGGCCGATGATGTAGCGGTCGAGTTCGTTGACGATTTCGCGCGGAGTAAGTTCGGACATAGTGATCAGGCTGCGGAACGAAGTGGATGGACCGCCAGCGGCGGTGCGGGACGCGAAGACGGAACCGGCCGTCTCACAGTTCTTCGATCGTGGTGTTGTGATTGGTGTAGATGCAGATGTCGCCGGCGATCTTCAATGCCTTGGCGACGATCTCGGCCGCATCCATGTCGCTGTGCTCCAGCAAGGCCAGCGCCGCGGACTGGGCATAGGGGCCGCCGGAGCCGATCGCGATCAGGCCGTGCTCGGGTTCCAGCACGTCGCCATTGCCGGAAATCAGCAACGAGGCTTCCTTGTCGGCCACCGCCAGCATCGCCTCCAGCTTGCCCAGCCGTCGGTCGGTGCGCCATTCCTTGGCCAGTTCCACCGCACTGCGGGTCAGATTGCCGCCGTGCTTGCCGAGCTTGTCCTCGAACAGCTCGAACAAGGTGAAAGCGTCGGCGGTCGCACCGGCGAAACCGGCCAGGACATCACCATGCTTGCCCAGCCGCCGGATCTTGCGGGCGTTCGCCTTCATCACGGTGTTGCCCAAGGTGACCTGGCCATCACCGCCGATGACGACACGGCCGTTGCGGCGAACCGAAACTATGGTGGTCATGATCCATCCCTAAAAGACAAAGTGAGGATGTAGGGGCCGCTCTGGCGTTTACAAGTCCCTCACGCCCGGCCCCGTCCGCACACGAGGCCGCAACGGATTCCATCGGCGTCGAGCCGGCAGGCCGAACCACCGCCTCCGCCCGAGGCCTCAGTCCTGGTCCGGTTTGCGGCGCGCCCGCGGATGGGCGGCATCATAGACCCGCGACAAATGCTGGAAATCGAGATGGGTGTAGATCTGGGTGGTGGCGATATCGGCATGGCCCAGCAATTCCTGGACGGCACGCAGATCACCGGAGGATTCCAGCACATGGCTGGCAAAGCTGTGCCGCAGCATATGCGGATGCACATGCCGCGGAAAACCGCTGCGCATCGCCAGCTGACTGACCCGCAACTGCACCGCGCGAGCACTGATCGGCTTGCCGCCCCGGCCCGGAAACACCGGCGCCTCCGCCTCCGCGGGCGTACCCTCGGCATGCGCGCGCAGGGCGGCGACCGCAAAACGGCCCACCGGCAGGATCCTGACCTTGCGGCCCTTGCCTTCGACCCTGACTTCGGCGTTCGCCAGATCCAGATCCTTCCAGCGCAGACCGGTCAACTCGGACAGTCGCAGACCACTGGAATAGAACAGTTCCAGCATCGCCCGATCCCTTCTGGCCAGGGCATCGTCCCCCTGGACCTCGACCAGGATCGCCGCCTCGTCGGTATCCAGCACCTGCGGCAGCTTGGGCCGGACCTTGGGGCCTCGGACTCCGGCCAGGGGATCATGGCTGAGCAGGCCCTGGCGCCGAAGATCGCGAAACAGGCTGCGACAGGACGAAAGCAGACGCTGCAGGCTGCGCGGGGCCAGCCCGGCCCGGTGCTGCCAGGCCACGAAGGCCCGCATCCGCTCGGGGTCCAGCTCGGCTGCCCGGCACAGCCCCTGGGTTTCGGCCCAGGCCAGCAACTTGTCCAGATCGCGCCGATAGGCGGCTACGGTATGCGCCGAGGCCTGCCGTTCCAGCGCCAGCCGCTGCAGCCACAGCGCCACCTGCTGCGGCAGTGTGTCGGCCATCATGTTCAGTCGGAGACCCAGACGCGATCCAGAGCCACCGTCACCGCCTCGGCGATCATGCCCAGGAAAAGAGTACCCATGCCGGGCTGGAAGCGGTCGGGATCCTCGCTGCCCAGCGCCAGCACGCCGACACGCCCCAGCGGCAGCAAGGCCACCGAGCGCAAACGGCCTCCTTCGTCACCGAAGATTTCGCCCAGCCGCTCCGCAGCCATCCGGCCCGACCAGGGCTGGCCGGCCGCCAGCAGCTCACTCATGCCGCCCGGCGCGGCGGCGCTGTCGAGGCCGCACCGCAGCCAGTCATGCGGACCCAGTTGCGGAAACTCGGCGAACAGCATCAGTCGCAGCTGCTCGACCTGGAAGTCCTCGCCCAGGCGGGCCACCAGCCGGCCCAGGGCCACATCCAGATCATCGGCCTCGAACACGGCCAAGGTCAGCCGCTGCACCCGCGTCATCAACTGCTCGTTGTCGCCGGCAATCCGGGTCAGCTCGGCCAGCTGCTGTTGCAGGACCTGATTGCGCTCGCGCAGCGCCTGCAGTTGCCAGACCGCCAGACTGGCCGCACCGCCCTGCTCACGCGGCAGCTGCAGCCGCAAGGCCAGGTCGGGATAGTCCGCCAGAAAATCCGGATGCTGTTCGAGATACCCTGCCACCCTTTCGGCCGGGATCTCAAGCGGGGTCAGGCTGTCGGCCATGCGCAGGCATTCCTATCGAAAATCCGCTTCCAGTGTGCTTGCCGCCGTCGATCACTTCAATGCCCGGGGCCGATCTCAGCTCGCCCACACGCCGGAAAACACATGCTCGGCCGGACCGGTCATCCACAAGGCATGGCCCGGACCGGCCCAGTCGATCTGCAGGACACCGCCGGGCAGTTCGACCTGCACACTGTCCTCGACCAGTCCACGCCGACGCAGCACCGCCATCGCCGCGCAGGCACCAGTGCCACAGGCCAGGGTCCAGCCGCTGCCGCGCTCATGGACGCGCAAGCGGATCCGGGTCGGACTGAAGGCCTCCACCAAACCCGCATTGACCTGGCTGGGGAACAGCGCATGGCCGGTCAGCGCAGGCCCCAGCAGCTCGGGTGTCAGCGGCGCCGAACGCCGCGTCACTGCCACGACGTGCGGATTGCCCATCGAGACCATGCCGATGGCCACGGGTGCCCCCTCGACGGTCAGCACCACGTCCGGATCGGAGCCGGGCCCGGCATAGGCCAGCGCCGCCGGATTGAAATCCGGCTCGCCCATCTCGACCGCGACCCGGCCCGCGGCCAGCACCCGTACCACCACCGGTCCGGACGGACTCTCGATGCGAGCCGGCGTGTTCAATGCCAGCGCCCCGGCTCGCACCAGCCAGGCCGCCACGCAGCGCACGCCGTTGCCGCACTGCCCCGACGGCGAGCCATCCGCGTTCCAGATGCCGTAATAGAAATCGCAGCCGGGGTCACGCGGCGGCTCGATGCTCAGCAGCTGATCGCAGCCCACGCCGAAATGCCGATCGGCCAGCTTGCGGATCTGTTCCCGGCTGAGCCGGAACGGCGACTGCCTGCAGTCCAGTACCACGAAATCATTGCCGATGCCCTGCATCTTGCTGAAGGCCAGCCCTTGCAGCGTACCGGCACGCATGCTCGAGGCGCGGTTCATCGCGCCTCGACCGAGGTGCTGCGCGCCGGTCGCGACATCGAGCCGGCGCTCGGCGGAGCCGGCTCCGCCGTCGGCTTGGGCGGCACATATACGGGCGGATGCGGATCGTCGGGCAGATACAGCGGTCCGATATTGCCGCAGGCCGCCAGCGATGACAGGGCCAGCGCGGCCACCAGGCCACGGACCAGATGGAGTAGTGACATTGCAGATCCCGAAAAACGTGTACGCACGAGTATACCCATGCCGGGAACAATCTCCGCACCGTATGATGTGGGCTGTTGCCCACCTGCCCCCGGATTCAAGCTGATGGATTGGACCACCGCCCTCACCCTGCCCAGTCCCCAATTGCTGATCGCCGGCGGGGTGGGACTGTTGCTGTGCCTGCTGCTGCTGGCCCAGCTGCGCCAGACCTTGGCCCATGGCCGGCATCTGCACAGTCTGCTGACCGGTCTGGGCCTGGTCGTGGTTGCCTCCTTGAGCCTGCTGGCCGTGGCTGCCGCCCTCGCCTTGCAAGGCTATCGTCGCCTGCATGACGATATCCCGGTCGCCACCATCGATGCCCGGATTCTGGCCCCGCAGCAATGGCAGCTGAGCCTGAACTTGCCGGATGGCAGCCATCAGTCGCTGCTGCTGAGCGGCGACGACTTCGACATCGAGGCTGTGGTGGTTCGCTGGAAGCTGCCGGCACTGCTGGCCGGCGCACCTCCGCTGTATCGACTGGACCGGCTGTCAGGGCGCTATGACGATGTTGCCCAGGAACAATCCGCGGCGCGCACGGTGATCCCCCTGCATGCAGGCAACGGCTGGGACCTGTTCGATCTCAAGCGCCGCTATCACTGGCTGCCCGGCATCGACACCGTCTATGGCAGCGGCGCCTTCCTGCCCCTGGTCGAGCAAGGCCACTACCAGATCGAACTGAGCAGCAATGGCGGTCTGGTCGCCCGGCCGGATGCCGTCACCGCCACACATATCCAGCAAGGTCTGGCCGACTGAGTCGGTCGGGCCGGGCCGGCCGAGCTCCCGGCGGCAGGATCAGTGCCTGCTCAGAGCTTGGTCGGCGTCTTGGCGGTGGCGGCAGCCAGTCCTTCCGCATCGTGAAAGCCGCCACCCAGCGCATCGATCAGCCGAACCGAGACATCACCTTGCTGCCGCACCAGGGCGGCCATGGTGCGCTGGGCCGTCAACAACTGCTGGCGCACGATCAAGGTGTTCAATTCAGGAGCCAGACCCACCTTGTAACGGGTGCTGGCATCGTCCCAGGCACGCTGGGCATTCACCAGCACCTGGCGCTGGACCTTGATCTGGATCGCATCCGAACGCAGCGAGGACAGCAGGTCCGAGACCTGATTGACCGCCTTGATCAGGGTCTGGTTGTACTCGGCCACCGCCTGGTCATAGACCGCGTCGGTTTCGCGCAGACCGGCACGCAGGCGACCGGCATCGAAGATCGGCAGGGAGATCGCCGGCGCAGCGTTGTAGGTGGACGACGGAAACTGGAACAGATTGGCGCTGTCGCCCAGGGCAAACAGCCCGGCCATGGCCACCAGGTTGATATTCGGCAGGAACTGGGTCTTGTAGGACTTCACATCCTTGGCCGCTGCCTCCACCCGCCACCGCGCGGCGACCAGATCCGGCCGGCGCCCCAGCAGGCCGGCGGTCAGATCATTCGGCACCTGCAAGGCCTCGGGACGCAGAGGTTGCGGCCGGCCGATATCCAGCCCGCGGTCGGGCCCCTTGCCCAGCAGCACCGACAAGGCGGTACGGGCGGCATCGATGGCCTCGTCGGCCTGGGCCACTTCCTGCTCGGCGACACCGGCTTCGGTGCTGACCTGGTGCAAGGTGTCCGGATCGCCGAGGCCACCATCGATATAGCTGCGGGTCAATTCCCGGATGCGGCTGGAACGGGCCAGGTTGGCCTCGGCGATGTCCTTGTCGGCGAACGCCTGGGCCAGTTGCAGATAAGCCCTGGTCACATTCACCGACAAGGCGATGCGCGCCGCGCGCCGGTCGATTTCGGCGGCACGGTCACGACCTACCGCCGCTTCCCAGGCGGCCTTCTTGCCACCCCAGACGTCGATATTCCAGGAAAAATTCAGCTCGGTCTGCTTGACCCAGGCAAAGGTGCCGGTGATCGAAGGCATCACCAGGCCGGCCTCCTTCTTGGACAGCCGGGCGCCTTCCACGGACAGGCCGGCATTGGCCACCGGCCAGCGCTCTGCATCGTAGCGTGCCGCCTGGGCCTGGGCCTGCAGGGCCAGCGCGTCGGCTTCGGCCAGGCTGGGATTGTCATGCAGGGCTTCGTTGATCAAGGCCGTCAACTGTGGATCGCCCAGTCCTGCCCACCAATCTTCGCTGGGCCAGGCCGCCGGACTCAGCTTGACCTCTTCCAGACTGCGGTCGGCCTTGATGCTGGCCGGTGCCACCAATTGGCCGGAGGGATGCAGGCCCCGGGTGGAAACGCAGGCGGCCAGGCTGGAAGCCATGACGCCGAGCAGCACGGTCTTGATAACGCGCATGGATGTACAGCCTCTACGGATAACCACGGTGACCCGGCTGACCGATTCCGGCCTGACCGGATTGACAGCCGTCCAGTCGGGCATTATACGACTTTACCGGCAGGCGACCCAAGTCCGCGTCCAGCCATGCGCCCGGTCGGCTCAGAACAGTGACGACTCATAACGCCAGGCATCACAGCCGTCGGCATAGTAGGCCGGGCAATGTCCGATCCGCCGATAGCCATGCTGCTGATAGAGATGGATCGCCACCGGGTTGTCGCTGCGCACTTCCAGCCTCAGCCGGCGAGCTCCGGCGAGCACCCCTGCGTGCTCGGCGGCCTGCAGCAAATGGCCGGCCACGCCCTGCCCTCGAGCGGCCGGCAGGGTCGCCAGCGAATAGAGACGGGCCAGCTCGCTGCCACGACGCAGAAACAGCACCGCACTGCCCAGCACCTGGCCCTGACCGGCGCTGGCTACCAGCACCCGCGCCGTATCACTTTGCAGGTGCCGCTGATATTGCCGCCGACGCATCCGGTCGCTGGCGAAACTGGCCTCCTCAATGGCCATCAGAGCGTCCAGATCGCTTTCGCTGGCCCGCCGGACACGCACCACGTCGCTGCCGGCGTTCGGCAGCACCAGCTCGCCCGGAGGCTCGTGGCGCATCATGCGATGGGAGGTACGTGCAAACACGGGCGGCACTGTAGGCGCCATGACTCAAGTCGGCAATGCACCTGTACGGTGCCGTTTAGGTCCGCTTCAGCCGGGCGCGCCGCGATGACCCGGGTGTCCGGCGCGTCCCGACCATCGCTTTCCAAAACCGGTACAGACGTCCACCGCGAAAGTGGCGAAATCAGGATCGACATGCCGCTTGTGCTCTGTCCCGCCTGTGCCACACTGCGCGCTGCCTACCGTCCCGCGCCTTGAAAGTCTCCCCCGATGACACCCCGCCCTTCCTTTTGTCCGCCGGCCATCGGCCGCTGCTCCGGTCATGCCCGCCCTCCTTCCGTCCGCGTCGCGCAGTCATGACCCGACTGGTCATCGTGGTGGAAAAGGCCACCGACTGGAACGTCTACTATCCCTCGGCACATGTAGTGAGCGCGCTGGACTATCTGCGCGAGCCGGTGGGGGGCGAGGAGGAGCGGACCCATGTCATCAACCTGTGCCGCAACTACAAGTATCTCGGCACCGGCTATTATGTTTCGCTGCTGGCCGAGGCCCGCGGCCACAAGGTGATTCCCTCGGTGCGCACGGTCAACGATCTGCGCCGAAAATCCCTGTACGGCCTCAATATCGGCGACCTCAACCAGAAGCTGGGGCAAGCCCTGCCCGCCGGCGGCCGCGACACCGTCGACTTCGGCATCCTGCTGTATTTCGGCGAAACCGCCCAGCCGGAATTGCGCGACCTGGCTCGCCAGATTTTCGATGCCTTCCCCTGCCCGTTGCTGCGGGTGGAGTTCGAGCGCGAGCGGGTCTGGCAGATCAGCGCGATCCGTCCCTTGGGCCTGCAGGCGCTGGACGACGCCCAGGAAGATGCCTTCGCTACCGAACTGGACCGCTTCTCCAGAAAACTGTGGCGCAAGCCGCGCAGCCGCCGGCATGCCAGCTATGACATCGCGATGCTGGTCGATCCCGGCGAAGCCATGCCACCGTCCAACAAGAAAGCACTGAAGCACTTTGTCGAGGCCGGCAAGCTGCTGGGCATCGACGTCGAGCCGATCGGCCGGCACGATTATCAGCGGCTGGCCGAATACGACGGCCTGTTCATTCGAGAAACCACCGCCAGCGACAACCATACCTACCGTTTCGCGCATCGTGCGGAAAAAGAAAACATGGTGGTGATCGATGACCCCACGTCGATCCTGCGCTGTACCAACAAGATCTATCTGAACGACCTGATGAGTTCGCGCAAGCTGCCGCTTCCACGTACCGAAATCATCTACCGCGACAACAGCCGGCTGCTGACCGATCTGGGCGAACGCCTGGGATTTCCCATCGTGCTGAAGATTCCCGACGGTTCGTTTTCACGGGGCATCGTCAAAGTCGAGGATCCTGCTGCCCTGGAGCAGGCCGCCGCCACCTTGTTCCAGCACAGCGCCCTGCTGCTGGCCCAGGAGTTTCTGTACACCGAATTCGACTGGCGCATCGGCATCCTCAACCACGAACCGATCTATGCCTGCAAATACTTCATGTCGCGTGGCCACTGGCAGATCTACAATCATGGCGCCAAGGGCGCGGCCCGCTCGGGCGGCTTCGAGACGCTGCCCGTCCGCGACGTGCCCGCCGAGGTATTGAAGCTGGCCCTGAAAGCCACCCAGCCCATCGGCGATGGCCTGTACGGAGTGGACATCAAGCAGACGGCGCACAAGGCCGTCATTATCGAGGTCAACGACAATCCCTCGATCGATGCCGGCGTCGAGGATGCCTATCTTGGCAGCGACCTGTATCTGCGCATCATGCGGGAATTCCAGCGTCGGCTGGAACGCAAACGCATGGGACTGGGCCGCCGCCGCTGAACCCCGGCATCAACCGGCACCGGTTTCCGCAGCCCGCCGCCGCGGCAAGGCCGGCTCGATGCGGCTGAGCCACAGCGCTGCCAGCACGCTCGCCGGTGCCGCCACCAGCCAGAACCAGGGACTCCAGCCCAGCGCCGGGGTCCAGCCGGGCAAGGGCGAGGTCAGCAGCAGCACCAGACCGCCACCGCCCCAGCCCAGACTGATCCAGCCGGCAGCGCGCCGGAAAGTGCCGGATGGACATGCTGTGCTCATGGTCGACTCCTGCAGAGGTTTGAACAATGACGCAGAGTCTGCGGCCAGGCCATCTCAAAACCTGCGACAGTGGCACAATGGATCCATCGCCAGAGGAAACAGCATGACCGCTACCGATGTATCGCGCTTCACCGTCTTCGGCCACCCGATTTCCCATTCGCTGTCCCCGGAAATCCAGCAGGCCTTTGCCCGCCAGTTCGGCATCAACCTGGAATACACCACCACGGATGCCAGCCCCGAGGCCTTTCCCGGCGCCGTGGCCGAATTTTTCAACCATGGCGGACGCGGTGCCAATGTGACCCTCCCGCACAAACGGCGCGCCTGGGAACTGGCCAGCACACATAGCGAGCAGGCCCGCCGGGTCGGCACCGCCAACGTGCTGACGGCCCTCGCCGACGGCAGCCTGGCCGCCCACAATACCGATGGCGACGGCTTTGTCCGCGATCTCACCGAGCGCCACGGGCTGGATCTTCGCGACCAGACCGTGCTGCTGCTGGGCGCCGGCGGTGCCGCCCGCGGCGTGGCCTGGAATCTGCTGGATGCAGGCATCGCCAGTCTGACCGTAGTCAACCGCAGTCCGGCCGCCGCCGACCAGCTGGTGGATGACATCGGCGAGCCCGGCCAGGTCCACAGCCGCTACTGGGCCGATCTGGACAGCATCGGCAGCTACGATCTGATCGTCAACGCCACCTCGTCCGGGGTTCTGGGCCAGGCCATGGATCTGCCTTTCAGCCTGACCACCGGCCGCAGCCAGGCCTATGACCTGTCCTATGGCGCCGCCGCCGCCGGCTTTCTGGCCTGGGCCCGCGCGGCCGGCTGCAGCCATGCCTGGGACGGGCTGGGCATGCTGATCGAGACCGCCGCCGATGCTTTCGAACTGTGGCATGGCCAGCGGCCGGATACCGACCCGGTCTACGCCGAGCTCGTCAAGCGTTACGCAGCCTGATCCGGCGTCGGCCTGTCTCGCCGCGCAGCGGTCGCCTCTTCCTGACGGCGGCTGCGCGGCGAATCATCGGGACGTCGAGCCACCGGCGGGAACGGCACCCG
>JGI2924J29684_1078088_pt1 | contig 30801 bp, 25 predicted proteins | sample BenlonsequencITS_FD_29684 | JGI IMG/M metagenome (IMG submission 29684)
GCTCCACCAGGTCAGAGCGCGCCGCGTCAAGTTTTTGGGAGATCGTCTAATGGTAGGACTGCAGACTCTGACTCTGCCTATCTAGGTTCGAATCCTAGTCTCCCAGCCAATACCGAAAGGCCCCTGAGCAATCAGGGGCCTTTTTTGTATCTTCTCGCCATAGCGAAGGCTTAGAGGCGGGCCAGCTGCAAGGGATTCATATAGTCCCGGAAGTGGCTGATCTTGCCTTCGCGCAGGGTGATGAACCAGACATAGTCGATTTTCACGGCCATGCCGTCGGACACGCGATGGTGATGGCCGCGGGCTTCGACGATGATTCCGTCGCCGACCTCTCGGCTGCGGATGGGATCCAGATGGCCGAAACGGATCAAGCCAGGCAGCGGGGCCATGAAGGCTGCAATGGCTTCGCGGCCTTCGAGCCGGCTGGGGTGATCTTCCGGCGCATAGGGAAATTCATGGACGGCGTCTTCGGTGTAGAGATCGGCCCAGGCCTGGGTCTGGCCTGCGGCGAGTGCGGCAATGCCCTGGGCAAGCCAGGCAGGGAGGGAAGATGATGCGTGCATGTCTATCTCCAGTAGAATATCGGACCGTGAATTCCACAAACCCTATCATATCGGACCGTGGGTCCGAAAGTTTGCCTGCACGAAGAGGCCGCCCTGCCGTGCCGCCCGAGCGTATGCTGGCGGCAGCTGATGCGCTGTTTGCTGCCGCTGACCAGCCGATGAGCGTGAGCATGGATGCGATCGCACAGGCTGCCGGGGTTGGCAAGGGCACTTTGTTCCGGGCATTCGGAAGCCGGGACGCCTTGCTGGATACTTTGTGGGCCCAGCGCCTGGGTGTGCTCCGTACCAGCGTCGAGGGTGCCCACCCGGAGCTGGGGCCGCATGCCGCGCCGCAGGTGCGGGCCCAGGCCTTCGTGGCGGCCTTGCTTGAGTTCAAACTGGCTCATCGGCATCTGATCCGGGCAAGAGAAGCGGCCCCGCAGCTGCTGCGCTCGACTCACTATCTGTGGATGCATGAGGTGCTGCAGACCCAACTGAGTCTGGCCGCCGGTCTTCCGGAGTCAGTGGCGGCATACCGCGCGCATGCTTTGCTGGCATCGATTCATATCGATCTCCTCGAGGAATTGATGGCACAGGGCTTCAGCCCGCAGGATCTGCGGCAACACCTGCGCGAGCATGTCGCCTCCATGCTGAGTCCTGCCCCGGCGCCCTAGTTTTCCTGGGCGGGTGATATTCCACCAAAAGGCGGGGCGATCACCGTCCAGAACCGGCGGCCGCAGGGGCCGGGCCATGATGGCCGGAAACGCGTGCTCTGCCGGCGAACCGATAGGCGACATCGACAGCGAAGCCGTTGGCGACATGATCTGCACATCCATCGTCATGGATATGCGTTGGCCTTTGGTGGCAATCTAGCCACCACCTATTGGCTGCGGCTCATCGTTCATGCCTTACCAAAATCCCGTTGTGCGTTCCGCTGCGGTGATCGCCATGCATATGGTGGATCTGGCCGATGCCATTGATCTGGCCAGAGCCGAGGCGCTGTGGGCCAGCCAGCCACGCCCGGCAAGTGTTCGCAGCAAGTTGAACAGTACCCCTTCCAAGGCGGTGGCCTTCGGTGTGCCGCCGTTGCGGTTGAGTCTGGAGCCGATGGTGATCGAGCTGGACGGGATCAGTCATACGGCTCAGGTCTGGGCACGACTGTATGAATTCGGGACCGTGGCCTTTTCCATTCAAGTGCCGGTGACCGGCTGTGACTGGGCCAGCTTCTCCCGGCGGGTGGATGCGGTGGACAATCTGCTGGGCCCTGAGGCCGAGCATCCGGTGTGGGCGCATCTCGCCCAGCAATTGAAAACGGCCTTGGGGCAGGCGATGAGCCGGCTCAGCACGACTATGTTGTCGGAAGACTACCTGCTGGGCATCGTGCATGCCTTCGAGCAGCCGGTGCATGTGGCCACCATGCACGAAACCATCGATCTGGTGCCCCTGCTGTCGGGCGAGCAGCGGCCGCTTTCGATGCAGGCCAGGCATGACCTGCTGCAGCAGCGGTTTTCCTGGTATGCCGATGACCTGGTGATCCTGACCTGGGACCGGGCCTTTATCTACGAGCCACGCGGCGATTCCGACGTGGTCGACATCCTTGAAGTCGCGAATGCCCAGCTGCTGGAAATGCGCTTCTACGACGAGCTGCTGGATGTGGAACTGCCGCGGATGTATGACCTGGTCGAGGCCGCGCACCGTGCCAATACGCCCAAGGGCTCGCGCCATTTCGCGGCGCTGGCGCGCAAGCTGTATACCCTGGTGGCCGAAGTGACCGAGATCACCGAGAAAGTCGACAATGCGCTGCAGGTCACCGAAGATGTCTATCTGGCCCGGGTTTATACCGCCGCCCTGGATCTGTTCAAGGTACACCATGTCAGCAGTGCGGTGGACCGCAAGCTGGCGATTATCCGCGACACCTACAATACCTTGTACGAAGAAGCCTCGGGCAAGCGCGGCGAGCTGATGGAGCTGGCCATCATCGCCTTGATCGTCGTGGAGATCCTGATCGCCATTGTCCGTCACTGAGTGAAAACGGATATCCATGCGGCCATGTGATGTGTTTCATGACGCGCATGCTTTTTTATGAAAGCCCTTTTGTCGGTTCCTGATCTTGGGCCGACATTATTTTAAGACGTCCATATGATGATTTTTCATGCCTTCGGTATATGTCGGCATGGCCGCATGCGGGTCGGAATCAGGCCAGATCACCCAGTTGCTGGCGGCAATAGGCTTTCACCGTCTGTCGCAACCAGCGATGAGCCGGGTCGGCATCCATGCGTGGGTGCCACATCTGGGAAATGGTGATGTCCGGCGTGCTTGCCGGCAATGCGAAGCGCCGCAGGCCAAGGGCATGGAAGGCATTCCGGGCCGTCAGCAGCGATGCCGGTACCAGACCGATCAGGTCCGAATCCAGAACGACGTCGAGCACGGCGGGGAAGCCAGGCACGATGGTGCTGATCCTCCGCTGTCGTCCGATTTCGGCGAGGGCCTGGTCGACCGGTCCCCGCCCCTGATCATGACGTGAGGCGACAACATGCCCGCACGACAGATAATCTTCCAGGCTGAGCTCGCCCTGTCTGGCCATGGGATGCTCCTCCCGGATGACAGCCACGAAGCGGTCCCGGAACAGAGCCTGGATCTTGATCTCGGGCCCCATGATGGTGAGTACGCCGATATCGAGATCGGTCTGGCCATCCCGCAGATGCCCGACGGACTTCCGTGGTTTGGCCATGAATTGCAGGGTGACGCCCGCGGCCTGACGGCCGATGGTGGTGATCAGACCGGGAGCCAGCGCCGAGACGAAACCGTCGTTGGCTCGGATCACGAAGCGTCGCTGCAGGTTCTCGAGATCGAGCGCGGGCATGGCGGGTGCCAGCATCCTGCGGGCATCGAGCATCACCTGCCGGCAGGACTCGCGCAGTTGTTCGGCATGAGGCGTCAGCACCAGTTCGCGGCCGGCGCGGACCAGCAAGAGATCACCGGTGGTCTCACGCAGCCGTCCCAGCGTCCGGCTCATGGCCGAGGTGCTCAGTCCCAGACGCTGGGCGGCCCGGGTGACGTTGGCCTCCTCCAGCAGGATATCCAGTGATGTCAGCAAGTTGAGATCAGGTCCGGTCATGGCCCATCTTGGCACAGTCACCGGCAGAAGCTGCATCGGCATCGGGTTTGCAGGCAGAATGGGTGTCTTGCCCGATGTGAGGTCACTACCGATGCGCACCATGATATTTGCGGCTTTGATGGCTGCGTTGATCCCGGCTGCCGGGATCGCCCGGCCCGGGACGGCCGAGGTTTCCAATGCAGTGGCCAAGGTGCTGACCGACCCGGCCCGTAGGGACGATCGGCCCAGGGATGCTCAGCGCCGGATTGGCGCCATCATGACGTTTGCCCAGGTCCGGCCGGGCCAGAAGGTACTTGAGCTGATTCCGGGCAGCGGCTATTTCACTCGCGTCTTCAGCGGTCTGGTCGGCCCCCGGGGGCATGTATACGTGGTCTGGCCACAGGAGTATCTGAAAGAGGCGACCCGCGGTCTGGCGGGCAGCCAGGCGCTGGCCGCGCAGCCGCACTATGCCAATATCACGGCGCTGGCCCAGCCGGCCGCCGCCCTGACGGTGCCGGCACCCGTGGATCTGGTGTTCACCTCGCAGAATTACCATGACTATCCCGATGCATTCATGGGCAAGGTCGATCCGGCCGTGCTCAACCGAGAAGTCTTTGCGGCGCTGAAGCCCGGTGGCTTGTATGTGATCATCGATCATGTTGCCGCGGCGGGATCGGGCCTGCGCGATACCGATACCCTGCACCGCATCGACCCTGCGGCGGTGAAGACCGAGGTGGAAGCGGCGGGTTTCGTGTTTGATGGCGAAAGTCAGGTGTTGCGCAATCCTGCGGACAGCCATGCGCTGAAAGTCTTCGACAAGTCGATACGCGGGCATACCGATCAGTTCATCTATCGGTTCCGCAAGCCGCTGCGCTGACGTGCCAGCCATGTTGCCTGACGTGGATCGGTGTGCGACAGGACGGCTGCTTTTCATTTGACGCGGCTTGCGCAAGCATGTGCCGGATTTCAACGAGGACAGGCTGCCATGAGCCGATTTGACGACGACGAGCTGCCGCCGGATTTTGACGACGAAGCGGCAGATGAAACCGCGCAGGAATACCAGGTCTGGCAGTGGCTGCTGCGCATCAATCCCGGCGACGAGGAACAGGCGCTGCAGCAGTTCAGCGCGTATCGCGAAGCGGTGGGCGATGAAGATCCCGACGGCTTGGAGGTGATTCTGCCACTGACCCGGGTGATCGACTGGCAATCAGGCTTTCAGGTCGAGGCAGGAGATACGCGGACTCTGATCCAGGCCATTGACGAGTTGACGGCGCGCTGGAACCTGGCCGTGGACTGGGAAGGCGAGCCGGATGACGACGAGTTCCATGCCGAGACGGATGTGCCCTCGTTGCTGGCCATCGCCTATGACAGCCTGGCCCCATACGGTTATACCTTGTGGGTGTGGGAAGCCGAGCCGGATACGTATGCCGGCGGCATCAGCCTGAGCCGGGACAGCGAAGCCATGCGCGAGCTGGCGGCACTGCTGGGGATCGAGCTGAGACTGGCCAGCGAGACCGGCTGAGCAACGGTATCTCCTTCTGCCGGTCATGCCCGCCCGGGCGTCAGCGCTCGCTGCCTTGCGCGGCGTGCTCAGCAAGCAGCTGCCGGATCCGGCCGGCGGTTTCGTCATTCGCGGCGGTATAGACCATCAGGCACAGGTCGGGACGGCCCTCCACCGCGAAGGTGGAAAACTCCAGATCCAGCGTGCCCAGTCGGGGGTGATGCAATCGTTTGACACCATCCCCATGACCGGCGACGTCATGGTCCTGCCACAGGCGATCGAACTGCGGGCTGAGCTGGCGCAGTTCACGGACCAGATCCGTGATGACACCGGAAGCTCCGGCCCGCACGGCATCGGCACGAAAGGCCGCCACCACATAGCGTGCCACTTTCAGCCAGTCATCCTGCGCGGCCTGTACCCGGCTGTTGCCGAACATCAGACGCAGGATATTCCTCTGGCCCGCCGGCAGGCGTTCGTAATCGGTCAGTACGACGGCTGCCGCCCGGTTCCAGGCCACCACGTCCCAGGTGGCGGTGCGGATCATGGCCGGATGCTCGGGCATGGCATCCAGCACCCGTTGCAGGCGCGGACTGACATCATCGGCCTGATGGTAGCTCGGCTCGGGCAGATGACCGAGTGCCAGGATGAACATGTGTTCGCGTTCCGGGCCGGTCAGCATCAGTGCCGTGCTCAGCCGATGCAATACCTCGCTGGATGGTGCACCACCGCGACCTTGTTCCAGCCAGGTATACCAGGTGGCACTGATATGGGCTCGCTGGGCGACTTCCTCCCGTCGGAGGCCGGGCGTGCGGCGGCGCTCGCCCGGCAGCCCGAAGCTGGCCGGATCAAGCCGGCTTCGCCGTTCACGCAGAAACTGTCCCAATGAAGTGTGGGCGGTGCCGGGCATGCGCAGCCTGTGATTGTTTATACCAGGATAATGACACTACTTTACCATGTTGCATTGGCCGCCGAGACTGCGTGGATTCTTGATCTGACGGAGTGGGGCGATGCGCATTTTCGTGACCGGTGCTACCGGCTTTATCGGCTCGCGGATCGTGCCGCAACTGCTTGCGGCAGGGCATCAGGTGCTGGGACTGAGTCGTTCGGACCCAGGCGCCGCCTGGCTGGCCGCGGCGGGAGCGGAGGTCCATCGAGGTCAGCTGGAAGACCCCGAGAGTCTGAGGGCCGGCGCGGAGGCCGCTGATGCCGTGATCCATGTGGCCTTCGATCATGACTTCTCCCGGTTCGCCGCCCATTGTGAAAAGGACTATCGCGCCATCGAGGCGATGGGCTCTGCCCTGCGGGGCTCGAAGCGCCCGCTGGTGATCACCTCCGGCGTCGGCATGGGGATGGCGGCTCATGGCGTCACGGCCAGCGAGAAAGTGGTGAATCTGGAGCATCCCAACCCGCGATCGGCTTCCGAGCGTGCCGCGAACCGGCTGCTCGAGGCCGGTGTGAATGTCTCGGTCGTGCGCCTGCCTCAGGTGCATGACACCCGCAAGCAGGGGCTGATCACGCCCTATATCGAGGTGTGCCGGCAGCGCGGGGTGATGGCTTATGTCGGCGAGGGACTCAATCGCTGGTCGGCGGTCCATGTCGATGATGCGGCGCGGGTCTATCGGCTGGCTGTCGAACAGGCCGTTGCCGGTGCGCGCTGGCATGCCGTGGCTGAGGAGGGCATCACGGCGCGTGCCATTGCCGAGGCCTTGGCGGCGCGTCTGCAGCTGCCTGTGAAGTCCGTGCCGACCGACGCGGTGGCCGAGCAGTTCGGCTGGATGGGCATGTTTGTCGGCATGGACCTGCCTGCTGCCAGTGCCTTGACCCGTCAGCGTCTGGGCTGGACGCCGGCCGGTCCCGGGTTGTTGAGCGATCTGGCCCGGCTCGATGTCTGAACCTCACCGGCAGGCCATGCCCCCAAGGGGTGAGGGGCGCCTGATTCAGAACCGCTCGAATGGTGCCAGGTAACGCCACCGGCCCGGCGGCAGCTTCGACAGCGACTGGCGACCGATGCGCAGTCGCTTGAGGCTGGTGGCTTGCACGCCGACGGCCTGGCACATCATTCCGATGCGATCTGCCTGCAGGCGTTTGAAGGCGAAGCGCAGGCGCTGCTCGCTCTGCCGGCTGACCTTGGCTGGCGGCAAGGCGTAGTGATTGATGCGCAGACCATGATTGAGCAGGGCCAGCCCCTTGTCATCGAGCTGGCCGCGGATATCCACCAGAAACTCCTGTTCCACGGGCTGCTGCTGATCGTTCAGCATGCGCAGGATGCGGGCATCCTGACTGCAGACCACCAGACCCGTGCCACCAGGCGGCAAGGGCTGAGGCATGCCCAGCTGCTGGCGATGGCGGCGCAGCGGGCGTACGCCCGAGAAATCGCCTTCCCAGCGGTTTTCCGGCGCGAGCAAGGCCTCGATATCGGCCTGGCCAAGCTCGGCCGGCCGCGCCTCGGCCAGGTTCAGCAGGATGCTGACCGGTGCGATGGGGCTCAGTCGTGCCTGGGGATCGATGCTGACATGCTGCTCGGCCACCATGAATTGAGGACGCTCCTCGACCTCGCCGTCGACGCGGACCCAGCCACCTTCGATATATTGCTCGGCCTCGCGCCTTGAGCATTGCGCGAGGGCGACGACGCGTTTGGAGAGGCGGACCGGTTCAGTCATCAGAATTCCGTGCAGAGGGTTGGCGCCCATTGTAGGCGGGATTGAAGCTGGGCAGGACAAGGACGCCTTTTCGGGAAACGGGCCGGCAGGCGAGGCAGGCCCACCTGGATAGGCGGCATGGGCGATGCTGAACATGGGCGACAGGCAAGCAGGGGTGAAGATCGGCCATAATTGGCATTACCCAGTCATGGCGGAACCCGAGCGAGAGATGAAGACACCCAAGGGTCTGCAGGACCTGATTGATGATGGCGTGATCGATGAAGTCCTGCGGCCGCTGAAAAGCGGCAAGGAAGCTTCCGTATACGTGGTTCGCTCGGGCGACGAGATCCGTTGCGCCAAGGTCTACAAGGACATGGCGCAGCGCAGTTTCCAGGCGCGCGTGCAATACCAGGAGGGGCGCAAGGTGCGCGGCAGTCGCGCTGCACGGGCGATGGGCAAGGCCACCCGCTTCGGCCGCAAGGAGGCGGAAGCCGCCTGGAAGCATGCCGAAGTCGACGCGCTGTATGCGCTGGCGGCGGCCGGCGTGCGGGTGCCGCAGCCTTATGGCTATTTCAACGGGGTTCTGGTGATGGAGCTGGTGGTCGATGCCGACGGTTTTTCGGCGCCGCGACTGGGCGAGGTGGAACTGTCCGCCGAAACCGCGCGGGCGTATCACCGTTTTCTGATCCGGCAGATCGCGAAGATGCTGTGCACGGGTCTGATCCATGGCGATCTTTCCGAGTTCAATGTGCTGGTCGGTCCCGAGGGGCCGGTGATCATCGACCTGCCCCAGGTGGTCAATGCTTCCGGCAACAACTCGGCCCGTACCATGCTGCGGCGGGATGTCAGCAATATCACCATCAGCCTGTCGCGGTTTGCGCCCGAACTGCTCGATACCTGGTATGCCGAAGAGATGTGGGCCTTGTTCGAACTCGGTGAACTGCATCCTGATACCGAGTTGACGGGAGAGTTCGAGTTCGACGAGCACGAGGCGGATGTCGACAGCGTGATGCAGTCGATCATCGATGCCCGTGAAGAGGCGATCATCCGCCAGCAAGGGCGCGAAGCGGCCGCCGAGGAAGACTGAGTCGGCGGCTGGGAAGGCGTATCCCCGGCTGCGATGAATGGTCTTTAATCGGACGTCCAGACATTCTAAAAGTCATGCCTTGTCCGTACGATTGTCCTTGCGGGGACGGCGGGCCTTGGTTCCTGTGGCCACTATCACGAGATGGGTGGCTGCGTCCATGCCGAGACAGGCTCTTGCGTCTGGACTGGCCATCTGCAAGATCCGGCGGCGCATGCCGAGCCGCCGTGATCGTGGCGATGCAGGCTCTGGCAGCGGTGCGATGGCCTTGCGCGGTGGTTACGACCGCCTGGCGTTTTCATGGCATCGTGATGGTGCCGGCCTGTCGCTGCTGCAGTAGACGCTCTCTGTGCGGGGCGCGACTTCACATCGTCTGGATAGCTGTACGCGAGTACTCGGCATACCCTGAATGGGCTGGCCACTGACAAGGAGGGTCGGTGATGCCATGGCGTTACAGTCAAAGGAGTGGATATCTCCAGCAGAACGATGTTTATGTGGAGAAGGGCTATTCAGGATCGGGTATTGGTTACAACAATCCTGCATTGGCAAGAGTCCATGATACAGGGCCGGTGCCTGTTGGTCGTTACCAGATACTGCCGCCGTTCCATCCTCCCGAAACAGGGGCTTGTACCCTGCGTCTGCTTGCTGGACCGCAGACGCGATTATCTGGACGCAGCGGTTTCATGATTCATGGTGACAGCCGGATTCATCCAGGCCAGGCCTCAAGCGGCTGCATTGTGCTTGATCCGAGGATCAGACGTCGAATCTGGCTGAGTGGCGATCATGTGCTGGAGGTGGTGCCATGACGGACAAGCACGGTCGGCGGCGGCCATGGCTGGGGGCTCTGCTGTGTTTTTCCGCCGGCATCATGGCCGTGCATGCCGCCGCAGCGCCAGCTGGCCCATGCATATGGCCATGGGCCAGCTGAAGAATCTGGGGTATCTCGATACCCGGCAGCTGGATTCAGCCAGCACGCGTGTGGTGCGGATGGCCTCGGAACCCTTGCCGGGCGGCCTGTATCAGGAGGTCTACCATGTGGTTTTCCAGCAGGAAGACGGCAAGCGGCTGGAAGTGATTACCCGCAGCAAGGCCTCCGATCAGGAATGCTCGATGGGGCCTGTCGAGGTGTATCTGGTCAATCGCAAGTTGCAGGATCCCCCCGCGAATGGTCGCTGACCATCGGAGCCGGGCAAGGTGCGAGCGAGGTGTTGGCGAGCCGGGGCACCTCGTGGTGTTGCCCCGGCTTCAGCTCGGCCGGGCTGATGCCCGCCGTTTCAGGGCTTGACGTACATCAGCTCCACATCGAAGACCAGCGAGGCATTCGGCGGAATGTCATCGCCGGCACCATTGGCGCCATAGCCCAGCGAGGCCGGGATATACAGGGTACGGGTACCGCCGACCTTCATGCCGGCCACGCCCTGGTCCCAGCCGGGAATCACTTCGCCGGCACCCAGGCTGAAGGGAAACACTTCGTTGCGGTCACGCGAGCTGTCGAACTTCTTGCCGTGTTTATCCTTGGCCTGATCGTCGTACAGCCAGCCGGTGTAATGCACGCCGACCGTCATGCCCGGCTTCGCCTCGGCGCCGGTACCGAGCTTGTGGTCGATCACCACCAGCTTGTCGACCTGGCCGTGGGTTTCGGCGGGAGGGGTGGCGTGACAGGCGCTCAGGGCGACCAGGGCAAGCAGGGAAAACAACCAACGCATGGGAAACTCCGTAGTGAACTGGTGCCAGCCCCATGGACCGGGCTGACGCGAAACGGGCATTATTTTGGAAAAGCATCGCCAGCGATAGTCATGCGCGGGTGGCCGATTGATTTGAAGGGCCGGAAGCAGGGGCTTTGTTGCGGGCGACGCCTCCAGTATGCCTGGCGGTTGCAGCGTCTTCGTCAGTGCCGGGTGATACGGATGCATGGTTACCCGACAGCCAGTCGCGGCGGGCTTGTCCATCAGGGCCTTGGGTACGAGCTGCATCGAGAGATGTTTTCAGGGCCGGGGGGGGCGCCGGCGCTTGTATCCCGTCGCGGTATGTCATCGAGCACTGATCGCCAAGACGCTTCGTGGATGATCCCCCTGAACCTCGAGGTAGCTGAAGTCATGGCGGGACCTTGTCCGCCGGCCAGACACTGGCTGCGAAGGAGCCGATGCCCGGCAGCCCCTTCGCCGATGCGGGCGTCAGCGCGAGGATTCGAGCGAACTTTCCGACCAGTCCCCGCCCAGATCGCCGATCAGGTTCACGGTATCCAGCAGCCGGTTCTGGATCACGCTCAGCCGGTTCTGCTCGGCGACGAGCTGGGTCGTCCGGGCCGTGGCCACCGTGGTGTAATCCACGGTGCCGGCCTGATACTCGTTGAAGGCGATCTCGGCGCCGCGGCGCGCATCATTCACCACCGCTTCCTGGGCCTGCAGCTGCTGCTCCAGGATCCGCAGATTCGACAGATCGTCTTCCACATCCTGGAAGGCGCCCAGCACCGTTCCGCGATAAGCGGCTACCGAGGCATCGTAGCTGGCTTTGGCCGCGGCCACGGAGCCACTGCGTTCGCCGCCGTCAAGCAGGGTTTCACTCACCTGGGCGCCTGCCGACCACACGTGATTGGCCAGTTTCAGCAGTCCGGCCAACGGTGACTGACTGAAGCCGTCCACGGCACTGAGCGAAATCGTCGGATAATAGGCGGCAATGGCGATGCCGATGGCCTCGTTGGCTGCCGCCATGTCCCGCTCGGCGACGGCGATGTCGGGGCGGCGCTGCAGCAGGGCGGAAGGGACGCCGACCGGTATCCGGGGCAGTTGCGGCAGGGCGGCAAGAGGGGGGATGTCTATATCCCCTGGATTTCTGCCGACCAGCACCGCGATGGCATGACTGTACTGGGCGCGTGCCATGCCCAGCTGGATCAGGCTGGCTTGGGCGCTTTCCAGCTGGGTCCGTGCGGTGATCAGATCCGACGGAGCGATCGTGCCGGCCTGATCCTGATCGGCGATGACGGCCAGATAGTTCCGGTAGGCGGCCACGGTCTGTTGCAGCAGAGCGATATCCGCATCGTTGATGCGCAGATCGATCACGGCCGTGGCCAGGGCGACCTGTTCGGTAAGTAGGGTATTGGCCAAGGTGGCCTTGTCGGCCTCGGCCGTGGCCTTGTTCTGTTCGATGCTGCGGCGGGTCTTGCCCCAGAAGTCCGGCGACCAGCTCAATTCGCCTTCCAGCGTACCGCTGTTGTTGATGCCGTGTCTGGCCGAATAGGTGGCCGAGGTGGTGCGGGCACGGGTGCCGCTGCTGTCGATGCCGATGGTAGGAAACAGGGCGCTGCGGGCAATTCTGACCTCGGCCAGAGCGGCCCGGTAGTTGGCATAACTCTGCGCCACCGTCTGGTTGGCCGTGGCGACCATGGGTTCCAGCCGATCCAGCAAGGGATCGTTGAAGGCTTTCCACCAGGCACCCTTGGGGGCGCCGGCGGCGGGGGCGGCCGGTTGCCAGCCGGCCATCTCGTGGTAGCGGGGCCGTGTCGTGACGGCGGGGCGGTGATAATCGGGCCCCACCATGCAGCCACCCAGCAGCAGGCTCAAGGCCAGACCCAAGGGACGAAGAGAATGGCGTCGGTTTTTCATGCGCGGGTATCCATGCGACGGCTCCACGGCTGACGGCTCGACCAGGCGCCCATGCGCGCACTCAAACGGTCCAGGTAGAGGTAGATGACGGGGGTGGTGTAGAGCGTCACCATCTGGCTGAGCATCAGGCCGCCCATCACCGTGATGCCCAGCGGCTGGCGCAGGGAGGCGCCCTGGCCGATGCCGACGGCCAGCGGCACGGCACCCAGCACGGCGGCGGCCGTGGTCATCATGATCGGCCGCAAGCGCAGCACGGCGGCCTGATGAATGGCCTGCTTGGCGCTCAGTGCCTGGGTTTTCTGCAAATGCAGGGCAACATCGACCATCATGATGCCGTTTTTCTTGACGATGCCGATCAGCAGAATGATGCCGATCATGGCGATGACCGAGAACGGTGTGCCGAAGATCAGCAGTGCCAGCACCGCGCCGATGCCGGCCGAGGGCAGGGTCGACAGGATGGTCAGCGGGTGTACCGCATTTTCGTAGAGCATGCCAAGCACGATATAGACGGCCGCCAGCGCGGCGAGAATCAGCAGCGGCATGGTGGACATGGATCGGGTAAAGATCTGGGCGGTGCCGGCAAATCGGCCATGGATGGAAGCCGGCATGTCGATGGCCTGCTGAGCCTCGGCGATGGCGGCCTTGGCGGAGGACAGCGAGCCACCGACCGGCAGATTGAAGGAAAGGGTGGCGGCCACCGTACCGGACTGATGGTTGACCTGGGTCGCGGTATGACTGGTGCTGTAGCTGGCCATCGCGCCGAGCGGCACCATGGTTTCCCGCGAGGTGCTGTTGGCACTGCCGCTGGAGGTGCCGCCTTTGCTGTTGGCGATGGCATTGGTGTTGTTGTTGGCCACGGCGCGGCTGACCGTACCGGCTCCGGTGCTGCCCTTGGCCGTCGTCATCTGGGTGGCATCCGATCCGCTGGCATTGGCCGCACCGGTACTGAGCCAGATCTGGCTCAGCGACTGCGGATGCTGCCAGTAGCGTGGCGCCAGCTCCATCACCACATAGTATTGATTGTAGGGGTTGTAGACCGTTGAAACCGTGCGCTCGCCGAAGGCATCGTAAAGCACCGAGTCGATCTGGTTGGGCTGGAAGCCGTAGCGCATGGCCGTTGCGCGGTTCATTTTCAGGAATACCTGCAGGCCATGCTGTTGCAGATCGGAGTTCACATCCTGCAGTTGCGCACCGTGCTTGCCGAGCTCGGCGAGCAGCCTGGGCACCCAGGCGTACAGCGTGTCCGGCTGGTCACTGGTCAGCGTGTACTGATATTCAGCCGCCGACGCGCGGCCGCCGGCACGGACATCCTGGGCCGCCTGCAGAAACATTCGGGCTCCGGGTATCTGGTTCAATTTCGGGCGCAGGCGGTTGACGACTTCGGCCGCGGAAATATCGTTGCCGCGCTGGGCCAGCGGCTTGAGCTGGACGAACAGATTGGCCGTGTTCAGGGCGCGTCCTCCGGTGAACCCGGTCACGCTCTGGATGGCCGGGTCGCCTTGCAGGATCTTCTGCATCTGGACCAGCTTGCCGCTCATGGCGGGAAAGGAGATGCTCTGGTCGGCCATGATCTGTCCCATCAGGATGCCGGTATCCTGCTCGGGAAACAGGGTGGCGGGAAGCCGCCGGGCCAGCAGCAGATTCGCGACGATCAGGCCGATCAGGCAGAGACCGATCAGCAGGGCATGGTCCAGCACGTTTTCCAGGGTGTGCGCATAGAACTCGCGGAAACGATCGAACTGGCGATTGCACCATGTCGCCCAGGCCGAGGCGGTCCGGCTGTCTTTCGGTTTAAGCAGCCAGGCGCACATGGTGGGGGTGATGGTCAGCGAGACCAGCATGGACAGCAGGATGGATATCGACAGGGTGACGGCGAACTCGTGGAACAGTCGTCCCACCAGGCCCGGCATCAGCAGGATCGGGATAAAGACCGCAATCAGCGACAAGCTCATGGACAGCACGGTGAAGCCGACTTCGGCACTGCCGGCCAGCGCCGCCTGCAGCGGACTTTTGCCGGCCTCGATATGGCGGACGGTGTTTTCCAGCACCACCACGGCGTCATCCACCACGAAGCCGGTGGCGATGGTCAGCGCCATCAGAGACAGGTTGTCCAGGTTGTAGCCCAGCAGGTACATGGGCCCGAAGGTGCCGATGATGGACAGTGGCAGGGCCACGGCCGGCAGCAGGGTGGCCCTGGACGACTGCAGGAAGACAAAGACCACGGCGACCACCAGCAGCACGGCCAGCAGCAGGGTGCGTTGGGTATCGTCGACCGCGGCGCGGATCGAGGTCGAGCGGTCCAGAGCCACGCGCAGATGCGCGTGGTTGGGCAGGGTGGCCGTCACGGACGGCAATACCTGACGGATGCCCTGCACGGTATCGACGATATTGGCCCCCGGCATGGCATGGACGATCACCAGGATGGCCCTTTGGCCATTGCTGATCCCTGCATTGCGCAGACTTTCGCTGGAGTCCAGCACCTCGGCCACGTCCCGCAGTCTGACCGGAGCCGCATGGCGGTAGGCCACGACCAGATCACGATAAGGTGCGGCCTTGCTGATCTGGTCGTTGGACACGACTTCGTAGCGGCGGCCGTCCTGTTCCAGATGTCCCTTGGCACTGTTGGCATTGGCCGCGCTGATGGCGGCGCGGACATCTTCCAGGCCGATGCCGTAGCTGTTGAGCTTGCCGGGTTCCAGCTCCACGCGTACCGACGGCAGGGCGCCACCGCCGAGCTCGACTTCGCCGACACCCTGGATCTGCGAGAGCTGCTGCATGATGATGGAGCTGGCGCTGTCATACAGCTGGGGCAGGGTCAGGGTGTCCGAGGTCAGCGCCAGCACCATCACCGGTGCCGCCGCCGGATTCATCTTGCGATAGGTGGGATTGCTGCGCAGCGTGGTGGGCATATCGGCCCGTGCGGCCTGGATGGCGGCCTGGACGTCGCGGGCCGCTCCGTCGATGTCCCGGTCCAGATCAAACTGGATCGTGATCCGTACCTGTCCGACGTAGTTTTCCGAGGTCAGCTCGGTGACGCCGGCAATGGCGCCCAGACGTTTTTCCAGCGGCTCGGCGACCGTCGATGCCAGAATGTCGGGACTGGCGCCGGCCATATGGGCCTGGACCATGATCACCGGCATGGACACGCTGGGCATCGGCGCCACCGGCAAATGGGCATAGCCCAGCAGACCTGACAGCAGCAGGCTGATCGCCAGCAAGGTCGTTGCCACCGGCCGGTGAATGAACAGGGCCGACAGGTTCATGCGCCGGATTCCGGTGCCTGGTTGATGCCGCGTCCCCGCAGACGAAGAGCCAGGCGGTCAAAGGCCAGATAGATCACCGGTGTGGTGAACAGTGTCAGCAGCTGACTCAAGGTCAGGCCGCCGATGATCGCCAGGCCCAGCGGGCGGCGCAGCTCCGAACCGGTGCCGGTGCCCAGCAACATGGGCAGCGCACCCAGCATGGCGGCCAGTGTCGTCATCAGAATCGGCCGGAAGCGCAGCAGGCAGGCCTGGAAAATGGCCTCGGTCGGGGCCTTGCCGCCGATGCGTTCGGCTTCCAGCGCGAAGTCGACGATCATGATGGCGTTTTTCTTGACGATGCCGATCAGCAGCACGATGCCGATGATGCCGATCACGTCCAGATCGCTGCCGGCGATCATCAAGGCCAGCAGGGCACCGATGCCGGCAGAGGGCAGGGTGGAGAGAATCGTGACCGGGTGGATGAAACTCTCGTACAACACGCCAAGAACTATATAGACGGCTATAAGTGCGGCCATCAGCAGGTAGATCTCGCTGGACAATGAATCCTCGAAGGCCTGGGCGGCTCCCTGGAACGAGGCGGTGATCGACATGGGCAGGTGGATGTCGTGCAGTGCCTGCTGTACCTGATCGACGGCCGTGCTCAAGGAGGCGCCGCTGGCCAGATTGAAGGAGACGGTCACGGCCGGAAATTGCGAAAGATGGTGGATCGCCAACGGCGATTTGACCACCGTGATCCGGGCGATCCTGGACAGCTGGACCTGGCCATTGTCGCTGGACGTGGCGCTGGGCAGGTACAGCTTGCCCAGCGATGCGATGGTCGGCAGGCTTTTGGGCTGCGCCACCAGAATGACCCGGTACTGGTTGGACTGATCAAAAATGGTGGAGACGATGCGCTGCCCCAGGGCGTCGTAAAGCGCATTGTCGATGGTGGCCGGGGTGATGCCGAAGCGGGCGGCCAGGGTGCGGTTGACTTCGACGTCGACGCTTTGGCCACTGATGTCCAGATCGCTGCTGACATCAACCAGACTGGGAATCTTGCGCAGCTTGTCGAGCAATGCGGGCACATAGCGGTCGAAGGCCTGCTGGCTCGGTCCGCGCAGCACGAACTGATACTGGCCGGGTGACACCTGGGTAGCCAGCGTCAGATCCTGCTCAGGCTGCAGATAGAGCTTGATGCCGGGGATGTCGGCGACGTCGTTGCCGATCCGCCGGGCGATCTGGACGGCACTCAGGTGACGCAGGTTCCGGGCCTTGAGCTGGATCAGAAAGCGACCCTGATTGAGCGTGCTGTTGGTGCCGTCGATGCCGACATAGGAGGTCAGACCGGCCACGTCCGGGTCCTTGAGAATGCGCTCGGCCAGGGCTTGCTGGTGTTCGGTCATGGTGGCATAGGACACCGAGGTGTCGGCCACGCTGATGCCCTGGATCACGCCTGCGTCCTGGACTGGGAACAGGCCTTTGGGAATCGCCGCATAGAGCCATGCAGTGAGCACCAGGCTGGCGGCAAACACCAGCAGGGTCAGCCGCTGGTGGCGCAGGACCTGTTCCAGACCGCGGCGGTACCACTGCAGGACCTTGTCGAAACCGGCTTCGCTGAGCCGCTCGAAACGGCTTGGCCGGCGGCCTGCTTCCGGGCGCAGGATGCGAGCACAGAGCATCGGCACCAGGGTCAGGGAAACGACTCCGGACAGCACGATGGTGATGGCAAGGGTCATGGCGAATTCGCTGAACAGCCGTCCGATGACCCCGCCCATGAACAGCAAGGGGATCAGGACCGCGATCAGCGAAACGGTCAGCGACAGGATGGTGAAGCCGATCTGGCCGGCACCCTCCAGGGCGGCCTCCATGGGGCTGCGGCCTTCTTCCAGATAACGGACGATGTTCTCGATCATCACGATGGAGTCATCGACCACGAAGCCGGTGGCAATGATCAGCGCCATCAATGACAAGTTGTCGATGGAATAGCCGAGCTGATACATCAGGGCCAGGGTGCCGATCAGTGACACGGGCACCGAAATGCTGGGAATCAGGGTGGCCGGCAGATTGCGGAGGAACACGAAGATCACCAGCACCACCAGAACGATGGCCAGTACCAGTTCGAACACCGCATCGGATACCGAGGCGCGGATCATGCCGGTGGCATCGGAGACGACCTGTACTTTCATCCCGGCCGGAAGGCTGGCCAGCAGGGTCGGCAGTTCCCGCTTGATCTGGTCGACGGTGGCGATCACGTTGGCACCGGGCTGGCGCTGCACATTCAGGATGATGGCCGGCGTCAGGTTGAACCAGGCGCCTTGCTCCTTGTCCTGGGCTGCCAGGCTGACCGTGCCCACATCCCGCAGATAGACCGGCGAGCCTTTGCTGTAGGCAATGACGGTGTCCAGATAATCCTCGGGATCCTGGATCTGGTCGTTGCTGTTGATGGTGTAGTCCAGCCTGGGGCCATCGAAGCTGCCCTTGGGATTGTTGACGTTGACATTGGCCAGGGTGGTGCGGATGTCATCGATGTTCAGGCCGTAGCCTGCCAGCTTGTGGATATCGACCTCGACCCGGATGGCGGGCACGTGACCGCCGGCGGGCGTGACCAGGCCCACGCCAGATACCTCGGCGATCTTCGAGCCCAGCCGCGTATTGGCGGCATCCTGCAACTGGGGCAGCGACATCGACCGGGAGGTGATGGCCAGCGTCATGACGGGCTGGTCGGCCGGATTGACCTTGGCGTATGTCGGTGGTGCGGGCAGACCCGAGGGCAGGTAGCTGTTGGCGGCGTTGATTGCCTCCTGGACATTCTGCTGGGCAACGTCCAGATTGAGGTCCAGATTGAACTGCAAGGTGATGATGGAGGCGCCCGATGAACTGGTCGAGCTCATCTGCTGCAGTCCGGGGATCTCGCCGAGCTGCACTTCCAGCGGCGCGGTCACGGTATTGGCCATGACCTCGGGACTGGCTCCGGGGAAGAAGGTCTGGACCTGGATGGTGGGATAGTCGACGCCGGGCAGCGAGGAGACCGGCAGAAATCGCATGGCGACCAGCCCGATCATCACCAGGGCGATCATCAGCAGCGCGGTGGCCACCGGCCGCAGGATGAACAGGCGTGAGACATTCATAAGCTGGGCATGCAATCAGGACTTGGAGGCAGAAGGGGCGGCCGCGGTTGACGCAGGCACCGCCGGGCGTGCATGACTCCGCTTCAGGCGGATGCGGGCACCATCGCTGAGCCGGTCGACACCGTCGGTGACCACCTGGTCCCCCGCCTTCAGACCGGAGCTCACCACCGTATCGGTGCCGTTGCCGGGACCCAGCGTGACTGGATGCACCGCCACGGTCATGTCGGGACGGATCAGATACACGAAGTCGCCGGGTGCGCCGGTCTGGATCGCGGCAGTGGGGATCAGCACCGCCTGCTGCAGCGTATCGACGTGCATGACGATATTGACGAACGCCTCGGGGAACAGCTCATCGTTCTCGTTGGGGAAACGGGCTCGAAGGGTGACGGTGCCGGTGCTGGTGTCCATCTGGTTGCCGATGGAGTAGAGCGTGCCGTCGGCCAGTTTGCGGTCATTGTTGCTGTCGTAGGCACTGACCGTGATGGTCTGGCCGGCGCGAAAGCGCTGAAGCACTTCGGGCATGGCATTCTGGGGTACCGGAAACTCGACCGTCGTCGGATGGGTCGAGGTGATGACCACGATGCCGGTGGTGCTGGCGGCCGTGACGTAATTGCCTGGATCCACCAGCCGCAGACCGACCCGTCCTGCCACCGGCGCGGTGATATGGCAATATTCCAGATCCAGCGTGTACTGGTCGATGGCCGCCTGGTCATTTTTGACGGTCGCCTCGTCCTGTCGCACCGTATAGAGCTGGTCGACGTAGGTCTGTTCGGCGATGGAGTGTCGGCCATGGAGCTGGCGATAACGAGCCAGATCACTTCTGGCGGCGGCCAGGGCGGCACGGTCTCTGGCCAGGCTGGCTTCGGCCTGGCGTTTGCCGATTTCATACTGACGCGGATCGATCTGTGCCAGAAACTGGCCTTTCTTCACTTCCTGCCCTTCCTGATAGCCGACCTTGGTCAGATACCCGCTCAGCTGCGGCAGCACGGTCACGGTGGCCACCGGTGTCACGGTGCCCAGCAGGCCATCGATGTCGACGGGCATGCGGCCGAGCCTGGCGGTGCTGGCGCCGACGATGGTGTCCGGTTCGGCATGCTGCGGCTTGGCGCGGTTGTCGAAGACATGCACGGTCACCAGGACAACCAGTACCAGCATCACGGCGCCAAGCAGCCACCGGCCTCTGGATCTGCCTGTTGTCCGCACTGCATCAGTGCCCATAAAACCATCTCCAAAACAAGTTGCTGCTGTGATCCGTTGTTGTCACCGTGACGGCAATGCCGATGCCGATCAGGGCAACAGGCCGAAGCGGGCTCCGGTCAGGTTTTCCAGTCAATGACCATCAACGATCGAATCCCATCAGGGTGCACTGTTCGGTGACCTGCTGCATCCGCAGCTTGGCGCACCCTTGGTCTTTCATCATCGCATCTGACCGGACAGGCTAAACCAGCCATCTTAAGTTGGGCTGACAAACGCACCGTGACTGAAGGGCCTTGTATCGATGGGGAAGTTGGGATAACGGGAGGCATCGCTGCGGTGGTCATGTAAGCCTCCTGAACCGCGGGCATGGGCTTCGCCGCGCAACTGCCGGCGTGGCGATCAGTGATGAGCCGCCGCTCAGGGGAAAGGCATGATGACACTCGCGATGGCCCCCGTCAGGTCGCGACGGGGGCTTGAGGAAAGCTTGCAGCCTGGAGGAGGGCTCGATGCCGGGACTTCGGACGGCCAGTATCCCGGCGTGTCGGCGGCAAGCTCAGCGGCGCTCAGCCGACTTGCGGCGCCAGATGGCTTGAGGCTTCTTCCAGAAAGTCCGGCGACGGCACGAAGTACAGCGAGCCGGTCACCGCGCGGCTGACGTCCAGCAGCCGGTCGTAATTGCCTTCCGGCTTGCCCACGAACATGTTGACCAGCATCTTCTCGATGCGCGAGGGCGAGCGGGCGTAACCGATGAAATAGGTGCCGAATTCCCCTTTGCCGATGTCGCCAAAAGGCATGTTGGCACGCACGATGGACAGTTCCTCGCCATCTTCCTCGATGACGGTCAGCCGGTTGTGGGCATAACTGGGTTTGGTGTCGTCATCCAGCTCGATATCGGACAGTTTCTTGCGACCGATGATCTTTTCCTGCTGTTCGACGGGAATCCGGTTCCAGGCCTTCATGTCATGCAGGTATTTCTGCACGATCACATAGCTGCCGCCGCTGAAACCGGCGTCCTCTTCGCCGATCAGGGTGGCTTCCAGCGCTTCCTGGGCTACCGGGTTCTCGGTGCCGTCGACAAAGCCCAGCAGATCACGCTCATCGAAGTATTTGAAGCCGTGGACCTCGTCGGCCACCACGGCGACCTCTTCAAGACGTTCCATGATCTGGGTGGCCAGTTCGAAGCACAGGTCCATCTGGGTGGCGCGGATATGGAACAGCAGGTCGCCTGGTGTCGACGGCGCGTGGTGGACGCCCTTGATTTCGCGGAAAGGATGCAGCTCGGCGGGGCGGGGCTGGCCGAACAGTCGGTCCCAGGCCTGGGAGCCGAAGCCCATCACGCAGGACAGCTTGCGCTCCGGATGGCGAAAGCCGATGGCTCGCACCAGGCCGGCCAGATCCTCGCTCAAGGAGGCGACGGCGCTGCCGTCGGATATATCGGGCGTCAGCGTCAGGACGAGAAAGACGGCGGAATGGGTCAGCGAGGCGGTTACCGCCTGAGAGGACATGGAAGGCACCGATGGCTCCTGAATGGGGATCGGCGAGTATAGTCACAAGCCGGCCTGTTCAGCAGCCGGCCGATGCCTGCATGAGCTGCCGCGCCAGCCAGCTTGCCGCCGAGGCGATCGGCCGGCGTGGCATCGCTGTCGTGGCGGCATTGGGTTAGGCTTTGCCACGGGCGGACCCGGTCGGTCGGCTGGCGAGGAAGGCATGATTCGAGCAACGGGCATTTCAGTGGGCAAGTGGATCATGGCCGCCCTTGTGGCGGTGACGGCCGTTCCGGTGATGGCGGAGGGGCTTTCCAAGGCCGACTGGCCGCGGGATGCCACCGGGCATCCCGCAACGGGGCTGGTGCTGGTCGAGGCCCGGGTCGGTCTGCAGGGCCAGGTCATTCGTTCGCGGGTACTGCGTGAATCGGGGTATGCGGCTTTCGATCGGTCGGCGCTGGCCACGGTCAGTCATTACCATTTCACTCCGCGACGGGTGCATGGTGCGGGAGTGATCTACGACATGCGGGTGCCGGTCAGTTTCAGGCCACGGGGCGGTCCGCAAGGAACTCTCCATGTGAGCCTGATTCCGATGGATGCACCGCGCCACTGAGGGAGTGGCGCCCGTGGCCAGCCGGATGGCCCTGGCAGGTTGTCACGGCCGTGATGTCAGTGGTTTGCCCCGGGTCTTCTGTAGATATCGAAGGCATGTGATGGCGAGTCATTCACGAATTGCGCGCCGACAAACAGGATATGCCGACGCATGGCTTCGGCGGCCTGCTCGGGGAACCGATCCATGATGGCCGAGTAGATGTCCAGGTGTTGCTGCATCCGGTCCAGGCTCTGTTGCCGGGTCCTTGGCGAGGGACGGCGACTGGCATCATAGGTATTGTGGGTGATATGCGGACGCAGCACATTGATGACGATGGCATGGAAGCGATGGATCATCAGATTGTGTGCCGAGGCGGCCAGCAGCTCATGGAAGCCGGCATCGGCCTCGGCCTCGGCATCGACATCCCCGGCGGCCACGGCCTGCTGCATGCGGGCCAGCCATTCGCCCAGCCCCTGCCGCTGGGCGGGATCGGCGCGCACGGCCGCCAGCCGGGCGGCACCGCATTCGAAGATCAGACGAAACTCCAGAATGTCGGCCCGCCACAGCGGCGAGTCGGGCAGGGCTGACGGCAGCTTGGCCGCCGGGGCCGGCAAAGGCTCGGCGGAGGGGCCCGGGCGCACGTAGATGCCGCTGCCCCGGCGGCTCGACAGCAGGCCGCGGGCGACCAGATGCTGGATGGCCTCGCGCACGCTGGCGCGTGAAACGCCGAAGTCGATGGCCAGCTGCCGCTCCGAAGGCAGTCGCCCGCCGGCTGGCCATTTGCCGCCCAGTACCTGCTGGCCGAGGGTCTCGCGTAGCCATTGCTGGAGATTGCTGGCGCGGCTTTCAGGCATGTCGGCAAGGCGCTGGTCAGACCAATTTGCGGCTACTGACACGGATTATCGATCATCCGTCCGGGCGGGTAAAACCGCATTGCAACACGGTGCCTGTGGCCTCGGTGGGCAGGCGAAGTGAACTTCACGTGGATCCAAGCGAGGTGTCTATGTCTGCCAGGCCCCAGGTACTGCAACTCAATCCCAAGGACAATGTCGCGATCGCTTTCAGCGCGCTGATGCAAGGCGTCAAGCTGGAAGGCTTTCCGGCCGTCACCACGCTGGATCCGGTACCGCCGGCCCACAAGGTGGCGATCCGTGACATCGCCAAGGGCGAAGCGGTGTATCGCTATGGCCAGATCATCGGTTTCGCGACCCGGGACATTCAGGCCGGCCAGCATGTCCATGTGCAGAATCTGGCCATCGGCGAGTTCAGCCGCGACTATGCCTTCGGGGCCGATCTGCACCCGGTCACGCCGGCCGCGGAAGTGCGGACCTTCATGGGCATCCGCCGGGGTGACGGCCGGGTGGCGACCCGCAATTACATCGGCGTGGTCAGCACAGTGAATTGTTCGGCCACGGTGACCAAGCAGGTGGTACGGCACTTCTCGGCACCCGGCGCGCTGGCGGCCTGGCCGAATGTCGACGGGGTGGTGCCCATCACCCACGGCTTCGGCTGTTGCATCGATACGCATGGCGAAGGTCTGGAACAGTTGCGGCGGACGCTGCAAGGTTATGTCCATCATCCCAATTTCGCGGCGGTCGTCATTATCGGGCTGGGCTGTGAAGCCAACCAGATGGCGCCCTTGCTGCTGGGGCAGCGCGACAAGACCGGTGCCGACCTGGTGCCGCTGGTGATGCAGGAACTGGGCGGCACCCGTCTCACGGTGGAAGCCGGCATCAAGGCGGTGGAAGCCTTGCTGCCCCGTGCCGATGCCGTGCGGCGCGAGCCCTTGCCGATCGGGCATCTGAGTCTGGCCTTGCAGTGCGGCGGCTCGGATGGCTATTCAGGCATCACGGCCAATCCGGCGCTGGGCGTCGCCGTCGACCTGCTGGTCAGTCATGGCGGGACTGCGATTCTTTCGGAGACGCCGGAGATCTATGGCGCGGAGCATCTGCTGACCCGGCGGGCTGTCAATCATGAGGTGGGCCAGAAGATCGTCGACCGGATCCATTGGTGGGAGGCCTATGCCAAGCGCGAACACGGCAGCATCGACAACAATCCGACACCGGGCAACAAGGCCGGCGGTCTGACCACGATTCTGGAAAAGTCCCTGGGTGCGGTGGCGAAAAGCGGCACCACGCCTCTGACCGATGTTCTGCGCTATGCCGAGCCCTTGAAGACCAAGGGGCTGGTATTCATGGATGCGCCGGGCTATGACCCGATAGGAGCTACCGGCCAGGTCGCCTGCGGGGCCAATCTGGTGCTGTTCACCACCGGGCGGGGTTCCTGTTTCGGCGCCAAGCCGGCACCTTCGATGAAGATCGCGACCAATACCCCGATGTATCAGCGTCTGCAGGAAGACATGGACATCAATGCCGGCGAGATCATGGACGGCGAGGTCACGGTGCAGCAGAAGGGACGCGAGATTTTCGAGGCGCTGATCGAGCTGGCATCGGGCCGTCCCAGCCACAGCGAGGCGCTGGGACTGGGGGACGAGGAATTCGTGCCATGGATGATCGGCGCTCAGATGTGAGCGGACGTGGCGTCGCGGCAGGGATGGGCCGCGACGCCTTCGGGGTGTGGCAGCAAGGGATGGACCGATGCGGATACGCAGGACGATCGAGCGTTTTCCCGGAGGCATGATGGTGGTGCCCCTGCTGTTGGGGGCCGGCCTGAAGACCCTGGCTCCCGGCTTGCTGGTGCTGGGCAGCTTTTCCACGGCGCTGAGCCAGGGCGCGATGCCGATTCTGGCGGTGTTTTTCGTATGCATGGGCGCCGAAATCCGGCTGCGCGCGGCGCCGGCGGCCTTGCGCAAGGGGCTGGCGATCACGCTGGGCAAGCTCTTCGGCGGAGTCGGCATCGGCCTGCTGGTGGCTCATCTGGCGCCGGGCGGCAGGATCTTCGGGCTGTCGGGGCTGGCGCTGATCGCCGCTATGACCAATGCCAATATGGGACTGTATGCGGCGCTGTCCAGGCAATACGGCGAGGCCAACGATGCAGGCGCGCTGGCTCTGCTGTCGATACTGGAAGGCCCGTTCCTGACCATGCTGGCGCTGGGCGCGACGGGACTGGTACATGTGCCGGTGCTGGAACTGCTGGCGACGGTGCTGCCGATCCTGACCGGCATGTTGCTGGGCGCGCTGGACGAGGACCTGCGCCGGCTGTTGTCCGGCGGCGGGCCCTTGCTGATTCCCTTTTTTGCTTTCGGGCTGGGGGCGCAGATCAATCTGCAGACGATCTGGGCGGCCGGTCTGTCCGGCATCGTGCTGGGGCTGGCGACCTTGCTGCTGGGTGGTATCTGCAATCTGATCTGTTCGCGGCTGGGCGGCGGCGGGATGATTGCCGGTGCCGCGGTGTCCACCACCGCGGGCAATGCGGTGGCGACGCCGATGGCGATTGCGGCGGTGGACCCGCGGCTGAGCCCGCTGGTCCTGGTGGCGACGCCGCAGATCGCGGCGTCCACCGTCATCACCTCCCTGCTGGCGCCGGTTCTGACGGCGGCGGTGGCACGCTGGGAAACCGCTCGTCATGCCGCGACGGCCGTGCCTCCGGTCGATGATGCGAGCCGGCGCTGAGGCGCCTTGCGGAATACCGGCCCTGACTCAGTGCAGACCGGCCTTGCCGCGCCAGCGGCGCCATCCGTAGCCCAGGCCCACCAAGGCGAACCACACCGGGCTGGCCAGCAAGGCCTTGCGGGTATCGTCCTGCAGTGCCAGCAGACCGGTGACGAACACGAAGAAACCCAGGGCGACCACGCACATCATCACGCCACCCGGCATCTTGTATGACGAGCGGGCATGGAGTTCAGGCCGCTTGATCCGGTAGGCGATATAAGCGCACAGGATCAAGGACCAGATGAACATGAACAGCACGGCGGCCAGAGTAGTCACCAGGGTAAAGGTGGTGACCAGATCCGGGATCAGATACATCAGCAGGGCACCGGCCAGCAGACAGGCGCAGGAAAACAGCAGGCCGCGGGCGGGGACTGCCGCGGCGGACAGGCGTTTGAAGCCCTTCGGCGCGTGCCCTTCCGCCGCCAGCCCGAACATCATCCGGCTGGTGGAGAAGATGCCGCTGTTGGCCGAGGAGGTTGCCGAGGTCAGCACCACGAAGTTGATCAGGCTGGCGGCGGCGGGGATACCGGCCAGCACGAACAGTTCGACGAAAGGACTCTTGCCCGGCACCACCTGGCGCCAGGGCGTGACCGACATGATCACGATCAGGGCCAGCACATAGAACAGGATGATGCGTGCCGGAATCGCATTGATCGCACGCGGCAGATTCCGTTCCGGTGCCTCGGTCTCGGCCGCGGTGGTACCGACCAGCTCGATGCCGACAAAAGCGAATACCGCGATCTGGAAACCGGCGAAGAAGCCGCTGATCCCGCGCGGGAACAGGCCTCCGTCATTCCAGAGATTGCGCAGGCTGGCCAGCTGTCCTGACGGCGAGTGAAAGCCCCAGGCGATCATGCCGAAGCCGGTGATGATCAGGGCGACGATGGCGAGGACCTTGATCAGGGCAAACCAGAACTCCAGTTCGCCGAACAGCTTGACGCTGAGCAGGTTCAGTCCCAGCAGCAGGCCGACGCAGGCCACGGCGGGAATCCATGGCGCCAGATCGGGGAACCAGAACTGGGTATAGGCGGCGATGGCGATGACATCGGCAATGGCGGTCACGATCCAGCAGAACCAGTAGGTCCAGCCGCAGAAGAATCCGGCCCAGGGACCGAGCAGGTCGGTGCTGAAGTCGATGAACGACTTGTATTGCAGATTGGACAGCAGCAGCTCGCCCATCGCCCGCATCACGAAGAACAGCATGACCCCGATGATCAGATACACCAGCAGGATCGAGGGACCGGCCAGGCTGATGGTCTTGCCCGAGCCCATGAACAGGCCGGTGCCGATGGCGCCGCCGATGGCGATCAACTGCAGATGGCGGTTGCTGAGATGGCGTTGCAGCCGGGGGGGCTGGGTCTCGGTAGGGGACATGGCTTCCACTGTTCAGGTCATGGCAATCCCTACCATAGAAGAAGGCGTCGGCCGGCGCCATTGGACAGAGTCCTAGATATGGCCGGCCGGTACGGTGCGGCAGTGGCGGCATGGTCATTCCGGGCGGGCGATGGGGCTCGCATCCGCCGCCTCGGAGGCAGGCTGCAGGCGAGGTCGGGGATGATGGCCCCCGGCAGAAGATACGGTCAGGTCCCGGGACGGCTCATGCGAAAGCGCTGGGCCGGGCCGATGTCGAAATAGTCGGCCGGGCCGCCACCGCGCAGGATCGGCTCGGCGGCGGCGGTGTCATAGCTGCCGTCGATGATCAGATGCGGGGCGATATGCACGGCGACGACCTCGCCCAGAATCAGCCAGGTTTCCAGCGGGTCGCCATTGGCGCCCTGCAGGCGCAGCAACTGACTGAGCCGGCACTCGAAGTTGACCGGACTTTCTTCGACACGCGGAGCCCGGACTCGCCGGCTCGGTACGGCGGTCAGACCGGCGAGGGTGAATTCATCGATATCGGCAGGTACGGCGGCCGAGCTGGTGTTCATCGCCTCGGCCAGCGGCCGGGTGGCCAGATTCCACACGAATTCGCCGGTGGCCTCGATATGACGCAGCGTGTCCTTCCGGCCGATGCTGGCGAAGCCGATGATGGGCGGCGTGTAGTTGAAGGCGTTGAAAAAGCTGTAGGGCGCCAGGTTGTGCCGGCCTGCTGCGTCGCTGGTGGAGATCCAGCCGATCGGGCGCGGCCCGACGATGGCATTGAACGGATCGTGGGCCAGACCATGGCCTTGCCCGGGTTGATAGAAGTACTTGGCAGGCATCGGCGGCAAGGTTCCGGTTCAGTGGAAGATCAGATGCAGCAGGCGGGCCAGCGCGAACAGCAAGCCGCCGATCAGGCCGCCGACCAGGGTACCGTTGTAGCGGATATATTGCAGGTCCCGGCCTACCGCCAGTTCAAGTTCGCGGCTGAGTTCGTCGGCACTCCAGCGCTCGACGCGCTGGACAATGAACTGCTCGATCGCGGGCCGGTACGGCCCCAGCAGGGCCGGCAGGGTCTGGATGCACCATTGGTTGAACTGTTGCTGCAGCTCGGCGTCCTCGCCCAGCTGCCGGCCAAGCGCGGCCGTGGCCTGCTGCAGGTGGGCCGCGATGCGCGAATCGTCGGCGGCCAGATCCTGGCCGAGCCGGCGCAGCCCCTCATCCCACAGGTTCTGCAGATAGCCGGCCAGTTCGGGATGGTCCAGCAGCTGGTCCCGCATGCGGTTCATTCGCCGGGCCAGCGAGGGGTCGTCGCGCAGCCGCATGATCAGATGCCGCAGATGTCCATCCAGCCGGCGCCGGAACGGGTGCTGGGGATCGCCCATCATGTCCAGCAGCAACTGGCGCGTGGCCTCGGTCAGTCGTTCGGCCATCGAACGGGCGATCCGCTCCTCGACATTCAGCCAGCGGAACACGGCCCAGACCTCGTTGGCGACCTTGTCGGCCAGCAAGGCCCGGGTCGCCGGCTGCTGCAGCAGGTTGGCGGCATCGCTGAGCACGCTGTTGACCAGTTCGCGATGGCGGCCGTCACGGGTCAGCAGACCCAGCCCGCGGCCCAGCAAGGGCGCCAGTTCCAGACGGCCCAGCCGCTGCCGTGCCGTCTGCAGCATCAGCTGGCGCAGCGCCGGCTGGTCCAGCAGACGGACCAGATGGGGGCTCAGTCCCTGCAGCAGACGATGCCAGAACCGGGCACGGGCCGGATCGATCAGGGCGGCGGCGAGCCGAGCCGCCGGATCGTAGCGCTGCAGCTGGCTGACAATCTGGGCGTCGCTCAGAAAGTGCCGGCAGATAAAGCCGGCAAGGCTGCGACCGAGGGCATTCTTCTTGCGCGGAATGATCGCGGTGTGGGGAATCCAGCGCAGCCCCAGCGGATGCCGGAACAGGGCGACGACAGCAAACCAGTCGGCCAGGCCGCCGACCAGGGCGGCCTCGGACACGGCGACCAGCGCCTGCCAGGGCCAGCCCGGATGCCAGGCCTGGGCCGTCATGCCCAGTGCCAGGCACAGACCGGCCAGCAGCAGCAGACTGCCCGCGATGCGGCGGGTGTGCCGCAGTTCACGCGCCTGCGGCGACTCCACGGCCATCGTTGCTCGTGCAGAAACCCTTGTCATCGGATGCATCCTACACGGCTTGAAGCCTGGCGACAGCTGCATGGCCGCCTTGCCGGCGGCGTAGTATCATGTCGCAAGGTCATGCCGGTTGCCGATTGCCTCTGCGTTGAGATCAGGAATACCAGAATCCGTCCTAGCCGGCCCGCCGACCCGCTCTGAATTCCGTCCCCCGTGATGACCCTGCGTGCCGTGAAGCGGCCCGGCTCGCCTTGATGGCTGCCGTTCCTGTTCTGCCCCGAGTGTGCGGACCCGCGTCTGACCCGCCATTTTCGGGATCACGCAAGGAACAATCATGTTGATGCAAAAAATGGGGCCGCTGGAAGGGCTGCTGCAGTCCTCGGCCTATCTGCTGGCCCTGCTGGTCGGAGCCTGGCTGATTGGCCGGCTGGTCCTGGTCGTCGGCACGCGCATCGTGCGCGGCGTGTCCAGCCGGGTGCGCTGGCATTTCGACGACTTCCTGCTGGAACACCGCGTCTACAACTGGACCTCCCGGCTGGTGCCCGGTCTGATCGTCGGTGCCGGCCTGCCCCTGATTCAGGGGCTGGGCAGTCATCTGCAGGAGCTCGCCAGCCGGCTGGTATCGGCCTATATGATGATGTGCGTGGCGATGGTGATCAGTTCCTCGCTGACCGCGCTGGAGGCGATGTATCAGGCGCGGGCCAATGGCCAGCAGCGATCGATGAAAGGTCCCATGCAGCTGGTCAAGCTGGTGATCTTTCTGATCACGGCGCTGCTGGTGGTCGGGGTCGTCAGCGGGCGCCAGATCGGCATGTTGTTGTCGGGGGTCGGTGCGATGTCGGCTGTGCTGATGTTGATCTTCAAGGACACCATCCTGGGCTTTGTCGCCGGCCTGCAGCTTTCGGCCAATGACATGCTGCGGGTGGGCGACTGGATCACCTTGCCCAGTGCCGGTGCCGATGGCGTAGTGCTGGACATCAGCCTGCATACGGTGAAAATCCAGAATTTCGATCAGACCATCGTGACCATTCCGACCTGGCGGCTGATCAGCGAGAGCTACCAGAACTGGCGCGGGATGTCCGAGGCCGGTGGCCGCCGGATCAAGCGCTCGCTGCTGGTGGATGCCACCAGCGTAAGGGACGCCGGCCAGGACCTGCAGACGGCCTGGGCAGCTGATGCGATGCTGCAGTCGTATCTGCAGGGTCAGGTTCCGGCTTTGCCGGAGCACAGTCAGCCGGATTCCTGGCAGGCCACCAATATCGGCATGTTCAGGGTCTATGCCACCAGTTATCTGAAAAACCATCCGATGATCCACCACCAGATGACGACCCTGGTGCGACAGCAGCCGAATCTGGGCGCCGGTATTCCGCTGGAACTGTGGTGTTTCACCGCCACGACCGACTTCGAGTGCTACGAGGCCGTCCAGTGCGAGATCTTCGATCATCTCACGATGATGTTGCCGCGCTTCGGTCTGCGCCTGTTCCAGCAGCCGACGGGCTACGAGGTGGCCATCGCGGCGCTGGTGTCGCTGCCGGCCGAGCAGCGGCCGCCGATGGCGACTCCGGTACTGGGGCCGGGGAAGGTTCAGACCCGG
>JGI2924J29684_1078086_pt1 | contig 30683 bp, 25 predicted proteins | sample BenlonsequencITS_FD_29684 | JGI IMG/M metagenome (IMG submission 29684)
CTCTACATCTTGCCGGGCGAGCCAAGCCGGAGCCTTTTTGATCAACATCCCTTCGGCTCGAACAGGGCGATCTGCCGCTTGCCGGCCTTGAGCAGCGCAATCCGCCGGTATCGTTCATGCCGAAGCTTGTGCGACTTGTCTGAAATGAGCGCAATGACCGACGCGCCGGGACGAAGAAGGGGGAAGAGGCTGTCGAGCATCCGGGCTGCCGGATCGGCGCTCCCGCTCTGCCATCCGGTCAGATGGCCGTAGGGAAGATCCGCAATGACGATGTTGACGGGGCAGAACCCGCTGTCCCGAACGGCTTCTGGCGATCCGACCGTGATATCCGCCGGGAACATTTCGATGGATTCGACGGTTCCGCAGGCACGGTACCCGTCCAGCATCGCGGCGCTCTCGAGCGCCTCCGCGTGGGACGGCTTGCCGTACTGCTCATACAGCTCGCGGAGCTGTTCGATGCGCGCGCGCATGCCTTCCGCCGTGAGCAGCGACAGGTTGCGCCTTGCCGTTTCAAGCATCGACTCATCTATGTCGGATGCGAAAACGGCGCGGATTTGCGCACCATGCAGCAGACCGATGACCGTCAGCAAATATCCGCTGCCGCAGCACGGGTCGTAGATGGCATATGGGCCCGAATGGCCTCGCTCTTCCAGATAGTGAAAGCAGCGCTGCACGATCTCGTCCGCCAGCCGGACCGGAAACGGCGCGGCTCCTTTCGCGTTGTAAAGCACCCGCCCGCTGGCAAAATGCCCGCGGGGCTCGTCCGTTGCAAAACGGTATTCCAAAACGCATCACCTGAACATCACGTCATACGGGCATCATAACATAACTTACGGGAAAACGGCAGGAGTAGGACAAAGCGGAAGAGAAATGGACATGGCAGGACAGCCGGCATTTGCAAGGATCTGTCGGGCGAAAATCATCTGCGGGAAAATGCGGAGGAAGCCCGGATCAACCGCGCGTTCAATCGGATGTACATTGACGGGGGCGCATGCGATGATCGGGCCGGCCGATCGGCGACGCCTTCGTGGAGAGAGTAAGCGTCAAGACCGCAGCGTGTCCGCGGCGATGCGGCTTTCAAGTCTATCGGGCTCAAGCGGCAGCGAAGACGATGCGGGCTCAGCGTCATGCGGTAACTCGCTCGTCGCCATCCCGGACAGGCCCGGCGCAGCTAGGGATGCCGGGACATGGACAGTCGCCGCTTCAGATTCGGGACCGGCAAGTCCCGAAATCCATGCCGCGTAGAAGCGTCCGAGCATCCGGACGGCTGCGGGAACGAGCAGGACGAGCAGGAGGCCGAAGCCGCCGACGATCCAGGATTGCTCGTACGGGGTCAAGCCGAACGTACGGCCAATAAACTCGAACAGCCAGCCGTCCGCGAACAACTCGTATTCGAATTGTCCGTTGACGATCATCCGTGCGGCGGGGGAGAGTGTGACGGCCAGTGCCACAGCGGGCACGACTATCGCGAGCGTGAAGCAGACCACCCCTGACGGAAGCTGCAGCAGGCAGTAGACGATGCCGCGATACGACCGCCTGTCGGCCAAAACGGCCAGCAGACTTCTCAAGCCCCGCTGTTCACGCGCCGGTCCGCCATGATCCGCCATCGGCGCATCCGCCGGTTGCTTGCCGTTCATCCAGGCGGATGTCAGCCCGTACTCGCTTTCCATCATCCGCCGGCAGACGATCAGCACGAACGCCAGCAGCGGCAATCCGATGATGACCGCGGAAGCGGCGATGCCGACGGAAAGGCCAATGACCGCGAACAGAAACGCCCCGATTCCTTTCGGCAGCGACAGAAGCAGCAGTTTCCAGGCTTCCCATGCAGATGGTTTCTTCATGATTCGGATCCACGCCTTCGCTTTGGTGTTGTCGAATTGACTCCATCGTACCTTACCGCCGCTGTTCCCGCATCGGTTCGCGGCCTGACCGTCTTCCCCGACCCGGGTCCGGCATCTCGACCGGACGTTCGGCGAAATGCCCGGCCGAGACCGCCAGCCAAACCACCTAACGACAACCTGACAAAAACAATGAATTGTTTTTCTCTTATACGCTAGATTATTACTGTTATATGATAGAAGAGAAGCGCTTTCCGAACTAACATTTTGTGATAATTGTTAGGTTTGTTAGGTTGATCAGGTGGAGAACGGAGGTTGTACGGTTGTCGAAATCTTCTCGCTTCTCGCGCAAACATGCTGTTCCCGTACTCCTGATTTCGGCGGTGGTCATGGCGGCTGTCCTGATATTGGCGTTCACGCATTTTTCGCAAACCGACAGACCGGAAGGAGGGTTGCCCGCGTCAGCCGATACCGGGCAGGACGGCGCTACGTCCGATGAAGATCAAGTGCCGGTGCTGAAGCTGGTCGATCCCCAGGCGTCGCCCGCAACGCGCTCGCTGTTTCGGTACCTGCAGGAATCGCGGGGCAAGCGCATCCTGTTCGGCCATCAGCATGCGACAACCGAGTTCATTGCGGTGACCGGCAATCCGGTCCAGTCCGATGTCCATAACGCCACGGGTGATTTCCCCGCCATCTTCGGCTGGGATACGCTGAGCATCGAGGGCAAGGAGAAGCCCGGCATCAGCGGCAACATCGAAGCAAGCCGCGAGCGGCTGATCGAGAAGATGAAGGAAGCGCACAAGCTGGGCGGCATTATCGCGCTCAGCACGCATTTTCCGAACTTCGCCACCGGCGGCAACTTCTACGACACATCCGTCGGCGCGGTCGAGCATATTTTGCCGGGCGGCAGCAAGAACGCCGAGTTCAACGCGATGCTCGATCATGTCGCTTATGTGGCGAACCATCTGAAGGACGAGAACGGCGAGCTGATTCCGATCCTGTTCCGGCCGTTCCACGAGCAGAACGGCAGCTGGTTCTGGTGGGGAGCCCGGCTGACGAAGACGAGCGACTATATCGCGCTGTACCGTTATACGGTGGAATATTTGCGCGACCGGGCGGGCGTGCGCAATTTCCTGTATGTATTCTCGCCGAACGGACCGTTCGCCGACGATGAGAAGACGTATCTCGCGACCTACCCGGGCGACGAGTACGTCGACATTCTCGGCATGGACCAGTACGACAATCAGGATCATCCGGGTACAAAAGGATTCCTGAACGGCCTGGCCCGGGACCTCGCGATGATCAACCGGCTGGCGGACGCGAAGGGCAAGATTGCGGCGCTGGCCGAGTTCGGCTACAGCCCGCAGGGGATGAAGACCCGGGGCAACGGCGATCTCGCGTGGTTCACGAAGGTGCTGGACGCGATCAAAAACGATCCCGACGCGCGGCGGACCGCCTACATGCAGACTTGGGCGAATTTTTCGACAAACGGCAATCTTTTCGTCCCTTATAAAAATGCCGCGCTGCTGGGCGACCACGAGCTGCTCCCGGACTTTATCGCTTTCTACGAAGACGAATACACGGCGTTCGCCGGCGATCTGTCCGGCGTGTACGACAGGAAGGCGGAGGCCGCCGTGAAAGATCCGTTCCTTCATATCGCGACGCCGACGGCCGGTACCGAGGTCGTGGATTCTGCCGTGATCCGGGCGAGGGTGCTGCACGCCGAACCGGCGGAGGTGACGTTCGCCGTCCGGGGCTTGGCGGAGCACCAGCCCATGACGTTGGATGCCGACACCGGCTATTACATGGCCATATGGCAGCCGGACAAGTCGCGGATCGGCGGAAACGCCATTATTGAGGTGAAGGCGTCCCTCGCCGACGGAACCGTGCTGGAAGATGCGGTCGAGATCCCGGTCGGATCGGGCGAGCCGCCGGTCGCGGAACTGCTGCATGATTTCGAGTCGTCGGACGAAGGCTGGACGATCAACAACGACAGCGGCGGCATATGGAACACCGCCGGGGCGGCGGGGCCCGAGCCGTCGACGGATGCGGCGTCAAGCGGCGGTTCGTCGCTCAAGGCCGATTTTCAGCTCGGCGGCGGCAGCTTCGAACTCGCACGGGTCGGCGACGTCGACCTGAGCGGCGCACTGGCGCTCGAAGCGAGGGCGCTCGTCCGGCTGGGCGAAAGTGCCGACGCGGGAAACGGCGTGCGCGCCAAGCTGTACGTCAAGACGGGGGACAGCTGGGCATGGACCGACTCCGGCGAGAAGGTGCTGGACGAGGGCGGGTTCGTGACGCTCCGCTTCGATCTGTCCAACGTCGGCGGATTGGAAGCGGTGAGGGCGATCGGCCTGCAGATTTTGACGGATCCCGACTCTAAAGGCACGGCCTCGATCTGGCTGGATGAAGTGACGTTGTACCGCCCGGCTGCTCCATAAAGAGGATCGACCGGAGGTCATGCCATGCGTCCGATCTCAGAAATTGCGCCCAAGGCGGTGCTGTTCGACCTGTTCGAGACGCTCGTCACCGAATTCGGGAACGGCAGGCGCCGGGCGCGCCGTCACTACGATTACAAGTCGCTTGACCGCGGCAATCCGGTATGAATATGAAGAGGAGATGAACGCCATGGACGACGCCGGGTCGCACAAGCCGAAGCCGGCGCTGGCCGGCTGGCTGCTTGTCTATGTGGAATATACGGTGCTGGTTTTCGTGCTGCGGGGATTGTCGCTCTTTTTTCTCCTGACCGGCGATATCGGTATCATGGCGGGGAGCGGTGATTTCCGCTTTCACTTTTGCACGTCCGTGCTGCTGGAGCTCTTGTCGGCGGCTGTACTTGTGTTGATCTGGCGACGCAGCCGGATCGCGCCGTGGGCCGTCGTGGTCCGCGAAGCGGCGGTGCCGGCCGTCATCGCGGCGCGGGTGCTGCTGTTCGGTGCGGAGAGCGAAGTATGGCTGCCCGGCATTGCGGAGACTGCGGCCGGCATCGGCTGGATCGTCTGTTTTCTGCGGTCGCGGCGCGTGCGCGGATATTTCGCGGCCGGGCGAGGCACGCGGAATTGACCCGCGCCATTTCGCATCCGGACATGCCAGAACGGCGGACTCTGTGCTATAATGCTGTAGACTGAAAAGCTTGAGGGGGAACCGCATTTGCGCATTGGAGCAATCGAAGCCGGCGGAACGAAATTCGTGTGCGGCGTCGGCGACGAACACGGCAACATCGTGGACCGCGTATCTTTCCCGACGGAGAGGCCCGAGCCGACGCTGGAACGGGTCATCGACTACTTCCGGGACAAAAAGGTGGAGGCCATCGGCATCGGCACGTTCGGTCCGATCGACATCGATCCGTCCAGCCCGACCTACGGGCATGTGACGACGACGCCGAAGCCCGGCTGGTCGGGATTCGATTTCCTGGGCACGATGAAGCGGGCGTTCGACGTCCCGTTCGGCTGGGACACCGACGTGAACGCCGCGGCGTACGGCGAAGCGGTATGGGGAGCCGCCAAAGGGCTCGACAGCTGCGTCTACTACACGTTCGGCACCGGCGTCGGCGTCGGCATCTTCACGGAAGGCCGGCTGGTGCACGGCCTGCTTCATCCCGAAGGCGGTCACGTCCTGACGCGTCGTCATCCCGACGATACATATGAAGGATTCTGTCCGTACCACGGCGACTGTCTGGAAGGGATGGCCGCAGGACCGGCGATCGAAAGGCGCTGGGGCGTGAAGGGAAGCGAGCTGCCGCCGGACCATCCGGCATGGCCGATGGAGGCGTTCTACATCGGACAGGCGCTCGCGTCGACCATCGTGCTGCTCTCGCCGAAGAAAGTCATTCTCGGCGGCGGCGTAATGCACCAGAAACAGCTGTTCCCGATGATCCGCGAGGAAGTGAAGCGGAATTTGAACGGTTATGTGGCACACGACGCCATCCTGAAGGGCATCGACGATTACATCGTGCCGCCGGGACTCGGCGACAACGCCGGATTGTGCGGAGCGCTTGCCCTGGGACTCGCCGCGCTGCGCGTCCAATCATAATGAGAAGAACGGCTGCCTTCCCGTCTGTTGCGCGGGAAGGCTGTTTTCGCAATCGGGAGGCCCGCCGGGTATGACGGTTTTGCAGAACATCTCCATGTTTCTTGCGCTATTCAACCTGTTGTTCGCCGCGACGATCGTCTTTCTGGAACGGCGCAATGTCGCGGCGACATGGGCCTGGATTCTGGTGCTCATCTTCCTGCCCGGTCTCGGATTCATCCTGTACCTCATCCTCGGGCAGAACCTCAGCCGCCGCCGTTTCTACAAGATTCGCGCCGCGAACCGGAAGCGGATGGAGCGCATCGTGAACCGGCAGCGCGAGATGTTCGCGGAGAGCCGAATCCGGTTTAACGACCCGCGGATGGAGCCGTACCGCGATTTCATGTATATGAATCTGTCGAGCGCGCACGCGATCTATTCACAGGACAACGCGGTGGACATCTTCAGCGACGGGGAAGCGAAATTCGACCGGCTGCTTGCCGATATCGAGGCGGCGGAAGACCACGTTCATCTGATGTACTACATCGTGCGCGACGACGAGCTGGGCCGGCTGCTGATGGACAAACTGGTCGAGAAGGCGGCGGCCGGCGTCGAAGTCCGCTTCCTGGCCGATTATATCGGCTCGCACCGGCTGCCGCGGCATTTTTTCCGGCCGCTGACCGAAGCGGGCGGGCAGGCGGCGTATTTCTTCCCGCTGAAGCTCGGACTGCTCAGCCCGCGGCTGAACTACCGCAACCACCGCAAACTGGCGATCATCGACGGCCGGATCGGCTATATCGGAGGGTTCAACGTCGGCGACGAATACCGCGGCCGAAACCCGCGTTTCGGTTACTGGCGCGACACGCATCTGAGGGTGGCGGGCTCGGCCGTGCAGCAGATGCAGGCGCTGTTCCTGCTGGATTGGAACCTGGCCGCGCCCGACCGGGCGGTTGTCGCGGGGGAGCGGTATTTTCCGGAGAAAAACGGACCGGGGCGCGTCGGCATGCAGATCGTCTCGAGCGGCCCCGACCAGGACCAGGAGCAGATCAAGAACGGCTTTATCAAAATGATCCACGAAGCCGAATCGTTCATCTATATCCAGACGCCGTACTTCATACCGGACGACAGCTTCCTGACGGCCATCCGGATCGCGTCGCTCTCCGGGGTCGACGTCCGCATCATGATCCCGGCCCGTCCCGACCACCGGACGGTCTATTGGGCGACGTTCGCCCATCTCGGCGATCTGCTGCAGAGCGGCGTGAAAGTGTATCTGTACGGCAAAGGATTTCTGCATGCGAAAACGATGGTGGTGGACGGCAAAATCGCCACGGTCGGCACGGCCAACATCGACAACCGCAGCTTCCGCCTCAACTTCGAAGTGAACGCGTTTCTGTTCGACTCGGAAACCGCGGGACGGCTGACGGCCCTGTTCGAGGAAGATCTCAAGGAATGCGTGGAACTGACGACGGGCATGTATCAGGACCGTCCGATCCTGCACAAGGCGCGTGAATCGGTGGCGCGGCTGCTCTCGCCGATCATGTAAAAACATCAGCCATGACGTGCGCAAAGGCTGCAGCGCGGAGGTGGATCCATGGACGCGGAAAAGCGAAAACCATCGGTCTTAAGACGGCTCGCCCGATACGCGGCGGTTCGGTCGGCGGCGGCTTTCCGACGCGACACGCCCGGCTGGATGGCGGCAAGCGCCGGCGTCACCGTCGTCTGGACGGCGGCGGTCGCGGTGTGCGCCCTCGGCATCCCGACGGGGATCGGCTACGGATTTGACGCGTCCCTGCTCATCGCGGCGGGCCTGATCGGCCTGTGGGGATGCGGCGCGGCGGCAGCCTATGTCCTGTCGCTGCTGATGCTGCCGATTCCGCGGCTGTTCGCCGGCGTCTTCCTGACGTCGGCGGCCGGGATGACCTATGCCCTGAACGATACGGATATAGGCTGGGCGGGCGCGGTCGTCGCCGCGGTCATCACGGCCGCGGGAGCGGCCGCGGGCGGGCTCGTCATGGCGCTCGTCAGCGCCCGGCGCCATCCGCTCCGTTCCGCGGCAGCGGCCGCCGCCGCCGTCGCGGCCGCCGTCGTGCTCACGGCCGGCATGCCGTTGGCGCCGGCCGGCGAACCGGTTCTGCTGACGGCGGATGACCGGATCGTCGAGATCGACGACGCAGCTTCCGTACGCGATCTTGAAGCCGGACCCGGGCCTTACGGGTTCACGCATTTCACCTATGGCAGCGGCACGGACCGGCACCGTGCCGAATATGGCGATGAAGCCGGCGTCATCACCCGAACGGTCAACGCCGCGTCCATCCACCCGAAATGGTCGCCGATCCGCTCCCGGTTCTGGGGATTCGGCACGGACCGGCTTCCGCTCAACGGCCGGGTGTGGATGCCGGAAGGGGACGGACCGTTTCCGCTGGTGCTGATCGTGCACGGCAACCATCTGATGGAGGATTTCTCGGACGAAGGTTACCGCTATCTTGGCGAACGGCTCGCGAGCCGCGGCTTCATCGCCGTGTCGGTGGATGAAAATTTTCTGAACTATTCCGTCTGGAGCGGTATTCCGAAGCCGGACATGAAGCTCAGAAGCTGGCTGCTCCTTCAGCATCTGCGCGAGATCGCCGAACTGAGCCGGACGCCGGGTAATCCGTTCGAAGGCCGCGTCGATCTCGGAAAGGTCGGCCTGATCGGCCATTCGCGGGGCGGGCAGGCGGCGGCCATGGCGGCCGACCATGCCCGCTGGTTCGCGGACGATCCGTCGCTGGAAGGCATCGGCGAGGAGATCCGGATCGTCTCGGTAGCCGCCATCGCGCCGACGGACATGCTGGTCGACCGGAAACAGGCGCAGCTGCGAAATGTCAACTACTTGACGATCCACGGCTCCCGGGACGCCGATCTGCAAAATTTCTACGGCGATCAGCAATATGTGCGGACGGCGCTGGACGGACGGGAAGATCTGTTCAAGGCGGAAATCTACCTCGAAGGCGCGAATCACGGTCAATTCAACACGACATGGGGGCGATTCGACCTCTCCATGCCCGGCGGCATGCTGCTCAACACCCGCGGCCTGATGGACGGCGAGGCGCAGCGCGAAGCGGCGGCAAGCTACATTGCGGCTTTCATGGAAGCGACGCTTGCCGGCCGAAGCGAGTACCGGCGCGTCTTCTCCGATCCGGACATCCGGCAGTCCTATGCTTCCGGTTCCGTCGTCTTCGGCCGGTACGAAGGCGGCGGCTACCAGGCGGTCAGCCGGTTCGAGCAATCGGGTGTCCGTTCGCTCCAGATCGGTGTCACGGCCGATGCGGAAGGCGTGAAGGAGTGGAAGCATGCGGCGGCGCTGAACCGCGACGGAAGGAGCAGGGGGTACAAAGGTCTCGTGCTGGCGTGGGATGACGAAGCGCGGTACAGGCTCTCTTTTGACAAGCGGTACTGGCTCATGGTCGGGCGGGAGGGTGCGGCCGCGATCGCGTTTTCCCTGGCGGATCTGTCCCATGAATTGCCCGAAAGCGGCGCCTATTCGGTCGAGATCGAGGTCGAGGGGGCAAGCGGCCTGTCCGCGCGGCTGCCGCTGGAGCGGTTCGGCACGCTGAAATCGCCGCCCCGCGTCACCTATACGATCCACCGGTTTTTGGAAAGGCGGTTCAAGAACGGGAAATTCAAAGCGGATGTCGAGCCGGTGTTCGAGACGTTCATCGTGTCGCTGGATGCGTTTGAGGAGGAGCGGCCGGGCCTCGCGAAAGACGGCATCCGTTCGGTCACGCTGCATATATCGGGCGGACCCGGAAAGCTCATGATGGATGATTTCGGTTTCTATCCGGACAGGCGTTGACTGCCTGTCCTTTTTTTGTGCGCAGGTTTCGCGGCAGGAGGGAACGGCCATAATGTTGACATGGAAAGGAGGGGGACGGATGCCGATCCTGCCCGTACATGAGCGCCTGGCCGAGCTGTGGGTGATCCGGAGCCGGCGTCCGCTGACGGAAGCCGAGGAGAAGGATCTGGAGCATTGCCTGGCGTTGAACGCTTCCTACTGCCGGCAGCTTGCCCACCTGAAAAATCTTTCGCTCCTGGCGGCCATGACGAACGATACGGAATGGCAGCACGAGATTTGCCGGCAGATCGAGAAGATGACGCGCTGATCGGCGGATCTCCGCGCGGACGTTTTCAGCCCGGAGGGAAATTTTGCGCGCATATCCGGAAAAGGGCCGGACATACTACATCTGGCCGGCCAAAACCGGCGACAAAAATTGATTCATCAAGGAGGCAGTACATAATGGCTGCGAATCTTGGCGCACACGAAGTGATGGAAATTCACGAAGTGCTGAACGGCACGGTCGATGCGATCAACCAGCTGCAGCTGCTGCGTCCGCGCGTGCGGGATCAGCGCCTGGCCCAAATTCTCGATCATCAACTGCAGTTCACCGTGACCGGCTACAACGCGATGGTGGACCTGCTGCATCGCCAGGGTGCGGGTCATGCGGCGCCTTACCGCGCGGTCAACAACGCGTTCCAGCCGACCTACGGCCTTGACCATCCGGGCACGGTCAGCCCGAACACGTCGCCCGACCAGCTCGACGACCGGGACATCGCCAGCATCGTGCTCGGACTGCACAAAGCGTCCGCGTCGAAGAAGATGCTCGCCGCGCTCGAATGCGCAAATCCGGACATCCGCCGCGCCATGCAGCAGGGTGCGATCAATTGCGCGGAGCAAGCGTATGAAATCTGGCAATACATGAACGAACAGGGTTATTACCAAGTGCCGACGATGAAAGATGTGACGACGCAGACGATGTCGAACATCTATCAGCCCGCCGGCACGCCGCAGAATGTGCCGACGAGCCCGAGCGGCGTGCAATGGCAACAGCAGCAGTCGCAGCCGCAGCAAATCCTGAACACGCTGCAATAAGAACGATTGTGGGAGAACGACCCGCTTGCCGGGTCGTTTTCGCGCATCGGCGGAATGGACACCGACAGAAAGGAGTTTCGGGCAATGGCGGAACGAAATGTGCTGGCCTATTTCAAGAGCGAGTCGGAAGCGGAAGCGGCGCTGGACCGGATGGCCCATCTGCGCATCAGCGACAGATCGATCCGGCGAATCGACCGGTATCCGGGCGGCGGGATGCACGACATCATGAATCCGATCAACGGGGATTTTCCCGGTCTCGGCTTCATGGTGCTCGGCAGCGACTTTACGAACAGCAGCGCGGGCATTCTCGCCGCCGCCGATGTCAGCGCCAGCGGCCTCAGCACGGGCGGACCGGACAACCGGGTAACCGGCCGGGACGTGCTGCTGACAGTCGTCGTTGACGAGCAGGATTATGAAGAGGCGGTTCGTATCGCCAAGGAAGGCGGCGCCATGGTCTAGGACGAAGCGGCGCTTTCGCCGGACCGCGGGATGGGATATGATGGTTCATGAGGTGAATTTTCATGCATGATGCCCGGTACGAATCAGCAGTGCTGGATCTGCTCATGAGCCATCGGTCGATCCGCGCGTTTCGGGACGAGCCCGTGCCGGCCGGGGCGCTGCGCGAAATTCTGCGGGCGGCACAGCAGGCTTCGACTTCGTCCAACATGCAGGCGTACAGCGTCATCCGCGTAACGGATCGGAATCTGAGGTCCGAACTGGCGGCCGTTGCCGGTCAGCAGCAATATGTGGTGACCTGTCCCGAATTTCTCGTCTGGTGCGCCGACATGGAGCGTCTCCGGATCGCGGCGGGACTTGAACCGTCCGACATGTCGTGCAATGCCGAAGCGTTTACGATCGCCGCGATCGATGCGGCGCTTGCCGCGCAGAACGCGGCGGTCGCCGCGGAATCGCTCGGCTTCGGCATCTGCTACATCGGCGCCATCCGGAACGACATTGCGAAGACTGCCGCATTGCTCGGCTTGCCGCCGCGCGTCGCGCCGCTCTTCGGCATGTGCATCGGGCGGCCGGACCAGGCGCCGCTCATGCGTCCGCGGCTGCCGGTTGAGGCGGTTCTGCACGAGAACCGGTACGACGCATCCGCATACGCCGACGCGGTCGCGGACTACGATAACGCGCATGCCGCTTATTTGAAGGAGCGCAGCGGCGGCCGCCAGTCCGCCGGATGGTCGGAGCAGATGCGGGAGAGGCTGACCCGGCCGCCCCGCAGAATCGGCCGATTTCTGAAGGAGCAGGGGTTCGAATTGACGGATTGAATGCGACGAAGGCCGGAAACAACAAAACCTCCCGTCCGCAAGGACGGGAGGTTGAATGTTTCGGGGTGATCTGATAAAATAAAAAAATGGAACTCTTGCTGAAGTTGAGCAAAATAGTTCTCATTATAATTATAACGGGTTAAACCGTTTGTGTCAACACTTTTTTATTTTCTCAAATTCGCAAGCGAGAGGAGTGTCGGATCAGGATGGACCAAGCGGATCCGCAGTGGAAGGAAGAGCAGGCCCGCGCAGACCGCGTCACCGAAAGCATCAAACGGACCATCGGCCGGCTGGAGAACGAGATCGGCGCCGTTCGGTCCGAGGCCCACGAAATCCGCAAACATTTCTGGGACGAGGTCACGGTCAACTTCAGCACGTTCGATGACATCCAGGAAACGTACTTCAGCATGAAGCAGCAGGCGGACCTGCTGGCGGAACGCGAACGGACCGAGCGGCACTCGGCCGAATATGTCGACAAGCTGAAGCGTCTCGCAGACTCGCCCTACTTCGGTCGCATCGATTTCCGCGAGCAGGGCGAGCGCAAGGCCGAATCGATTTATCTGGGGATCGCCTCCTACCGAGAAGAGGGAAGCGACGAGTTTCTCGTCTACGACTGGCGCGCGCCCGTCTCCAGCCTGTATTACGACTATCCGCCCGGGCCGGCCGAATACGAGACGCCTTCCGGCGTCGTCTCCGGCGAACTGGAACTGAAGCGACAATTCATCATCAAGGGCGGCCGGATCCGCTACATGTTCGACACCGGCGTGACGATCGGCGACGAATTGCTGCAGCAGGTGCTCAGCCGCACGTCGGATTCGGCGATGCGGAGCATCGTGGCGACGATCCAGCGCGAACAGAACCGGATCATCCGCAATGACCGGAGCCGCATGCTCATCGTCCAGGGAGCGGCCGGCAGCGGCAAGACGTCCGCCGCCCTGCAGCGGGTCGCGTATCTCCTCTACCGGTATCGCGGCACGCTCAGCTCTGACCAGATGGTGCTGTTCTCCCCGAACCCGATGTTCAACAGCTACGTCTCGTCCGTGCTGCCGGAACTCGGCGAAGCGAACATGATCCAGACGACGTTCCAGGACTATCTGGAGCTGCGCCTCGGCAAGCAGTTTCGGGTCGAGGATGCGTACGACCAGCTCGAATACGTCCTGACGCGCGAGGGCGACGCCGGCTACAAGACGCGGCTGGCCGCCATCCGCTTCAAGTCTTCTTCCGGTTATCTCGCCCTGATTCAGGCGTACCTCCGCAGTCTGGAAACGTCCGGCATGATGTTCCGCCCGGTCAAATTCAGGGGCCGGATGATCGTGTCCGCTTCCGCCATCGCCGAGAAATTTTACGGCCTGGACCGCTCGATCCGGCTGGCCAACCGGATCGAGCTCGTCAAGGAATGGCTGCTCGAGCAGGTGAAGGCGTTCGAACAGGCGCAGAAGTCCGAAGCCTGGGTGGAAGAAGAAATGCAGTACATGAACCGGACGGACTATCAGCGCGCCTATGCGAAACTGCGGGCGAAGCGGAGGCACCTGACGCGCGCCACCTTCGACGATGCCGAAGCAGAGCGGGATCTGCTGGCGGAGGCGATCGTAAACACCGAGCTGAAGCCGGTCCGCGCGCGCATCCGGGTGCTCCGGTTCGTCGACGCGAAGGGGCTCTACCGCCGGCTTCACGCGGATCCGGATCTGGCGGCTTCGCTCGCGCAGGATGCGCCGCTGCCGGAGGAATGGCCGGCGATCGCCGAACTGACGGTGCGCATGATCGACGAGGGCCGGCTGCTGTACGAGGACGCGACGCCTTTTCTTTATTTGAACGAACGGTTGAAAGGGTTCCGTGTGAATACGAATGTCCGCCATGTCTTGATCGACGAAGTGCAGGATTACACGCCGTTCCAGCTCGAGTTTCTGAAATGGCTGTTCCCGCGCGCCCGCATGACGGCGCTCGGCGACATGAACCAGTCGATCCACGCGCAGGATTCGGTGCTGGAGGAAGGGGACCCGCTCACCCGTCTGTACGGTCCCGAGCAGACGGAATGGATCCGGCTCACCCGCAGCTACCGCTCGACGCGGGAAATCGTCGAGTTCACCCGCGCCATGATTGAAGGCGGAAGCGAGATCGAGCCGTTCAACCGGAGCGGCGAGAAGCCGTCCGTCCTGATCGTCCACGACAAGGAGACGCTGCACCGGCGCATCGGGGAATCGCTGGAGCGGTTCATGCGGGAAGGGTACGAATCCGCGGCCGTCATCTGCCGCACCGCCGCCGAGAGCGAAGAAGCGTACGCGGCACTGGCGGACAAACTGCCGGTCCGCCTTGTGACGAAACATACGCCGCAGTTCGAGAAAGGCATCTGCGTCATTCCGGCGTATCTGGCCAAAGGCGTCGAATTCGACGCGGTGCTGATCTACAACGCCTCCGAGGATGTGTATGCGCGGGAGAGCGAGCGGCGGTTGTTCTACACGGCGTGCACGCGGGCGATGCACGCGCTGCATGTCTTCGCCGTCGGCCGGCCGTGCCGGTTCCTTGCGGAAGTGCCGGCGGAGACGTACCGGCTGGAGCAGTTCGTATGACGGAAGCCGCCGTCTGGCTGTCCGCGTACGTCGCGGTAATGAGCATCGCGCTCATGGGGATGATGGGTGCGGACAAACGCCGCGCCCGGCTGGGCCGCCGTCGGATTTCCGAACGGCGGCTGCTTTTGTGGGCGCTGCTCGGCGGCGCCGCGGGAGGATGGATCGGGATGCGCCTGTTCCGCCACAAGACGAAGCACCGGATGTTCGCGGTCGGCCTGCCGGTCATGACCGTGCTGCATGGCGTCTTGCTTGCCGCGGCCTTTCGGATGGCGGGCTGAAGAAGACCGGTCTGCGGCATCAGTCCGTCCGTTTCCGCCACAGGAAGGACAGGACCGCGGCGATGAAGGCGAACGCGGCGCCGCAGTAAAACCCGCTGTCGATGCCGTACCAGTCGTTCAGGAAGCCCGCGAGATAGGGGCCTCCGAACATGCCGGCCGAGTACACGGCCTGATAGAAGCCCATCGCGGTCGCGCGCTTCGGTCCCGGCACGTCCTGGATGGCCGCCCCGAGCAGGAGGGGCAGGTACAGCCCCTGGGCCAGTCCGTTCAGCGCCTGCGTCGCCATCAGCACCGGCAGCGACGGCGTCCATGCGATGGCCGCGGTGCATGCGCCGCTCAGCACGAATCCGAGGATCAGCGTATTCCAGACGCCGATGTTCGGCGCGACCCATTTCCCGCTGTACAGCGACGCGAAGGCGTGCGGGATCATGAACGCGAAGACGATCCAGGTCAGTTCGGCGTTCGAGGCGTTCAGATCGTTCACGGCCTTGAGCGGCGTGAAACCGAACATCGTGATGAACAGCACGCAGTGGCCGAGTATGGAAAGCAGCGACACCTTGATCAGCATCGGTTCGCGCACGACGGCGCCGACATCGGCGAACGTCATCGGCGTGCGGGAGACGCCGCCTTTCGGCTCCCGAATGAAGCAGGCGGCGATAAGTCCGATGGCGGCGATGGCCGCGCCTGCGATGAAGGGCGCGTTCCAGTCGGCAACATCCGCCAGCCATCCGCTGAAGCCCATGCCGATGAGCTGACCGGCCACGATCATGAAGCTGATGTTGCTCATCGCCCGGACGGCTTGGGTCTCCGCGTAGTAGCCGGCGTAGAGCACCGTGAACGCCACCCATGTCGAGGCGCAGATGCCGGACACCGCCCGCCCGGCCAGCGTCCACAGCCACGAATCCGGAAGCAGGAACAGCAGGCAGCTGAGGGCGCCGCTCGCCATCCCGAGCAGGATGAACGGCTTGCGCCGCCGAAGCCGGTCGGACCAGATGCCGAGCGGGAACCGGCACAGGAGCTGAACGAAGCCGTAGCTGCCCAGCACCAGTCCGATTGCCTGCAGGCTCAGGCCCCGATACTCGAGGTACGGGGTCAGAATCGGGACATAGATGTACATGGTCGTCCAGTATAATAAGGTGACGGCGACGAACAGGACATGATCCGCCTGCCGGGCCGCAATCAGCGGTTGTCCCGCTTGAATGGTTTCCGTTTTTGCGATTTGAGGCTGCATATTTCACGTCTCCCGGAGATGTCCTGTGGATGATGCGTTCCCTATCCACTCTACTCCCGTTTGCTTCCATTGTCACTAGAAAAAAATGATCGGACGCGCTATGATGAAACGGTACGCTGAAACGGAAAGGACGAATCGCCATGCCGCATACGTTCGCCCATCCGTTCTTCGCGGCGCCGCTCAAGCGGCTGATGCCGCACACATTGCGCACATCGGGGCTGGTGCTCGGCAGCATGGCGCCGGACTTCGAATATTTCGCCGCGATGGAGCCGTACCGGACGATCGGCCATACGTTTGCGGGATTCTTCTTCATCCATCTGCCGTTGTGCTCGGCCGCCGCGCTCGTCATGGGGCGGCTGCTGCTGCCGACCTTGCCGCTTTTGCTGCCGTCCTGCGGCGGGCTTGACCGGTTCGCCGAACGGCTGTCGATGCGGCCGCTGCGGACGGCAGGCGATTGGCTGGCGTTCATCGCGTCGCTATTCATCGGGTTTCTGACCCATCTGTTCATGGACGGCTGGACGCATGGCCATACGGTCTTCACCAACCGGTTCGCGTGGCTGCATGCGCCGGGCATCGGCCGGTTCGTCGTCTATGAGTCGCTGCAATTCGTCCTCTCCGCCCTTGGTGCCGCCGCGATCGCGCTGTATGTGTTCTTGCGCTGGCGCGCTTTCCGGTCGGCGGAATCCGGCGGAAGCCGATCGCCCGCGCATCCGCCGGCCGACAAGCGCCGTTTCCGTCTGATCGCCGCCGTGGTCATGGCCGTCGTGCTGGCGGCGAAGGTCGTGATCGATCCGCCCGTTAATCTGCCCGGCGCAATCAATGTGGCCCCGTTCACGGCGCTCGTCACGGGCTGGATGATTGCGGCGCTGACGCGCCATCGCCCGGGAGCGGCATGGACGGCGCTGGCGGCGCTGCTGATCGTCATGGCCGGATACAACCTGGCCGAGGCGGTATTGCCGAAGCTGCTCGATATGGCATCCGCCGGGCGGATGCGCGAGCCGGCGCTGACGGCCTGCTGGATTGCTTCATTGTGGTGCGTCAGTCTGATCGCCGCGGGATGCGCGGCCGCCGCACGCTCCTCGCCGCCGGGCAGTGGCGGCGTGAAGCCGGGCGTTCCGCGGGACTGGACCTCGGCCGGTTGACCGGCGCATGCGGGCGGTATAGAGTGGACAAGGCGGGGTGCGTTTTCGCAGATAAGATTGGAACAACGTCAGGAGCGTGTGAAGATTGGAAGATCTGTTCAAAGTCATCATTCTCGGAATCGTCGAAGGCCTGACGGAATTTCTGCCCGTATCGTCGACCGGACACATGATTCTGGCGGGGAATCTGCTCGGGTATGAAGGCGGGTCGGCGGACACGTTCAAGATTGTCGTCCAGCTCGGCGCCGTATTGGCGGTATTCGTGCTCTATTTTCGCCGTTATATGGATATTCTAAAGGATATGGTCCGCCTGAAGCTGAACGTGCCGAACAAACTGAACGTCATCCACATGATTCTGGCCATGCTGCCCGCACTCATCGTGTATCTGCTGTTCAAGGATCTTATCAAGAACGTTCTGTTCGGCCCCGGTCCGGTGCTGATCAGCCTTGTCGCGGGCGGGATCCTGATGATCGCGGCGGAGCTGGCAAAGCGCAGGGTGACGAGCGAAAATACCGACGACATTACATACAAGCAAGCGCTCGGCATCGGCATCTTCCAATGTCTCGCGCTCTGGCCGGGCTTCTCCCGCTCGGGTTCGACCATCTCGGGCGGCATGCTGCTCGGCACGAGCCGGAAGGCGGCGGCGGATTTCACCTTCATCATCTCCGTGCCGGTCATGTTCGGCGCCACCGTGCTCGACCTGTACGACAGCCGCGACCTGCTGACGAAGGACGATCTCGTGCTGTTTCTGATCGGCGGCGCCGCGTCGTTCATCGTCGCGATGCTGGCCGTCGTGACATTCCTGAACCTGATCAAGCGGCTGAGGCTGACCTGGTTCGCGTTGTACCGTTTCGTCGTTGCGGGGCTATTCTATTGGCTGGTGATGTCGTGACTTCCCTGAAACGGCGCGACCGCTGATCCGTATAGGAGAGCAAAACCGTTTGAGGAGATGAAGCCCGTGTATCTTTCGACCACCCCTACGCTTGAAGGCAGACCGATTCTGGATTACATCGGCATCGTCACCGGTGAAGCGATCATGGGCGCGAACATCGTGCGCGACTTCCTCGCATCGATCACCGACGTCGTGGGGGGACGTTCCGGCGCCTACGAGAACAAGCTCAAGGATGCCCGCGACATCGCGATCGGCGAGATGGTCGAGCAGGCGCGGCGGATGGGCGCGAACGCCATCGTCGGCATCGACATCGACTACGAAGTGGTGCGGGAAGGCATGCTGATGGTCGCCGTGAGCGGCACGGCGGTCCGCGTGTAAGACATCATGAGACCACAATTCGGCTTGCAGCTCCGACGTCGTTCGGAGCTGTCTTGCATTAGTGCAACTTTAAATCCCGCCACGGCGTCAAATATAAAACAGATTCAGACTGCGTACGGGGGGTAGACCTCACTTGGCAGACGTTCTCGGCCGATGGATCAAGGTTTGGCTGCCTGCCGCATTGGCCGCGCTGCTGGCATTGCTGCTGCTGTGGCCCGATCAGCCGGCCGCCGCAGCGGAGACGGAGGCCGGCATCGAGATGCGGTGGGAACTCGGTTTTCAGTCCGTCTATAAAGAGGGGAAATATACGCGGCTCAGACTGACGCTCACGAACCGCACGGGCCGCGATTTGCGCGGCGATGTCGTGTTCGCGTATGACGACGGGTTTCCGAAGGAGATCGCCGTTCCCGCCGAATTGCCCGCGGACACGCCGATGATCGTCGAGATGACCGTGCCGGGCATGGTGTACAACAAGGACAACAACCGAATCCGGTTCGATGAAGGCGGAGCGGGGTCCGGACGGCAGGTTCCGGTTGTGTCCGGCCAACCTTACCTGCAGGGTTCGGGCGACAGTTCGACAACTGTCGGCGTCGTGGCGCGCGACCCGGATACGATGAATGTTCTCGCGCTGCTCATGACGCGCGGCTACAACTTCCGGACGATCGTGCTGAAGGAGGACGATCTGCCGGCGGATTCGCTGCAGCTCGGCGCACTGGACATGCTGGTGCTCAACGACGTGCCGACCGGAAACTGGCCGCAGGAACGGATTGATGCGATCCGGGGCTGGGTGATCCGCGGCGGCCGGCTGGTCGTATCCGGCGGCGCCGGCTATGCGAAGACCGCCGCCGCGTTCGCTGATCTTGTGCCCGTCGCGCCCGGCGGAACGGCCGAGCTCGAGTCGGCCCGGATCCTGGAAGCGATCGGTGAAGAGCCGCTGCCGGCCGGAATGCCGATGACGGTATCGACCGGGGATCTGCAAGCCGGCATCGTCACACTGGCGGACGGCGTTCCTATTTCAGCTGTCCGCGCGTACGGGTCGGGCAGCGTCCTGTATGTGGCGTTCGACCCGTCTGTCGAGCCGCTTGCGGGCTGGGGAGGAGGCCCCAAGCTGTGGGAACGGATGCTGACCGGCATCGGGCTGTATCCGGTCATGACAGGTGTGCGTTACGGGTACAGCTACGATTTCTGGCATTATGATTCGATTCTGAGCTACTTTCCTTCCCTGAAGCCGCCGAAAATCGGCCATTTGTCGCTCTTCTTCATCATCTATGTGCTGCTTGCAGCGCCGATCCTGTACCTGCTGTTGAAAAAATTCGACCGCCGCGAATGGATGTGGTGGCTCATTCCCGTACTGTCCGTGATCTGCAGCGTCGTCATCTTCACTGTCGGTTCCGCGGACAAGCGGACCGTTAAAGCGCACAGCGTCCGCGCCGTGCAACTTTCGGGCGACGGCTGGGCGGACCGGTCCGCGGGTGCGGCCGTGTTCGTGCCGTCCGGCGGAAAGGTCGGCGTATCATTCGAGGGAGCCGACTTTGCGGTTCCGCTGCGGGATGAAGATCTCGTGCAGAGCGGCGTCTCCGGACTCTCGGGCGGCAAGCTCACCCGGATGACCGACGGGGGCGCGGCGGCCGAATGGCGGGACGTGCCGTACTGGTCCATCCGCAAGGCATGGGTTCATTTCGGCGCTTCGCCCGGGTACGGCCAATTCGACACGGCGATCGCGTATAACGGCAGCTACCTCGATATTGAAGTGACGAATCAAACCGCGGCCGATCTGAAGCATGTCAGCGTGCTGATGAACGGCGTGGCCTATCGCATCGGCGACCTGGCGCGCGGAGAATCGGGCACGGTCAATATCCCGTACGCCGGCGGCCCGTCGATTGTTGCCGGTATCGGTTACGCATCGTACGGCAGTCTGCTGTTCCCTTATCCAAGCGGGAAAGATTCTTATGCCCGCGAGCGCGGCTTGCTGGACGCTTATTTGAATGAAAGCCGAAACGCCAAGATCAACGGGGCGGTGGACGGTGAAGTTCCGCTGATCGTCGGATTCAGCTCCGACGGCGAAGGCTGGTTCGAAGTGAACGGTTCGGCGGTGCCGTCCGACAACGTGACGCTGTGGGCGCAGCCCCTGGACTTGACGGTTGCCGACGTCGCAGGCGGCGTACCCGGCATCGTGCAGCCCGTGATTACCCGGAACGCCATGCTAGAATTCGGCAATATCCATGACGATCTTCTGGAAATGGCCGACGGGACGCTCAACTTCGAATATCCGCTGCCCTGGCGGGATGAGCCGTACCATTCCTTCATCATCCGTCAGCATGAACCGATAGCGTTCAACAATGCGACGCTGTCCGTGTGGAACGATGCGTCCGGCGAATGGGAGCCGGTCCAGATGGATGCCGATTCGTACACGCTGCCCGGACCGGCGGAATCGTACGTGACGGATCAGCATACGGTGCGGATGCAGCTTGAGGCGAGCGGCAGAATCCGTTATCGTCTGCCTGTTCTGGAACTGGGAGGAGGGACGGCCGAATGACGGAGCGAACCGAACAAGCTGCGCTGCCGGCGGAAAACTCGCGGCAGGCGGATTCCGCCGGCGGTTCCGACCGGCTCATGGTCGAGATCCGGGGACTCACGAAACGGTTCGGCAATTTTCAGGCGCTCAAGTCGATTGACCTGACGATCCGGCGCGGGACCGTGTTCGGATTCATCGGACCGAACGGCGCCGGCAAGTCGACGACGATGGCAATTCTGGCGACGCTGCTTGCGCCGGACGACGGCATCGTCCGGGTGGACGGCATCGACGTGACCGAAGAGCCGAAGGAAGTGCGCCGGCGAATCGGATATATGCCGGACTTCTTCGGCGTCTACGATCAATTCCGGACGACGGAATATCTGCATTTCTACGGCGCGAGCTGCGGCATTCCGCGGGCGGAGCGCGAAGCGCTCATCCCGCAGCTTCTCGAACTCGTCAACCTGTCAGACAAGAAGGATGCCTATGTCGACACGCTGTCCCGCGGCATGAAACAGCGGCTCTGCCTGGCGCGCTGCCTCGTTCATGACCCGGACCTGCTCATCCTTGACGAGCCGGCATCCGGTCTCGATCCCCGCGCAAGGATTGAAATGCGGGAGATTATGAAAGAACTGAAAGCGATGGGCAAGACCATCATCATCTCCTCCCATATCCTGCCCGAACTGGCGGAGATGGTGGATGAGATCGGCGTCATCGAACAGGGGAGAATGATCGCCCAGGGCAGCGTCGCCGAGATTCAACACCGGCTGCAGGCGGGGCGCATCCTCGAACTTCGGCTGGCCGGAGGAGCGGAAGAAGCGGTCGTCCTGCTGGAAGGCGAGCCGCATGTGGGACGTGTCATGCGGGACGGGCAGCTCGTAAGATTCCAATTTGCCGGCGGCGACGAAGAACAGGCGGAACTGCTCGTCCGGCTCGTCGAACGCGGCGTCCGGCCGATCGCTTTCAGCGAGGCGCAGACGAATCTGGAAGACGTCTTCCTCGAAATGACCAAAGGAATCGGGGTGAAGACATGAGCGGACAGTCGGCTGCCAAGCGCCGGTTGCCGGACTTGCGGACGAGGCTCATCAATCCGGTGCTCGGCAAGGAATTCACGCTCCGCATGCGGACGTCTCGTTCCATGTGGGCGCTGCTGTTCTATCTGACGGCCATCGGCATTCTGGCGTTCGGGTTTATGTACATTTTCCGCATGGATCACGGGCTCGGAGCGGCGTCTTTCGATCCCGGCCGGAGCCGGACGATGTTCCTGTTCATCAGCCTCGCGCAGCTCGGATTGATCGCGTTCATGACGCCCGGGCTTACCGCCGGCGTCGTCAGCGGCGAACGGGAGAAACAGACGCTGAATCTGCTGCTTACAACGCAGCAGAGCTCGACGAGCATCATCCTGAGCAAGCTGGTATCATCGCTCGGTTTCATGACCTTGCTCGTCATTTCGACCATGCCGGTATTCAGCATCGTCTTCCTGTACGGCGGCATTTCGCCGGGACAGGTCGGGACGGTGTTCGCCTTCTATCTGTTCACGATGCTGTCGTTCGGATCGTTCGGCGTCCTGTTCTCCACATTGATGAAACGCACCATGCTTTCCGTCATCACATCGTACGGATTGACGCTGTTCATGTATGGCGGCACGGCGTTCCTGTATCTCATATTGAACTTGATGATCGTAAACTCGGTCGCAAGTCAACCGAATCCGCCCGGCTATTATAATTGGACCGGCTTCTTGATGGGGCTGAATCCGGCGGCGGCGCTCATCAGCATCTTCGAGCCCGATCTGTCGCGCAGCATATTTCGTGTCGCCTGGTCCGGCTCATCATCGGCCGCCGAAGCGCCGATCGAGCTGTGGCAGGAATATTTCCTCGTCTACTCGGTACTGACCGTCATCGCGGTCTTGCTCAGCATCCGGCACATCCGGCCCGTGCTGAAACGGAAACGGAAGAAGGCGGCAGGCCAAGGCTGATGGCAATCTGATGACTCATTACATGAAAGGATAATGATATAAATCATTAATTGTGTTAAATAACCGTGGAGGTTCATCCCGGAATCCATTCCTGCCGGACCGGAAGGAGGGGGAGCATGTCCCGAACATTGCATGAGCCGCAGCTTCTGAAATTGCTGACACCGGTGCGCCGGCGCCTCATGGCTGTCCGGCTCGTGCGGCGCACAGCCGCCGGGCTTCTGGCCGGAAGTTGCGCGGGGGTCCTGCTGCTTGCGGCGACTCGCTTCCTGCCGGTCGAGGATGCGCCGATCATCGCCGCAGCGCTAGCCGCCCTGGGAATCGCCGCCGGTGCGGCGGCTTCCTTCCGGCCGCGCATCGATGAACGCGCGGCGGCCCGCGAGATGGATCGCGCCGGCACGAACGATGCCATCGTCACGGCGCTCGACCTGCTGCATCTGGATACGCCGATCACGCGCCTGCAGCGCGCCGACGCCGAAGCGGAGGCAGCCCGTTTCGCGGCCGGGCTGGGCGAGCGGATTCCGTGGCCGCGCGGTCGGGAGCAGCGGCGATACCTGCTTGGTCTTGCCGCCATCTGGTGTGCTGCGGCGATTTTGCTGCTCCTGCCGAACCCGATGGATGAACGGCTGGCCGCCCGCGCGGCGCTGAGCGGCGAGATCGGCCGCATCGAACAGGCGCTTGACGAACTGGAGCAATCCGGCGGACTGACGGAACAAGAGCGCAAGGCGCTGACCGAGCCGCTGAACCAACTGCGGGAGCAGGCGCTCCGGATGGAGCCGGATGCGCTGCGCGCCGAATGGGAGGCGGCCGAGCGGGAAATTGCGCGTCTCGCCGCCGAACTGAAGCAGGAGCAGCAAGCGCTCCGAGCATTGGCGAACGAGATGCAGCGGACGCCCGAACTCGGCGAACTCGGACAGGCGTTGGAACGCGGCGACAGGCGCGGGGTTGCCGAAGCGGCGGAGCGCTTGGGAAGCCTGATTGCGCGGCTCAGCCCCGAACAGCGGGAGGCGCTCGCGGAACGGCTGCGGGAGCTCGCCGGCAAGGCGCCGGAAGCCGGAGAAGATGCGCTGCGTGAAGCGCTTGAAGGAGCTGCGGACGCTTTGGGAAACGGCGAACTCGAAGCTGCATCGGAAGCGATCGGACAGGCGATGGAAGCCGCCTTGTCGGCGGAGGAGCTGCAAGCGCTGGCTGAACAGGCGGCAACCGCGCTGGCGGCGGCCGGATCGCGGCTCGGTCTGGATACCGCGGGAACTGCGGGCAGCGGCTGGAACGGCATCGCGGATGCCGACGCGGCCGGTGACGATGAAGGAACGGCTTCACCGGGCGGCGGGCAGCCGGGTTCGGAGGGAACGCAGACCGGCAGCAGTGATGCGGGGCAGGGTCAAACCGGCGGCGGGTCGGGGCAAAACGGCTCTTCATCCGGCGGCTCTGCGGGCGGCGGCGCTGAAGGCACCGGTTCGGGAAGCCCGGCCGGCGGCGGTTCAAGCGGAAGCGCAACGGGAAGTTCAGGCGGCAGCGGCGCCGGAAGCGGATCGGGCAGCGGCTCCGGCCTCGGCAGGGGCCAGGGCAGCGGTACCGGCGGCGGAGCCGGGCTTGGCAGCGGCGGCCGGACGCTCGTCACGACGCCCCGCATCTACGAGGGAGAAGGCGAAGTGACGACCGACGGCGGTCCCGCGTCCGGCGGCGCCGTAACCGAAGGCGGCAGCTCGCCGGCCGTCGACGGCGGCGTGCGCAGTTATGAAGAAGTGTACGCGTCTTACGAGGCGGACGCCCGGCGCGCATTGTCGGCCGGCACGCTGCCGCCTTCGCTGAAGGAGCGCGTCAAGAACTATTTCGATGAGATACAGCCGGATCGGTGAACGATTCGGAACGGGAGGATGCCATGATCGAATCGAAAGCGGACATCGCGGAAGCCGTCGAGCGGATCCATGCCGTTCGGCGCGAGATCGCGAAGGTGATCGTCGGACAGGAGACGGTCGTCGAACAACTGCTGTGGTGCCTGATTGCCGGAGGCCACGCGCTGCTGGAAGGCGTGCCGGGACTGGGCAAGACGATGCTCATCCGCACGGCGGCGGACGCGCTGGATCTGACGTTCTCGCGCATCCAGTTCACCCCCGACCTGATGCCTTCCGACATTACGGGAACGCGCATCGTCGAATTCGGCGCCGCCGGCGAGCCGGCCGCATTCCGGTTCCAGCCCGGGCCGATCTTCGGGAACCTCATCCTGGCGGACGAGATCAACCGGGCGACGCCGAAAACGCAGAGCGCCCTGCTCGAGGCGATGCAGGAGCGCACGGTGACCGCGGGCGGCGAGACGCATCCGCTGCCGCGGCCGTTCTTCGTGCTGGCGACGCAGAATCCGCTGGAGCAGGAGGGAACCTACCCGCTTCCCGAAGCGCAGCTCGACCGCTTCCTGCTCAAGATTGACGTCGCCTATCCGAGCCGCGCCGAACTGAAGGAGATTGTCGCGCGAACCACTTCCGCACACGAAGCGAAGGCGGAGAAGGCCGCGGGAGCTGAAGATCTGCACCGCATTCAGCAGTACGCGAAGGAAGTGCTCGTCTCCGACGATATGTTGGATCTGGCGGTCCAGATCGTCATGCTGACCCACGCGGGCGAGCCGGACGTTCCGGACGCCGTTCGGCGGTATGTCCGCTACGGCGCCGGTCCGCGCGGCGTGCAGGCGCTCGTCGGCATCGCGAAGGTGCGCGCGCTGCTCGACGGCCGCCTGCACGTCTCGCGCGCCGACCTTGCCGCGGCGGCCGCGCCCGTGCTCCGGCACCGGATCGTGCTCGGCTACGAAGCGCTTGCATCCGGCATCCGGCCGGATGAGCTGGTCGCGGAAGTGCTCGCGGCGGCGGGGGTTTCGCCGTGAGCGCGGCGGACCGAGCCGGTCATTCCGCCCCGGAGGGAAACAAAGGCAAGCTGGTTCGGCCCGGAGAATCGCTGCTGAGGGGCGTCGAACGGCTGGCCGTTGCGGCGTCCGGGCGGACGCGCGGCACGCAGCAGGGTAAACGGCGTTCCGGCGCGCTCGGCAGTTCGCTCGAATTCGCGGACTACCGGGCATATGTGCCGGGCGACGATATCCGGCGGCTGGACTGGAACGTCTACGGCCGCACAGGGCGGGCTTATATCCGGCAATATTGGGACGAACAGGAGACGGATGTCACGTTCTATCTGGATGTATCCCGGTCCATGCGTTTCGAGCCCGGAAAACCGGAGACGAATCCGGACACATGGTCGGACACGAACAAGCTGCTTTATGCCGCCCGGATTGCGGCGTGCGCCGGCTATGCCGCCCTTTGCGGCGACGACCGCGCCGCGGCCGTCCGCTTTGCCGGCAGCGTCGAAGGCCGTCTTCATCCGGTCAGGGGACGCGGCGCGGCGCACCGCTTGTTCGAATTCCTTGAACAGTCGCTTGGCCCTGCCGCCGATCCCGGCGCCGAGGATCTCCGGGTCCCGCTTGCTGTGCCCGGCGCGCTGCCGCCGCGGCCCGGCGTCAGCTGGCTGCTGACGGACGGGCTGTATGCCTCGGGGATTGAGGAGACGCTCAAGGCGTTCGCCGCGGCGCGACAGCATCTTGTCTTCGTGCATGTGCTCGCGCCGGACGAGTGGCGGCCGGCGCTGCGCGGCGAGCTTCGGCTCATTGACGCCGAGACGGAAGCGGCGAAGGATGTGGCCGTTCACGAGAACGCGCTGCGCGCCTATGACGAAGCGCTGAAGGAACACGTCCGGGCCATTCGAAGAAGATGCATGGAGCTCGGCTTCGTCTATTTCGCCGTCGATACGTCCGTGCCGCTCGAGGAGACGGTGCTCGTCCGCATGGCGCGGCACGGATTGCTGCAGCGGCCGCGTTGATCGGATCGGTGCCGAACTTGAACGCGAAGGAGGGAGAACATGCTGTTTCAGTCCGCCGCTTCGGCCGTTTTCGCGCTGGCGCTGCCGGCCATTCTGCTGATGTATCTGCTGAGACGCCGGTACCCGGAGACCGAGATCGCAAGCCATCTGCTGTGGCGGCGGGCGCTGCGCGAGCAGGAAGCGAACCGGCCCTGGCAGCGGCTGCGCCGCACCCTGCTGCTGCTTCTGCAGCTCATCGCGGCGGCGTGCCTCGTCTTCGCGCTGATGCGTCCGCACGTCATGGGGCAGGCCTCGTCCGCTGCGCCGGTCGTCATCGTCGTCGACCGTTCGGCCAGCATGACGGCGGCCGCGTCTCGCGGAAGCGGCGAAGCCGACGCCTTGGGCGAGGCGCTGCAAGCCGTCGCGGCCGCGGCGGAGGAGCTGCAGTCCTCCCGTCCGGTGACCCTGATCGCGGCGGGCGGCGAGCCGGAGTTGATCCTGCAGGACGAGACCGATCGGCGCAAGATCCGCCGCGCGTTGGAAGCGATCGGTCCGCACTACGGGCGCACGGACGAGGAAGCGGCGCTCACGCTGGCCGATGCGCTGGTCCGGAACAAGGAAGGCGCCGAGCTGTGGCTGGCGACGGACGGCCGGATCCGCGCGGGCGGCGCAACGGTCGAGGCGTCCGCCATCCGTCTGTTCGCGGCGGGCAGGGACGGCGCCAATACGTCCATCGCCGCATTCGGCCTGCAAGCCGGAGCGGAATCGCATGCGGCTGCCGTGACGCTCATCCATTACGGCGCGCGCCCGGCGGAAGGCACGCTCGCGCTTGTGCCCGCCGGCGGCAAGGCGCCGGCGGCGGAGCGGACGTTTCGGCTGGAGCCCGGCGAGCAGCGCGTATTCGCCTTCGAAGGTTTGCCGGCGGCGGACTACTACCGCGCCGAACTGCGCACGGCGGATGATTACACGGCGGACAACGCGGCCTTCGCGTTCCCGGCTGCGGCTTCAGCGAGCCGGGTGCTGCTCGTCGGCGAACGCAGCCTGTTCCTCACCGCCGCGCTCGAATTGGCGGGCGTCGACATCGTGCAGGCCGATCCGGACCGCTTCGAACCCGACGATGAATCGGCGGCCGGCATCGACTGGATCGTGCTGTACGGAGCGGACGAACGAAAGCTGGACTCGGCCGCCTGGCGCAGCCTGCTCGCTTCCAGGCCGGTATGGCGCATCTGGACCGCTTCATCGCCGCCCCGGGGCGGAACGGCAACCGAACCGGCGGACAACCGGGTCGACATCCGGCCGCATCCCGTCACGGCCCATATCACGTTGGCCGATACGCACATCGCGTGGATCGTGCAGGCCGATCCCGGCCCCGGCATGGAGCCGGTCGCCGTGTACGGCGGCGTGCCGGTGCTCTATGCCGGGACTGCGGACGGCCGCCCGCAGCTCGTTCTGGCGTTCGATCCCGCCGATTCCGACCTGCCGCTGCGGCCCGATTTCCCGATTCTCGCCGCACAGGCGGCCGAATGGCTCGGCGGCGCCGCGGGCGGACACCTCGGCCGGGCGGAAGCGGGCAGCCGGATCGAGATCGGCATAAGGAGCGGCACGGTGCGGGCGGTCTGGGAGACGCTGGAGACGGCGCCCGTCCGGACGGCATCCGCATCTGACGCAGTTGAAGCGGAACGAAACGCGGACGGCGCGGTGTCCGCCGTACAGACGGTGCCCGGCGTCCCCGGCCTTTACCGTTTTGTCGAATACGATGCGGACGACCGGGTGCTGGGCGCCCGGCTGCTCGCCGTCCACGCGGCGGAAGCGGAAGGGATGTGGACGGACGAGCCGCTCTCCGGAACCGGCCTTCCGGGAACCGGCGGGGAGACGGGCGATGCGGCGTCGGGAACGCCGGACGGCGCGGAAGAAGCGGCATCGGGTCAGTCGGATGCCTGGATCGACCTCGTGCCGTACATCGCCGTTCTGCTGTTGCTGCTTCTGGCGGCGGAATGGGAGGTGTACCGGCGTGGGGCTGCATTTTGACCAGCCGTGGCTGCTGCTGCTCATCATCCCGGCTGCCGCGTGGCTGTTTTGGGCATGGAAGCGTACGCTTCGGCTGTCGGGGCCGCGCAAAGCCGCCGCATTTACGCTGCGCGCCGTCATCCTGCTGCTGCTCATCTCTGTCGCATCGGGCTTTGCACCGACGTTTCGCGATGATTACCGGGCGGTGGTCTTCGTCGCCGACCGCTCGGCAAGCGTCGCGGACGATGCAAGCATCGCCGGCTGGATCGGCGAGGCGCTCGACGGCAAGGAAGACGGCGATCGGGCCGGCATCGTCTCGTTCGGCCGAACCGCGGCAGTGGAGCGGCCGCTGACGACGGAAGGCGGTGCGCCCGCGCTGCGTGCGGGCATCGATCCCGTGTATTCGAACATAACCGACGGCCTGCGGCTCGCGGCGAGCCTGCTCCCGGAAGGCGGAAGGATCGTCCTGCTCTCGGACGGCCGAGGCAACGTGGGCGATGCCATTCGCCAGAGCCGGCTGCTCAGGTCGCAGGGCATCGCTGTCGATGTCGTGCCGCTCGCCTCCCGAGCCGCGGACGACGCGGCGATCGAGTCGCTCCAGACGCCGGCTTCGGTCAGGCTCGGCGAGCGGTTCACGATCGAGCTGGAAGTCGCCAGCACCGCGGAGCGCGAGGCCGAGCTGAGGCTGTTCGAGAACGAGCGCGAGATCGCCCGCGAGACGGTGCGGCTGTCGTCCGGCGTCAACCGCTATCTGTTTCAGAACATCGCCGGGTCCGCCGGGTTCAATCGCTATCGAGCCGAAATCTACATGCCGGGGGACCATCGGGCGCAGAACGACACGGCTTACGGATTCAGCCGGGTCGAAGGGCCGCCGCGCGTGCTCGTCGTCGAAGGCGAGCCGGGTTCGTCGGCCAACATCGCTTCGGCGCTCGAGGCGTCGCTCATCCCGTACGATCTGGCGTCGCCTGAACAGTTGTCCGTGGAACTTGCCGATTACGCGCGATATGATGCGATCGTGCTGAACAATGTGCCGGCGACGCGGCTGTCCGAGACGGTGATGGAGCGGCTGGCATCCGCCGTCGGTGATCTCGGCATCGGGCTCGTTGCCGCCGGAGGCGCGGACAGCTACGGCCTCGGCGGCTATTACGAGACGCCGCTCGAACGCGCGCTGCCGGTCTACATGGATTTGAAAGGGCGGCGGCAGATGCCGTCCCTCGGCCTCATCCTGGTCATCGACCGGTCGGGCAGCATGGACGGCGGCAAGCTGGAGCTGGCGAAGGAAGCGGCGCTGCGCGCGATCGGGCTGCTGCGCGACCCGGACACGGTCGGCGTCGTCGCGTTCGACGATTCCCCGTGGTGGGTCGTCGAACCGACGAAGCTGACGGATCGCGATGCGGTCACGGCAGCGGTACAGGGGATACAGCCCGCGGGAGGCACCGACATCCATCCGGCCGTTGCCGCCGCGCTGGACCGGATGCTGGAGATTGAAGCCCAGCGCCGGCACATCATTCTGCTCACGGACGGCATGTCGGCGGGAAACAACAATTATGACGCATTGACGGCCGCGATGAATGAAGCGGGCATTACGATGTCGACGGTCGCCGTCGGCATGGACGCGGATACGGCGTTGCTGAAGCGGCTGGCCGACGCGGCGAAGGGACGGTATTATTACACCGCCGATCAAAGCACGATCCCGGCGATTTTCAGCCGGGAGACGGCGATGATGGCGCGGACTTACATCGTGGAGAACCGGTTCGTCCCCGCGATCGGGCAGGCCGGCGGCTGGCTGCCGCTGTTCTCGGCGGGCGTCCCCGCCGTTGACGCGTATGTGGCGACGACGCCCAAAG